>Ga0075430_100004852_pt1 | contig 11314 bp, 4 predicted proteins | sample RhiMetdeltSRZDD4_FD_75294 | JGI IMG/M metagenome (GOLD analysis project Ga0075430, IMG submission 75294) | Populus rhizosphere microbial communities from Tennessee, USA - Rhizosphere MetaG P. deltoides SRZDD4 | ecosystem: Host-associated > Plants > Roots > Rhizosphere > Soil | place: USA... | reverse complement strand
AACACCGGTCGTCCCTGGACCCGCAACGACGTCGTCGCCGTGGCTGCGCTGATCGGCGCTGTCTTCGGGAAGGGCGGCGGTGACGAGGCGCGCCGGTCGCAGATCCTCTCCGCACTCCAGGACAGGCTCGGGGTGCGCCAGGGCCGCCAGGTCTGGGAGGACCTGCGCCAGCAGAACAACGCCGAGACCTCGGTCACGCTCGACAGGCAGTTCCGGCTCACGCACCCGCGGCCGAACGGGAAGGGCAACGCGCAGATCGACGCGGCCAGCCTCGACACGAGTGCCGCCAGGGCGTCGGCCACCGCGCAATCCGCCCAGCAGTCCGCAAGCAACGCGCTGCTGATCGGGGCGCAGCGCTCCGCCTCGGGGCACCCGTTCTTCGTCGCGGGGCCGCAGGTGGGCTACTTCTACCCGCAGCTGCTGTTCGAGGTCGACGTGCACGGCGGCGGCATCGACGCCCGCGGCGTGAACTTCCCCGGCTCGGGTCCGTACGTGGAGCTCGGCCGCGGGCAGGACTATTCGTGGAGCGCCACCTCGTCCGGCACCGACATCATCGACATCTTCGTCGAGGAGCTGTGCGGCGACGACACGCACTACCGCTTCGAGGGCAAGTGCATCGCGATGACGGTGTTCGACGCCGGGCGCGTGGGCGCCGGCGCCGGCACGCCGGTCATCTTCAACGAGACGGTGCACGGCCCCGTGATCGGTTACGCGACCGTCGACGGTGAGCGCGTTGCGCTGTCGTCGGCGCGCTCGACGCGCAACCGCGAGGTCGTGAGCGCGTTCGGCTTCGCCGAGCTGAACGACAACACGGTGCACGACGCGGAGAGCTTCTACGACGCCGCGAACAAGATCGAGTTCACGTTCAACTGGTTCTACGCGGACAAGGACGACGCCGCGATGTTCTCGAGCGGCCGGATCCCGGTGCGCCACCCGCAGGTGGACCTCGGGCTTCCGACCAAGGGCACCGGCAAGTACGAGTGGCGCGGTTTCATCTCCCAGAACAAGCACCCGCACGGCACCGCGCCGGCCGACGGCACGCTCTCCAACTGGAACAACAAGCCCGCGCCGGGATGGCAGTCGGCCGACAGCCAATGGGACTACGGGTCGGTGCATCGCAACGACCTGCTGGAGTCCGCTGCCCGCAGCTACCCGGTGCACACGCTGGCAACGACCGTCGCTGCCATGAACTATGCGGCCACGCAGGACCTGCGCATCGCGCAGGCCTTCCGCGGCATCGGACCGGTGCTGCGGTCCGGCGCCGCCCCGAGCGCCCGCGCGCAGCAGATGTTCGACCTGTTGATCGACTGGCGAGACGAGGGATCGAGCCGTCTCGACGTCGACCTCGACGGCAAGATCGACCATCCGGGGGCGGCGATCATGGACAAGGCGTGGCCGAAGTTCGCCGACGCGGTGATGGCGCCGGTGATGGGCTCGGAGCTGGACGATCTCGCCAGCATCATGGGCCGCGACAACCGCGCCAACAACCAGGGGTCGGCCTATCAGACGGGCTGGTACGGCTACGTCGAGAAGGACCTGCGGCGGCTCGCGGGCCGGCCCGTCACGGATCCCTACCAGACGCAGTTCTGCGGGCAGGGAGTGCTGAGCGTCTGCCGGACCGCGTTGTGGGCGGCGCTGGAGCAGGCGGGCGCCGAGCTGGAGGCGGAGCAATCGAACGCGGACCCGAGCACGTGGAGGGCGAACGCGACGGCCGAGCGGATTGTCTTCTTCCCCGGCATCCTGCCGGCCACGATGCGCTGGACCAACCGGCCGACGTTCCAGCAGGCGATCACCTACGACGCGCATCGTTAGACCCTTACGGCGCGCGGCCGGGGCGCTGCCGGTGCGGCGTCCCGGCGCCTGTACGATCGGCGCGTGCAGGAGATAGGGGAGCTAGACCTGCTGGCAGCGCAGCTTCCGGAGGGGATGCGCCTGCCGGAGCCGGACGACGACCTGCTGCAGGGGCGGGCGGAATGGCTGTTCGAGCGCGACGGCGGCCGTCGCGTCCTGGCGCAGATGCGCGGCGACCTGATGCTGTCGCGCAAGGCCGCGCTGAGGTGGCTGTTCGTGCTCGAGTCGCGCATCGCGTGGCTCGGCGAGCGCGGCATCCCGTACGTGTTCGGTGTCGCGCCCTGCAAGACCGCGGTGCTCGCCGAGCACCTCCCCCTCGGCGTCATCCTGTTCCCGCGGCGCCCCGTGAACCAGCTGCAGCACCGGATCGCCGAGGACGAGTCGTTCGCCGAGGTCGTCTATCCGGTGGACGAACTGCGCGCGGAGAGCGCCGCGCGGCCGACGTTCTCGGCTCATGACAGCCGCTGGAACTCGAACGGCGCGTTCGTGGGCTATCGCCGCCTGCTGGCCGCGATCCCCCCGTCGATCGATGTGCGGCGCCTGGCCCGCGGGGACATCGGCTTCGGCCAGCGGCCGGCGCACGGCGACCTGGGCCACAAGCTCGACGCCGCGCAGAAGCGCCCCGCCCTGGTGGGCGCGCCGCACCCGCGCGCGGCGCGCCTGGTGTCCGACAACCGGGTGGAGGGGGAGGGGCGCATGCTGGTCACCCACTGCGAGCCCGCTCCGCCGGCGACCTGCCTGTTCTTCGGCGACTGGGCCGCCTACCGCTTGCTCACGTACATGTCGGAGAGCTTCCGGCGCATGGTGTTCGTCCACCTGCACGCGCTCGACCACGAGCTGGTCGAGGAGGAACGGCCCGACGTCGTGGTCGGCCTCGCCGACGAGGCCGGCCTGATCGACGTGCCGGCCGACATGGAGGCGCCGCGCGCGCGGGAGCTGGCCGCGCGCAAGCTCTCGGCCGGCCGCGGGTCCATGCCCGGGCTGGCGCCGCTGTGGGGCCAGTCGTCCGCGGAGACCGTCGTGGCGGCGGCGCCCGCGACGTAGCCATGGAGGTCAGCGCGGCAAGCCTCGCCGGCGACGTCGCCGAGCGCGAGGAGCTGAAGGTCGTCGAGGGCAAGGAGGGATGGCTGTTCCTGACCCACGACACCAATCACGTGATGCACCAGCACACGGGCCGCCTGAGGTTCACCCAGCGCCAGCTCGAGGACTGGCGGCGAGTGCTGGAGACGCGGGTCGCGTGGCTCGGCCGCAGGCAGATCCCATACCTCTTCGTCGTCCCCCCGAACCCGCACGCCGTGTATCCCGAATATCTGCCCGACGACGTCGTGACCGTCGCGGAGCGGCCGGTGCTCCAGCTGATCCGGCATCTCGACGAGCAGGGGTCGCAGGCGCGCATCGTCTATCCGCTCGAGGAGCTGGTGGCGCACAAGGAGCACGACCTCGTCTACATCAAGACCGACTCCCACTGGAACGAGCTGGGCGCGTTCATCGCCTACGAGCGGCTGATGCGCGAGGTGTCGCGCGTGATGCCGGTGCGCGAGATCCGCCGCGAGCAGCTCTTCGTCAGCCGCAGCGAGCAGCCCGGAGACCTCGGCGGGAAGATGCAGCCGGTGCGCTCCTCGACGCAGGTCTTCGTGGACGTTCGCGGATGGAAGGCGCACTACGCGCTCGACAACAGGGTGCGCGTGACCGGGCGACGCATCGAGTACCGCTGCCGGCTGGCTCCCGACGTGACCTGCCTCGTGCACGGCGACTCGTTCGTGGAGAAGGTCCTGCACGTGCTGGCCGAGAGCTTTGGCCGCACCATCTTCTGCCAGATGCCGAGCCTCGACTTCCAGGTCGTACGGCAGGTGCGCCCGGATGTGGTGATCGGGATGCAGAACGAGCGGTTCCTCCTGGAGGTCCCGTACGACTCCACGGCCCCCACCCAGGCAGAGCTGGCTGCGGCAAAGCAGGTGGAGGGCAAGGTGTACGGCCCCCGCACGCACACTGCGACCCCGCGCGTCGACAGCTTCGACTAGGAGGGCCCGGCGCTACGGGACGAAGAGGCCCTGACGGGCGAAGACGGTGTTGCCGGGCGTGCCGGTGTCGCCGTCCGGCCCGCCGTCCAGCACTTCGAACTGCGCCGTCTCCCAGATGCCGCGCACACCCTCGTCCACGACACCCGGCATGACCGCGTCGAGTGTCGTCGTGACGTTGCAGGTGGAGCCCACGGCGGGATCCGGCGTCACGCCGCACGCAGCGTCGACGGGCACCTGCAGGTCCTGGACGGTGCCGGACTCGTCGAGCGCGGTCCCGTTGGCGCGGTCGGTGATCCGCAGGGTGCCGCGCAGCTGGACCTCGCCCGCGTAGTCCGCCAGCGCCGGCCGGGTGCGCACGTCGGTGAGCGACAGGACGACGCTGACGTCTGCCTCGTCCTCCGGGGTGCCCGGCAGCCCGGCGATCGCGCCGACCTTCACGTTGCCGGCCGAGCTCGCGGCCTCGCCGTTGGCATCCGGCGTGCCGACGGTGAGCTGGGAGGACGACTGGGCGGGCGGGTCGCAGGACGGGTGCACCAGGGGCGGGCCGTGGGTGCGGTTCGGGCTCGCGCAGGCCGCGAACGCGGGCACCAGGGAGACCCGCGTCGGCACGGTGACCTTGGGGCGCGGGTAGGCGTCGTTCAGCACCGTCAGGACGAGCTCCGGCCGCCGGTTGACGGTGGCCGACTCGCGGGAGTGGAAGTTGACGCCGTCGTTGGTCGTCTGCGCGAGCCGGAAGCTGACCTCGCCCTCGGTCGTGACGCCGGGTGTCACGTCCCATTCGGTCACGGCGTCCACGGGGATCGCGCCCACGTCGGAGAGGGCAGCGCCGGTCGGCGCCGGTTTGTTGTTCCAGTTGATCGAGGCCTCACCCCAGCCGTTCGACGTCGGGTACGCGGCGGGGCCGTCCGCGGTGTCCCCTCCCGGCGAGGCGGAGGCGAGTCGCAGCTTCGCGCTCACGACCTTGCCGGTCAGGCCGTCGACGATGAAACGCAGATAGGTCTCGGCATCGGGATCGGCGCCCGCATCCGTGCGCAGGGTCGGGGAAGTGCCGAAGTTCGTCGCCGGGCTCGATTGCTCGACGCGCGCATCGGCGCTGGGAGTGAACGTCAGGGTCGTGGTCCCCGGGGCGCGGGGCGCGAACCGAGCCGTGTAGGTGGTGTTGGCCGTCGGCCTCACGGTGTGGGTCTGCGGCTGTCCGTCGGACCAGGCCGAGAACTCGTGCGTCACGTTGTTCCTGACCTGGGGCGACGGCGCCGTCAGCGTGTTGAGCGAGTTCTCGATCACCGTGGCGGTGAGGGGCGCGGTGCCAGTGGCGCCGGCGAGCGACACCGTCAAGCCCGGCGGGTCGCTGGCCGCGGTCGCGGAGACGGTGCGGGGGTCGAGCTGGCGCGACACCGTGGTCGTGTTGTTGTGCGAGTCGGTCGCCGTGAGCTTCAGCTCCAGGCTCGATGGATACTCGTGATCGGGTGCGACGAAGCTGCCGCTGCCCGTGTTCTCGAAGCCCTGCACGGAGTGCTCGTGGCAGTTCCCCGGCGACGTGCAGTGGTCCAGGATCAGCTGCCAGTCGAGCGCCGTGCCGGGCAGCGTGCCGTCCTCGGCGTCGGTGGCCGAGCCGGTGAACGCGATCGTCTGGCCCACGCCCCAGGTCGTGCCCGCGGCCGGCGAGTTGATCGTGGGGGTCGGAGGGCCTCCGCCCGCTGTGATCGTCACCGTGTCCTCGTCGAAGGCGCCGCTGGGATCGGTGACCCGCAGCGTGACGGTGTAGGTGCCCGCGGACGTGTACTGGAAGGTCGGTGAGACGCTGGTCGAGTCGTCGAGCTGGCCGTCGTCGTCGAGGTCCCACGCGTAGCCGAGCGTGTCGCCCGGGTCGGGATCGCTCGAGCCGGCACCGCTGAAGCTCACCTGCAGCGGCACGGGCCCGGACTGCGGAGTGGCCGTCGCCAAGGCGGTCGGCGGGTCGTTCCCGGGGCCGCCAGCGAAGCTGATCCGCCGCACGTTGCCGCTCACGATGTCGGGGTAGAAGAGCTCCCCGTTGGGGCCGAACTCGAGGTCCACCGGGAAGTCGGCGGCCTGTGCGAAAGGCTGCCGCGTCGCCGGGTCGGGCAGGCCGTTCGCGTCGGCCCGCAGGACCCAGATGCACTCGCGCGAGTGGTCGGAGAAGAACAGCGCGCCGTCATAGGTGTCGGGGAACGTGCCCGCCGCCGGCGCGAACGCGATGCCGGAGAGGGCGGAGCCCTGCTGCTCCTGGCAGTTCTCGCCCGTCACGATCTCCTGGCCGTGCCGGTATCCCCAGTACAGCGGAGTCGCGCCGCCCGTGCTGTACAGGCTCTCGCACAGATCGAGGTCGAGGGTGCTGATCGGGCTGTGCGTGCTGTTGATCGGCGTGCCGCTCGAGTTGATGCCGCCCTCGTAACAGGGCCAGCCGAAGTTGCGCGGGCCGCCGAAGGGAGTGGTGACGCGATCGATCTCCTCCCACTGGCCCTGGCCCACGTCGCCGACCCAGACGTCGCCGAAGCCGGGCCGGATCGCAAGGCGGAAGGGATTGCGGAGCCCGAACGCGAGCATGCGGCGCTCGTTCGCGTTGGTGCTGGTGAAGAGCGGGTTGCCGGGGACCCCCGCGCCCGTGTCCGGGTCGATGCGGATCACCGCGCCGCTCAGCCCCAGTGGATCGCCCGTGGAGCGGAAGTCCTGCGAGCGCAGCTTGCCGCCCTCCGCGTCGGGGGGCGACATCGGCCCGCCGACGCCGCCCGGCGGGTCGCCGCACGGGTTGTTCGGATTGCCGCCCTGCCCGTAGTCGGTGAACGAGAAGCTCGCGCCCTCGCCGCCGGAGAAGTAGAGGTAGCCGTCCGCGCCGAACTCGAGCCCGCCGCCCGAGTGGCTCGGGTACTGCTGGCACCAGTCCTCGACCAGGACCTGCTCGGCGCCGGTCATCGTCTCGCCGCTCACCTGCAGTCGTGAGACCCGGCCGCTCACCAGGCACCCGTCCTGGGTGCCGCCCGGGCACGGGTCGGAGGTCTGGTTCGGCGCGCCCCAGGTCGGCGCGGTGCCACCGATCGCGGCGTCGTGGACGTAGTACACGTACACGTACGGATCCGTGGGGAAGTTGGGGTCCACGACGATGCTCATCAGGCCGCGGTCGAAGTAGTTGTGGACCTTGGTGCGCAGGTCGGCGAACTGCGTTGCGGTCGTGTCGCCGAGGTTCGTGTACGTCTTGATGATCCCGCTCTTCTCCGCCACGAAGACCCGGCCGTTGGGCGCGAAGTCGATCGCGATCGGCTCGGCCAGGCCCGTGAACGCCGTCGACTGCTGGAAGCCCGCGGGCAGCGTCACGGCGTGCGCGACGCCGGCGCCGGTCAGTGCGAGCGCGGCGGCGAGGAGGAGCGGGGCAGCGCGCAGCGCGGCCCGCGAACGGCGGCGAAATCCCTTTTGCATGACTCCCTGCGCCGGTCCTGGGGAGGACCGGGGGCAGGTGAGAGCACTGGAGGTCGTAGTACGACCTCGAACGCACTCACCTGTCCTTTTCGGACGGTCGGCGAATCCAACCGGCCGAGGGTAGCACCGCTGGTGCCCCCCGGGGCTCAAGGAACGAACAGGCCGGACGTCGCAAATACCGTGTTTCCGGGAGTGCTCACGTCGCCGTCCGGCCCGCCGTCGAGCACGTCGATCGCCGCCAGCTGCCAGACGCCGCGCGCGCCCTCGTCGACGATGCCCGGGGTCACCGCGTCGAAGGTGGTCGCGACGGCGCAGTCGCTTCCGGAGGCAGGGCTGAGCGTGACCGCGCACGGCACCGTGACCGGCAGCGGGAAGTCTTGGACGGTCGTGGTCCCGGCCGCCGCGCTCTCACGGTCGGTGAGGCGCAGCGTGGGGCGGAGCTGCAGGTTGCCGGTGTAGTCGGTGTGCAGGCCCGAGGCCTCCCGCACGTCGGTCAGCTGCAGCGTGACCGTGACATCCGCGTCGTCCGCGGGGGTGGCCGGGTCGCCCGGCCTGGCCTTGAGCTGTGCCACGCCCGTCGAGTTCGCCGAATAGCCGTTGGCGTCGGGCGTGCCGACCGTGAGCGCGGGAGACTGCGCAGCCGGCGGCGCGCACGACGGGTGCGCGAGCGGTGGGCCGTGAACGCGGTTCGGCTGCGTGCACTGGGTGAACGCGGGCACCAGCGACACCCGCACCCCGGTGGCCGAGCGCGGTCGCGGATACGCATCGTTCGTCACCGCGACCACCAGCTCCGGCCGCAGCGGGACGTTGGAGAACTCGCGGGAGCGGAAGGCGACACCGTCGTCGCTCGTGTTCGCGAGCTGGAAGTTGTAGGTGCCGTCTGCCTGGACGAGGCTCGTGACGTCCCACTCGATCCACTCACCCTGGGCGATCGGCCCGGTGTCGGCGATCACGCCGGTGGTGGCGGCGGGCCGGTTCTGCCACGTGATCCCGTTCTCGGTCCAGGCGTTGCCGGTGCCGCGCAGCTCGGGGCCGTCGACCGTCTCGCCCGCGGAGCGCAGCCGCAGCTTCGCGCTGGTCACCTTCCCGGCGACGCCGCCCACGACGAACCGCAGGTAGCTCTGTTCGACGGGCGAGTTGTCGGTGCGCAGCTGGTCGAACGTCCCGCTGTTGGTCGTCGGGCTGCTCTGCTGGACCATCGCGTCTGCCGCCGCCAGGAACGCAAGCGTGGTGCCACCCGGCGCGTGCGGCGCGTAGCGCGCCGTGCGCGAAGTGTTCCCGGAGGGCATCGTGATGTCGTGCGTCTGGGGCTGGCCGTCGGACCACGACGAGAACCGCTGGGTCGTCTCCCCGGAGACGTGCTGTGCGGCGGCCGAGATCGTGACGGACGAGGCGACGATCGCCGGGCGGGTCAGCGGTGCGGTGCCGGTCACGCCGTCGGCGGACACCGTGGCGCCGGCCGGCGTCGAGCCGAGCGTCAGGTCTGCCGTGCGCGGGTCGATGCGACGCGTGCGAGTCTCGGTCTCGCCGCCCGAGTCGGTGGCGGTGAGCCGGATCTCGATGTGTGCGGGGAGGTCGGCATCGGGCGCGGTGAACGACCCGCCCGCGGCATCGGGCACCGACGCGAGCGGGGTCTCCTGGCAGTCGCCGGGAGTGGTGCAGCGCACCAGCACGACATCCCAGTCGAGCGCGCTCGCCGGCAGCGACCCGCCCCCGGCGTCCGTCGCGGACCCGGAGAACGAGATGACCTCCCCGGTGGCCCACGTCGTGCCGGCGGCGGGAGTGTCGATCGACCCCACCGGCCCGCCGCCCACGGTGATCGTGACGGTGTCCGTGGCCGTGGCCCCGGAGGTGTCGGTCACGCGCAGGGTGACGGTGTACGTGCCCCCCTCGAGGTACGTGTGGGTCGGCGCCGCCGCGGTCGAGTCGCCGAACTGGCCGTCGCCGTCCAGGTCCCATTCGTAGATCAGCAGGTCGCCGGAGTCGGGATCGCTCGATCCGCCCGCGTCGAACGTCACGGTCAGCGGGCTGTTCCCCGTGATCGTGTCGGCCTGGGCGTCCGCGGTCGGTGCCTGGTTCGAGGCGTTGCCGTTCCACTCGATGCGCTGGACCGCCTCGGCGGCCTGGTCCACGTAGAGCAGGTCGCCGTCCGGGCCGACCTCGATGTCGATCGCCCGCGGGAGCTGCTGCCCGAACGGGATCACGCGCCCGCGATCGGGTACGCCGTCGGGGCCGGGGAGCATCGCCCACATGCAGTTGCGCAGGCGGTCGGCGAAGAACAGCGCGTTGCGGTAGGCGGCGGGGAACGAGCCCGCGGCCGGATAGAAGTTGAGGCCGCCGATCTGATTGCCGGCCGGCTCCCCGCTGCCGGGGTCCTCCTCGCAATCCTCGCCCGGCACGACCGGGGCCTCGTGGTCGTAGCCCCAGTAAGGAGCGGCGGTCGCGCTGCCGGCCGCGTACAGGTCCTCGCAGATGTTCAGGTCCTGGTCGTTGCTGCGCGGCCGGATGCGCGCGTACGGCACGCCGTTCGCGTCCAGGCCGCCCTCGTAGCACGGCCAGCCGAAGTTGCGCACGGGATCGCTGGGGTCGGGCACGCGGTCGAGCTCCTCCCAGTACCCGCCGCCGCGGTCCGCCACCCACGCGTCGTTGGTGCCCGGCCTGATCGCAAGCCGCACCGGGTTCCTGAAGCCGTGCGCGAGCATGCGGCGCGCGTTCGGCTCCGGGCTCGCGGACATCGGGTTCCCGGGCGCGCCTTCGCCCGTGGCGGGATCGATGCGGATCAGCGACCCGTTCAATCCCAGCGGGTCGCCCGGCGTGCGCAGGTCCTGGGCGCGCAGCCTGCCGCCCTCCGCGGTCGGCGGCGACATCGGCCCGCCCACCGGGCTGGGAGGGTCGCCGCACGGGTTCATCGGATTCCCCAGCTGGCCGTAGTCGAATATCTCCCACCGCGCGCCGTCCCCGCCCGAGACGTACAGGTAGCCGTCGGCGCCGAACTCGATCCCGCCGCCCGGGTGGTACTGGAACTGCTGGCACCAGTCGTTGACCAGCACCTGCTCGGGTCCGTCCTGCTGCTCGCCCGCCACGCGCAGCCGCGACACGCGCTGGGAGACGATGCAGTTCACCTCGTCCGTGTCGCCGGGGCACTGGTCGACCGTTTGGCCAGGATTGCCGAACGTGGGCGCCGTGCCCCCGATCGGCGCGTCGAGCGTGTAGTAGACGTAGACGTACGGCTCGGCGGGGTAGGCGGGATCGATCGCGAGCCCGAGCAGGCCGCGGCTGGAGAAGTTGTGCACCTGGGTGCGCAGGTCGGCAAACGTGGTCGGGCTGGGGTCCGCGAGGTCGTCGAAGGTCTGGATCGTCCCGCCCTTCTCGGCCACGAACACGCGCCCGTTGGGAGCGACCTCCGCGTCCATCGGGTCGTTCAGCCCCGCGATCGCGGTGCTCTGCTGGAAGCCCGGCGGCAGGGTCAGCGCACGCGCGTGACCCGGGAAGGCCGTGAGCATCGCGGCGCAGGCCGCGAGGACCGTGATCCGGATGGCGCGCGAGCGGAGGGGTGACCCGGCCGCCGCGCGGGCGGTTGAGTTGGTTTCGTGCAGCAGTCGTCCTTCGGCCCCCGCTCGTCCCTGAGGTGAGAGGCCTGGTCGTGGCGAATCCAGCGCGCCGAGCCTAGCAGCAGCCGACCCCCCCAAACAGAACGTTTCAGCGTCGCGTGCCGGCACACATCCGTGCGGGGGAACCACTTCCTCGCGGCTGCCCCGGACAAACCTCGCCACGAGGTCGATCAGGCCGGCGCGGGGGCGCCGGTGTCACGACGATGACGCCTGCGGCCGTCCCTACGGGACGAACAGCCCGGGCCGCGCGAACACCGTGTTGTCCGGCGTCGCGACGTTCCCGTCCGGACCTGCGTCCTCGAGCGCGACCGCGCCCAGCTGCCAGACCGCCCGCGCGCCCTCGTCGACCGTGCCCGGGTTGAGGGCGTCGAGCGTCGTGCTGACGGCGCAGGCGGCTCC
>Ga0075430_100004849_pt1 | contig 11317 bp, 11 predicted proteins | sample RhiMetdeltSRZDD4_FD_75294 | JGI IMG/M metagenome (GOLD analysis project Ga0075430, IMG submission 75294) | Populus rhizosphere microbial communities from Tennessee, USA - Rhizosphere MetaG P. deltoides SRZDD4 | ecosystem: Host-associated > Plants > Roots > Rhizosphere > Soil | place: USA... | reverse complement strand
CGCGGTTCACGCCTGCACACGGCGGCGTGTGCCCACGACACGGAGTCCGCATGCCCGCCAGATCCGCCCTTACGCGCCGCCTCGGCGTCCGCCAGCTCGCAGTCGTCGCGTTCGTCGCGTTCGCCGCCCTGATCCTCGTCGTCGCTGTCGCCGGCCGTTCCAACGCTGCCAGCGGTTTGACGTCGATCGACCTCGCCAAGTACAAGCGCGTGGCGAAGCTCAACCTGCCGCCACAAGTGAGCCTCACCAACCAGCTTGCCGAGGAGGCCTCGGGAGTCACCTACGACCCGGTCTCGGACTCGCTGTTCGTCGTCGGCGACGAGGGCACGTCGATCGTCCAGATCAACAAGGCCACCGGCGCGAAGATCGACTCGATGACGCTCACGGGCTTCGACGACACCGAGGGCATCACGTACGTCAGCGGCGGCAACGCAAGCGGCGACGGCGCCGTGCTCGTCGTCAGCGAGGAGCGCAAGCGCGACCTCGTCCGCGTCACGTATCACGGCGACGCCACCACGCCGCCGGTGCTCAACCGCAACGACGCCTCGGTGAAGGCCGTCGACCTCGGTACCGACATCGGCAACGTCGGCAACGAGGGCGCCAGCTACGACGTCGTCAACGACTCGTTCCTCGTCGTCAAGGAGCTGACGCCGAGCGACATCTTCGAGACGCACCTCGACTTCGCCGCCGGCACGACGTCCAACGGCCCGGCGACCAACGACCAGGACGCCGGCATCACGCCGTTGTTCTCGCCGGCGCTGGCAGGTCTGCGCGACTTCTCCGACGTCTACGCCCTGCACAACCTGCCGACGGCGACGCTGTCGGCCCAGCGGGACAACGTCCTGATCGACAGCCAGGAGTCGGGCAGGGTCATCAACGTCAGCCGCTCAGGTGCGATCGCGAGCCATCTCGACATCGTCGACGACGCCAACGCGCTGTCGATCCCGGACATCACCAACGAGGGCGTCACGATGGACTCCGACGCCAACCTCTACGTCGTCAACGAGAACGGCGGCGGGATCGGCGTGCCGCAGCTGTGGGTCTACCAGCTGTCGAACGACACGAACGCCGCTCCGACCGCGGTCGGGTTCAAGGACGTCGTCTCGTCGCTGGCCGAGAACACCGGCACGGGCGCGCGCGTGAAGGTCGCCGGTGTCACCGTCACCGATCCGGACGGCATCGGCAACGACGACATCTCCGTCAGCGGCCCCGACGCCGGCTCCTTCGAGGCCGATCGCACGGGCCTCTACCTGAAGGCCGGCACGGCGCTCGACTACGAGACCAAGACCAGCTACTCGGTCACCGTCAACGTCGACGACCCGACGGTCGGGTCGAGCCCGGACGCGTCCAACTCGTTCACGCTGGCGATCAGCGACGTCGACGACTCGACGGCGACGGGCACATCGGTGATCGTCTCGGAGATCTCGCCCTGGAGCAGCGGCGACTCGTCCTACGCGAGCGACTGGTTCGAGCTGACGAACACCGGCACCGACACGGTCGACATCAGCGGTTGGAAGATCGACGACGACTCCGTCTCATTCACCTCCGGCGCCGCGCTGACCGGCGTGACGAAGATCAAGCCGGGCGAGTCGGCGGTCTTCCTCAACGTGTCATCCAAGAAGCCGGCGTTCATCAACGAGTGGTGGGGCGGCACCGCCCCGGCCGGTGTGCAGGTCGGCGCCTACGACGGCGGCCCGGGCCTCGGCACCGGCGGCGACGCGGTCGCGATCTTCGACGCCGCGGGTCATCTGGTCACGGGCGTCCGGTTCGGGACGTCGGTGTCCGGCAGGACGTTCGACAACAGCGCCGGCCTCGGCAGCACCGACCCCGGCGCGCTGCCGGCGGTGACGACGATCAGCGAGACCGACCACTTCAAGGCGTTCGAGAGCACCGTCGCCCACGAGCAGGGCTCGCCGGGGCTGGCGCCGATCGCGCCGACCGTGACGGTGTCCGAGGTCTGCTCGACATGCAGCGACGACTCGTACGCCAAGGACTGGTTCGAGCTGACCAACGTGTCCAACCACGCCGTCGACCTGACCGGCTGGAAGGCCGACGACAACTCGGCGAGCTCCACGCTCGCGGGCACGGTCTCGGGCGTCCCGGCGACGCTGGCTCCCGGCGCGTCCGCGGTGCTCGTCATGGAGGGCTCCGCGGCCGCCGCCGACGCGGTCCGCAGCGCCTGGTTCCCGGCCGGCGGCGCGACGACCCCGTCCGTCGGCTACGTCTCGGGCTCGGGTCTCGGCCTCGGCGGTGGTGACGAGGTCCATGTCTACAACGGCTCCGGCGATCAGGTGACCGCCGTCAAGCTCGGCACGAACAGCGCGACGCGGACGTTCGACAACGCCGCCGGTGTCGGCGCGTTCAGCCCGTCGGACGTGACGCCGACGATCTCGACGCTGAGCACCGCAGGGATCAACGGAGCGCTGGCGACGGGCGCCGAGGTCGGGTCGCCCGGCGTGATCGGCCGCGCGAAGGTCGTGATCACCGAGGTCTCCCCGTGGAGCAGCGGATCGTCGCGGCCCTACGACGCGGACTGGTTCGAGGTCCGCAACGCGGGCTCGACGCCGGTCGATCTCAGCGACTGGACCGCCGATGACAACCATGCTCCCGCCGGTCCCTGGGTCGGGCTCGACGGCGTCGGCACGATCGCTCCGGGCGAGGTGGCGGTCTTCGTCGCCGGCAACGCCGCGAAGGTCACGCAGTTCGTGGACTACTGGTTCGGCGGCACCGCGCCCGCCGGGCTCAAGATCGGCTACTTCGACAGCGGTCTCGGGCTTGGCACCGGCGGCGACGCGCTGCACCTCTACGACGGGCGCGGGTTCTGGCAGACCGGGGTCGTCTTCGGCGCCAACACCGGCAACGCGACGTTCGACAACGCCGTCCAGACCGACACGACGGCCTACCCGGCACTCGCCACGCCGAGCATCAGCACGCTGAGCGTGCGTGGCGCCGGCGGCGCGCGCCTCGCCGGCTCGGACAGCCAGATCGGCTCGCCGGGCACGATCGCGGCCGACACGACCAAGCCGGTCTTCACGATCGCCGGCAACGCCGGCTCGTACGTCACGTCCGACACGGTCAACATCACCTGCGCGGTCGCTGACGGCGCTCTCGGCTCAGGCGTCAAGACGACCGACTGCGCAACCATCAGCGGCAGCGGGGCGAGCTTCGGCGTCGGCTCGCACACGACGACGTTCCACGCGCTCGACTACGCCGGCAACGAGCAGACCGCCGACGTGACGTTCACCGTCGCGCTGGACACCGACGGTGACGGCGTCGCAGACAGCGCCGACAGTGACGACGACAACGACGGCATCGCCGACGTCCTCGACGGTTCGCCGCTGACGCCGACGACGGCGTTCAACGACGGCGCCGGGACGAGCGGGACGATCACCTCGACCGGCGGCCTGCCGGTCGCGATCAGCGATCTGGCCGCCCCGAACGGCGTGCTGGTCAGCGTCGGATCGGGCACGGGCCAGGCGACGGTCAGCGTCTGCGGCTTCACGCTCCAGATCGCTGCCGCGTCGAAGGCCGAGGTCACCTGCGGCAGTGTCAAGGTGCACACGCTGGCCGGCACGGTGAAGATCCTGATCGGGACCGCGGGCAGCTTCGTCACGATCCCGTCGGGCGCCACCGGCAGGGTCACCAACAGCGGAGGCGGGGTCTTCAAGGTCGAGAATCTGGGAGCCGGCGCGATCACCGAGACAGCCAACGGCGTCTCCCAGACGATCGCCGCGGGCGCAACGAGCGACGCGCTCGACAATCCGACGATCAAGGCTGTGTGCGCGCTGACGACGAGCTATGTCAAGGGTTCGGCGAAGTACCAGGCACTCAGCCCGGTGGGCCGGTTCGTCGTCGACCTGCTGAGCAACGTGAGCTGCGGCGCACTCAACGCGATCACGCCGCGCCTGCCGGCCGCCCAGCGCGCCAAGGTCGTCGACGCATGGGTCAAGACGCTCACGCCGCTGCAGTCGGGAGGCTGGTTGACGGCAGCGCAGGTCACGACCATCAAGGCGCTGGTCACACAGCTGCCAGCATGACCTGAGGACGGGCGGTGGCACACACGCCGCGTACCGCGGCGTGTGTCCGTGCCGATAGCCTGCCGCCCCGTGCCGGTCATCTTCAGCGGGATCCAGCCCACGGGCTCCAAGCACCTCGGCAACTACATCGGGGCGATCCGCCAGTACGTCGAGGGCCAGGATCGCGGTGATCCGGCGATCTTCTGCATCGTCGACCTGCACGCGACAACCGTCGCGTATGACCCGGCCGAGTTGCGCCGATCGCTGTACGACCTGACGGCGTTGCTGCTGGCCGCTGGGCTCGACCCGCAGCGCTGCATCCTCTTCCGCCAGAGCGACGTCCGCGAGCACACGGAGCTGACGTGGCTGCTGTCGTCGGTGACGGCCGTCGGCGAGCTCAACCGGATGCACCAGTTCCGCGACAAGTCGGCAGCCCAGCGCGAGCTCGTCTCCGCCGGGCTGCTCTTCTACCCGACCCTGATGGCCGCCGACGTGCTCGCCTACCGGGCGCACGAGGTGCCGGTCGGCGAGGACCAGCGCGAGCATCTCGAGCTGATGCGCGACGTCGCCCGGCGCTTCAACGCCCGTTTCGGCGAGGACATCCTCATCGTGCCCGAGCAGAACACCCCGGCCGTCGGCGCGCGGATCATGGACCTCCAAGAGCCGGCGCGGAAGATGTCGACGACCGGCGGCACAGCGGAAGGCACGGTGCTCGTGCTCGATGAGCCGAAGGCGATCGAGAAGAAGTTCAAGCGCGCCGTCACCGACTCCGAGACCGAGATTCGCCGCGGGCCCGGCAAGGCCGGCGTCTCGAACCTGATCGACATCCTCGCCGTCGCGCGTGGGGTTACCCCGCAGCGGGTCGAGGCGGACATGGCGAGCGCGCGCGGCTACGGCGACCTGAAGGTCGCGACGGCCGAGGCGGTGATCGCGATGCTGGCGCCAGTCCGCGAGCGCTACGCGGAGCTGCGCGGCGACGAGGCTCGGCTCGAGCAGATCCTGGCGCTCGGCGCCGACAAGGCCCGCGCGATCGCCTCCGCGACGCTCGCCGACGTGCGCGACGCGATGGGCGTCGGCCCGGCCCGCTGACGCACGTCGGTCCGCCTTCCTGGTTACCTTGGCGCTGTGCTGATCGCCGATCTCGACCTCGACCTCGAGGTCTTCTCCGGGCCATTCGACCTGCTGCTGACGCTTGTCCTCAAGGACGAGGTCGACCTGATGGAGATCGAGATCGCCGACGTCGTCGTCAGCTATCTCGACGTGCTCGAGCAGCGTGGCGAGCTCGACCTCGAGGCGGCGACCGAGTTCCTCGTCCTGATCGCGGCGCTGCTCGAGCTGAAGTCACGCCTGCTGCTGCCGCGCGACGAGGAGGACCTGCTCGACCTCGAGCCCGGCGAGGCAGCGGAGGAGCTGCTCGCGCGGATGCTCGACGCACGCCGCTATCGCGCGGCCGCCGAGCACCTGCACGCACTGCTCGAGCGCGAGCACGGCTCGCGATACCGCGTCGCCCCGCTCCCGCCATGGCTGCGTAAGGCGACGTTCGACGCCTCTGCCGAGGCCGTCTACAAGCCCGACCGGCTGGGGATGGCGATCGGCGAACTGCTGCGCCATCCGCCTGAGATCGGCCTCGGGCACCTTGCGATGCCGCGCGTCTCCGTCGCCGAGCGGCTCAGCCACCTGCGGACGCTGCTGCGGCGCGGCTCGACATCGTTCGACGAGGCCGTGCGCGGCGCCGACCGCGTCACCGTCGCCGTGACGCTGTTCGCGCTGCTCGAGCTCTACAAGCAGGGCGAGGCGAGCTGGACGCAGGACGTCCCATTCGGAGACATCACGATCAGCGCGAGGGCGGCGGCATGAACGAGCTGGCGAAGATCGTCGAGGCGTTGCTGTTCCTCTCGTCCGAGCCGGTCACGGCAGCCGACCTCGCCGACGCCGCCGAGGTCTCCGAGCAGGACGTGCTCGAGGCGATCGACCAGTTGCGCGAGCGTGAGGGTGGATTGCGGCTGCGCGAGCTGGCCGGCGGCTTCACGCTCGCGACCGACGAGCTCGCCGAGGATGCGGCGCGGCGGCTGCTGGCGCGGCCACGGACGCCGCCGCTGACGCCGGCGCAGGCCGAGACGCTGGCGATCGTCGCCTACCTGCAGCCGGTTTCGCGTCCCGAGATCACGCGCATCCGCGGCGTCAGCGCCGACTCGGCGTCCGCGACGCTGCTCGAGCGTGGCCTGATCGAAGAGGGGGGACGCTCGACGTTCGGCGCGATCCTCTACCGCACAACGCCGCTGTTCCTGAAGCTCTTCGGCCTGATCTCGCTCGACGACCTGCCCGACGCCTCGACCTGGGACCCGACGCCGGACGAGCAGGCCGAGCTGCGCGACCGCCTGCTGAAGGCCGGCGAGGCCCGCGCCGGCGGCATCGGCGCCGCGGTCGAGTCCTAGGCCGGCGCGCCGAACCCGGTCGCGACGCGCGTCAGCTCGTGCGACGCGATGACGCGGTCGATCAGCCCGTACTCACGTGCCTGCTCGGCGGTGAAGAAGCGGTCGCGGTCCATGTCGTCATGGACCTGGTCGACGCTCTGGCCGGTATGGCGCGCGTAGATCTCGTCCATGTGCCCGCGCAGCTCGAGCGCCTCGCGGGCATGGATCTCGATGTCGCTCGCCTGGCCCTGGAAGCCTCCGAGCGGTTGGTGGATCAGGATCCGGCTGTTCGGCAGCGCCATCCGCTTTCCGGGTGCTCCGCCCGCCAGCAGCAGCGAGCCCATGCTCATCGCGACGCCGAAGCAGATCGTCTGCACGTCGGGCTTGATGAACTGCATCGTGTCGTAGATCGCGAGACCGGCGTAGACGACGCCGCCGGGCGAGTTGACGTAGAGCGAGACGTCCTTGTCCGGGTCCTCGCTCTCGAGGTGCAGCAACTGCGCCACGACGAGGTTCGCGACCTGGTCGTCGACTGCCGTACCGATGAAGACGATCCGTTCGTTGAGCAGCCGCGAGAAGATGTCGAAGGAACGCTCGCCGCGTGCGCTCTGCTCAACGACCATCGGGACAAGGGGCATGGTGGCTATCCTTTCGACAACTGGACGGTTGTCGAGACACAGTAGCAACCAAGTGGTTGTCAAGGGAGACGACGATGAGCGTACGCCGCGAGATCGAGATCGACGCAGCCCCGGAGGACGTCTGGGAGGCCCTCGCGACCGAGCAGGGGAGGGAGCGCTGGCTCGAGGACGAGGCGCCCGAGGTGGTCTTCGTAGAGGTCGAGGAGGAGCCTTCGCGGCTGGTGTGGTGGTGGTCTCGTGACGGTGATGTCGAGCCGACGCGCGTCGAGTTGCTGATCGTCGCCGTGCCGATCGGCTCGCGCGTGATCGTCGTCGAGAGCGCGCCCGCCTTCCCGCTGACGATGCTCGCGGCATCGCTGCAGATGGTGGTGGCCTGAGGTGGGCGGTCGCGACGACGTCGGCTCGGTCTTCGCGGCGCTTGCAGATCCGACCCGGCGTGGCATGGTCGAAACGCTGCTGCAGGCGGGGACGACGAGCGTTCCCGAACTCGCGAGCGCGCTGCCGATGACGCGCCAGGCGGTGGCGAAGCACCTTGCGGCGCTCGACGAAGCCGGCCTCGTCGAGCGCGCCGCCGACGCCGGGCGTGTCGTCCGCTACCGACTGCGGCCGGGTGCTCTGACGCCGGCGTCGTCCTGGCTGCGAACGACGGAACAGGCCTGGGATGGTCGCCTCGAGCGTCTCAAGCGCTCCACAGAGGGCGCTTAGGCCGGTGCTTCGGCCGCGGCCTGCGCCGCCAGTTGCCCGCACGCCGCGGCGATGTCGCGGCCGCGCGTCAGTCGCACGGTCGCGCGCAGGCCATGCTCCTCCAGCACCGCTTTGAACGCGGCGATCGCCTGTCGGCCTGAGCCTTCGTAGATCGATCCCGTCGGGTTGTACGGGATCAGGTTGAGCTTGAAGATCCGCGGGTCGAGGAGGTTCGCGAGCCCGAGCGCCTGCTCGTAGCGGTCGTTGACGCCGCTCAGCATCACGTACTCGACGAACACCATCCGCCTGCGGCGCGCGTGGTAGCGGCGGCAGGCGTCGAGCACGTCGGCGAGCGGGTAGCGATCGTTCACGGGCATGATCTCCGAGCGCAGCGCGTCGTCGGGAGCGTGCAGCGACAGCGCCAGCCGGATCGGCATCTCGGTCTCCGTCAGGCGGTCGATGCCCGGGATCCAGCCGACGGTCGAGATCGCCGTGCGGCGGTGCGTGATCCCCAGCGCGGGAAGCCGCTCGCACGCCTCGAGCACGTTGTCGATGTTCATCATCGGCTCGCCCATGCCCATGAAGACGCAGTGGTCGAGGGGCCCGATCCGGCGCATGTGCAGCGCTTGGTCGACGATCTCGCTCGCGGTCAGGTTGCGGCCGAAGCGCATCGCCCCGGTGGCGCAGAACGTACACGTCAGCGGGCAGCCCGACTGCGAGCTGACGCAGATCGAGCGACGGCCGTCGCGGTAGCGCATCAGCACCGCTTCGACGGGACGCCGGTCCCCCGTCTCGAACAGCGTCTTGACGGTGCCGTCCTTGGCGTGCGCCTCGTTGAGCACGGTCAGCGTCGAGAACGGAGCCGCGCCGGCCAGCCGGCCACGCAGCGCGGCCGGCACGTTGGTCATCTCGTCATAGGACCCGGCGCCGCGTGCCACCCAGTCCCAGACCTGCTTGGCGCGGAACGCCGGCTCGCCGGCAAGGGCGGCGTCGAGGAGGGCGAAGTCCACGCGATCAGCGTAGACGGGCACACTTAGAGTCCTCTAGCGATGCGACTCGCCAAGTACCTCGCCCACGCAGGTGTCGCCTCGCGCCGCGGCGCCGAGACGATGATCGCCGCCGGGCGGGTGCGGGTCGGCTCCGAGCTGGTTCGCGACCCCGCTCGCGACGTCGACGGCTCGATCCCGGTGACGGTCGACGGCGAGCAGATCGAGCTGTCGAAGACGCACGCCGTCTACATCGTCAACAAGCCCGCCGGCGTCGTCTCGACCGCGAAGGACACGCATGGCCGGCCAACGGTCGTCGAGATCGTTCCGACCGATCGCCGGCTCTACCCGGTCGGCCGCCTCGACGCCGACACCACCGGGCTGATCCTGCTGACCGACGACGGCGAGCTCGCCAACGTGCTGACGCATCCGCGCTACGAGGTCCCGAAGACCTATCTGGCGAAGGTCAGCGGCGCACCGGTGTCGTCGCGGGCGGTCCGTAGGCTCGAATCGGGTGTCGAGCTCGACGACGGCAAGACCGCGCCGGCGACCGTTCGCCAGCCGCGGCCGGGATACATCGAGCTGACGATCCACGAGGGCCGCAAGGGCCAGGTTCGCCGGATGTGCGACGCCGTCGGCCATCCCGTGACCGCGCTTGAGCGCGTCGCCTTCGGGCCGCTGGAGCTCGGCTCGCTCAAGCCCGGCCGCTACCGGCGATTGAGCCCGGCTGAGGTCACCCGCTTGCGCGAGTCGGGTACACGGCTGCCATGATGGCGCCCGCATGAGGCTCTTCGCGCTCCGTGGCGCCACGTCCGTAGACAAGAACACCGCTGACGCGATTCTCGGGGCGACCGAGTGGCTGCTGCGCGAGATCATGAAGCGCAACGAGTTGCTCGTCTCCGACATCGTCAGCTGCATCTTCACGCTGACCGATGACCTCGATGCGGAGTTCCCCGCGGTCGCTGCGCGCAACATCGGCTTCGACGCGGTGCCGCTGCTCTGCGCCCGCGAGGTGTCGGTACCGAACTCGATGCCGCGGGTGATCCGGGTGATGATGCATTACAACGCGCCCGACGCACACCGGACGCAGCACGTGTACCTCGGCGAGGCGCGCGCCCTGCGCGCCGACCTCGAGAGCGCGCAGTAGCCTGCGGGCGGTGCCCGTCGAGTTCTCCGCGAGCGTCGCCCGACTGCCCGACTACCCGGTCGCAGGTGGCTATTCACTGCCCGAGGACGTCGCTCTGCTGGCGTCGAACGAGTCGCCATGGGGGCCGCTGCCGCAGGTGATCGAGGCGGCGATGCGAGCGGTCCAGCGCGCCAATCGCTATCCGGACCCTTCGTATTGGGACCTGCGCTCCGCGCTGAGCGAGCGTTACGGCGTCGCGCCGACGCAGATCGCCGTCGGCAACGGCTCCGTCGACATCCTGCTCGCGTTCGCGTCGGCGGTGCTTGAGCCTGGCACGGAGCTCGTCTACGCGTGGCCCTCGTTCTCGGTCTATCCGCACCTGCCGGCCGCCTCCGGCGCGACGGCCGTGACCGTGCCGCTCGACGCCGACCACATGCACGACCTCGACGCGATGGCCGCCGCGATCGGCGTGCGGACGCGGCTCGTGATCGTCTGCAACCCGAACAACCCGACGTCGACGGCGCTGCCGCTCGATCGGATCGCCGCGTTCGTCGAGCAGGTCCCCGATCACGTCACGGTGATCCTCGACGAGGCCTACTGCGAGTTCAGCCAGCTCGACGATCCGGACGCGTCGATCGAGCTGCTCGACCGGCATCAGAACCTTGTGCTGCTGCGGACGTTCTCGAAGGTGTACGGGCTCGCCGCGATGCGAGTCGGGTTCGCGCTGTGCGGGAGCGAGGCGTTCGTGAAGGCGCTGCATCAGGTTCGTCAGCCGTTCCTCGTCAACGCGGCCGCCAACGCCGCGGCGATCGAGGCGCTTCGCCACCAGGACGCCGTTCGCGATCGCGTCGTCAAGACGCTCGCGGGGCGGCGCGAGGTCGAGCAGGGGCTCGAGGCGCTGGGAATCGGCTTCGCCACATCGCAGGCGAACTTCGCATGGCTCCAGCTTCCGGCAGGGACCGCAGAGGCCGGCGTCGTCGCCGGCCTTCAGGAGCGGGGCGTGCTCGTCCGCCAGGGAGCGGCGCTGGGCCAGGAGGGCGCGCTGCGCGTCACCTACGGGACCAGCGAGCAGAACGCTCGCTTCCTCGTGGCGCTCGGCGAGCTGGTCGCTTGAGGCGTTGCGTCACGGCCGCGCTGCTCGCCGCTGCGGCGTTGTTGACCGTTTGGGCCGGGCCTGCGTCCGCCGCTCGCGCCTGCCCGCGCGAGAAGGGCTTCGCCTGTGCGTCGCTGTCGGTTCCGCTCGACCGCAGTGGTCAGCTTCCGGGCGCGTTGCAGGTGCACTACGCCGTCCAGGCGCGCAAGCGCAAGGGCCTGCTGCTGGCGCTGACAGGCGGCCCGGGCCAAAACGGGATTCCGTTCGGGCCGGGCTTTGCCGAGGAGCTCAAGCCGGCGCTCCGCGATCGGCGCCTGCTCGTCCTCGACCAACGCGGGACGGGTCGTTCGAACGTGCTCT
>Ga0075430_100004847_pt1 | contig 11318 bp, 6 predicted proteins | sample RhiMetdeltSRZDD4_FD_75294 | JGI IMG/M metagenome (GOLD analysis project Ga0075430, IMG submission 75294) | Populus rhizosphere microbial communities from Tennessee, USA - Rhizosphere MetaG P. deltoides SRZDD4 | ecosystem: Host-associated > Plants > Roots > Rhizosphere > Soil | place: USA... | reverse complement strand
CCGGACGCGCCGGGTGAAGCCTTGGCAAACTAGCTCGCGCCCAACCACTACGAACGTGTTTTCCGTACGGCACTGGAAGTGACACCGATGAGCCAAATTAATTCCCGACACGATGGCGCCGACGGCGCGGAGCCCTCCCAAGGGCAGATGATCGTCAAGGCCTCCCGTCATTCCGGCCGCGGAGCGGTGTCGCTCATTGACGCCACGCCCGCGGCACCCGCGGCGCTGAGCGGCCGGCAGCTCCTGCAGATGGCTCTCTGGTCGCTGCGCGGCCGCTACCTGCTCGCGGCGATCCTCGGTGTGTTCGTCGCCGCTTTGTTCGGGTATGCCGGCTGGCGGGGCGCCAAGCTGTACTACACGAGCGAAGGCCTGATCCGCATCGCCTACAGCCTGCCGAGTATCGTACCCGGCAACGACAACAACCGGGCGATGCCGAACTTTGACGCCTTCATGCTGTCCCAGCGAACGCTAATGACCACGCGCCGCGTCACGGACCTGGCGCTGCAGGACCCGGTGTGGAGGCAGTACGGCCGCACGCCGCCCAGTGACGGGCAGGAATTCTTCTACGACGTGTTGAAGGTCGACGTCCGCCCCCGCAGCGAGTACATCAGCGTCTCCGCCACCACTTCCGACCCCGCGATGGCCGCGGCGGCGGTGACTTCGATCATCCACGCGTACGAGGCGATCTATAAGAGCCAGGAGAAGGAGATCGAGCAGCAGCTCGTGGGGGTGTTGCAGGACAAGCAGCAACTCCTGCTGGGGCAGATCGGCGAACTGGACGAGCGTCTGCGGGTTGCCGAGCAGGAGTATGGAACGACGGACCTCGCCGCCTTCTATCAAGGCAAGCAGGCACGGTTGAACCAGGTGGAGCAGGGCCTGAACGAGGCGACGATGGCGAAGTTGGCGGCGACCGCGCCCGCAACACAACCTGCCGGCGCCGCCGCCGACGCCCAAGCGCGCCAGGCCGTCGAGCCGGAGCGGCAGGAGCTTTCCGCGGAACAGATCGCGCTCACCGACCAGACGATGAACGGTTTCCTCCAGGAACAGTTGCGGCTGGAGACCCAGTTGAAACAGTACGCCGCGCGGGGCTTCGGCGACGCACACCGGGAGGTGCTGATGGCCCGCACGGGCCTGGATGACATTTCGCAGCGCATCGCCCGCCGGGTCAGGATGATTAATCAGGTTCAGGCCAATGCGGCGCCTGCCGTCTCAGGTGGTAGCAACGTCCAGGCGTTAGTCCCCGGGGCGCCTCCCGCGCCGCGCACCCTCCAGCAGCTCGCGGCCCGCGAGGCCCAGTACCAGAACGAGTACAAGAAAATCTGGGACGAGCTCAAGGCCATCGGCAACAAGCGGCTCGAGATGCAGCGAATCCAGACGGACCTGACGGCCAAGCAATCGGAGGTTGCGACACTCACTCGGCGGATCGAGCAGCTGAAGGACGAAGGTTCCCTCCCGGGGCGGCTCAGCGTCGTCAGCACGGGCGGGATGCCCGGGGGGCCGGTGAAGGACCGCCGCATTCAGTTCGCCGGCGCCGGCGCGTTCGCGGGGCTTTTCCTGCCGGCGACCATGATCCTGCTGGTGTCGCTGCTTTGGCGAAAGTACCGCTTCTCCGACGAGACCGAAGCTGACGTGTCGTCCAGCGCGCCGCTGCTCGGCATTCTGCCGGAGCTGAAGGGCAGTGCCGCCGACGGCGACCAGCGCACGGCCGCCGCGCACAGCGTGCACCAGATCCGCGTGTCGCTTCAGGCCCGGGCCTTGCGCGAGGGCCGGCCCGAGTCGCAGGTCTACCTGTTCACCAGCTCCGCCGCCGGCGAGGGCAAGACGACGCTGGCCGCTTCGTTGGCGCTGTCGTTCGCCGCCTCGCGGCTGCGGACGCTGGTGATCGACTGCGACCTCGTCGGCCGCCACCTCACCTCGTCGCTGCAGGCGCAGGAGCTCGAGGGGCTGAACGAGGCGCTGCAGGAGGGGACGATCCGCGGCCGCGTCCGAAAGACCGACGCGGGGCTGTACGTGCTCACCGCCGGCGTCGCGGGCGCAACTGACGCGCCCGCCATGTCGCCGGCCGCGGTCCGGGCGGTCCTCGAAGAGGCCCGGCGGCACTTCCACGTCATCCTGCTCGACACCGGGCCGGTGCTGGGGAGCATTGAGGCCGCGGTGCTGGCGCAGGAGGCGGACGGCGCCGTGATGGTGATCGCCCGCGGGCAGCAGCGCAGCCTGGTGCAGAAGGCGATGCGGCGGCTGCGGTCGCTCGGCACGCCCGTCCTGGGCTTCGTCTTCAACCGTGCCAGACCGCAGGACTTCCACCAGTCCGTCTGCACGTCCACCGCGCACGCCGCGGATTCCGTCCTCGGCGCCTCGCCGTCGCCGGTGGCGGAGCCGGAGAGCCTCATGAGGTTCGGCCCGGTCGTCCGCGCGGTGGCGACGAACTTCCCTGCCCCGCAGGACGGGCAGGAAGAAGCTGCTGACGCGGAAGAGGCGGCGGACGAGTCTCGCGAAGAGGCCGGCGTCGCCTGACATCGCTTCGGCGCCCTGCCGCCGAGATGAACCGTTCGGGCGAACATGCCTTCCCTGGCCATCACACAACCCGGCATAACCGAGGAACACTCCCCGCGCGTGCCGGGGCAGGCGGTCCCGCGCCAGGTGACGCCGCGCGACCTCGCGGTCGCGGCGCTCCTCGCCACCGCGGCGGTCGTCCTGACCTGGGACGCATGGAAGGACGTCTACCGGCTCGGCACCAGCCGGGAGGAGATGGGCTACGTCCTCCTGGCGCCGTTCGTCATTCTGTGGATCGCCTGGGTGCGCGCCGGTGAATACCGACAGTGCCGCCAGCGGGGGGGGTGGGTCGGCCTCCTGATCCTCGCCGCGGGTTACCTCGTTTTCTGGTACGGGTACGTCGCCGACCCCGTACTCTGGCGCGCCGGCGCGGTGATGCTGGCCGCAGGCGGGGTGATTGTCGCGCTGGGGTCGGACGTGATGTTCCGCTTCCTCCCGGCCTTCGCCGCCACCATTTTCCTCGTCCCCGTCAGCCCTAACGGCCGCTACCGCCTGGCCGAGCCGCTCCAGACTGCGACGGCGAGCGCCACCCAGTCGCTCTGCGACCTGCTCGGCATCCACGTCGACCGCGCCGGCAACCTGCTCACGATCAACGGCGTCGACGTGACCGTGGCCGAGGCGTGCAACGGGATGCGGATGATCCTCACCCTCGTGCTCGTCTGCTACGCGATTGCGTTCGCCCTGCCGCTGCGGGCTTATGTCCGCTTCCTCCTGCTGGCGGCCAGCCCGCTCGTCGCGATCGTCGCGAACGTGGTGCGGCTGGTGCCGACGGTGTGGCTCTTCGGCAACGCCTCGGCCGAGACGGCCGAGACGTTCCACGTGGTCGGCGGCTGGGTGATGACCGTGGTGGCGTTCCTGTTTCTGATGGGGTTTTTCCGACTCCTCCAGCGGGCGGGCGAGGAACAGGAAGAGGCCGCGGCGGAGGGTGCCGCGGCCGCGGCGGGGGGTGGAAGGTGAGGTCCTCCACCACCTACCGGCTGCTCGCGATCGTGCTGCTTTGCGCTACGGGTGCGCACCGCCTTGTAACGCTGCAAACGCCGCCCGACGTCCGGCGGTACCACCACAGAATCCGTACAAGCGCGGCGTCGCTGCCGCGGCACGTGGGACCCTGGGTGGGCGAGGACGTGCCGGTGCCGGCGCAGGCGCTGGAGGTCCTGGCGCCCAACGCGACCGTCAGTCGCCGTTACGTCAATGTCGAGACCGGCGTTTCGGCGGGGTTCCTCTTCGTCCACTGCGCGGACGCCCACGACATGGCCGGCCACTTCCCGGCGCGTTGTTACCCGGCGGCCGGTTGGGAGCTGAAGGGGTGGCGCGAGCGCGACTGGGTCGTCGGGGACTTGCGCGTAACCGGCATCGAATACGAGTTCACGAGATCATCACTGGGGGCGCCAGGCGACGGCACGGTCGTGGTTGCGAACTGCCTCCTGCGCCCCGGCGGCAGGGTGCTGCGGAACATGGACGGCATGACCCGTTCCGTGGTCGGCGCCGGGGGGCAGTCGGCGGGGGCGGCGCAGCTCCAGGTGTACTTCGGCGCGTCCGTACCGCGCGAGCAGCGCGACGCGGCCGTCGAGGCGCTGGTCCGGGGGCACCGCGACGTCATCGACGCGGTCCTGTCGGACCCGACGTAGGCCCGTGCCGTGCGCTCGTTTGCGCAGTAACACCAGGGATCGACAACAAAGGTTGTTTGGCAGATGGCGCGACCCACGAAGCGAAAGTTCAGGCGTTGGCGGTTGTTGCTCCTCGCCGTGGGGCTTTGCGTCGCGCTGGGCGCCCCCACCGCCTATCTCGGCGGGCGCCGGTTGCTGGTCCGCCGGATCCAGTCGTGGCGGCAGGAGGGGTTCGCCGCCGCAGCCGCGGGCGACAAGGCGAGGGCGGCAGACGTGCTGCTCCGCTACCTCAAGCGCCGCCCCGGCGACGTCGAGGCGCTACGGCGGTACGCGGAGGTGCGCGAGGCGGTCGAGATGCCGAACGGCCGGCACCTGACGGAGGCGGTCGGCGCGCTGCAACTGTTGCTCGGTGAAGAGCCCGAGAGCCTCGACGACCGCCGCCACCTGCTCGAACTGTACGTCCGACTGGACCGCCGGCCGGAGGCGCTGGACACGGCGGAGGCGATCCTCCGCCGCGCGCCGGGCGACGTGCGGACGGCGGAGCTGAAGACCGAGGTCCTGCTCAAAGGCGGCCGGGACCGCGAGGCGCTGGCCGCCGCCCAGCAGTGGTGCAAGGCCGCGCCGCTGGAACTCAAGGCGCACACGGCCCGGCTGGCGCTGCGCGCCCGCGTGGGCCACCCCCCCTCCGCAATCGTCGCCGATGCCACCGGCCTGCGCCAGGCTAACCCCGGCGACGTCCGCTTCGACGTCCTCCAGGGCGTCGCCCACGGCCTCGTGGGCGAGGACGAAGAGGCGGCGCGCTGGCTGAAGTCGGCGGCCCGCGCCGTCACCGACGCGGCCCTGGCGGAGACACTGATCGAGCAGTTGGACGCCCTGGGGATGTGCGACGACTCGCTCGCTGTGCTCGAGGGGCTTGTCGCCCGCGGCGGCGGCGCGGAACTGCGGCACGCGCTCGGCCGGCGCCTCTGGGAACTGGGGCGCTCGAAGGACGCGACTGCCGCGCTCTCGGACGTCAACCCCGCCGATCGCAGCGCCGACGCCACGCTGTTGGCGATCAAGGCGCTGGCGCTGGCGGAGCAGAAACTAGCGGCCGAGGCCGGAGCCTGCCATGACGCCCTGGCGGCCCGGCGGCAACAGGCCGAGGCGCGGGCGTGGACGTTGCTGCTGCGCCGCACGCTCGACACCGCCGGCAACTCTGGCGCCGCCATCAACGCGGCTGCCGCGACGGCGGCGGACGACCGACAGGTGGTCGCGGAGTGCCGTGCGGCGCTGGCGTTGGACCCGCAGAACCCATACCTCGACTACCACGTCGGCGAGGCACAGGCGCGACTGGGCGAACTGGACCTGGCGGTCGAGTCGTGGCGGCGCGCCGTCGTCAAGAACCCTGCGTGGGCGCGGCCGGCGGTCCGGCTGGTGGACGCCCTGCTCAGCAGGGGCCATTCCGAGCAGGCGCTGCGCATCGCCACCGGTGCGGCGCGGCGCAACCCCTTGAACGCCGCTTCGGTGATCGCGCTGTCCCGGGCGTGGGCGGCGGGCGTGGAGGCGGGGCGGGTCGGGCAGTCGGACGAGCTGCTGCGCCTGGTCGAACAGGTGCAAAAACAGATGCCGGGGGAGGAAAAGACGCTGCTGGTTCGCGTGCAGGTGGAGGCGCAGGCGGGGCGGAAGGAGGAGGCGGAGGCCGCCGGTCGGCAGGTGCTGGCGCTGACGCCGCCGCCCTCCGAAGGGACCCTCGTTGCCCTTTCGGCGGTCAGCCGCCGCGCGGGCCTGGGGCTTGAACGGGAATGCTTCGACCGCAGTGAGGCGGCGCACGGCGTCACGCCGTCGTTGACTTACGCGCGTGCGGTCGACCGTTACATTGCCGGCGACGCGGCGGGGGGGCTGAAACTCATCGGCGACGCCGCCGCCCGCTCCGGGGCGACCGGCGACGCCGGCGCGGCCTGGCTGCTCCTGCGCACGCAATACCTGGACCTGACGGGCGACGCGTCTGCGCGGCGGGCGTGGGCGGACCTGGTCGCCGGGTTCCCGGATGACCCGTCGGTCCAGCAGGCGGCGGCGTCCGCGCGGTCGGTCCGCGGCGACTGGGAGTTCCAGGAGCCAGTGATCGAGCGGCTCCGCAGGCTCGGCGGGGACGGCGGCCTCGCCTGGCGGCTGGCCAGGGCGCGGCTCATGGTCGAGTTCCCGCGCAACGACGGCGACTACGCCCAGGGATCGGTCCTGCTCAGCCAGATCGTCCGCGAGGTGCCCGCGTTGCCGGAGCCGCACGTGCTGATGGCCCGGGCACTCGTGCGGATGAACCGGGTGGACGCTGCGATCGAGCACCTCCAGACTGCGGCGAAGTACGACCCCACCTCCGTTTCGATCGCCCTCCAACTGGCGGGACTCCACCAGTCGCGCAACGATTTCGAGCGCGTGCGCCAGGAACTCGAGCGCGTGGGGCCCCACATGCGCCGGCCGGAGCAACGGCAGCGCGCGGCGATGCTGCTGGCACAGCAGGGGAATCAGGAGCAGGCGGTCAAATTACTGGAAGAACAGAAGGCACAGCAGGTCGCGGGCGCACCCTCCAATGGCGAAGACCTGTTGCTGGCGGTGCTGTACCGGCGGAACGGACAGCTCGATAAGGCCGAGGCGACCCTGCGCCGGCTGCTCGAGCAGGAGCAACCGGCGCTGGCGGCGGTCGAGTTCGCCGTTTCGCTTTACGCCAGCCAGGGCCGGCGCGACGAAGCGGAGAAGGTGCTCGCGCGGCTGGAAAGAATGAAGCCAGGGCCGGGGGCGACGAACCTCGCCTGGGGAAGCTACCGCGCCCAATTGGGGGAAGTGGCCAGGGCGGCGGAGCACTACCGGGCCGCGACGGCCGAGGCGCCCGCCAACGGCGCCGCGTGGCGCGTTCTGATTGCGGCCGAGATGGCACAGGGAACGCCGGACGCGGCGCGCTCGGCGGTCGAGGCGTCGAGGCGGGCGCTGCCGTCGGACAAGGGCCTGGCATTTCTCGACGAACAGTTCGAATTGCTGCGCTCGGCCGCTGCGGACGCCGGGCTCCTGCCGGTGGTGCTGTCGGTCGTGCGCGACCCGCTCAACAGCGACGCGGCGATGGGACTGGTCCGCGTCGTCGTCGACGGCCGCCGGTCGAGTGACGCCGACCGATTGGCCTCGCGGTTGCGCCAGTTGGTCGACGAGCACCGCGACTTCCTTCCCGCCCGGCTCCAACTGATTCAGTGCTACCGGGCGTCGGGAAGGCCTGCCGACGCGCTGACCGCGGCGAAGCAGGCGATGAGCGCCTTGGAAGGGAACGCGGCCTCGGCCAAGGTCGTCGTGCAGGTGGCGGCGGAGCAGGAGCGTTGGCAGGACGTGCTGTCGGCGGCGCAGGCGTGGAAGCAGCGGGCGCCGGCGGAGTCGCTCCTCGCCGACGTCGCCGCCGCACGCGCACAGGTGGGCTTGGGGCAGGCGGAAGCGGCGCTGGAGCGGTTGAAGCCGCACTTCGCGGCCGCCGCTGCCGACCCGGATCAGAACGCGGACCTCGTCACCGTGAGGGCGTTGGCCCTCGCCGCCGCCGGTCGAGGCGGCGAAGCCGCCGACATTTTGTGGCCGCTGGCGAGCACGGCGCCGCACTGGCGGGCCCGCTGGGTACAGGTAGCGCTTGCCGTGCCGGACGCCGCGCTCGCGGAACAGTGGTTGGACCGGGTTGCCACGGTCGTGCCTGCGGAGGGCGTCGACGAGCGTGTTCTAATCGCCGAGAGTTATGACCGCTTGGCCCATCGTGGCAAGACTCGGGCCGAGCTGCGGCTCGTGGCAAAGTCGTCTGAAACATACAAGGCCGTCGTGAGTGAGCCGAACGCCCCGCCTGGGGTGTTGCTGCCGGCAGCGATGCAGGCGGAGCGCGCCGGCGACGTCGCCGCGGCGGAAGCCTTATACCGCCGAGTGGTCCTGTCAGAGCCGAAGGCGTTCGTCGCGCACAACAACCTGGCAATGCTGCTGGCGGCGCGCGGCGGGGACGCATTGGACGAGGCGGTCGCTTCCGCAGCTGCGGCGGTGAAGCTCCAGCCTCGCCAGGCCGCGGTGTACGACACGCTGGCGTTCGTTCAGTCCAAGTCGGGCGACGCGAGGGGCGCCGCGGCCTCGATGAGGACTGCGGCGGACCTCGAGCCGACGAATGCGAAGTGGCGCATTCGGCTGGCGCAGTACCTGTTCGACAGCGGCGAATGGGCGGAGGCGGCCAGAGTCATCGACACGATCGACTCGCGCCGCCTTGACCTGAGGCAGCTTTCGCCGGCGGTGCAGCAGCAGTTGGGCGTTCTTCGGAAACTGCTGCGCGAGAGGAACGCTGAGAGGACGACGCGCGCCGCGTAGGCTACAGCACGATTCTTTTCCCCAGGTTGTCGCTGCCACGGACGCGAAGGGGGCGCTGTCCCGGATTCGGCGCGTGCACTGCTTGTGATTCGACCGGCGACTGCTATATTCACACTGCTCGTCCGCCGCGTCGTTGGGAGTATGCGGCACCTCGATGAGCCGCCAGTAAAAAGGGGTCGCGCAGAAGAGGCTTTCAGCGCAGCAGTTATTGCCTTTTTTAAAAGTTAGGTTGTGGACGCTCCGCCCACTCCGCGCTTCTGCGGAGGCCCGGTCGAGTGTCGGGTTGTTGTGTTGTGTAGGCGATCTGTGCCCCTGCCTTCACAGAAGGGAAGTGTTCCGTGGGTAGTGGCGTGTGGGAGAAGTGGGCGGCGGCCGCAATGGTCACCGTGGTCGTTGTTGTGGTCTGGGTGCCGGGGGTGGCGAGCGCGGACCCCATGGTTCAATTCTCGACGGGCGGTGGTTTCGACCTCGGCACGCTGGCCGGCAAGAGCGGCGTGAGCGCGTCGGTCTATAACGCCCCGGGCACCATCGCGGGCATCAACGTGACGCTGGGCGAGGGGGACGCAGCGTTGGGCGTCGGCGACCCGACCCTTGGCGTCAACACGTTCCTGGTCTTCCACCACGCGCCGGCGAACAACCCCATCGACCTGGGTGCGGCGCAGTACTACACGCCGCAGGGTTTTCAGGTGGCGCCCGTGACGTTCGGCTATTTCACCCTCCATTCCACGGACCCGAACGGGGCGAATTCCCGGGAGAAGTACCGCGAGTTCGGCGGCGCGTCGTTCACGCTCGACGTGACGCAGTACCTTCCCATCGCGGGGGAAGGCGAGTTCGCGTCGAAGTTGATCCACGGGACGGTCTGGTACGACGAGAGCAGCACCGGGACGGGCAGCTTCCTGAGCGTGAAATTCGGGGAGCCTCTGTCATTCACGGTGCCTTCGAACGGCGATTCGCCCGACGCGGTGAAGTACACCATCCAACAGACCGTTTACATGAATAACTCCGACGGGCAAACGAACCCGGACGGGTCGCCGCGGCAGTATTCAATTAACGGCACCGTTTCCAGTACGGTCGCGGCCCCGCTCCCGGGGGTGGCCGCGGTAGGGCTGACGCTGCTTGGCGGGGCGGCCCTGAGGCGATTTCGGAGGCCGCCCGTCGCCTGACGGGCTCCATATATACATCGTAATGCGTAAGTGACACACTCCAAACGGTTTATGTTGACGGACCACACGCGCGTGGCTATATTACGCGACTGAGGCATTAGGGTGCCTGCACGACGGGGTTCCGGGCTGCGAGGGGTAGGGGACGCCTTTACACAACAAGGGCTGTTCAGCGGCAGAGAAGGGCGGTCTTGCTCATGCGGTTGTTCACGTTCAAAGCCGGCGCTGGGCCGGCTCTCGGTGTGGTCGTTGCCGTCGCCGCAACGTTGCCGGTGTCGGCGGACCCGATTCTGTTTCGTCAGGTGCTCGTCGATAATACCGCGCCGGATGTGACGTCCGCCCTGAGGGCGGAGGTGAATGCCGGCAATCAGATCCGTCTGGCGAACGGCCAGATGCGCAACAGCGTCGTCTTCACGTTCTCGGTGCTGCAGAACAGCGTCGCGCCGAACATGTTCATTGGCGGCGTCTTCTTCGACGACGGCGCGCTGATGGGCATTGATTCGTTCTCTGGCACCGGTGTCGTCGATTTCGAACGGGTGAACGGCAACGGAGCGCTCCCGCAGGGGACCAATCTCAATCCGGACTTTGAGCCGTCCAGGGGCTTTACCGCCAGGTTCGACGGCGGTGCGGCGAACGGCGTTCAGGCGGGGGAGTCATTGAGCATCCGGTTCGCGCTTCTCGAGGGCATGGACTTTAACAGCGTGCTCGCCTCGCTGAACCAGGGGCTGAACCTGAATCCGAACGTCGACGCTGATCTGCAGCCGCTGAACCTTCGCATCGGCGTGCACATCCAAGGGCTGCCGGGTCAGGCGGGAAGCGATTCTTATGTCAACACCACCGGCACCGGTGGTGGCGGCGGCGGGAATGCGGTGCCGCTTCCGGGCGTCGTGTGGGGCGGCATTGCCCTGCTCGGTGGGGCGATGATGCGACGACGCCGGCTGGCTCGTGCGGTCTGATTGCCGCGGTGTTGAAATTTCAAGACAATGCCCCCCGGGACTCCAAGAGTCCCGGGGCTTTTTTTACAACCATTTTTCCGGCGTAATACCCCGCCATGTCAGCACTTGCCGCCGCCGCTATTCTCCTCCTGGTGGTCGCGCTGATCGGCGCGGCAGTCGCGGCAAGACGGATGCGCCGGCGGGGCTTGGACCGGTGGCTGCCCCAGTACGTCGCGAGTGGAAACTCCCGCCGCAGCCCGGCGCGCGACGAGCCGGTGGACGTAATCCTTTGTATTGCCGACCATTACGAGCCGCAGCACGGCAAGGTCGACCCCGCCCGCGCCGCCGGCCGAGTTGAAAGCTGGATCCGCGAATACCCCCGCCTGTTCGAAAAATTCCGAGACAGCGATGGCCGCCCGCCGCGCCACACCTTCTTCTTCCCCGTTGACGAATACGACGCCTCCCACGTCGACGCCATCGCCGCCCTCTGCCGCCGCGGGTTCGGCGAGGTTGAGATTCACTTGCACCACGACAACGACACCGCCGACAACCTAACCCGGACTTTTTCCGACTTCATTGCACTCTTTTCGAACAAACACGGACTTCTGCCGCACGACAAGCGCACCGGCCGCAAGAGGTTCGGCTTCGTCCACGGAAACTGGGCCTTGGACAACTCATTCCCCGGCGGCCGCCTGTGCGGCGTCAACAACGAACTCGAC
>Ga0075430_100004843_pt1 | contig 11326 bp, 8 predicted proteins | sample RhiMetdeltSRZDD4_FD_75294 | JGI IMG/M metagenome (GOLD analysis project Ga0075430, IMG submission 75294) | Populus rhizosphere microbial communities from Tennessee, USA - Rhizosphere MetaG P. deltoides SRZDD4 | ecosystem: Host-associated > Plants > Roots > Rhizosphere > Soil | place: USA... | reverse complement strand
TCACGCAGCTTCGGCAGGACATTCCGCTCCGCGCGCGTGATATCATCCGGAAAATCGATTTCTGTCCACGGCAAGCCGCCGATTTTTTCGTGGCCGACGCTGACCTGTCGAAAAAATTCAAGCAGGCCATCCTCATATTCCATACTCCATTCATCGCGATCAATATGTCCCTTGAGTGACGCGACGATATGGGCAGCGTCTGCATGATGGACACGCAAGAAACCTACACCTTCTCCCGCATAGTCATAATGCAGGGGAAGCTTCTTGGTCAGTGCGATGACGCGCCCCCCTTCCACCACCACCATACACTCCTCGTCTTGTTGTTTGACGGTCTCATCCATCAAAAGACAGTTCGGCGAGGTAGACTCGACAAGCCGTCGAAGAATCTCATGATGGAACAGCACATCGGCATCCATGACGATGAGATCGTCATCGAATGAGGCCCTGGCGAGCCACAGTGACGAGATGCTTCCCCGATGGAACTGCTCATTGACGAGGTAGGATACGGCGACGCCGGCGTACTCGGAGCCGACCGCCGCCCGAATCATCTCCTGTTTATAACCAACCACGAGAGTAGCACGCCGAACGCGTACACGGCCCAAGGCCTCGAGATATCGATGGATCAGCGTGCGGCCGCCCAGTTCAATGAGGCACTTCGGTCGATGTTGGGTCACGGGCCACAGGCGTTTGCCCACGCCGGCGGCAAGGATAATGGCTTTCATATGCTGATGCTGGCACCCTCGAGCGTCTGTTCGAAGGCGTGCAGAAACGCATGGAGTTGTTCTTCGCTGAGCGCACCCATGTTAGCGATCCGGAATATCTTTCCTTCCAGCTGGCCTTGCCCCGCATAAATGATGTAGCCCTGCTGTTTGAGCCTGTCATGCAGAGTCTGATAGCTCATCCCGGCCGGCAAATGATAGGAGGTGATGGTGTTGGACAGGACCTCAGGAGGCAGTACCGTTTTGAGCCCGAGTTGTTGCAGCCGGGTCCTGATCAGGGTCGCCGCTCGCTTATATCGACGGATACGGTTAACCACGCCCTCTTCCAACAACTCGTCCAAGGCCTCTTCGAACGCATAGTACAGCTGGACGGCCGGGGTAAAGGGAACCGTGGCGTATCCTTGATCGTCCACATAATGGGTCAAATGGAGATACCAGGATCGCTTCGGGTACACTCGCATCCGCTCCAAAAACCCCTTGCGTACCAAGACAAACGCAGCGCCGGGGAATCCCTGAATGCATTTGCCCGCCGTCCCCGCGACCATATAGATGTGCGAACCCGGGATATCGAGCGGTTCGCCCCCCAGCCCACTGACCGAATCCAACACGAATACCCGATTCTGGCTATCCACGACCTCCGCGAGGTCCTTCACATTATTGATGAGACCCGTGGTGGTTTCATGGTGGACCATCGCGACGGCATGGACCTCGGGGTGCTGTCGAAGCGCCAGACGCAACCGCTCAGGATCGAGCCTGGCCGACCAATCGAGCTTTAATTCGGATATCCCCAATCGATGGAGACCGATCATATTGGATATCCGCTCGCCATAGATCCCGTTGTTGATGACCATCATGCGCTTGCCGTGCGGCAGGCACGACATAATCGCAGCTTCAACTGCCGCTGTACCCGATCCCGTGAGGACGACGGCCACATAGTCGGATTCGGCGGCGGGCACGAACGCCTGCAGCAGTTTCTTCTGAATTCGCATGAGCAGGTCGGAGAATTCAGATTCGCGGTGACAGATATCCGGACATTGCAGGGCTTTCCGCACACGTTCGCTGACATTGACAGGACCGGGATTCAGCAGAATCATGGATGTACCTCGTCGTTCGTGGACCGAATAAGAGCGTATAGCTGATGGCTTATAGCCGATAGCACAATCAAAGAGACTTTCATGCTTGTGCCATACGCCATACGCTATGAGCCATACCCTCTGAGGACAAGCTGCTTCACTCAATGGCCTTCATGAATCGCCGAGTAATGTCCGGCGGTTCATGCAACACCCGTCCTACATCTTCAGCCAGTTCGTTGACCTTGATCAACAACATGCTGGGTCCGTCTTTTTTCAGCAGGTCCTTGAATTCGTAGACGATGTCCTCGCGCTCGCGGACCCGTTCGACGTGGACATACCCGGCCGCCTTGGCCACCTGCTCCAACCGCACGACATTGGAAATGGTCGGTTGGTTGCCGGTGCTGCCATAGACTTCGTTGTCGAACACGACGTGCACGAAATTCTTCGGTCTCAGAGAGCCGATGGTGGCCAGCGTGCCCATTCCCATCAACACATTGCCGTCTCCATCGAACACGACGACCTGCTTCTGCGGCTTGCACAAGGCAACACCCAATCCGATCGCCGCGGCGACCCCCATGGATCCGATCATATAGAAGTGCGTGGGCCGATCCGCAATTTTGTGCGCTTCGCGTGAAGGAAACCCATTACAGATGATGACGGGCTGATCCGTCAGCAGGTCGAGAAGGGCCGCCATCGCTTGCGCGCGGCTTTGCATCGCTCCCTCCTCCGGCCTCATGGGTGCAACCCCTTGACGACGCCTTTCTGAATGACAAGGCCGACGGGAATCCGCTGCTTCATGAATGTCTCCCCCAGCCACTTCAGATCGTTGCTCATGGTCTGTTCGGACAACGTCCGATGCGGGATCTTCATCGTATCGAGTAATTGCGGCATGGTCTGTCCCATCACCAAATGTTCCGGCGCATCTTTGCCCTGAAACCCGCGCCATGAAATGATCAGAATACATGGTTGCTGGTAAATCAGATTCAATGAGATCAACGCATTCAATGAGGTGCCAAGCCCGGAGTTCTGCATCAGCACCGCCGGGATTTTCCCGGCCATATAGGCGCCGGCCGCCATCGCCACTGCTTCATCTTCGCGCACTGCCGGCGTATACACGTGCCGTACCATCAATTCGGCGATGATCCCGCCGAGAATCGAGTCCGGCACACCCGTGAAGAAATTGACCCCCATGTCTTGCAGGGACTGAACAAGCACGTCGCTTTCAATCATTGAGTCACTCGCCCATGAGATCAACAACCAGCGGAATCAAAAGAGGGCGCATTATAGCCAACGCCTTGTGACATTCTCAAGGATTGTTGACAGTTGCTGTCCTCGATCCGCACATGCTAGCGTGATTTCTATGGATGCACAGGTCGGCGCAAACGGACGTGTCCACATCAGAATGAATTGGAACCTCATACTGACCTGGCTTTTCCTGCTTGGCATTGTGAGTCTTTCAGATGCCAGGCCGTCCTTCGCGGTACCGATGACCAATGACCCGCGTGGGTTTCGCGAACTGGCGTGGGGCATATCACTGGCGGATCATGCGGATCTCACGGTGATGCGAGCGGATGACCGGGTCATCGACTATCGCCTGAACGAGTCGCCGCCACGGTTTGCCGGGACCGAGGTGGAAAGCATGGTCCTCTCAACCATCCATAACGAATTCGCCCGCGTCACGATTCGCTATCGCGGAGAAGAGACACACAAGAAACTGCTGGCCTATCTGCAACAGACGTATGGCACCATTCCAAAACTTCCCGGACAGATGACGCGCGGGCTCAGTCAGCAATACAACTGGCGCGGGCCTGAAACCGAGATCAATCTGACGTACGAGAGCAATCGGGACCGCGGCTATCTCTTTATCGAAAGTCGCACGCTTTCCCCCCGGTTCAATGACCATATTACGGATACGGGTGAATGACATGTCGAATAGCGGCCCACGCCGTCAAACGTGGCTCTTCACCGGCGCCCTCATGCAAATGTTGATAGTCGTCACGACCTCCGCCGGCGCCAAAACTTTTCGTTGACAACCGTCGCAAATCTTTCGCATCATTCGACCCATGCATAACGCCACAAAATTGCGCCAATTATTGCAACGCCCCGGAATCATCAAGGCCGTCGGCGCCCATGATGCGCTCAGCGCCAAATTGATCGAGCGGGCCGGTTTCGACGCCATTTGGGCCAGCGGTTTTGCGATTTCTGCGTCGCTGAAATGCATTCCCGACGCCAGCTTCATCACGTCCAGCGAGCAACTCGAAGTCGAGCGGAACATCGCCGAAGCAGTCGGTATTCCGATTATCGCGGATTGCGACACGGGGTATGGCAACGCCCTGAACGTCATGCGCACCGTCAACGATCAGGAACGCGCCGGCGTCGCCGCGATTTGCATCGAGGACAACGTCTATCCGAAACGTTGTAGTTTCTATGCCGGCGTCCGGCGTGAATTGATCCCGCTGGAGGAACATTGCGGGAAGATCAAAGCCGCCAAGGCGGCTCAACTGACCCCGGATTTTGTCGTCATTGCAAGGACCGAAGCACTCATTGCCGGGTGGGGACAGGAAGAAGCCTTGCGCCGGGCCGAAGCATACGCAGAGGCGGGAGCAGATGCCGTGCTGATTCACTCCAAATCGCCGACGTTCGACGAGCTCAAAACCGTGGCCAAAGCATGGTCAGGACGCGTGCCGCTGGTTGTCGTGCCGACGATTTTTGACCAAGTGACGACCGCCGAACTGGAGGATGCCGGTTTCAAAATCGTCATCTATGCCAATCAGATGGTCCGCGCCAGCATTCGAGCCATGCGCGATGCCCTCGCCATCATCAAGAAAGATACCCGTCCTGGATCGGTGAACGATCAAATTGTCAAGCTCAAGGAAGTCTACGATATCGTCGGTGTTCCCCAGATGGAACAGGATGAGCGCAGGTTCCTGCCTGTCGGAGGAGAGAAGATTACCGCCATCATCGCGGCGGCCGGCTTTGAGAAACAACTGCTCCCGTTGATCGAAGACAAGCCGAAGTGCCTGCTCGATATTAAAGGGAAAACCATCCTGGAGCGCCAGGTCTCCGCATTGAACGAATGTAACATCAAAGAGATCGCCCTCGTCCGCGGATACAAGAAGGAAGCCATTGCGCTCCCAAATATCCGGTACTACGACAACGACCGGTATGAAGACACGGGCGAACTCTACTCGTTGTTCTGTGCCGAGAATGAAATGAAGAGCCGCACGATCCTGCTCTATGGCGACATCATTTTTGAGACCGCTGTGTTGGAGAAGTTGTTGAAGAGCCCTGCGGATATCACCCTGGTCGTCGATCTGGCCTGGTCCGATCATCCCCAACAGGGGCAAGACTTCCAATTGAAACCGGATCTGGTGACCTTGGCCCCGCCTCCGGGCAAAAACTACCTAGCCCGATTCATCATGCCGGAAGGGGACACAGCCGTGACGAAAATCGGGCAGCATATCCAGCCCGAGCAAGCGCACGGCGAATTCGTCGGCATGGCCATGTTCTCAGACCAGGGGATTGCGGCCTTCACCAAGTGCTATCACACCTCGTTGGATCGATATAAGACCAAAGGCTTTCATGAGTCCGGCAGATTTACCCAGGCGTCGCTGACCGATCTCATTCAGGAATTGATCGATACCGGTATCACCGTGCAAGCGGTTCCTATCTATAAGGGATGGATGGAAGTCGATTCCTTCGAGGAGTATCAAAAGGCCTGGGCGAAACTGCGCAGCTAATCAGGCTTACCCATTTCCTCATCCATACCCCGCAAGATCCGTTCACTCTTCATTCCTCAAGGTTATCCCGGCGTGGCGGGCCGCAGTGGCGAGTTTCTGACCAAGCGTACCCAATGAAGCGGATTTGCGTATGGCAAGTTCCAGATAGGCTGCGTCGTAGGCGGATAATCCATGTTCATGAGCCAGTCCCTGTAAGCGCCCCACAGTCTCTGACGTGAGATGAGTATCCGTATGAAGCGGGAGTTCTCCGTATAGATCTAGCAGACTGAATCGATCAGCTTCTGTAAGGCGCGATGTCTTCGCTGCGCGACCACAAGCGCATTGGAGATCTCGTACTACCATAAGGCGGGAACCCAAAGCGTTTCTTCCACGGACAGATGCTCAAGAAATCGCTGAGCTTGTAATGAGCGGTGCTTCAGTCCATTCCAAGACTTTTGTCAAATGGAACTATATGGTAGAGTGTGGTGAGTAACCACTCACTCACCAGTGTTGACAATGCAACGTCGCACGCAGAACGTCACTTCCATCAGCCGAGATCGCCAGGCCAGTCTCATCGCCGCCGCCACGTCGCTCTTCGCCGCGCGGGGTTTTCGCGGGACCAGGACCAAGGAAATCTCCAAAGCCGCTGGAGTCAGCGAGGCGCTGCTCTTCAAATACTTTCCCACTAAGCGCGCGCTCTATGCCGCCATCCTCGCCGAAAAGGCGAACCTCAGTGCCCTGGTAGATGCCATCGACGACCTCGCGCGTAAGCGTGATGACCAGCGGCTGTTTTCGCTGATCGCCAGCTACCGCATCCGCCCCGGCGCCGACCCGACCATGCTGCGGCTTCTCCTATTTAGCGGCTTGGAAGGTCACGAATTGGCCGACATGTTCTTCAGCAAGCAGCATCGGGTCATCAACGATTATTTGGCCGGCTATATCAAAACCAGGATTCAGGAAGGAGCCTTTCGCCCTGTCGATCCGTTGCTGGCCGCGCGAGCGTTCATCGGGATCGTTGTCCATCATCGCCTCTTGCACGAAATCTACCGCCAGCCAATGCACCGGTCGCATGAGGAGACGGTGGCCACGTATGTGGAATTATTCCTCACTGGGTTGGTGAAGGGAAAGGGTCGAAGCCGGAAGGAGATCGCCCGTTGTCGCTGAATCCGGTGAAACAGCACCCGCTCGTCACATTAGGCGTCATCATCTTCTTCGCCGTGACTGCATTGATCGTATTCCGCCTCAGCAGCGGCGCGAAGACCGATGCCCGCAAAGGCCGGGTCATCACGGTCGGGACCGCCGTGCCGGTTAAGCAGGATTTAGATGTCCGCCTCACCTACACCGCCGACTTGATTCCGAATCAGCTCGTCAATATTTTCTCCCGTGTCGACGGCTACATCGCCAAGATGTACGTGGATAAAGGCGATCTCGTCAAGGCGAACCAACTCCTGATCGAAATTGATCATACCGACTATGTGCATGCCGTCAATCAAGCCAAGGCCAATCTCGGATCCGCCCGAGCCAAGGTCGTCCAGCAGGACGCGGGAGTGCGCAATGCGCAACTCACGCTCGATCGGATGCGCGCGTTAATCAAGGATCAGTTTGTATCTCAGCAAGATCTGGACACTGCTCAGGTCAATTACGACGGGGCGGTGGCGCTGCAAGACTCGCTGCGTGCGCAGGTCAAACAGATGGAGGTGGCGCAGGCTCAATCCGAAACCAATCTGGCCTATTCGTATATTCGCGCTCCCTTTGCCGGCTACGTGGCCGAACGGAATCTCGACCCCGGTTCCTATGTGAGCGGGGCCACTGCCAGCACATCCACGATGTCGCGTGGCATTCTGAGCCTGCATGATGTCGATACGGTGCGGACACTTATCGAAGTCGTTGAGAAAGACGTGCCGCTCGTCCGGGTAGGACAACGAGCGGAGATCCGGGCCGAGGCCTACCCGCTCCACGTGTTCGAGGGGACCGTGACACGAATCGTGCAGGCGCTGAATCGCGCCACGAGAACCATGACCGTCGAAGTCGATCTACCCAATAAAGACCATCTCCTCAAGGGAGGCATGTTTGCACGCGTGGAAGTGTTGGTGGATCGACATCTCAACGCGATCCAGATTCCGCTCGATGCCGTCAGCCGCCTCGAGGAATTCCAGTATGTGTATGTGGTGCAGGATGGGAAGGCGCATCAGGTCCCCGTGACACTCGGCAGCCGGGTGGAAAATCGGGTGGAGGTCCTGAAGGGTCTGGCCGGTGACGAACAACTGATTGTGTCGGGGAAAGATCTCGTCAGTGAAGGGATGGCGGTACAGGTTCAAGCGCTCGATGCCGTCAGGCGTGAGGGGTAAGGCGTGGACGACACGTCTTCAGAAGGATGCTACCACTCTACATGTGACGGCTGTGCTTCCTAATCGCCATATTTCTTTCACGCCTCACGCTTCACGCTTCACGTCTCACGTCTGAATATGTGGCTCACGTTACTCGCCCTCCGCAACCGTATCGGCATCCTGATGCTGTCCCTTGCCATGGTCGTGCTGGGGATGACATCGCTGCAACGGCTACCGGTCGATTTGTTCCCCAACATCCAGGTGCCGGTCGCTTTCGTAGGGGTCATCTATAAGGGCGCGCCGCCGCTCGACATCGAACAAAGCGTGGTGTACCCCATCGAGAAGGCGGTGAGTTCCGCCTCGAACGTGGAGCATGTAGAGTCCTTTGCCAAGCAGGGCATCGGGGCCGTGCAGATCTGGTTCAACTGGGGAGCGGACATCAACGTCGGCCAGATGGAGGTGATGCAACGCATCACCCAGATTCTCAACAGCCTCCCGCCGGGCATCTTGCAGCCGTTCATCGTCAAATTCGACGTGTCGAACATTCCTGTCGCGGTCGTGACCGTTGCGGGAAGCAACCTCGACGAACGGGCCCTGTACGATCTGGCTTACAACACCATTGCGCCCCAGATCGAGCAGATTGCCAACGTCGCGGCCGCGACGGTAGAAGGGGGGAAAGTCCGCCAGATCAATATCAATCTCGACCCGGCGTTGCTGCAAGCCCGAGGGCTCTCGATCCTGGACGTCGTCAAGTCCGTTAAAGCGGCCAACTTGATCCTGCCGTCGGGTGACCTCAAAGCCGGGAACCTCGACTACAACGTCTTCACCAACAACCAGTTCAAGACCGTGGAACCGATTGCCGATGTCGTCGTCAAGATCGACCCGCGCGGGAATCCCGTCCGAGTGCGCGACCTGGCTACCGTCACGGATTCCTCCGACATTCAAACCAATATCGTGCGGACCGACGGCAAGCGTTCGGTGTATCTCCGCGTCAACAAGCAGCCGATCGCGAATACCGTGGAAGTGGTCGATGCATTGCGGAAAGCGATTCCCCAGATGATCGGCATTCCTCCCGGTGTGCAAGTGGGCATCTCTTTCGACCAGTCCCTGTACATCAGGCAGTCGATTCAAAACCTGCTCGAACAGGCCCTCCACGGATCGTTGCTGGCCGCAGCCGTGATTCTGATCTTTCTGCGAAACGTCACCAGCACGCTGATCATTTCAGTGGCGATCCCGCTCTCGATCCTGGTCACGTTCATCGTGCTTTATTTCACCGGCCAAACGCTGAACGTCTTTACGCTCGGCGGATTGGCGCTCGGCATCGGGCGGCTCGTCGATGACTCGATCGTCGAACTGGAGAATATTCAGCGCCATCTCAACCAGGAACGGAACCGCTGGGAGGCCATCGTGAATGCCGCTCGCGAAGTCGCCATGCCGATCTTCGCCTCTACCGTCACCACTGTGGTGGTCTTTCTCCCCATGTTCTTCGTGGTCGGCATCGCGCGGCTGTTGCTCATCCCATTGACACTCACCATTGCCATTGCGCTCTTCACGTCGTTTTTCGTCTCCAGAACCGTCACCCCCGCGCTCTGTTACAGATTTCTCAAGCCTGAACAGGAAGCTCATCGATCAATGCCTGGTTGGTTTGTCCGGCTCATGGACTGGAGCCGCCAACAATACGACGCCTTGGATCGCAGGTATGAAAAGAGTCTTGCGTGGGTACTCCAGCACCGCCGCGTGCTGATCGTCGGCGTGGTGCTGGTCTTTGCGGGATCCCTTGCGCTGGTACCATTGCTCGGCAGTGAGTTCCTACCCGTTTCCGACGAGAGCCAGTTCCGGATTGTCTTGCGCGCCCCGGTGGGACAACGAGTCGAGAAGACGGAACAACAGGTGGCCGAGGTGGAGCGCGTGCTCCGCGACCAGATTCCTGCCCATGAACTGGACACGATCGTGTCGAGTACGGGCGTACTCGCTCAGGGACGCTCCTCGCTCTTCAACCCCAATACCGGTCCTCACACGTCCGTGATCTCCGTGTACCTGACCCCGCCGGAGAAACGCACTCGCACGCAGGTCGATGTCATGAACGAGGTCCGCCCGAAGGTCTTGAAACTGTTCCCCGGCGTCGCGATGTTCTTCGATCCGGGCGGGCTGGTCAAGCGGGTCACCAGCTTCGGATCGCAGAAGTCCGTGGATGTGGAGATCTATGGCTATGATTTCGAAAAGGCCCGCACGCTGATCCAGCAGGTGCAGGAGATCATGCATAAGACGGACGGATTGGCCGATATCGAAGTCAGCCGGGAGGAAAACTATCCCGAGGTCAACGTGGTGGTGGATCGCGAGAAAGCCGCGCTCCTCGGCATCAGCGAGACCGACGTCGCCAACGCCGTGCTCTACTCACTGAACGGGAACGGCCAGACCGATCCGATCATTTACACCGATCCACAGAACGGGAACGAGTATTACATCAGCGCCTGGCTCGCCGAGGAACATCGCAAAGATCTGTCCGATCTGGAGAATATTCTCCTCACGACGAAGCTCGGAGAACCGGTGCTGCTCCGGAACGTGGCCTCGTTGAAATTGAATGCCGGTCCGGTAAAGATCGAACGGAAATACTTCCAACGCGTCGTCCACATCACGGCCAATCCGGTGAATCGGGATTTGGGGTCCATTGCCGAAGATCTGGAACGCTCCTTCGCCGGCCTGCAACTTCCACCAGGGTTCAGCATCAGGCTTGCGGGACAGATTCAGCAACAGCGGGAGACTTTTTCCGGACTCATTTTCGCCAGTATGCTCGCGTTGATCCTGGTCTATATGGTGATGGCGGCGCAGTTCAAGTCGTTGATCGACCCATTTATCATCATGTTTTCGGTTCCGATGGGCATTCCCGGCGTCATCCTGATGCTCTTTCTAACCAACACGACGTTGTCAACCACCTCGATGATGGGTGTCATCATGATGCTCGGCATCGTCGTGTCCAACGGAGTTCTGCTCGTCGACTATACGAATGTGCTGCGAAAACGAGGGCTGGCGTTGCGTGAGGCCGTCGTGACAGGCGCCCGGACAAGGCTGCGTCCGATTCTGATGACCTCATTGGCCACGGTCGTGGGACTTTTTCCGATGGCTATCGGGTGGGGAACCGGAGGAGAAACCAATGCACCGCTCGCCCGTGCAGTGGTCGGAGGCCTGACGGTATCGACTCTCCTGACACTCTTCCTGGTACCGACCGTGTATATGATTCTGGAGGAACGATTCCCGAGAAGGGCGGAGGCACTCAGCGGACAGGAGGCGGGATCACTCGAGCCGCAACAAGCGTGACCGAGTCTCGTCGTTCGTGAATCGTATTTCGCATCTCGTCACTCGTATCTCGTGAAGGATCGTTCGCAATTAGTGGGAGTTTTCTTTCTTCACGCTTCACGCTTCACGCTTCACGCTTCACGCTTCACGCTTCACGCTTCACGCTTCACGCTTCACGCTTCACGCTTCACGCT
>Ga0075430_100004841_pt1 | contig 11330 bp, 12 predicted proteins | sample RhiMetdeltSRZDD4_FD_75294 | JGI IMG/M metagenome (GOLD analysis project Ga0075430, IMG submission 75294) | Populus rhizosphere microbial communities from Tennessee, USA - Rhizosphere MetaG P. deltoides SRZDD4 | ecosystem: Host-associated > Plants > Roots > Rhizosphere > Soil | place: USA... | reverse complement strand
GCCAGCGCCACGATGGCGATGGATTCGACGTTCATGCTCGCCTGGGTGTGGCGAGCCAACGCGTTGCTCGGGATGGGGAAAACCGCGCAGGCGGTCGCCCTGCTCGAGCGTCAGGTCGCGTCGCTCCCCGCGGATCGGCCGGACGAGGCGCACGGGCTGCTCGCGTACGCATATGCGGTTGCGGGACGGTCGGCGGACGCACGCCGTGCGATCGAGACCATCCGAGAGCTGTCCGCGGGCCGGGTTCCCGCCACCGGAGCCGTCGCCGCGGCGCTCGCGGAGCTCGGCGACCACGAAGCCGCCGTCGCCCTCCTCGGTGACGCCGTTGCGCAACACGACGTGTGGGTGGTGCAGTTCCCACGTCTCGTGCGATACGATCGCCTGCGGAAGGATCGCCGTGCCGCGGCGCTGCTCGACAAGCTCGGATCGAGGTGACCGTGAACCCTTCCGGAGTGAGAGCCACGACCAAGCGTGCCATTGCGGTGACGCTCGCGCTCGCGGGCTGGCCGGCGACCACCGCGATCCGTTCGCGCTCAACCTCCGGCGCGAGTTCCTGTGGGACCCGGCCCGTCAGGAGCCGGAGTTTCAGACCCTGTTGGGTCGTGTGGGGCTGGCATGCGGTCGCGCCGCCCACGCGTCGTAGTGTGCCGCCCGGTCAGCACCCGGGCGGAGAAGTTCGTCTACGCGGCAGTGTCGTCGCGTGGCGCCTTGGTAGCACCACCGTGTCAGAGTACCCAGGCCCTGAGGGGGCCACCCAATGAAACCCGCACTCGCAGTCTTCCAGGCAGTGCTGCTCTCCGTGAGCAGCGTCAGTGTCGCGCTGAGTCAGGGCATGCCGACCTCACAACCGAGGTTGCTCACGATCGTTCGCGAAGAAGTGAAGACCGGGCACAACGCGATGCACGCCACCCACGAAGCCGGATGGCCGGCGGCGTTCGCCAAGGCCAAGTCACAGGACTACTACCTCGCCATGGTGTCGATGACCGGGCCTAACGAGGCCTGGTACGTCGCACCGTACGCCTCGCACACGGCGCTCGGCGAGTCGATGAAGCGCGAGAGCGATGACAAGACGCTGTCCGCCGAGCTCGATCGGCTCGCGCGTGTCGACGCGGATCACATCACCAGCGTCCGCCGGCTCCATGCCGTCGCGCGACCCGACCTGAGCTACGGGACCTACCCGGACCTGGCGCTGGCGCGGTTCTGGGAGATCACGACGTTCCGTGTTCGCCCGGGGCACGAGGAAGGCTTTGCGACCGCCGCCAAGGCGTACGCCGCCGCGGCAAAGCGGGCGACTCCGAACGCGAGCTGGCGCACATACCAGGTGGTCGCGGGGCTCCCCGGACCCACGTTCCTCGTGTTCAGCTCCGTCACGTCGTTCGCGGAGTTCGACCGAGGCATGCAGGAGAACGAGGCGTTGATGAAGGCGTTCACGGCGGAGGAGCTGGCATCTCTCGATAAATTCGCCACCGCGGGAATGATCAACGCGGAGACACAGCGCTTCAGTCTCGATGCGAAACAGAGCTACGTGGACGCGGCGACGAAGGCGAAGGACCCGGCCTTCTGGTCCCCGCGCGCGCGGCCGTAACCGCTGAATGGGTCGTGAGTCGGCGGGCGATGGCGCGCCCGTGCTCCGTTGAAGGCGAGGTGGTCCGTAGCTTTCACCCGCCGGCTCACCCGCTCTGAGGCGATGCCCTGCTGCCAGCACCGCGAGTCGGATCGCCCGTGCCGGGTTGCGCTCGCAGCGGTATGTTGTGCGTGCAGAATTGGTTCGCGGAGTTCGAGCGCGTAACGAGAAGGCCAGACAGCACGCATGAGTCAGATCCCGCATCATCGGTCGGCAACCCTCGTCGGGCGTTCCCGGTTCCTGACCGCCTTCTTCGCGGCGGCGGCGGTGTCTTGCCTGCCCCTAACGACTCGAGCACAGCTGCCTCCACCGGCTTCCTATCAGGCGTTGACGCGGCTCTTCGAACAATGGCGGGCCTTCGAGCGACCGCCGCTTCGCGAGGGCGCGCCCGATTACACCGCCGCGACGCTGTCGCGCAAGCACGCAGAGCTCAGGACCTGGCAGAAGCGCCTCGACGCCATCGACACCACGGGCTGGTCGACTGAACAGCAGATCGACTGGCATCTGGTCCGTGCCGAAATGAACGGCCTGGACTTCTACATTCGCGTGCTCAAGCCGTGGGCTCGCGATCCAGCGTACTACGCCACCGTCTGGCCCGACCAGAGCGACACGCCCGATCACGAAGGGCCGACGAATCACGCGGCGATCGAGCTGTGGAAGTACTCGTATCCGATCTCGCCGAACGACCAGGAACGGCTCGCGGGTGAGTTGCGCACGATTCCACCGCTGCTTCGTCAGGCGCGGCTCAATCTCACGGGTAACGCTCGCGACCTGTGGATGGCGGGCATCGGGTCGGTGAAGAACCAGGTGCGTGACCTCGATGATCTGGGTCGCAAGGTGGCCGGCGCGGGCGCATCGCTCACGAACGCGATCCGCGATGCGCGCCAGGCGACGGTCGACTTCGTGGCGTGGCTCGAGCAACGAGCGCCGTCGAAAACGGGGCCGTCAGGCATCGGGAAGGCGGACTACACCTGGAGCCTGCGCAACGTCCACCTGATTCCGCTCACCTGGGAAGATGAAGTCGCGATCCTGAAACGCGAACTGGCCCGTGCGCACGCGTCATTGCGGCTGGAGGAACAACGCAACGCCGGCCGCCCCCAGATCACGCCCGTCCAGAGTGAGGAAGAATACCAGCGCCGCGCCCACGCATCGGTGGACAGGTTGATGAGGTTCATCGCCGAGAAGAACGTCATCACCGTCAAGCCGAACATGGATCCCGCACTGCGTGCGAAGCTCGGACACTTTGTTCCGATGGATCAGCGCAACTTCTTCGCGATCGCCACGCATCTCGAGCCTAACACGCTCTACACCCATTTCTACCACTGGTGGGACCTGGCGCAGGTGCGCGACGAGCCGCATCCGAGTCCGATTCGACGGGGCGCGCTGCTCTACAACATCTGGGACAGCCGAAGCGAGGGGATGGCGACGGCGTTCGAGGAAGCGATGATGCACGCCGGCCTCTATGACGACAACCCGCGGGCCCGCGAGATCCAGTGGATCATGCTCGCCCAGCGCGCGGCGCGCGGACTCGGCTCGCTGTACGCGCAGAGCAACGAGTTCACGATGAAACAGGCCGCCGACTTTCAGGTGCAGTGGACGCCGCGCGGCTGGATGAGCCCGACACTGGATCTCCTCGGCTTCGAGCAGCAGCTGTACCTGCGGCAGCCGGGCTACGGCACGAGTTACATCATCGGGAAGTACATGCTCGACGACCTGATGCGGGAGCTGTCCAGGCAGAAGGCGGAGTCGTTCTCCCTTCGCGAGTACTATGACGGTGTGAATCGTGCCGGATTGATTCCGGTGTCACTCGTTCGATGGCAGTTGACGGGCAACATCGACCACATGCGTGACATCCTGCCCGGCCGCTGACGTTGCGATTCCTCGACGCGCGCGGTTGGCTCGGCGCGGTTCGACAGAAAGCCGGCGTGGCTCGTCAACAGTCGAGATACACCGCGAGCGCATGACGGAACGCCGCGTCCGCGTCACCGTAGCGACCGCGCCGATACTCCAACAGCCCGACGTTTTCGCATCGTCTGGGCGGTCGGGATCGCGGAATCGCGCAGCGTTTTGGGGTCAGAGTCCAAGGGCATCGTTCCATTACCGGCGGCAATGGAACGATGCCCTTGGACTCTGACCCCAATCCCTTTGTCATGAGCACGCCGCTCGCCGACAAGCTCTTCGACCCGGTGCGCGGTAGCGCGCGATTCACCGCGATCATCGTGCGTCTCGGTCTCGACCCGACGCGGTATACTGCCGAAGCACTCCGGCGGGCACGATGATCGCCGATACTGCATCGTCGAGCGTGTTGTTGTCGTAGAGGCGACGGTCGCGGAACGTCGCCGGAAGTGCTATGATCTCGACGTGGCCGACCCGATTCGGCCTACGCAGTTGCCCTCCTGGCCCGCCTCCGAACACCTGCTGCCGACGTGGCCCCGAGCAGCCTGCGCCGCCGCCACGTGCGCGGTGCGCTGTCCTGTGCCAATTCACGGAGGCTCTCATGCAGAGCACCATCCAACGCAGTCCCGATGTTCATCGGAGCACGACGCGTCGGCGACTCGGCCGCGTGCTCGCGGCCGCAGCACTCGCTTTGACACATGTCGCGCTGGTGGCGTGCGGTGGGACGACGTCACCCGACGATGGCCCGGGCCCGCCGCTGCCCGATACCACGACGCTCGTTGGGACGTGGAAAGGGAATCTGGACCAGACTTCCGGGCCGAACAGCTATGGAACGGCGCGCATAACGTTCGTCCTCCGGGCGGACTCCACGTTCACGGCGGTGTCGGACAATCCGCTCTATTGCAGCCTGATCAACACCCGATGGACCGTGTCTCCCGAGAAACAATTCACCGCAACTGGGGTCGACTGCACTGGAACCGGCATCACGCTCAGGGCGGGTGTGGCGGCCCTGCGCTTGAATGGGACCTGGACCGCAACCAGCGGCAGGGCCGGGACGTGGACCGTCGGGAAAGAGTAACCGGGTGCGTTGGACACCCGAGCCTAACGAATGCCACCGGCGTACACGGCTGGCGACCTTGCCCCGAGATGCTGCAGGACGACGAGCTCTCGGATTTGCCGTGTTCGACAGCCGGCTCGTGCCCGTGCCGTGAGCCTCTCGTGGCGACTCGCGCCGACGTGAGCTCATCGCTCACGACGCTCTTCGCGGAGTTGACCGACGGCGTGCCCGCAACCGGCGGTGCGTTCGTCCTCAACTCGGGCGACGTGGGGCTGCTTCGCTCGCTCGATAGGTTGTCCGCGGCCGACGCCTCGCGGTCAGTGCACGGTGGCGCCACGATCGCCGCACACGCGCTGCATCTCCGCTACGGGCTCTCGCTCATGAACCGGTGGGCGAACGAGGGCGGCGATCCGTTCGCCGACGACTCGTGGGATGAGGCGTGGAAGACGTCCGTCGTCGGCGAGTCCGAGTGGAGCGAGATTCGGGACGGCTTACGCAATGAAGCCGACCGGTGGCTACAGGTGCTCGCCGCACGGCGTGACGTCACGACGGTAGAGCTCAATGGTATGATCGGGAGTATCGCGCACCTCGCCTATCACCTCGGTGCGATCCGGCAGATCGCTTCCGCAACGCGCGGCCCTCGCGGCGGCACGTTCCGCTGACCGCATCGATCGACTGAGCGCCTGCAAGCAGGACCTCGCCAAGGCTCGCGACCAACTGCCCGAACGGGGCCTGGCGGGCGGGACGTGTCGGATTTCCTGGCCGCTTTCCGCATGTAATGGAGACGAGCGACCGCGACCACCTCCCTGGAGGCATCATATGTCGACCCGCAATTCCCGGCACTATCCCGCCCAGTCAGCCAGCCGCTCGCGCCGCCGCCGCATCCGACACCACTCGGTGACCCTCATCGGAATCGTCGCGGTCGCGGCCTGCGCGCCGGACCGGGCTACGGCACCTGGCCCTGACACTCGTGCACTTCCGGCGAGCGTGCGCGACGTGACACCGGCCGCGACTGAACAGCTGCTCTACCAGCAACCACCCGTCACGGGAAACCAGCACTCCATCAGCGCCCCCCAGGGCAGCGAGATCGCATCGGACTTCACCGTCCCGGCCGGCGAGCGATGGCGCGTGACGCGGATCGTCGTACTGGGAGCCGCATTCGAGGGGACGCTCGGCGTCAAAGTGTACCCCGACGCCGGCGGAAGGCCAGGTACGAGCATCGTCGCGAGCGCGACGCCGACCCTCAGCTCCACCACCGCCCCGCTCGATCCGTGCTGTGGCACCTCCATCTTCGCCTATGACGTCCCGATCACCTTCACGGTGGATCCGGGCAGGTATTGGGTCTCCGAGCTCGGCCCGTTCTTCGCACAGAAATCGCCGACGACCGGTCCCGAGTTGCTGATCGGAACGTCTACCCCCGGCGTTTGGCTCACCGCCCCCGGCCTTGGGGCCAACGGTGATATCGCGTTCTACGTTTACGGGACGGTTGAAAGCGTCAGCGAGGGCCTCTCGAGTCTGCGGACGACCCTCGACGGCCTCGGTCTCGACCGCGGGACGCTGAACAGCTTCCAGGTGAAGCTGAAGGCAGCAACTGATGCACTCAACGCCGGCGATGAGACGAGCGCCTGTCGGCTGCTGCAGGACCTCGCCAACGCGATCAGCGCACAGTCGGGCAAGAGGCTCACGACCGCACAGGCAAGCGCGCTCGTCGCCGAGGTGCAGCGAATTCGCGGGCTGATCGGCTGCTGAGGGAATTGGGGTCAGAGTCGAAGGGCATCATTCGAACGCCAATTCGTTCGAATGATGCCCTTCGACTCTGACCGCTATTCGCCATGGACGTTAGGCGGCTCTGGGCGCCCGGCCCGCAGCCCTATTGGGCGTATCGGAGACTGTGGTCCGCGAGGCCCATCTCGTCGGCCACGCCCCCAGCTACAACTCCTTTACGTGCCTGGCTCGAATCGTCGAACTCGTTGCGAACAAACCGTTCGACGACGTGCTTGCGGAGCGCATCTTCCGCCCCGCGGCCATGACGTCGGCGACCGGCGAGACCGGCGAACAGCTCTCGTCAGCTTCAACGATCGTTAGCCAGCGGCGCGCCGGAGCCACTCGGCGTACCCGGCGCAATGAGGCTTAGCAGATCACACAGGCTTGTTGCGAGGGGGCGCCGAAATAGGGGACGCCAGCGCAGTCGCTACTCGCGCTGCCTGTTCAAGCCGCACCTCGAGAGGCAATTCGGTTGTACCATATCTGTGGCCCAGGCCGATAAAACCGTCGCCAGCAAAGCGAGGAACGACGTGGAAGTGGACATGAAAGACATCCTGACCACCGTCTGGTCCGTTATTCTGGCGAATTGACACGCCGTCCGCAGAGAACGCGGTCTTCACCGCGGCGGTGACTCGCGCGAGGGTTGTCATCAAGGGCCCGGCAACGACGTCGTCGATCTCGTCGATCTGCGCGACGTGGTGGATCGGCAGCACAAGCATGTGACCCCGGTTCAGCGGCTGCTGATGCCGGCTTGGGAACACAGCGGTGTGCGCGTCGCGGAAGGCAACCACGCCAGGCGTCAGCTCGCCCCGCAGGATCCGGCAGAACACGCACTCGGTCTCGGCACCGCTATCGAGCATGCATTGGCTCAGTGGCGCTTGGAACGTCCTCGAATGGGCGTAACGCCCGACGAGCGCGCTCGCGCCGACGAGGGAATGGTTAAAGGAAAGTGCGACTGATCGAATGAGAACGATGCTCGTTGCCTAACGCATAAAGTTCACCTGCGGAGCGCTCGCACGGCGGGCGCGCCGATGCTGACATTACCGCGATCTCGCTACGCACACAACCTGATGCCGGTCGCTCCGTCACGTGCAACGGACGTTAGGCAGCGGGCGCGCTGAAGCCGCGTGGGCCTTCGGCCAACACTGTAAGCCGTTGCCCGTTGTCGACAAGCATCGGGCGCTCAAAACTCGAACGACGGATCCACTTCCTTGATGGCACGCCGGAGGCTACGGGCACCAGGAGGCATCTGCTCGACCAACGCGAAGACGCGCGCCCAGTCATCCGCGTCCAAGCACTCGTACAGATGTCCGTCGTCCGGCACGTCATGGGCGTCGCGGAGGTCCTTGTACCTCGTCAGCCACTTCGCTGCCTCGTCGCGCGCGCGTCGATTCGCGGCTCGCTCTAACCACGTGTACGCGATGGCGGCGGCAAATCCCGGCGCCCAGAGGAGGCCGCGCGACCACGTGGACCAGCTTCGAGGCGCAAACATGAACGCCAGGATGCTGGCGGCGAAAGCGACGTAGAGCCAAAGACGCAGACTGGCGGTATTGCGCATGAATCGTCTAGGAGGCGCGATTACGTTGGTCGGCTCAACGCCCATCGACTCGTCTTGCCAACAGTGTCGCTGCCTAACGCCTGGAGTCGAGGTGCGAAGCGCCTTGGGCGCGTGCGCCGGGATGTTGACAGTACACGGAAGGTGCCAGGGGCACAACCTGATGCCGGTCGCTCGACAGCTCCAACGGACGTTAGGTGGCGGTGTCGCGATGGTCACGCACGCCTGGCCACCAAGCGGGCACGTAATCGGCCAGCGCGCACGGCGCGAGCCCGCCGACGAGTCGGCAGCCGCGGCGGCCGCGTGCGCGTGCCTGGCGACTCCCCTACTGAACTGGCGTTACCAATCGAAGCACGTTCTCGATTGCGACCCGCTTCCTGGTGCTATCCGATAGCTGCTCAAGGAGGAGCCGGACGCGGTCGATCTTTCGGCCATCGTCTTCCACCGAGCGCTGGGACGCGTCCGTCCCGACGATAACGCGACCGGAGTGCCGCTCGATCAGGGCGATCCACTCGGGCCAAACCAATGAATCATTTCGAAAGATCGTGTAGTCCGGCGAGCGAGGATGCCGGCTCCATGTGCGCGCACTGAGCTCGTAAACGAGGTTCGGATGGTTGTCCAACATGCGCGACGCCAGAACGAGTGGCGTGTAGCCCCCGTGGGCCCAGATGACCCGCACTGTGGGAAACGCCTTTAGCAGGATCTCGAATTCGCGTAATCGCGTCACCTCGCAGTGAATCATGACCGGTAAGCGCCTGCGCTCCGCCACGCGCATGATGCCGCGCATGATGGCTCCAGAGGGATCAAAGTCAGCTTCCGGAAAGCCGCCCAACGGGCGCGCGGCCGTCGGCTGGGGGACCGCCAACGAGTCCCCGCGACGGGCAGCCAGGCGCCGTGTACCCCGTGCCGCGCCTGCGGACGAAGAGCCGACCGCAGCCCCGTCACTGGCGAAATGGACCACTGATATCTCGCCGATTCCCCGAAGCGGGCCATGCTGAAGCGCGGCATCGAGTTCGCCAACGATGCTCGTGTCGCCACGCTGCCATCGCTCACGATATTCCGCACGTTCGGGAGACACAGATGCGAACGGAATGAGGCGTCCGCCCGAACGATGGGCTGCGTGGAGCATCTCCTCATTGCTGCCCCGCGCGCCCATGAAGACGATGGCTCCCTGCACGCCCTTCCGCTGCAGGAGGACGAGAGCGCTGTCCGGATCGTTGAGATGAACGTGCGCGTCGAGGAAGGGAATCCCTTCGCGTGGCTGCGACGAATGCACAGCTACCGCGGCCCCCAGACACACTGCGACATACAAGCTCGACGGAATACGCATGGCAATTCGGTGAAAGACTCTTTGGTGATATCAAGATGCCGGAGGCCGGCGAGATCCCGATGCGTCGAGCGCTCGGCAGGTTCAACGGACGTTAGGCCGCTCGGTCGGGAAGGCTACTCGCGGTTGGGCGTAGTACTGCTCCTCGCTCGTTCGCCGACCGCGAGCTCGTCTACGAGCGATGCGTTGGACGTCGCACCCCGACAGATCGTTAAGCGACACGCCCGTCTGTGCTCGCGGGGACGCATCCAACTCGCGGCGCTCGGCAACGCTAGCCGCCTGCGCCATCGGGTACGTCGCCGCGAGCCATCCGAAGTCCGCGGAGATCGCATTCTGCGTATGCCCGGTCAATGGCGGCTGCTGCCACAGGGCCGAGATCGGGCATCAGCCGGTCGAGGAAGCCGCCGAACACGAGCCAATCTCACGAAATGCGAGCGTAGCGAGCGACCATAGATCGCTCGTGAGGGTCAGCGTACGTTAGACAGCGTGCAAAATGAACTTCAATAGCAATCTCAGTCAGCAATTGCCAGGGATGTTCCGAGTAGCACGTCCAGCTCGTCGGGGACGGCCTCTGGGACCAGCGCGTACGCCGTCAGGCGAGCCATGAGCCTCAGAACAACCATCGGCGATACCCGGCCGGCTCTGACAACAATCATCACAGGGAAATCGGCGTCCTTACGCAGCGTCGCCGCCGCGGAAAGGACACCATCGTTGCCCACCTACTGCTTTCGCTGCGCATTGCCGTCGTGTCGGTGACATCAGGCGCCGAGACGACGGCTAGCAGTATTTGTTCGCGGTCGATGATCATGCGCAGGCTCGTGCCGAGACGCGACGAGTCAAGCTCGTGGCGCAGGAACGAGGCGATCATCTCGGATTCGGAGGCGGGTTGCAGACGGCGCACTGCGTCGAACGTACTGGCTAACGCCTAGAATTGAGCCGCAAGCGAAGTACCACCATTGCGGTGCAGCCGCCTCCATGTCAGTGGCGTTAGGCAGCGGCGGACCGTGGCTAGCCTGGGCGGCTCTCGCCCGAAGCTGTTGAACAACCTTGCCCTCCCGGCTGAACCACCGCGGCAGGATGGGGCGCAGAGGTGCGCATAGAGTGGTGAGTCGGCCATCGGGTGATCGTTGTTGAAGCCTAGCGCCTGAATTTGAGCTGCAAGGGCACCTCATAAGATGCAGCGCCGAAGGCGCTGCTTTCAAAGCGCCCTTGCGAGCTTCAACGCACGTTAGGTGGCGGGCGGCGACCGGCCGCCGTGCCGCGCCACGAACGCCGCCACGTCGGCGGGTAGGGTTTGGCCGTGGTGCGCGGCGATGCGGCGGACGGCGTCCGCCACGAACGCGAGTTCTCCCGCCGGGGCGTCCCCTGCGGCTTCGGGCCCCGGCAGGCATGGCCGGAGCACGTCCCAGTCGATCGGCCCGAGCGCCAGCAGGCTCTCTTCGGCCTCCTCCGGTGTGGGGCCTGGTTCGTCCGCGGTGGCGAGGTCGCCCGGATCCTCGGCCGCCGTCTCCGCCTCGAAGCAAGGACCACACCACGGAGTCTCTCTCAGTGTGACCGGCCCGAGGACGGCGTAGCTCCAGTACCTGGCCGGTCGCTGCCCGCATCGCGCACAGATGTCTCCCGGCGGCACTTGCCCTCCACTGTGAGCTGTCGCCAGCTAACGCCTCAAGTTGAGCTGCGAGCGGATCCAACAGTAGCGAGCGAAGCGAGCGATCAATAGACCGCTCGTCAGCTCCAACGGATGTTAGCCAGCAGCATCGCGATGCCCGCTCCGCCGCGCGTCGAGTGGGAGGGTGCGACGCTCCAGGTCACCGGAGACCTCCAACTCGCGCAGCACGCGCTCGATGACGTCTTGCGTCAGTTCGCTGACCACGATCATGTGTTGCTCGCCGAGATGCAAGCGGACGCGCGTGCCGTCGACCCAGTCGCCGCAGGCGGCGAGCGCCGCGGGCGTTATGAAGAAGCACCAGCGGCGGCGTTCGTCGGCGAGCGTGACGGTGACTTCGACCGCGGCATCGTTTGCGAGTGCGAGATCGCCGTCGAGTGTGTAACTCCGCAGCACGGCGCCGTTCTGGCTCTGATCCATGTTGGATCCATGTTGCTGGCT
>Ga0075430_100004837_pt1 | contig 11338 bp, 12 predicted proteins | sample RhiMetdeltSRZDD4_FD_75294 | JGI IMG/M metagenome (GOLD analysis project Ga0075430, IMG submission 75294) | Populus rhizosphere microbial communities from Tennessee, USA - Rhizosphere MetaG P. deltoides SRZDD4 | ecosystem: Host-associated > Plants > Roots > Rhizosphere > Soil | place: USA... | reverse complement strand
TGTTTCCCTGGCCCGTGGGTAACGGCGCCGGAAGAGCCCTCCCCACCGTTGGAGTGACGATGACGGAACCAACTCCGGGTCCGGCCGAGACGCCCGCCCAGGTTGTGCCGACCGCGCCAGACACGCCGACCGCCGGACCTGCCGCAGGAGCGACCGGTGACGCCGGCTCGGGCGCTGCTGCCGCACCGGCGGCACCCGCGACCGAGCAGACCAGCCTCGCCGCCCCGCCGCCCGCCCCACGCGGGCTGAGCTACGCCGTGGACATCGTCTTCTGTATCGATGTCACCGGCAGCATGACGCCGATCCTGGACAAGGTGAAGGCGAACGCGCTGCGCTTCTACGGCGACGTGCAGTCGAACCTCACGGCGAAGGGCAAGCACATCGACGAGCTTCGGGTACGCGTGGTCGCGTTCCGCGACATCGTCGCGGACGGCGAGGCGGCACTACAGGAGTCGCCGTTCTTCGAGCTGCCTGGTGAGGAGAGCGGGTTCAGCAGCTTCGTCAACGGCCTGTTCGCCGAGGGCGGCGGCGACGCGCCGGAGTCGGGCCTGGAGGCCGTCGCGCTGGCCATGACCTCGCCGTGGACGACGCGCGGGGACCGCCGGCGTCAGGTCATCGTGGTGTGGACCGACCAGCCGGCGCAACCGCTGGACGCCTCCGTGCTGCCGCCCGAGCTCACCAAGCGGGTGCCCGCGGACTTCAGTGCCCTCACCGACCTGTGGGAGGACCCGCAGGGCCCGCTCGGCTCGAGCAGCAAGCGCCTGATCCTCTTCGCGCCGGACGGGCCCGGGTGGAGCGACATCTCGGGCGTATGGGAGAACGTCGTGCACCATCCGTCGCAGGCGGGCGGCGGCCTGTCCGATGTCGACTACGGCACGATCATCGACTCGATCGGCAACTCGGTGTGAGCGAGCAGCAAGAGCCCGGGGTCGCCGACGCCCGGCGGTCGGCGGCGTGGGTCCCGCCCGCGATGGGGGTGTCTCCGGCAGGCCCGACGCTGTCCTTCGGCTTCAACCTCCACAAGGTGCCGGGCCAGGGCGAGGACTCGGACCCGATCGTCCGCCACGGCCGCGAGCTTGGGTTGGCGGCCGTGTTCGACGGCATGGGCGGTGCGGGCGGCACGGTGTACGAGACTCCGGACGGCCCCCGTACCGGTGCCTATATCGCCTCTCGCATCGCCCGGGACGTCGTTGAGGAGCGCATGCTGGCGCTTCTCGACCCGGAGTGGAACCTGGACGGCCCGGCGGCGGCGCGCGACCTGACGCGCAGCGTGAAGCGCGCACTCGCCGACAGGCTGGCAAAGCTGAACGCGCCAGCGAGCGGCCTGCGGTCGCGGCTGCTGCGGGCGTTGCCGACGACGATGGCGTTGCTGGCCCTGCAGCGTCGCGAGCCGCGTAAGGGGCGCTGGACCGGGCACCTCTTCTGGGCCGGTGACTCGCGCGTCTACGTGTTCGAGCCGGCGACCGGCGCTCACCAGCTCACCCGCGACGACCTGCGCGACCGGGGCGACGCGATGGTGAACCTGCGGCAGGACTCCGTGGTGAGCAACGCGATGTCGGCGGACACCGACTTCGTCGTCCACCACCACCAGGTCGAGCTCACCGCGCCGTTCCTCGTGGTGGCCGCCACGGACGGGTGCTTCGGCTACGTGCGTACCCCGATCCACTTCGAGCACCTGGCCCTCGCCGCGTTGCGGGACTCCACCGATGCCGGGTCCTGGTCCCGGCTGTTGCAGGAGCGCATCACCGCGATCACCGGCGACGACGCGGCGATAGCCGTGCTCGGTGTCGGCGCGGACCACGAGGAGTTTCGAGAGCTGTTCGCGAAACGGACGGCGGAGGTCGAGGAGCGCTGCGTCGTCCCGCTGGACGAGCTCGAGGCGGCGGTGGGGCGCGCGGAGCAGGCGGTCGCCGAGGCGCGGCGCCGCCATGCCGAGGTGCAGACGTCGCTCTGGGCGGCCTACAAGCCCGAGTACGAGCGCTATCTGGGCCGCGAGGAGGACTGATGCCCGCCAGTGACGTGTTCCAGGCCGGCGATGTGCTCAACGGTTACCGGCTGCTGGAGAACTTCCGTGTGGTCGGCGCCGGCCTCTCGGAGTGGAGCTTCGCCGAGCGCGGCGGCCGGGTCTACTTCATCAAGCGTTTCCTCAGCCCGACGTACCCAGAGGCCGACGCGCCCGGCAGCGAGCGGACCAAGGCGAGGAAGCGGGCGCGCTGCGCGGCGTTCGAGGCGCACCACCGCGGCGTCCAGGCCGCGATGGCGCCGCTGACGACGTACGGCGGGAACCTGATCGCCACGCTGGACTTCTTCCGTATCGGCGCCAAGTACTACAAGGTCACGGAGAAGGTCGAGGTGGCCGGCCTGCAGCCGAGCGACGTCGCCGCCCTCGGCTTCCCGACCCAGCTGGTGCTGATGAAGACCGTCGCGCACAGCCTGAAGATCCTGCACGACCTGCGGATCGTGCACAGCGACCTGAAGCCGAGCAACGTGCTGATCAAGCGTACGGAGCTGGGCTACACGACCAAGCTGATCGACTTCGACAGCTCCTACATCGTCGGTAGGCCGCCGCCGCCGGATGAGATCGTCGGGACGATGAACTACTACTCGCCCGAGCTGGTGCGCTATATCCAGGGCAGCACCGCGCCGGGCGAGCTGACCGAGGCGTCCGACATCTTCGCCCTGGGGCTCATCTACGCCGAGTACGTCACCGGCGCCATGCCGGCCTTCGACCCCGCCCACCACGAGGCCGCGATCGCCGTACTGCACGGGCAGCCGCTGAAGCTCGGCCCCAGCAAGGCCCCGCCGCCGGTCGTCGACCTGGTCCAGCGGATGCTGCTGCTGGATCCGGCGGCACGACCCAGCGTGGCAGAGGTGCATGCGACGCTCATGAGCCTGCGCAGCGGTGCCGCCCCGGCGACGGTTGCGCGGGCGCCGGTGCCGATCCGCCCCCGCGTCGTCCCGCGCGACACCGCGACGGCTGCTGCGGCCACCAGCTCACCCGCCCCAGGGAGGCGCCGCAGGTCCGGCGGCGCCTCCTCGGCCCTGCGCGGCAAAGGAGTGCGGATCGCCGGCGCGACCACCGCCACCGGTACGCCGGTCCCGCCCGCTTCCGGGCTGCCTGCGCCGTCAGCACCGCACGCCGCAACGCCGCCGCACGCGAGGACCCCTGACCACGCATCCGGACGTTCGGGAGGTCGCCTCATGGGCAAGCTGCTCGGCAGGCGCGAGGGGCGGACAGGATGAGCACCGTCTGGCGGTGCAGCGTCTGCGAGGCGGTGAACCAAGGCGGCCGCGAGTGCTCAGCCTGCGGGGCGGTGATGACCCGCCGGTCAGCCGTTGCCACCGCCGTCCGGGGCCGGGTCGCACCAGTCCCGGCGCTACCCGACCCGCACGAGCCGCTCCCGCCCCCGGTGCAGCGGGCGATCAACCGGAAGCCCGTCATCGAGGAGGAGTGGCCCTACAACGACGAGCTCAGCTTCCGGGTCCTCCCGATGCCGGGCGGCTGCATCATGGTGGGCACGCCGCGCGGCCGCCGCTGGTAACCGTCGTCGGCGCCTCGGCCACCTCAAGGCTCGCGTCTCTCGACCCGGGTCCACCCACGCCAACCACGTTCGGCGACCAGCTTCCGCAGCCGCGCGACGGCGGGGTGGGCGCCATCGGCGAACGAGTCCATCAGGCGGATGAACGCCGCGTCGGACATGTGCTGGTCCTGCCAGGCCAGCTCCCCCCTGGCCACCGCCTGCTCGAACAGCTCGCTCATCAGGTCGGCCGTCTCGCGCAGGAGCTCCTCGTCCTCCCAGCTCTCCGCGATCCGACCGATGAGCTGGTAGAGCCGGACGATCTTCGGGTCGGCCAGCTGGGCCACCTTGCCGGCTATGATCGCCGGGATCGCCTCCGGCCATCGCGCCGCCATCAGGATCCAGGCGTCCCGCTCGGCCTCAACGATCGCGCCCGGCGCTCCGGTGGCGCGCAGTCGGTCCAGGTAGTCGACCACCTCCTCCGGCAGTGCCAACGAGTCGCTGGAGCCCAGCTGCGCGATCCGCCGCCGGTGCTCCTGCAGCGCGCGGATCTGCGCCCGCAGCTGCCGGTCGATCTCGGTGGTCGCGGCGGCGAACGTCTCCGGGTCAGCGTCGAGCAGCTCGCGGACCCGGGCCAGCGGGACGCCGGCCTCGGCCAGGGTCCGGATCCGGATGAGTCGTATGACCGCGACGGCGTCGTACGTCCGGTAGCCGGAGGCGTCGCGCTCCGGCTCAAGGAGCAGTCCGATCTGGTGGTAGTGCCGCACTGCGCGGATGGTCACCCCGGCGTAGGACGCCAGCCGTCCGATCGTCAGCATGGCTCCAGCCTGCCCGAAGGAGACATCGTCAGCTGATCTTGCGACGATAGGCGGCCATGGCGAGGGCGTACGCGATGATGAGGAGGCCGGCGCACCAGGCGAGGGCGACCCAGAGGTCGCCGCCGACCGCCTGCTGAGCGAAAAGATCGCGGATCGTGTTGACGATCGGGGTCACCGGCTGGTTCTCGGCGAACGCGCGCACCGGGCCCGGCATGCTCTCGGTGGGGACGAAGGCCGAGCTGATGAACGGCAGGAAGATGAGCGGGTACGAGAACGCGCTCGCGCCGTCCACAGTGCTCGCGGTCAGGCCGGGGATCACGGCGAGCCAGGTCAAGGCGAGCGTGAACAGCATCATGATGCCGGCGACAGCGAGCCAGGCCAGGACGCCGGCCCCCGACCGGAAGCCCATGAGGAGGGCGACCAGCACAACCACCACCAGCGAGACCAGGTTGGCGACCAGCGAGGTCAGCACGTGCGCCCACAGCACGGACGAGCGTGCGATCGGCAGGGACTGGAACCGCTCGAAGATGCCGCTCTTCATGTCCAGGAAGAGCCGGTACGCGGTGTAGGAGATGCCCGAGGCGACCGTGATGAGCAGGATGCCGGGCAGCAGGTAGTTCACGTACCTGCCCGGCCCGGCCTGGATCGCGCCGCCGAACACGTAGACGAACAGCAGCATGAACGCGACCGGCATGACCGCAGTCGTGATGATGGTGTCCGGGCTGCGGCCGATGTGGCGCAGGGACCGTCCCAGGAGGACGGCGGTGTCGCTGAGGAAGTGCCTGGTCATCGCTGTCCTTCGTGGTTCGTGCCGTCGGCGCTGGCCGCGCCTACTTTGCGGTCAGCGCCGTCGGCACCGACGATGGCGAGGAAGACGTCCTCGAGGGTCGGCTGCTTCTCGACGTACTCGACCTTGGGTGGCGGGAGCAGCTGCTTCAGCTCGGCGAGGGTGCCGTTGGCGATGATGCGCCCCTCGTGGAGGATCGCGATCTGGTCGGCGAGCTGTTCGGCCTCGTTCAGGTACTGCGTGGTGAGCAGCACCGTCGTGCCGCCCTGGGCGAGCTCCTTGACGGCCCGCCACACCTCGAGACGCGCCTGCGGGTCGAGCCCCGCCGTCGGCTCGTCCAGGAAGATCACCGGCGGGCTCCCGATGAGGCTCATCGCGATGTCCAGGCGGCGACGCATGCCACCCGAGTACGTCGACACCTTCCGCGCGGCCGCGTCAGCCAGCGAGAAGCGCGCCAGCAGGTCATCCGCGATCCGGCCCGCGTCCTTCAGGTGCCGCAACCGGGCGACCAGCACCAGGTTCTCCCGGCCGCTGAGGATCTCGTCGACGGCCGTGAACTGCCCCGTCAGGCTGATGGACTCACGCACCTTCGCCGCCTGCGTGGCGACGTCGAAGCCGTTGACGCTGGCCGTCCCTGCGTCGGCCTTGAGCAGCGTGGACAGGGTCCGCACGACCGTGGTCTTGCCCGCCCCGTTGGAGCCGAGCAGGGCGAAGATGCTGCCCCGTGCCACGTCGAAGTCCACACCGCGCAGCACGTGCAGCTCCTGGTACGACTTCTCAAGACCCTGCACGCGGATCGCAGGCCCTCGGTCCTGCTCGGTTGTCATCTGGGTCTTCATGGACATGGCGCCAGTGTGCAGGGTTGACGCTGCGTCAAGGTCAAGCCCGGCAGCAAGGCAGCGTGGGCCGGTCCGGTGTGCGAGGAATTGGCGGCAAGGCTGACCCACGCTCGCTCATCGGCACGACCGGACACAGGCTTGATCCGCCGCCGTAGCACTCGATAGCGCTCGGTCGGCGGCAGATGAGGAAGGTCCCATCTCTCGGTGCGTTGGCGTCCTGCGGCAGGTCACGAGCCAGCACAGCACGACCATGATGCAGTCAGTGCACGTTCACCGGACCGGCAGACGACACGCCGATCTGACTGATAGTCGTGCTGACAGCAACATCGTTGGTAGTGTCGCCGCTGTGACCATGAGCATCTCCATCACCCTCGACGATGAGCTGGGCGCAGACCTCAACGCCGCCGTCGGTGGCGGTAACCGCTCGGCACTCGTAGCCGAGGCGATCCGCGACTACCTGGACCGGCACGCCGTCGCCGCCGCAAACGCGTGGCACGCCTCCCTCACCGGGGAGGACGCCGCCGCGTTCGAGGACTTCAACGCCGCGTGGTAGCTCGGGGCGCAACACCAGCCCGTGGTGACGTCGTCGACTACACGCTGGGCAGCCGCCGAGTCCGGGTGCTGGTCGTCAGCGCGAACGCCTACTGTCACGCGTACCCCGTCATCGTCCTGGTACACAGCCGAGCCGACGGCAACGTGCCAGGCATCCTACTACCGCTGCCGACGGACCTTGCCGGTGGCGGCACCATAGACCTGTCGCGCATCAGGTTCGCGGACCCGTCGGCATTCGGACACCGACACGGTCGAATATCAGCCAGTCTCGCCAGCCAGGTCGACCACGGCCTGCGCCGTCTTCTCGCGTTGTAGCAACCAGCAACCGCGTTAATCGCGGCAGGAGAGTGCGCCTCTGCCGATGCCGCTTGTGTGACTGATCGACTCCCAGGAATACTGCGTCTCAGCCGCATGTGCGGGAGAACCTCGCGCCACCGGAGAGCACCGTGCCGATCAAACTTCCAGGGCGGTTCCCGGCCGTTCGCGTCACTTGAGGCTTTGGTCGGCTCGTTCAAGCGGGACGGCCGGAGCTGACCATCGAGTGGGAGATCCTCAACCAGCGGTGGGATCCGCTGTTCAGCGATCAGCACCGCGAAGCTGCTCGTTGGCGGCTACGCCAAGCCGGCATCGAGCCGCCACGGTGATCATTGACGGCCCGCGCGGAGCGTCGTCACCAGTCGATGCCGTCCTGGGTGTGGACAGGGGTGAGCACCCGTGCGGCGATCTCCGCCACGGCGGCCGCGGGATCATTGCTCAGGGCAGTCCCGCCCCGCCGGCAGGTGCACCGGTTGCCGGCGACAACCGGCGGGAGACGGTCGAGGGCTGGTAGCAGTGGACCCCTCCTGCAACCAGCGGACGTACCGCTCAGTGTCGACGCGTCCGATATGAAGCGGTCGGCGTCCTGACCGGTACATCAGGTCAGGACGATCTTGAGGTCGGAACCGGTGTGCAGGCGGGACCGGCGCGGTAGCGGCCCAAGTGGGCGGCCACCGCAGCCCGGAGCACTCGCTCGTCGGGCGGACAACGGCTTGATCGAACAGCGGCGGAGGCAGACATGCCTCACGATGCGTCAGCGCCAAGCCGGGCACCAGCGCTCTCGTCGCGGCAGATCCGGATATGTGACCTTGCCCCTCGATCGCTTTCGGTCGCTGGCCTGCGGATCTGCGGATCGGAGCTGGCCGGACGGAAGACGGCGCCACCGCCTGGCTGCCCATCCATACTTCCCCTATCTTGATGGCGTGCAGATCGTCGCAGCCGCCGCAGCGGATCAATCGCTGCCACTGACCTTGCTCGTAGCCTTCGGCGGTAGCCTCATCGGTGGCCTCTTCACCCTTGTCGGTGGCTGGTTCACCGCAAGATCAAACCAAAAGAAAGACAAGATCGAGCGCGAGGCCCGTTGGGAGCGCGAGGACGACCAGCGACGATATGCAGATCGCCGCCAGCTGCTGATCGACGTGGCAGAAGCGGTCGAGGCTCGGAAGTCCTGGCTCTACATGGTCGACTACGGCCTGAAGCACGACGACACGGCGCCGCTCGTGGCGCCCAAGTTTCAACTCGGTGCCCGCATCAAGTTGTTCGGCTCCCAAGCGCTCAACTACGCCTGGCAAGAGTTTTTGGACCGAATTCACTACGTCGAGATGGAGATCGACCTTGGCAACATACACGAGGAACTCGCCCTCGGCAGGGCTGAGTTGGATGACCAAACCGCCTGTCCCAACGCACAGGTCCATGGCGACGTGGTGCTTGCCCTCACGGGCATCCTGATGATCGATCCTGGGCGCGTTTCCCATTTCGAGCTTCTGATGCTCGAAGTCGAGAATCTGCGCCAGGCTGCCAACGATGCACGCTACGCGGAGATGCGCGACAAGTGGCTCGAGAAGGCCCGACTCAAGAACTCGTTCTGGGAGATCCTCAAGGACGACAACCCGGTGGAGCCAAGAAAATAAGTCCACGCCCGTGAGAACATGGCTTCCGGGCTGCAAGGTCGACCAACCCGACATAGTCGGCGCGCCTTCGATATCGGAAGAGCAAATGCCAAGAGTACTCGCCGCTACCGGGCCGGACAGCGAGTTCGAGCGGATCCGCTTCGCGGCGACACGCTCTCTGTGGCGCCGGGAGCAACAGCCGACCTACTGGACCAGCTACGAGAAACTGGAGTTCATGGCGTTCCTCGCCGCCCGGAGCGGCCCGTTCGCGAGGACCGAACCGGTAGCCGTTCTGGGACTGGTCTCCCCGATCCCCGATCCTGCTTGACGAGACCCTAAACACCTTCCTCAGCGCCCTCAATCCGTGATCCGAGCCCGCAGGACTCAACCGCAACCACCCGAGAGGGTGGGGCTACGGCGCGATGCGGCGAAAACGCGGCTCCGTGGATGCGCGGGCAAATGTTTAGGGCCGTCCAGTACGCTGCTCTCGTCGTTGTTACGCAACGCAACACCCGAATCGCGGCATGAGAGTACGACGGCGGCAGCACCTCAAAACGCACAGGCAGGGCGGGGCGAGCGCCGTGAGCCCACCCGAAGCCCAACCCGGTCCGGCCACACCTGCGCAGCCCCGCCGACCAGCAAGAACGCCATCACTACATTGAACAAGTATCAGTAAAGTGTGCGGCACAGTCAATGCCTAGACCGCCGGTTCGGACAAGCCGAATACCTGAGTCTGACATATTTCCCGCCCAGCCAGTGACACGCTGGCCGCGTTCAGGGTCAACGTCGCCGGGTGTCGGTCTGCTTCGGGTGACCTGGGCCCGCCCGGGTAATCCAGAGCGTCCGGCTGTCGTCGTCGATCGCGTACCAGATTCGACCGCCGCCAGTGACCTCGTACTGCCATTGCTCCAGGGCAGCGCCGCCCACCTTCACCACACCGAGTGCTCCCTTGAGAGGATGCTGGCGCTGGTCGATGTGGCGGGGATCGCTGGTGAGGGCAACCCAGGCACGGTCGAGGTTATCCGCGGCCACGGTCAGCAGCCTTTGCCACCCCTGGTATGCCTGCCGGTCCGCAGCGCACACCAGCCATGGACGCGGTCGTGGGATCGGCTCGCCTCGGCCGCTCACGCCGCGTCCGGCAACGGTCTGTCGATGGCTGGGCCGTCACCGTCGAACGGTCCCTGCAGCTCGCGGGCGAGCTTCGGGTCCGACCACACCTCTGCGGTGGACCGCCATGAGGCGAGGTTACGAGCGAATGGTGTCACCAGTCCGGTGTCGGCTCCGGCCACGAGATCCGCGAGCAGCTCCCGCACACAAGCCAGCCGTTCCGCAGCCGGCAGCCAGGACAGCCACGGCAGCTCCTCGGCGAGCAGCTCCTCGGCGAGGTCACGCTGACGGCGGGCGAGGAGCGCCAGCGAACGCGCCGCGATGCGCAGCCCTGTGGCGGCGGCCTCGAACCGCTCCGCCCGCATCAGAACCAGGTTCTCCTCGTCGCGGCGTTCCAGGATCACGTCCGCGTCGGCCAGCGAGGGCAGCACGCGTGAGGGTCCCCGGAGAAAGGCGCTGTAGGGGAAGGTCTGAACTGTCACCAGCTCAGTCTATCTGAAGTAGTTCAGACAAGCCAGGCTGCTAGCTCACGGGGACCGCTGCCCGCGCCTACCCGGCTCGGCGGGACGGTTGACGGCGTGGCTGGGCCAGTGCCCGGTGCCCCCGCTCCGTGGTACGCGCTCGCGGTCGCCGCGAGCGCGGCGCGGCGCGCGGCAGGAGTCATCAAACGTCGGTCCGCTCATCCGCTCGTCAACGTCGACCAATCCGAGGGCTCCGACCTGTGCACTATCCGCAGCATGAGAGTACAACGGTGGCAGCACCTCAAAACGTACCAGCAGGGCGGACGAGTGAGCCCTTCCGGAGGCGCACCTAACGCGGATGAGCAGAGTCCGGTCGGTCAGCGCTAATTCTGGCTCGACCTGAAATGTATCTCACGCGCTTTCTGTCCCGGCGAGGGTAGTACGCGCCGGATTCAATTCACCGCCGCCCTCGGCCTTCACGCGCGGACTCGACCTGGCGATCAAGATGGCCACACGCACCTAAGCGATTGCTATTTGACCGCCTTGACGATCTTCATCCGTGTCTTGTCGCTGAGCTGGATGGCGATGAAGGTGTCAAGGCGCTCTGGGTCCGGCTCCACGCGAATCGCTTCGGCCCGTTCGTCCCATGTCTGGTAGTCACCTGGGTCGGCAGCCGTGACGACGCCAATGCCGTGCGAGCGTGCCACGTTCGTCACGTCAACGACGAGCTGTTCCAAATCCGCGGCTTGGTCGTTCGGTACATGCAGCAGCACGTACGATCGCGTGGCGGACCGCCGGTGCGCTAAGGCCTCGTACACCGCCTGGACGTTGATAGCGTGCGCCGCTTTCACCTCAAAGGTGACAACCTCGAGGTGTTTGCCGGGTACGTAAGCGAAGGTGCGGACCTCGATGCTCACAATGTCCGGACGTGACCACAGTCCACCGGTGGCCTTGCCTCCCTGTAACGCAGTTACCTCCACCGCTAGCGGCTCGGTGCGGTGGTCCAGAGCCCATTCGTTCGCTATGACCGTCCGCATCGGCCCGTACAGGGCGAGCTCACTTTTGATCGACGCCTCAATCGTGGCGGCGGCGTCGACGTCGTCGGTGACCACGACTGATACCGTCCGCTCGCCCCGCGACTGTGTGGAAGCCCTGCGGACCGTCCCCCCGTATCCCGGCCAGGGCGGGGCGCAAAGTCGTTTCCGCAGGTAGGACGGGGTGAGTGCTGGGTGGGTTGGCGGCCGTTGGCGGTGTGGTTCGGGGAGGGTGCACGGGTTCGGTCTGGATGTCACGCCGGGGATTTGCCACTGTAGGTAGGCAAGGCTCGGGCG
>Ga0075430_100004836_pt1 | contig 11339 bp, 20 predicted proteins | sample RhiMetdeltSRZDD4_FD_75294 | JGI IMG/M metagenome (GOLD analysis project Ga0075430, IMG submission 75294) | Populus rhizosphere microbial communities from Tennessee, USA - Rhizosphere MetaG P. deltoides SRZDD4 | ecosystem: Host-associated > Plants > Roots > Rhizosphere > Soil | place: USA... | reverse complement strand
GCACGTTCCTGAACGCACAGCGCCGTGCGAAGGACAACGGACATCGCCTGGCCCTGATTGGCGCGAGCGGAAGATCCTCCAGGTGACCGCGACCGAGTACATCGTCGATGAGCAAGAAGGGGTGCGGCTCCTCGCCCGCTTCACGCAGCGTGCTCCTGGTTCGTCGCGCTCATCGGCCGACCTCGACGGGCATCCCGATGGCTGACTATCGGGCTCAGGAGGCCATCAACCAGACGATCTTCCGCGAGATGAACGAGTGGACGGAGGACGACACCGACGGTCGTGAGGGGCTCGAGCGTGCGATGGACACGTACCTCTGTGAGTGCGGAGACGTGCGATGCTGCGATCCGATCTGACTCACCCGAGCGGAGTACGAGGGTATCCGGAGCGAGGCCACCCGCTTCGCGCTCGCACTCGATCACGAGAACCCGGAGATCGACTCGGTGATCAGCGAGAACGAACGATTCGCCACGATCGAGAAGACGTCCGGGCAGGCTTCGCGGATCGCCCGTGCGTCCGATCCACGCCGGTAGGCTGGCGAACCGCGGTCAACTCAAACGTTTGCGCCTTCCCGCTGAGGGGACCTTCATGATGTGGAGCACCGGCTGCCTTATGAGCAGACCGCTCCGGGGATTGCCCGGAAGATCACGGCGGATTTCGTGAGCGACCGGCTCCCGGCCGCCCGCTCCGACGAGGTCGTCCTGATGGTCTCCGAGATCGTCGACAACGCGGTTCGACATGGCGGCCCTGAGGCAGACGGCCAGATCGGTCTGCAGCTCGAGGCGAGGGACGCCGTGATCCGAGTGACGGTCGTAGACGGTGGGCCTTGGTTCACCTTCGACCGGCTCAACTTGGACGGGCACGAGGATCGACCCCACTATGGCTCGGTAGTCGTGGATAAGTTGGCCGACCGCTGGGGACGCTCCCTCGAGGGACGTACGACTGTGTGGTTCGAGATCGACCGCCTGGCAGCCTAGCGGACCGCTTCCCGCAGCATCCCGACCAGCACCGCCCGCAGCGTCCGGTCCTCCTCGCAGTCGATGAGCAGCTCGGGGTTCCCGGCACGCGACTTCGGGTATCCGTTGGGTTGGCACCCAGGAGAGAGATGGGAGAACCGTGATGGGCTTCAGGGAGGAACGGATCGCGAAGAACGAGGCGGTTGCGAGGGGGATCAACGAACAGATCGACCAGACCCGCGAATCCCTTCCCGACAGCTCGTTCATGCACATCGCCTGCGAGTGCGGATACGAGAGGTGCGACGAGGTTATTGCGGTGATGAAGGACGAGTACGAGCGGGTCCGGAACGACCCTCGCCAGTTCTGTGTTGTCCGCGAGCATGTCATTCAGGACGTCGAGGCAGTCGTTGAGGAGAACGACCGATTCGTCCTCGTGGCCAAACGGGAGGGGACGCCTGCGGAGGTAGCCACTCGAACCGACCCTCGGGGTTAGGTCGCTACTCCCGCTCCGTCTTCCCGCAGCATCCCGACCAGAACCGCCCGGAGCGTCCGGTCCTCCTCGGCGTCGATCAGGAGCGGCTGCTCGAGGTGATGACCCAAGGGGGGAGGAAGGTCCTGCTACGTGCTCCCTGTCGCGGTCGGCCCCGTCGAGGTTGGACCTGTCGCGGTTGGTCCCGTCGAGGTTGGCCCGGTGGAGGTCGGCCCGGTGGAGGTCGGCCCCGTTGTGACGGGTGAGGGGTCGTCAGGGGAGACAAGGAGCGCGATCACGGTGGCGGCGATGACGAACAGGACGACGATCGCCGCGATGGCGAGAGGGCTCAAAGCCTCCTTCGGCTCACCCAGGTCAGGCTTCATCTCGCACTCCCCCCTCGAACTCCGCCGTCCGGGGATTGTCACACGACCGGCTCGCCGTGCGGCGCGGGCCCCCATGTGCCTAGCGACCCCGGTCAGCCTCTCGCGCCATCTCGACGAGCACCGCCCGGTCCCTCCCCGCAGTCGGTCTCTAGGACAGAGCAACCGAGGCCGATATCCAGCGTATGCGGGGCGCGGAGAAGAAGTCTGGGAGTCTGCTGGTGGCGATGCTTTACGCGATCCCGGGAGCGCTGCTTCTTGTCCCCGGGATCTACATCCTCGCTACAACGGGGGCGGATAAGTTTGTCCTGATACTCGGCACGGCCCTGGTGTTGGCGGGCGCGTTGATGATCCCCGAACCGACAAGAAGCCTCAGGACAACCGTCTGACCGGGTCGACCGTGCATCGTTACCTCCACCACCCGACATCGATTCGATCCACCGATGACTCAGCATGTGGGATGAAGTAGTCCCTTTCGGGGAGCGTTACAGCGCGGCTGAATACCGCGAGTGGATTAGGGCGCAGCTTCGGATCGCGAGCAGCTGATGTTCTCACGTGCCGTCCTCGACTTAACCTCCGCGAGGTGGCGCATCCTCGGCAAGGAGGGGTTCGTGGTCATCACGGACCAGCGGATGTTCATCGTCCACGCCGATGCGGCCTACTCGGGTCGGACGCGCCGACCTCGTTTCCCGCACGAATGGCAGATCGGCGCCGTCCCGCCCCCGAAGATCGCGCGAGAAGCGGCACGAAAGGACTTGGTCTTGCTACCCCGAAGTCCAGATGATCGTGTCGTGACGGTGTGGATCAAGGGTGTCCCTCAACGATTCCGATTCCGGAAGGCCGCCGACGCGTTGGACTTCGAGAGGAGCACTGCAGCCACGGACGAGGGTAGGAGTGCTTCTCCACGATCGCGCCGGCAAGCTCGCCGCGTGACGCGGAGGTTCCTGGCTCACCGCGAGGCGTGGAGGCGCGGAGACTAAGGGATGTCCTCGTTCTTTGACGTCGTTGCGCCCAAGTGACGTCGACCGACTTCGTGAGATAAGCGCTCGCGCCCGGGCGGGTCGCCAACGAGATGTACCATCCGCGCCGTGCCGTCAGGGAGGGCACCGCTAATGGACGAATGTCATGGTTGCTGCGACAGCTGCAGGCCGCCCCAGGACATGTACTCCTTGAGGTCCGAACTGTCCGCTGGAGCGACTCGCAGGCTGCGTCACTCGCTACGGTTCGGGACGACCCATCCGTGCTTTTTCCCATCGGACAAGAGGGATGTGCGTGAGCTTAGGGCTGGGCTTGACGGCGGACATGGGGCTCACACGTGACATCGGACGCGGGTCATTCGTTGAGAGCGTGACCGGTAGCGCTCAGACGTTCTACGGAGAGGTTCTCCAGAACCTGCGGGGTTGGAAGCCAGCCCCGCCGAGGCTCAGGAAGACTGCGGAGCCGGAGACGAGAGTTCGGCGGCAGTCGCGGACCTTGTAGGTGTCCAGTCCGGGAAGGTCGCTGATGACGTTCCAGCCGTAAGTGAAAAGGTCACCGATCACGCATTTGATGACTCCGAGTAAACGAGCCCTGTGGGAGCCGCTTCACCCTGAATCTCTGGCTGAGATAGAAGAGCGAATCCGCTCTTAACGGTCGGTCTCCCGCAGCATCCCGACCAACACCGCCCGGACGACTCGGTCCTCCTCGCACTCGATCACACTGCGTGCGATCGCGCCGCTGGCATGAGCACCTTGTGGATGGGACAGAGCCGCTGGCAGGGACATCTGTTGAAGAGGCAGGGGCGTCCTCGTTGGTCGCTATGAACGAACTCCGAGTGGCCACATGAACAGGGTGAATTGAGCCGGCCTACAGGTGCTCTAACGCTCTTCGGCGAGAGTCCTTCCGCGGACACAGGGTCCCTATGACCGAGTAGGTGAGTCGCCACGTCGCGGACCGACCCATTCGTGGAGCCAACAGAACTGCTGCGACGGGTTGTAGATGGAGAGTCGGGTCGAGCACCCTTCCTCCGAGCACGTTCGTTTCTCAGGATACGTCTCGACCTGTCGTTCCTTCAGTGGTGAACCGTAGATGTGCGTGCTCATCCGAGGCGCCGCCTAGTCCGGGTTCTCCCACCCGGCGCGAGCCGCAACCCGTGAGGGTCGCTGCTGCGAGCAGCAGAACGGGCAGGAGTAAATCCTCGGAAGCCTTGTCGAAGTCGAACCGTTCGAGGGGAATCCCACAGATCGGGCAGAAATACGCCAATCCAACTCGCGGAGAGCGGTGGCCATCGTGCTCCCTCCTGTTCGTCGATCCGTAGGGAACAAGGGCCGACGACAGAGGAGCGATGGCCATCGGACGGTCGCTCGATGCGAACCGAGCCGGAACTGCTACCGGAGGACTCTAACAGGGAACACGGTTGGATGAGCTGGTCACTGAACCACTGCCGCGTCTCGCGCCCCAGTAGCAGACGAGCCTGCGTCCGGCGGGTTGCGTACGTGGACGAGTAGCATCTAGTCGCGGGGGTGATACCAAAAATGACGTCGCATACCGACGCTCAGATCAGGGCCGCCGCTGCGGCAGCGACGGCCCGCCAGGAGATCGCCAACAAGATCACAACGCTCACGGCCCAGGCGGAGAACGAGGAGATTGCAAGGGTGATCCTCCATCTCGCTGAGGCGTATGGTCACCTCGCCAGCGAGCCCCCCCGGACCCGAGGTGGCTAGGATCCGCGCTAACGCCCTTGGCCCTACCCCTCCCTCTCAGGATGGGAACGCGTCGGGGGCTACTCTCACGAGACGCCTTGCGTCAGCCGCTCGCAGCGTGACACGGTGCTCGTAACGTCGTCTGGACGGTGGGCGCACGCCTATGGGGTGGGCGTTGGTTGTAAATCATGTGAGCGAGGTCGTTGACCGTGTCAAGAGCTCGGGCTGGGGGTGGCTCCATAGGGTCGCTAGTCCCGGCGCTTGACCGCTTCGCTCCTTTGTCCGTCCCCGAGGTGCGTTGAAGTCCCGGGCGGCCCTGGGGACGGCGGCCTATCGCCCTCCAGCAGCATCCCGACCAGCACCGTCCGGACGACTCGGTCCTCCTCGCAGTCGATCAGCAACTCATCTGTACGCACAGTTGGATGCCATCCCGCCGTACATGGAGGATGCTGCAGGTCCGGCGCTCCTGATTGAGGACGACTCCTAGCGCGGGTGTCTCACGCCGATCCGCCTGACTCGTCGGACGTTTCGGCGTTCTGAGCCCCGAGGTACGTCAGGTAAGTCGGGGTCCTCCGCCCTCGTCCTCGTTCGGGCATGATCACCGCCGCCCCCAGGTCGATCTGGAGTTTCCCTTCATAGAACACCGTGACCTCGAACCCGGTGACGGGGTTAGGCTTGACGAACGTCTCCATCACCCCCTGGTCGAGGAAATGACGCAGGACGATCACCCCGCCCGGGCGTTCCTCGACGACGGCCACGACTTCTCGCCCGCCGTCGGGGCGCTGGATCACACGCAGTTGCTCGACGATGCGTTCCAGGTCGGTCATGTGGTTCTCCTTCAATCTTTATCGGTCGGATCCGGTCGAATCTGGCGGCGACCTCCGACACGCGGGGAGATTTGTTCCGCCGCTTGGCCTGACTTGGCTGTGCCGTGTGTGGGGCCTACACCTTCGACCGCTTCGGGTCTCGCTATCCCCCGGCCCTCACCCAGGACGCACCCTACGCGGCTCTACGGCCCTGAAGATGGTCGAATGGCTATTCAGGACGGGGAATCACACCAAGAGTGGAGGAACCCCGCTCAGGCGGGTGACTCGAGCGGGGTTCCGTGTTCCTGGTCCGAGGAAGGGGTGAGGACCAGGAAGCCTTCCTAATCCTTTCGGCTCCTTTGCCCTGAGGCTTTAGGTCATTGGATGGCAATCAAGAAGCCCACGGCTTTGATGCGTCGCTGCGTCAACGCCGCGATCAACGCGACGAAGTGCGGAGGCGACGCGGGCCCAGGATGGTTCCCCCGAGGAGTGGGACTTCATCGGCTCCTACGAGCGACGTCGATCATCCGGCGGCTGGCGTCAGCCCGACAGGGTGGCGTCACTTCGGCTGTACGAGGTCGACGCCGAACCCTCGAGGACACGGCGATCCTGTCGGCGCTCATGATGGCCGGCCACCAGGACCGGCTCGAGTTCCTGGCCTAGCGTCTCGGACGTTCTCCGATCGGCGTTGAGGTGCGCGACCGCGGGATCGGTAGCGACCTCCGGGGGTCGGGGTCGTGCTCCTTGCAGACCTGGACCATGTAGAAGGTCCCGACGAATCCCGCCTGGTCCGGGTCCGGTGGGTCCCCACCACCACGAGCACACGCTGCGTGGCATCCATCCTGCACTGGGTGTCGTCGTCCACCCGCTGGCATCGCATCGCTAGTCCCCCTGTCACGCCGAGAATCGAAAGGTAGCGCTGGGGTCCGACACGGCCCTGGGTAGCACTTGGGTAGCAGGACACTCGCAACATGGGGGAGTGGTGCGGAGTGGTGCACCACGTTTGACCTGGGCGTTTCACGTTCCCGCAGGTAGCGATAGGTGCCCGGCGTTCCTTGACGCGGAAGAGGTCAGAGGTTCAATTCCTCTCGCGCCCACTAGAACGCCATGTCGGCCAGGCCACGGTCTACGGCGACCGGGCGGTCCTCAAGATCACCGACGCTTCGGAGGCGGGACGCGTGGCGTGGCGTTGCTGCGGGAGGAGATGATCGACGCCGTGTTCAGGGGCTCGGAGCCGAAGGTGCGGCTCAGGCCGTAGCAGCCCGGTGCGACAACATGTACGGACGCGTGACCGGTGTCACGCGGCCAGCACGAAGAGCTAGCTGGGTGCCACCTTTGGGCGGGATGGTCAGGCGCGTCGTGGGTGTGGCGGTTGGCCTCGTGGTCATTGGCGCCCTGGGTCTCGCGCCCGGTGACAGGGATGAGACGGCTCCCTCCTACTCCTCGACCCAGGCTCTGGCAGGGGATATCGACGCACACGGCATCGGATGCTCGCGTGTCTACCCAATCGACTTGCAGATTTCGGCGAACCACGACGCCGCAGTGTGTGAGGTCGGGTCAGCCACGGTGACGCTTCATGCATGGAAGGGTGTCGCTCGACCGACAAACCTCGGGGAGGCGGCGCGTCACACCCCGTCGGTGGTTGGTACCAACTGGTTGGTGGCGACGACGAATCAACTCGCCGCAACCCAAGTGGCAGCGGTGATAGGCGGCGACCTGATCCCGTCCTGACTGCCTGAGGCGCCTTGACGTCCCGTCAGATGTACGTTCCCGCAGCGTGACCGACTTCACGCGCCCATCCCGCCGCAGACTTTGGGGCGGAGGCCGCGCCCGCGACGCCGCCGCTTGACACTCGGTAGCGTTCCCCTGTGTCGAGGGTCTTGGTGACTGGTATGTCGGGAACCGGCAAGTCGTCGGCGCTCGCCGAGCTTGCCCGTCGCGGTTATCGCCTCGTAGACACCGATGATCCGGGCTGGAGCGAGTATCGCGCGTATCTTGAGCCCTCAGACGAGTTGCACCTCGGGGAGTGGCTCTGGGTCGAGGAGAAGGTCACCGAGCTACTGGACTCCGATGATGGTCGCTCGCTCGTTGAAGGGTGCGTGTGGAACCAGTCGAAGTTCTACGATCGCTTCGACGCGGTCGTCCTGCTCAGCGCCCCTGCTGACGTGATCCTTGACCGGGTTGCACGCAGAACGACGAACACCAACGGGAGAACTCCGTCGGAACGAGCGATGATCTTGGCGGACCTCGTTGAGGTCGAGCCGCTCCTCAGGAAGGGCTGCACGCATGAACTGGATGCAAGCCGACCGCTCGATGAAGTCGTCGGCGATCTGATCGCGATCCTAGGCGACCCGAAGGAGGCCCATGAGTAACCGCAACGCCACCTTCCGACGCGGTAAGCATTTCGGATGGTGGGTCATCGGCAGGTTCTCAACCGGTCGACTGTTCATGGTGACATGGTGGCCGACGAAGGGGTTGGCCGACACGGTTGCTCGTTGGGTGCGGTCAGACGGGGAGTAGCCGCTAACTCTCGGCATCCATCTCCCGTAGCATCCCGATCAGGACGGCCCGCCGTGTCCTGTCCTCCTCGCAGTCGATCAGGTGCCGCTCCCGTAGCCGTGGATCAGCTCAATCGGGCGCAAGCTGCGACACCCGGCTTGGTAACGAAGCACGATAGACGTCGTTGACCACGCGCCTATTCATGCCGGGAGGGGGCTCAGCCGATAATTCCGATAGGCGCAAGGCAGGTCCGCATGAAGGGGACGCATGAGCGACGCGATTGAGGCGATCGGGTCAGCCCTGGGCAATGTTCTCCCAGGTGCGACACGTGCCGGCGTCGCGTACGTGATTTGGGGTGGCCTGCACGACCTCGAGCTCGATGACGCCCGCGCGGCGATGGCATCCCTCACGGAGGATGAGGCCCTCCGCCATGAGGCGGCTATGCGTCGGACCGAGAAACTCCGAGCGATTGCATCGGAGGCCACGTTCTTCTCGGGCCTCGCTCGGGTCGACGGAGAGTTCCGCTCGATTCTGGTCGCGGTTACGGCTCAGGACTTCGTGCTGCTCGATAACTGGAACCACGATCCCGAGGCCGAATTCGCACGCCTCCCCCGCGAGAGCATCACGCATGCCGTGATCGTCGACGAAAACGGTCTCGAGGTGGCCGACGCGCTGATCGACCCAATCCGCGAGCTAGAGACTTCCCAGGAGGAGCGGTACGCCGTGGTGTTGAAGCGCCACGACAGAAGCGGCGAGCTCTCGCCCGTCTCATTCCTGTTCCGATCTGGCGAGCCGGCAGTTGAGTGCCGCGACCGCTACCGTCGCTTCATCGGCGAGCCGGCCTAACCGCCGGCGGTGGACCCTTCCGTAAGGCAACCGCGACCGCGTGCCGAAACAATCAGCGTGAAGGTGTGTCCGCACTGCGCCGAGGAACTGCCGGACGAGGCGACCGTCTGTCCCATATGCCACAAGAATCCCGCCGATGCTCCCGCGTGGGCTGCGCCAAGGGCGCCGGTCGGGGCCTCGCGGTTGAGCGATGTGTGGGGACCGAACGGCGTTCTGCCGACCTCCGAGCGCGTTCCCGCTCCTTTCAAACCCTCCGAGACGGACAGGCGTCCAGCAGTCCCACCGATAGTTTGGGCCTCGCTCCTCCTGGGATGGTTCTGGGGATGGATTGCCCCGGTCCCTTCCGGGGCGGCCGGGCTGATCCTCATGCCGGCGGGATATGCCGTCGGGCTGATCTTCGCGATCTGGGGTGAGGTCCGAGCCTCGGACCGTCTCGGTCGCACGTTGGCGATGCTGGCGATCATCCTTAACGGTATGCAGCTGGTTTCGACGCTCTTTGGAATGCTCTCGCCTCGCCTCGCCGCCCTACGAGGCTAGTCGGACGGTGGAGGAACACTTCGCGTCTCCTGTGACCCGGGAATGATGTGCCCGCTCAGGGAGCCATCCGGTCGAGCGAGGGACTGTCGGTCAATATCTGGTCAGGAGCCGACGGGACCAGGCTGTACCCAGCGGTACATCTGTGGCTCCTCCAACGGCCACTGAACTGCGAGAGCGCTGGTCACAGCGTTGCCTGTTCGTTGTTTGACGCGGAAGAGGTCAGAGGTTCAATTCCTCTAGCGCCCACTACGCGACGATGCCCTCGTCAGCGCTTCGCTTGCCAGAGGGCAAGCTCAGATCCGCCCGGCATCGCGAGGATGCTTCGCCAACCCACCGGTCCTTCCCTTGGCGGCAGGATCACCGACGCCCCGGCGGCGGTGGCCCGCTCCGTCATCCGGCGGATATCGTCGACCTCCACGTACGGCAACCATCCGACCCATCCCCGATCGTTCTCGGCGACGCCGCCGTTGAGCGGGCCGAGATCGAGGGCCACGTAAGCCGGCGACGCCCAAGGAGATCGAATATGCGACGTGGGCGTCCAGGACGCCCCACATCGTCGTCTCTCGCAAGCCGATGGATGTTGCGTGGAGTAACTCACCGCGTCGTGCCGGACCTCGAGGAGATCCGGAAGCTGAAAGAGCACTCCGGCAAGAACATCTACGTGGTTGGAGGAGCGCTGCTCGTCTCCAGCATGATCAACATCGGGCTGATCGATGACATCCGGCTCATCGTGAACCCCGTGCTCCTTGGTGGAGGGAAGCCTCTGTTCGGGAGCGTGACCGATCGGCGGTACCGAAGGCTCCTGTCCGTCGAGCCAAGGGATCACGACCGGCTGTCCATGATCTACGCAACGGATCGATCACTCGATCGTGTGGCTCGGACCGAGTGCGCGGACCAGGAGCAGCGCCGACTCGTCGTCCCAGGAGCGCAGATCCAGCTCACGCAAGGGCGTGAACCCAACCGCTCGATAGAAGCGCCGGGTTCCGTCGTACCCGTCCGGGACGTCCTCAGGGACGGAGGGTCCAAGCGTGAGGACGGAGACGAACCGGACGCCACGCGCGGCCAGGTTGGCGGATGCGTGCTCGATCATCGAACGTCCGATGCCACGCCGACGATGCTCGGCGTGCACGGCCATCCACGTGATCTCAACGCTCTCGGCCGAGTGAGCCTCGAACGTGAGGAAGCCGACGACCCGCTCGTCGATCGCCGCGACGAACCCTTCCTGGCTCCGAACGGCCTCAGCGCACGCGGCGACGCCGCGCTCGTTCCCGAAGTGATACGGCAGGCCGGCGACGATCGCGTCACATGCTGCGGCGTCCTCGACGGTCAGCCCTCGAAGGATGGGAGCCGCTTCCTTCACGGCATCGGGTCGGGTTCGGATGGCGTCATCGACCGATGAACTCTAGGTGAACGGTGGAGGTCTCCGTGGGCCGCGCCGCTCGCTCTGGCGACGTGTACGCCTCCCGCCGGCAACGGATTCGCAGTGTGTCGCCCGAGCTGGCCCTCAGCAGGCGATGGGGCCGGGCCAGAGGTGCTCGATCAGGTAGACGCAGGGCTTGATCTTCGTCCAGGGGCTCTTCGTGAGGTCCTTGGCCCGCGCCTCCTCGTAGACGCACGTGCCGGAGACCGGCTCGAAGGAGAGCGCGCCACCGCGGACGTCCCACCGGTAGGTGCCCCGGTCCTGGGGACACCACGGGTCGTTGAAGAACGTGACCCGGTTCCGTTCGACCGTATACATCCCGAGCGACTTGAACCCCGAGAGCTGGTGGTTCAGCCAGTAGCTGCCCCGGTGGAAGGCGATCGTGCTCACGCCGGCGTTCAGGAAGAAGGGGGGACATCGCAGGCACCGGAACGGCAGCAGGCCGTCCACGTCCTCGATCGTGAGGATCCGCAGGTACGTCCCGTCGAGGGGGGTCCGCGTCCGCGGCGAGATCGGCCTGGTGTACGGGTACGGCGTGTCCTCTGGCGCCAGGACGAACTCGTTGGCGGTGGTGAAGATCGGGCTGGTGCCCCTCCGCGAGGACCCTTCCGAGGGGGACGGCGTCGGCGATGGTGATGCCGAGGAGCGATCGGAACCGGACGCGGCAGGTCCCGTCGCGTCCGGTTCCGTGCAGGCCGCGAGCAGGAGGACGGCAACAGAGCAGGGAACCGCAACACTGGCG
>Ga0075430_100004833_pt1 | contig 11342 bp, 9 predicted proteins | sample RhiMetdeltSRZDD4_FD_75294 | JGI IMG/M metagenome (GOLD analysis project Ga0075430, IMG submission 75294) | Populus rhizosphere microbial communities from Tennessee, USA - Rhizosphere MetaG P. deltoides SRZDD4 | ecosystem: Host-associated > Plants > Roots > Rhizosphere > Soil | place: USA... | reverse complement strand
TCTCCAGACGACTCGACAATGGCCGAGAGCTGGGCTAGTCGGGCACGCGCCTGTTCAAGCGGAGATATATCAGTCAGAGTCAGGACCACTCCGTCAGGTCCGAAGTGCCGTTCGACGCTACCGGCCTGCGAATCCTCGTCATTCCCCGCCCTGCCGCGGTACGGCAAAACGCGCAGGAAGTAACAGCGGCCACGTTTGTCGGATATCTGCGATTCGACGGTGATGCCACCCCTCAGTACCTGTTCAACGTCGGCCATCAGGTCTGGATGGTGGAGGTCGTGAGTAAAGGTTCGCAGGGGCCGGCCGATGTCGCCCGGAATTACCTGGAATGTCTCAGCGATCCGCGGCGTGAACTTGCGGATGCAGAGATCGCGGTCCAGGAACATGGTGGCGACGTCTGTTCCATTGAGCAGGTGCTCGATGTCGGCATTCAGCTGCAGCAACTCGGTATTCTTCTTCTGGTACTCGGCGTTCACCGTATACAGCTCTTCGTTGACTGAGTGCAGCTCCTCGTTGGTGCTCTGCAGCTCCTCGTTCGAGGCAATCAACTCTTCATTGGTCGCCTGCAGTTCCTCGTTCGTCGTCTCGAGCTCTTGAATCGCGGACTGCAGGTTTTCCTTGGTGAACGACAGTTCGTCCTCGAGCGCCTGCATCTGATCGCCCGACATGCGCGCCACGTCCGCCATCACCGCAGTACCGGCAAGCGCCGCTGGCGGGGCCGGCGGATCGGTCTCCGACCTTCCCAACCCGAATGGATTGCCGAAGGACACAAGAACGTGCGTTATCGTCCCGTGCGTGTCGCGTACCGGCCGTGCCAGCAGCGTGGTGCGCCGGGCAACGCCTGGGACCGCGATGGCGTCATACTGAACCGACTCACCGTCGCGACGAACGCGATGAAACGCGCTGGAGATCACGGCCCTCAGCTCGTCGCTCAGCATTTCGAGCAGGTTGTGCGACGGTCGCCGGTCCTTGACCTTCAGGAATGAGGCTGCGCCACCATAGGTGTCGACGAGCTGGGCGTGCTCGTCCATCAGGAAGGCGGGCGGCATATGCCACTCGAGCAGACGGTCGTATACCGAAAGCAATTGGGGAGTCACCCCGTGGATATGTGGTGCAACCGATGGTCGAATTGTCACGCCAGCGCGTGGAAGCGGCAGCTTCAGGTCGGGAGGCAGTCGAATGTCGCGACGTTTCCGATAGATCTTCGCGTGCTCGTCGACCGTCTCGAACTCATCGAGCAGCCCCACAGGCGTCTCGCTCGAACCGAGAAAGAGAAATCCTCCGGTCTTCAACGCGAAATGAAACAGCGTGAATACCGTCTTCTGTGCATGAGGCTGCAGATAGATAAGCAGGTTGCGACACGCAATCAGATCGAGCTTGGTAAAGGGTGAATCGCGAATCAGGTTGTGCGGAGCAAAGACGATGCTCTCGCGAAGATTCTGTGAAATCTGATAGCCGTTCGGTTTGAGCGTGAAAAAACGCTCGAGACGCTGAGGACTGATTCCTCCGATCTGCTGCTCGGTGTAAATCCCGGCGCTGGCCACCTCGAGCGACGCTTTGTGGACGTCGGTCGCCAGGATCTTGAGATTCACGGGCAGACGACGGGCCGCGAGCTGTTCGTGGAACAGTATTGCAATCGAATATGCTTCCTGCCCCGTCGCACAACCAGGAACCCACACTCGTATCTGATGCTCGGGATCGGCCGGACTCGTGCGCTCGATGATATCGGGAACGATTCGCTGCTCGAGGGCGGCAAAAGATTCGTCGTCCCGGAAAAATCTTGTGACGCCGATAAGCAGGTCCTCGTATAGGGAGTTGAGTTCGCGAGGGTTGCTCCGCAGCTGCTCCACATAGACATCGAGATCGATAGAGCGATTCAACGCGAGACGTCTTTCGATTCGACGGGTTACCGTGCTCGCCTTGTAATGTGAGAAGTCGATGCCGTAGGAGTCGCGAAGCAGCCGCAGAATCGCGTGTACGCCGAGATCATCGCCATGAGACTCATCTCTGGCGGGCGGTGTAGCGACGGAGGGATGTGCAAGCGCCGCAATCGCCGCCGCAATTTCTTCCGGTGAAAGAACCTGATCGACGACGTTGGTGCCGATGGCGCTGAGGGGCATGCCGCTGAACTTCGCCGTGTCCGTGCTCTCGCAGAACACCACGCCCCCTGCGCGATGGACCTCCTGAATACCGCGGGATCCGTCACTGCCGCTGCCTGACAGAACGACAGCGATCGCGCGCTCGCCCACGTCCTGCGCAAGCGATCGGAAGAAGTGATCGATTGGGAGCGCGAGTCCGTGACGAGGATCCCTATTGCTGAGCAGGAGCCGCCGGCCGCGGATGATCATCTCCTTCATCGGCGGCAGCAGGTACACAACGTTCGGTTCGACGAGCACCTCGTGCTCCGCCTGCCGAATCGGCAAGGACGTCCGGCGGCCCAGGAGCTCGTCCATCAGGCTCTTGAAGTCGGGCGACAGATGCTGCAGGACTACGAACGCCATCCCGGTATCGGTTGGCAGATGCGAGAAAAGACGCTCGAGCGATTCGAGCCCGCCTGCAGATGCACCAATCCCGACGATCGGGAAATCGATCCTCTCGTCGACCATCACGACCTTCCGGCTGCGGTTCTGGAGCACAAACTGATCCAGCCCAGCCGCCTTCCGCATCTCGCCCGGCGCGATTGCCCTGCAGAATCGGCAAATAGATATAAGAAAAATACTTACGGTGATCGCGCACCGTGTGCCGGTGTTGACCGCTTTTGGTGCGTGCGCGATTGAGTGCTGGCATCAGGTTGCGAAATGTATGACCCTCACTTCCCAACCGTCAGACGTCCAGACAACCTTCAAGCTCAGGCAGGTATTTGTTCAGTGGACCGCACGAGAGGTTCGGACCGGCATGTCCTGCAATCGGCGAGATATAGATTCGGCAGCTCCGGGCTGCGCTGCCAGGGGCAGACGTACCGTGAACATCGTGCCTCCACCGTCCGGCGCGGTAACTTCAATCGAACCGCCATGTCGCCGGACGATCTCAGCCGCGGTGTACAGGCCTAAGCCGAGACCCGGCGCTACGTTCGCCGCCTGTGGGGCGCGATATCCCATTTCGAACAACCGATCGCGAGCTTCCGCTGAAATGCCGATGCCATAGTCTCGTATCGTCAGGACGACGCTGCCCCCGTCTTCACGGAGCTGTACTTCGACGGCTCCGCCAGCGGGTGAGTACTTGATGGCGTTTGTGATCAGATTCTCCACAACACGTCCCAGGCGTTCGGCGTCGCCGTTGACAACCAGTGGTGACGGATGCATCGCCAGTCCGATTGGATGCCGATCCGAGATGCGATCGAGCATCTTCGCGATCGGTTCCACAACCGCGCGCACGTCGATCGACTGCAAGTCCAGCGACAGCGACTGCCGCGCAATGGATTTCGTGTCTGCCAGCGCCCGCACGAGGGATGTGGCTCGAACTGCAGCTGTCTCGATGCGACTGAGGAGCCGCACGGTATCAACCTGGGTTACCGCCGCATTCTTGAGTGCGAATTGAATCGTGCCCCGGATAGCGGTCAGTGGAGTCGCAAGGTCGTGCGTCACAGTCGCAACGAGACGATCCAGCTCTTCGCGGGCCTCTTGTTCCCGGCGGGCAGCCGTCACGGCGTTCGCCCTCGCAGTACGCAGCCCGTTGACCAGCCACCCGACTGCAACTGCAACGAGGAGGAACAGGCCGAGATCCACCGCGTCGCGTACACCGGTGATCGCCCCGATAGGTTCGGGGAGCAAAAGGTTGTCCCCGACGCCACCTGAGACGGCACTGGCAACGGCAGGGCCAGGACCACCGGCAACCGCTGCGGCCACCACAAGAATCACCATCAAGTGCTCGAACACGAATGCCGGCAGCGCGATCTGCTCGCCCACAATCATGATGACGATCGGAAGCACCGTGAAGATGGCGTAGACAACCGCGCGGGAATGCAGGGCGTTCAGCACCTGCGCTTTGATGAAGGTCATCGCTTCTGGACCGTTGGCAGTAGTGTCGGGCTTTTAGCCGGACACCAACCTATCAACTATGACGCGAGGAGGGTGCGACTAGCCGGGTTGACGTGAGTGGGCGAACTACTTTGCCGCTGAGGCTTTCGCTCGTTCGGCCGCCAGGGCTTTCGCCGCAGATTCTTGAGCGGCTTTGGCGCGCTCGGTCCAGGTGACCGGGTCAACAAACGGATGAGGGTCCCCAGGCTTGCGTGTCTTCAACCTGGCCGCACGCTCGAGCACGCCGCCACCGGGATAACCGTCGGGCTCGGCCCAGCTGTGGATTTGCAAATTCACCTGAACGCCTTGCATCGCCGCGAGCTTGTTGGCGTTCTTGACTCCCTGTTCTGCGCCGGCCAGTCCAGGGCCACCCGCCGCGCCCGCAGGCACCACGGCCTTGTAAGACGTACGGCCGTCGTAAACGGTAATGCCTTCGGTCATCAACACGCCAGGCGTATGCCCGGGCAGCTGGTGAAATCTCAACATCTGGTTTCCAAGCGTGAGCGTGTCACCGTCTTTCACCACCATGTCTCGCTTCGGCATCCTGTTCGGCCTGGAGTCACGTCGATTGGATTTTCCGTTGAGCTCTTCGATCATCTTCCAGTCTTCTGCGACCGCCACGACGCGGGCCCCGGTCGCTTCCTGCAGCCGCGCCGCCCCGCCGACGTGGTCCAGATGGCCGTGGCTCAGGATGATGTACTTGATATCTCTCAGGTTGACGCCAACCTTCTTGATGCCGGCCATGACGTGATCGACGAAAGGCTCCTGCGCCGAGTCGAACAGAAGGTGACCCTGCGGTGTCGTCACGAGCCAGACTGATACGTAGCACGGACCCACGTAGTACAGGTTGTCGAAGACCTTGAACGGCTCGATCTTCTGCAGCTCCACATCGTCTGCGCGGGTGACACGACAGGTCTTGCTTAGCGGCTCGGTGGCGCTCTGGACTCCCGGCGCCTCGCCCGACAAGTGGACGTCCAGCGCTGTCACTGCGAAACACGCGGCTACGAGCATCATGGTGCGTCGGATCGTCTTCATGTTTTTTCCTTCGCGTCGCTCTCGCGAGCTGCAGTTACCTATGCGCGCGGGATCCGCTTTCCGCCGAGGACCGTACCGCTCGGGAACAATCTCTGGCGTCCGGTGATTGTGTTCTTGTAGTTATCGAGAAAGTCGAAATTCCCTTCCCGCAATTCGAGCAGCGCGACGTCGGCAGGTGCGCCCACGTTGAGTGTGCCGCGGTCGCTGAACAACGGAAATGTGCGCGCGGGATTGAGAGTCGCGCACGCGATCGCATCGCTGATCGTCATGCCGTATCCAAGCAGCTTCGACATGCAATTCGGGAAATCGACGACCCCCGTAGAGGGACTGTTCGTGTTCCAGTCGGTCGAGAACGTATCCGGCCAGAACCCGGCTTTCATGATCGTCCCGACCGTATCCCACCTGATGTGTCCGTTCTGTCCGTTTCCGAGATCGAACCAGACGCCCCGCCGCCTGGCCGCAAGCACTTCCGGCAGAACGCGACCGCTCTCGTCCACGATGCTGTTCGGCGGTGGGGCAAACATGTGCGTGACGATGTCTCCGCGCTTGAGGAGCGCGAAAAGCCGTGGAAGCGGCGAGACCGTCTGCCCCATGTGGATCATCAGAGGTATACCGAATGACGAGGCGACTTCCTGCGCGCGGCGAAGCACCTCGTAATCGTTCGCGCCCGCGACATTTTCCGACAACCGCGCCTTCACGCCGACGATGAACTCGCGATTCTTGGCGATGGCATCCCGCGCCGCGCTGACGTTCGCGCGAGCGAGATCCATCGTGTCGCCTTCGGGCAGGATGCCGCCGCGGCCAATATTGATGAGAACGCGGCCGGGCTGCGGAGACGACCGCGCGACTGCAACGGTTTCGGCAATGTGATCGGCCCCTTGCGATCCCGCGTCGATCCAGCCCGTCACTCCGTCCCGCAGCACGAGCGCCGGCCCTTCGGCGTAACGCGCGGTATGCGTATGGATATCTATGAGTCCAGGGACGACCAGCTTGCCACGAGCGTCGATGGTTTCAGCGGCTTCGCCGGTTATCGCGGCATCCACAGCGGCGATGCGGCCTTGCGAAATAGCTATGTCGCGAATCCCGTCCAGTCGGACCGACGGATCGATTACTCGGCCGCCCCGGATGATGACATCGTAGCGCGTGGTTTGCGCCGCGAACGTCCGCGGGACGTGAACGAAGGTCGCCGCGGCGGCGGCCGCCGAAAGAAACTGGCGGCGGTTCAGCACGTCATTCCTGCCGGGGAGATGTTGGGCGCGTTGAGCGCGCCTGTCAATAGGCGATTCAACGCGCTCGAATCCGCGTCATCGAGAGCAGCCGCGGTTGACCTAACACTGATGGTGCCCCGTCGCTGCGCCCACGTTCCGGCTTCGCGGCACGTCGCCTGGCGTACGGAGCCGTCCGGCAACACAAGTCGAGCGCCTCGACTCCGTAAATAGACAGGCGTTAAAAACGCGCCTGTCGCGCGTCAGGGACGCGTCAGGATCTCCACATCGGGAAGGTTGCGCGAAAGCGTATCCGTCGTCACATGCGCGCGCAGCGCGTTCACGACGACGGGAAGCGGGTCGGCCCAGATCTCCGGCAGGTCGGCTTCGCCTGCAGCGTTGGGTGAGAAGGCCAGTTGCTCGACCGGTGGGGTGAACTGAGCGTTGATGTCGCCGCGATTGCCTCGCGAATCGATCCGATACCATCCCATGGCGGGAAGCCACACGGCATTGAGTCCGTGCAGACAATAAGGCCCGCCGCCGTTGTTGAGGCTGAGGCGCTGGTAACAGAATCCAGCGGGCAATCCGTTGGCCCGCAGCAGCGCCGCCAGCAGATGACTCTTCGCGTAGCAGTATCCGCTGCCGTGACGCAGGACCTCCGATGCCGAGCACGTAACCGGAGTCAGGCAGTAATCCGCAGAATGTTTAATCTCATCGCGCACCCATTCGAACGAGCGACGAGCAGTCTCGACCGGATCGCTCGAGCCTTGCCGGAGGATTTGCGCTCGCGCGAGCACGTCCTGGTGCCTCCAGTCGATGACGTCAGTCGATTCGAGGAAACCCTTCACGCTCTTTTCCTCTGCCTCAACACCTCGAGCATCTTGGCAACGGACTCTGCAAAGATCTCCGTGTCACCTCCGTCATGATAGGTGATGTGCACACTGTCAGCCTCAGACGAACCCGACCGCAAATAAACAGGATCCCCCATGTCCGTCGTCGCGAACGCTACGGCCTTCACTCCCAGCCATGCTGTACTGTCCATGATGCCGTGCTCGTCCAGCGCCTCGAAGGTGCTGATCGAATGAGCCGTGGAGTATTGGACGTCGCGCGATGTGACGAGCACCCGGTCGGCATAGAGGTCCCGCAACGCTTGTGGCACCGGCCGGCCTAGATGCCGCTCCACATATTCCCAGTCCGGCCGGATGATGCGTTGCTCGTACGCCTGCCTCGTCGCGGCCTGCGTCTCCGGCCGATTCCGGTGATCACGCTGGGCACGGACCACACGATCTCTGGCTTTCAGAATCACGAGAGGCAGCCCGACGAAGAGCAGCACAATCGCCAGAACGCCCGCGATTGTGTCGTTCATCGCTTGATCCGGGAGTAGACTTGCGGCCCATGACCGTCTATCTGACGCTGATCAGTGGAAGCCATCTCATTCTGAATCTGGTCAGCGATTTCGCCCGCGGCCTCGGGTGCAGCGTCGACGTCGTAGCCGAACAGGCGCATCGCGGAATCCGGATCGAGGTGCCGGATGCCGGTCACACCCTCGTCGAGCTCCTCACGCACGTGGCGCTCAGTGCGACGAAAGCCGGGGTCGACCCCGGCGAGCCGCTGTGCAAGTTGACGTATCGACATGCCGGCGCGTCGGCGGAAGTCCGCCTGGTCGTCCGCATCGCCGACTTCGGCATCGACGCCACGCCAGCGCCGAGCGCGTGACGTGCAGCGATCGTGCGACGTTATTCTACTGACCCCGGCATCTCCTCGCGTTGCTCCTCGTCGTCTGAATCCGGAGTCGGACTCTGTGGGATCGCGCCAGTCGCGCTCGACCATACGGGCCGCAGCCAGTTGCCAGGCTGCATCACCTCATAGGTAACAAGGTTACCGTCGTCCTGGATGTAAGTTCGAAAGCGGCCGTTCGGAGATTGAATGAACGATGTCGTGACAGCCTTGTCCTGGAGATTCGGTGCGTAGATCGGCAGGTTGAAGTGGAACCCGTCCCGGTAGGTGGCGACCAGGGCGTCAAACATCGCCTCATCGGTCGTGCCGGTGCCCGGAATCTTCAGCCCCAGATAGAACTCACCGCCGCGCTGATGATCGGGCACACCGTCTCCCGTCTGCTTCAATTGAATCAACACGACTTCTTCGCGCCGGGAGCCGTCCACCACATCTCCGGAGATCTTCACCAGCGACCGCTGCGTCGCTGGCGCCCCACCGCGGTACTCGGAGGGGTCGTCTACCTTCGAGTCGTTCAGCATGGCATTGCCTTCATGGCGTAAGCTGCCCATGTTCGTTTCGTTGAGCTCTTTCTCCTGCGCGTACAAGGGCGAGGCGAGCACCACCAACATCGACGCAAGCACCAGTTTCATGTGTCTCCGTCCTTTGCAGTTGCACCTTCTCAACCGCGCGCAATAGTGATGCCGCTGGTCGGTCACCTAAAACCAAGGGATCTCGACGGCGTGTAACGCGCACGTGTCTACCTTTTCATACGGCCTGTAAGGTGAGCACGGCTTGACAGCCCGCCGCGTGGGGCCGATCATCCGGGCTGAGCATGACCTGGGAGCGGGGGCGCCGTTCGACCCGAACAGCCGCCCGCCGCTCGAGTCACGCAGGAAGGACGCGCGATGAAAGGCCTGACGCCGCCAATCGTGGCAGCACTGACGGTTATGGTTGCCGCAACGCTCACGACCCCGCCGCTGGGCGCGGAGGTATTCGAGAAATCGAAGCAGGTGGCTGGTATGACCGTGCGCTACAAAGTGGTTGTACCCGACGGTTACGATCCGATGAAAGCCTACCCGGCGATTCTGGCCTTCGGCGGCGGTCCACAAACGATGAACACTGTGGACAACATCCTCAACCGCAACTTCCGCACGGAGGCCGAACGGCGCGGCTACATCGTCATCGCACCGGCGGCACCGAACGGGCAACTGTTTTTTGAGGATGGAGCGCGAGTCATCCCGGAATTCCTCAAAGGCATACTGGCCGACTATCGTATACAGGGCGGAAAGTTTCACATCGCCGGCCCGTCCAACGGTGGCATCGCCGCAATGCACGTAGCGGCGTCCAATCCGCAGTATTTCCTGACGGTGACCGCATTCCCCGGCTATATGTGGCGGCCGAACCCCGTAAAGCTCGAGGCAATTTCGCACATGTGCGTGTTCATGTATGTCGGCGAAACCGACGAATATATGTGGCACGGCGAGATGGAGCGAGAGGCCGAATTCCTGCGGTCAAAAGGGGCTGTCGCGCGATACACGGTCGAAAAGGGACAGCCCCATCGTCTCGAAACGCTCGCGGGCGCGAATGCACACAGGCTGTTCGATGGCTTCGAGGAGTCGAACAAGGGCTGTGTCAGCCGGCAGACCACGTCACAGAGGCGGTGAACCTGGCCACGCTTGACGCCGTCAGGCGGCCACTCACTGACAACCAACGGCGCCTCATTCGCGCGAAAGCTCGCAGCCTCACGAGCACCGGACGCCGTGCCTCGGCGATCTCCCTGCCGATAACGGCCGGTGTAATCATTCTGCTCTGGCTCTGGACGATCCTGGCGTCCGATGCCCCTCGTCTGGTCGTCACTGTTTTCTGGGTCGTGATTGGTGCGGGAATCACGTTATGGGTACGTCGAGACATGCGGACGCACGCCGGGCAGCTCCAGGGCATGGCCCAGGGACTCGAATCTGCGCTCAGACGTAACGAGGCAGATGTCTACGACATTCGCGCCTCGGCACACGCCGTGTTCGAAGAGATCGAGGACGAAGGCGCGTGCTATGCCTTCGAGCTCGAAGGCGGCCGGGTGGTGTTCGTTGCGGGGCAGGAGTTCTACGAGAGCGCGCGGTTTCCAAGCCTGGACTTCTCGTTGGTGTATCCGCTCGATGAGCAGGGGCGGCCCGTCGAGATGTTGATAGAGAAGCGCGGCGGCAAGACTGCACCGGCCAGAACGATTCCTGCTGCGGTCAAGAAGAGCTTGAACGTGCCCGATCACCTCGAAGTGTGCACCGCCCGCATAGACGATCTCGAAGCGCTACTCCGGTAGAGAGTCTGCGGGGAGACGCCGCGGTTGGGGCGATTCCTGCATTTAATGCGGAAGGGGGCGGCGGCGTTTCCAAAAGGCGCCGCCCTGCGGTTTTGAGTAGGTATGGCTGAATCCGTGCGACTCATCATCGCGATGGAAGACGAGATCCTGGTCATCGACGACCCCGACCGCGGCGGCCCCAACGTACGAACACAGCTTTCGTCTCTGGCGCCGCAATGCCTCGCCGCCGACCCCAGTAATGCGACACGGCTTTATTGCGGAACGTTCGGTCACGGTCTGTGGCGGAGCGAGGATGGCGGCGATTCGTGGCAGCATGTCGGCGGACTCAGCGCTCAACGGGTCACGTCTGTGGCGGTGAGCGCTGAGGATGTTGCGGACGGATTCGGCGCGGTGTTCGCCGGAACTGAGCCGAGCGCTGTATTCCGCTCGAACGACGGCGCCACAACGTGGCGCGAGTGTCAGGGGCTCGACGGTCTACCGTCGGCCTCGACATGGAGCTTCCCGCCACGGCCCGAGACGCACCACGTGCGCTGGATCGCGCCCGACCCGGCCGTGCACGGCCGACTCTTTGTGGCCATCGAGGCCGGCGCCCTGATTCATAGCCTCGATGGAGGCGCGAGCTGGCACGATCGCGTGCGGGGCGGCCCGTATGACACCCATACGTTGGTCACGACAGCTCGCGGCTCCGACAATCTTTATGTCGCGGCCGGAGACGGGTACTTCGAGAGTCACAACGGAGGGATGACCTGGCGCAAACCCGAGGTCGGCCTCGCGCATCGCTATTTGTGGAGCGTGGCGATCGATCCGCGCGACGCACGCGTCGTAATCGTGTCAGGAGCCCCAGACCCGTGGTCGGCGCACGGCGCACGCAGGGCTGAATCGTACGTGTATCGTCGAGAAAACGGTGGCGACTGGACAGCCGTCCGTGGGGGTCTGCCGTCGGCGAGAGGCACCACGGTCAGTACTGTGCTGGCGGATCCGGAACGCGCCGGCATCTTCTACGCGGCCAACAATCGAGGTCTCTATCGTTCTGACGGTGGTCTGACCTGGGAAAGG
>Ga0075430_100004832_pt1 | contig 11343 bp, 9 predicted proteins | sample RhiMetdeltSRZDD4_FD_75294 | JGI IMG/M metagenome (GOLD analysis project Ga0075430, IMG submission 75294) | Populus rhizosphere microbial communities from Tennessee, USA - Rhizosphere MetaG P. deltoides SRZDD4 | ecosystem: Host-associated > Plants > Roots > Rhizosphere > Soil | place: USA... | reverse complement strand
ATGCCGATCGTCTGCCGGTCGGTCGCGCAGATCATCGACGAGCTCGTAACCAAACTCGACGAGCCGAAGCAATTCGTTCCGCTCGCGGTGAGGCTCGGGCGCTCGAATCCGGACCACGGTATCTCCGCGCGGCTGTATCCGGCGATCGGGGAGGCGCTCGTTTGGGCGCTCCACCTGCACCTCGGCGACGCGTTTACACCCGACCTTCAGACGGCGTGGCAGGAGTGCCACCATCTCGTCACGGCAATCATGCGGCGGGCCGAGCAGTCGCGGACGGGTGAGTTCGAGCGGTATCGCACCGGCGAGTACGTCGCGCTTCAGGACGCAGCGATGCGGGAGGCGAGAACACTCGGACAGGCCCCGTAGCAGCAGGGGCTCCAACCATCTATAGTTCCGTCCGTTAGGCGCGCGGTGTTCCGCGCGCCGGAGTCGGGTCCTGCTCGAGGTGAAACGGACATGATTCGACCAGCCCCGGTGACGGGCGTGTGGGTGCGCACGCAGGCCGTCGCGATCGTCTCGCTGTCGCTGTTCGCCGTCGCGTGCGGAAGCTCGAGCTCGCGCGACGTCGATACCGAGAACGCGGACTCGTCAGGCGCAGCCGTCGACAAATACGTCCCCGAAGTCGACGAAGGGCTTGGCGCCTCGATCGCCATCGTGATCGATCACTCGGGTTCGATGAAGGAAGAAGCCGAGGGCGACAGCCGACCGAAGTTCGTCGTCGCCCACGAGGCGCTGGAAGCGATCCTCGCGTCGACGGATTCCTTCGTCGCGCGGCATCCGGACTTCCCCGTCAACGTCGGGTTGTACCGTTTCTCGAGCCGGGTGACACAGATGGCGCCCGTCGCTCGTTTTGATCGAGAGAAGCTGCGCGACGCGCTCAACGCGATGCCCGAGCCCGACGGCGGCACCGCGATCGGTACGGCGATGGACTCGGCGCGCGCGGGACTCTATCGCGCCGGCACTTTCAGGAAGTACATCCTTGTCGTCACCGACGGCGAAAACACGAACGGGCGATCGCCGCGCCGAGTCGCGCAGGAGATCAACCGTCGGAGTGAGGGTGCAGTTCGTATGTACTTCGTCGCCTTCGACATCGATGCGGAGCGGTTCGCGTTTCTTCGCGAAGTGCGCGGCGAGGTCGTCGGCGCGAGCAATGGTGCGGCGCTTCGCGCACGACTGGACGAGATTTATCGCGGGAAGATCCTTTCCGAGGCGCTCGACGCCGGTGAGACCCTCCCTGCGGCGGCCGACACCTCGCGCACTCCGCCTCCGCCTCCCACCCCTCCGAGACCTTGATCATGGGGAAATTCTTCAGAGCCCTCCGGGCGCAGTTGAACAAGATCGCGAACATCTTCTTCGAAGCTGACCCGATTGCCGTAATGCAGCTCGAGGTGGATCAGGCGACCGAGCGTCTCAAGGAAGGGCGTAAGGGGCTCGAGCTTTATCGCGGGCTCGTCGAGACGGTCGCGCGTCAGGTAGCGGCCGGGAAGTCGAACATCGGTCAGCTCGAGGCGCAGATCAAAGCGCATCTCAAGGCCGGCAACCGCGAGGTCGCCGGTCAGCTGGCGGTGCAACTACAGAAGGTGCAGACGGAGCTCGCCGCAAACGAGAACCAGCTGCAGATGCACGAGGGCGCCTATCAGAACAACCTCCTCAAGATCCAGAAGGCGAACAAGGACATCGTGAAGGTGAAGGACAAGATCCGGCAGTACAACGCGGAGCTGAAGATGAGCGCCGCGGAGGCCGAGATCGCGCAGATCTCCGAGTCGTTCGACATGAACGTGACGACGAACTTCGGAGAGATCGAGCACGTGATTCAGCAGAAGATCGACAACAACCGCGGTCGCGCGCGCGTGGCGAGCGACATGTCGGCGAAGGGCATCGAGACGATCAAGGCCGAGGAAGCGGCGGAGAAGGCGATGGCCGAAGATCTCCTGTCGAAGTTCGAGGTGCAGCTCGGGCTCAAGTCTCCAGAGACGACACCGCTCGCCGAGACGAGCAAGAGCCTCGGGCCGGCGGTTGAGAACAAATAGAACGGGACTGGGGACTAGGGACTGGGGACTAGGGGTAACGGCGAGATATCAGAACTCGCGATGATCGCGCCGTTTCCCCGAGTCCCTAGTCCCCAGTCCCACGAGAACCAACCTCAGTGAGTACCTAACAATGTCTAACGGTCGTCCGAAACCGGCGTTTTTCCTCGCGATGTTCCTCATCGTCGCGGGGCTCATCTACTACGGCGTGTCGCGCTTCGGCGGAGTGAATCTGCCCGGCACCGGCGGCGACAACATCTCGCCGACGGACCTCGCGAACGCCAAGGGGCCCGAAGCGCCCGACGACGCGAGCCTAACGACGGTCAAGGAATACAGCTACGTCGCCAGCACCAAGCTGCCCGAGGTGAAGGGCACGTCGGCGTACGAGCCGCTCGTGGACAACACCGTCCGGATGGCGCTCAACGTCTGGGCCGGCTGGGCACCGGTCATCCACGCGAACAACGGCCTCAAGGCCGGCAAGGTGTGGAGGGCGCCGGGCGGCAAGACGTTCAAGCTCGACCTCGTGCTGATCGACGACCCGATCGCCATGCGCGACGCCTACGCGTCAGGCAAGATCCACATCGGGTGGGCGACGCTCGACATGGTGCCACTGTTCGTCGAGCAGCTGCAGAAGGATTCGCGCACGATGCCGCGCATCTACCAGCAGATCGACTGGTCGAACGGCGGTGACGGCATCGTCTGCCGCAACACCGTGAAGTCCGTCGCGGACCTGCGCGGCAAGACGGTCACGCTCGCCCAGAACTCGCCGTCGCACTTCTTCCTGCTCAACACGCTCATCTCCGGCGGTCTTCAGCCGGCGGATGTGAAGTACAAGTTCACGCAGGACGCGTTCCAGGCAGCGGCCGCGTTCAACGCCGACAAGTCGGTGGCGTGCGCCGTGAGCTGGGCACCGGACATCTACAACCTGGCCGAGGCGAGCGGGAACAAGATGCTCGTGAACACGCAAACGGCGAACAAGCTGATCGCCGACGTGTGGTTCGCGCGCGCCGACTTCGCGAAGGACAACCAGCCCATCATCGAAGGGCTCGTGAGGGGGATCTTCGAGTCCATGGAAGCACTGAAATCCCAGGACGCGAAGGCGCAGGTCGCGAAGCTGATGGCGACCGGCTATTCGATCCCGGAGAAGGACGCGCTCTCGATGCTCGGCGACGCGCACGCGACGAACTACGCCGAGAACCGCGAGTTCTTCCTCAACCAGAACAACCCGACGAACTTCGAGCGCACCTGGAACACGGCGTACTTCCTGTACCGCAAGATCGGCAGCGTGTCGGGTAATCCGGTCGCGTTCGACCAGATCATGGATTTCTCGGTGCTGCAGAAGCTGCAGGGCGAGCCGTTCTTCGCCAACCAGAAGAACGAGTATCAGGTGCAGTTCGTGCCGACATCCGCCTCGAGCGTGCAGGCCGAGAGCGACGAGATCCTGACGAAAAGCATCGTCATCCAGTTCTACCCGAACTCGGATGAGATCGAGAAGATGATCACGAAGACCGAGGACGGGAAAACGGTCCAGGAGCGCTACGATCCGAACGCGCCATTCGTGGTCGAAGAAGCTGGCAAGCTGGCCGGCCAATTCGGTGCCGCACGCATCGTGATCGAGGGCCACACCGATGCATCGATGCGGAATGCCGGTGGGGTGACCGCGGCGGACGTGCAGGAGCTGTCCCTGCGCCGCGCCAACGCGGTCAAGCAGGCGCTCGTCCGCAAGTTCCCCACACTGCAGCCCAACCAGTTCACGACCGCCGGACGAGGGTGGGATCGGCCGGCTGACCCGAGTGATCCGAACAACCACGCGAAGAACCGGCGCGTGGAGATCAAGGTCTATCCGCTGGAGTCGAAGTAGCGGTGGCTGGGTCGGTCACGAGCGAGCGACCTCCGGCACCGGTGACACCGCCTTCGTCACCCGTGCCGGGGGCGACGCCATCGCTCATGCGTCGGCTCTTCACCCTGCGAGAGTCGCCACCACCGCTCGTCAAGCGCGTCGTCGGCTTCGTCGGTGTCGGCATCGCTATCCTCGTCTGGTGGATCCTCACGTTTGGCGCGACGGCCGAGACGCGGATCGTATCGCCAGTCGTGCTGCCAAGCCCGGGCGAGGTGCTGCGCAGCATCCCGACGCTGTTCACGGAGCGCGCGCTGGTGGCGAGCACCGCGGCGACGCTGCGTCGCGTGATCACGGGGTTCGGCCTCGCGATCGTCGTCGGCGTGCCGTTAGGCATCCTGGCCGGCGCCTATCGCATCTTCGATGCGCTCACCGGCCCCATGTCCGTCTTTCTCCGCAACATCCCGGTGGCGGTGCTGATTCCGCTCACGATCCTCTGGTTCGGGATCGATGAGACGCAGAAGACGATGTTCATCTTCATCGCGACGGCGCCGTTCGTGTTCTTCGACGCGGCGCGAGCGGTGGCGGGCGTGCACGACCGCTACGTCGAGACGGCGCAGACGTTGGGTGCGACATCGGCGCAGGTGATCCGCAAGGTGCTCATCCCGCTGGCGTTGCCCGACATCTACAACAGTCTCCGCAACCTCTTCGGCCTTGCCTTCGGGTACATCATGCTGGCCGAGCTCGTGAACGCCGAGCACGGCCTGGGCTACCTGCTGATGACGAGCCAGCGGCGTGGGCTCACCGAGCACATCTTCGCGATCCTCATCGTGATCGGACTGCTCGCCTACGGAATCGATCGCCTGCTCTACTGGTTCCAGCGTGGGCTCTTCCCGCATCGGACGGACGACGAGTGAGTCAGAGCGTACCGCCCGAGGCGACGACGATATCGTCGGGCACATCGACCGCAGCACCGGCCGTGGCTCCGCCCGTGGTCGTTTTCGATCGCGTGACGAAGACCTTCGAGAACGGCTTCACCGCCATCAAGGACGTGTCGTTCGTCGTCGACGATCTACCCGGGAAGATGGAGTTCGTGACCATCCTCGGGCCGTCGGGCTGCGGGAAGTCCACGGTGCTCAGACTCATCGCGGGGCTGACGCCACATCATCCGGCGACGACGGGCACCGTCCTCGTCGGAGGCCGGCATGTCGGCGGCCCGGGCGCCGATCGCGGAATGGTCTTTCAGGACTACTCGTCGTTCGACAATCGCACGGTCGAGGACAACATCGCGTTCGGTCTCGAGTGTCGCGGTGTCGACGCTGACGAGCGGCGGACGCGCGCGCGCGAGTGGATCGGAAAGGTCGGCCTCAACGTCGATCGCGACGCCGGCAAGTACCCCCATCAGCTGTCCGGTGGAATGCGCCAGCGCGTCGCGATCGCGCGCTCGCTGATCCTCGGGCCGCGCATCATTCTCATGGACGAGCCCTTCGGCGCGCTCGACCCGGCAACGCGGCTCCGGATGCAGGACATGCTCGTTTCGCTGTCGCGCGAGGCGCAGGCGACTGTCTTCTTCGTCACACACTCCATCGAGGAAGCGGTCTACCTCGGCGACCGCACCTACGTGTTCTCGTCGCACCCGGGCACGATCCTCAAGGAGCTGCAGGTGCCGCCGCCCGACTTCCCGGCGAAGGAGATGCAGCGCCAGCCGGAGTTCATGGAGATCGTGTACGACATCCGCGACATGGTGGAGTCTCTCGAGTCGTCGACGCGCGCGGGGGATGAGTGAGCCGGATCGGGTCGTGCAGTATCACGATCGCCGGAGCTCGTCGCTGATGGCACCTAACGACCAGCGCGGCGGGATGCGCGAGTACCTGAAAGCGGCATTCCTCTATCCGTGGAACCTGCTCGCGTTCCTCGGCGGCGCGGCACTCGCTGCGATGTCGCCTCAGCCGGATGCGTTCGTGCCGATCGTCATGGCGCTCGAGATCGCCTACCTCGGCGGCCTCTCCGCGATCCCGCGCTTCCGAACAGCGATCGACGCGAAGCTCGCGGCGAGGGCACGAGGCGGGAGCTCGGAGTCGACCGCATCACCGGCAAGCCAGCAGTCGCTCGAGAAGATCCTCGAGTCGCTCCCTGCCCCGGCGCTTCGGCGCTTTCTGTTGCTGCGACAACGCTGCTTCGAGATGCGATCGATCACGTCCGGTATCCGCGGCCAGGCGGATCACTCGACGGATTCGGCCGAGTCGATCCGCACGCCGGCGCTCGATCGGCTGCTCTTCCTGTTCCTGCGGCTGCTCGTCTCGCAGAACGGTCTCGACCGGTTCCTGCGCAGCACGAGCGAGAAGGACCTCGAGACGAAGCTCGCCGATGTGCGAACACGACTCGAAGCGGCGAAGGCCGCGAACGACGAGCGCGTCACGCGGTCGCTGCAGGACAGCCTCGCCGACGCCGAGCTCCGACTCGACAACTATAGAAAGGCGATGAAGGACGCCGAGTTCGTGGCAATCGAGCTCGATCGCATCGAGACGAAGATCCAGGCGCTCATCGAGATGGGCGTGAGCCGGCAGGATCCGGACTACCTGAGCCATCAGGTGACGGCGGCAGCGGAAAGCATGCAGCACACGGAGGCGGCGGTGAATCAGCTGCAGCACCTGACCGGGCTCGCGGACCAGATCGAGGAACCGCCTCCGATCCTCGAGGCGAACATCGGCGGGCTGGTGGCGCGTGACCGATAGCGCCGTCGCTTCGAGCAGCATCCTGGACGCCGAGCGTCCGGCGGCGGAGCTCCCGGCGTGGTATCCGTCCTGGACGCGGTCGCTGGCCGAGCAGTACTTCTCGGGCACGGCGTCGGTGTTCGTCCTCCATGGCAACACCTACGACCTGGTCCCGCTCGTCGACCCTAACGCCGACGGAACCGCGGACTACGGCTCGGTCCCGGATTTCCTGGCCGAGCAGCTGTTTGGACGGTGGGACGTCGTGCTGCACTACGACCTGGGCCGGGGTCTCCGATCGTTCGCCGGTCGAAGCGAGAAGCGGCTCAAGGAGATGGTCGCGCTCGTGACGCGGCGCGTGGGCGACCTGTCGACGATGAAGAACGATCCGGCGATCGTGATGGGGCTGCTCGATCTCCTGGTGCGAGAGAACGTGATGGCCACGCCAGAGAAGCGGCTGCGCGTGGGCGTGATCATCAACCAGGCGTCGTTTCTGTTTCCATCGGGCGAGCCGGGACGGATGAGCTTCGCGGCGTCGGGCATGCTGGTGACGCTGCTGAACTGGGCGACGAGCACGCATGTGAAGCACCTCGAGATGGCCTGCGTGCTGGTCGACGAGCGGCGGAGCGACATCAGCGATCGCGTCACGGGCAACCCGCACGTCTCCACGCTCGAGGTGCCGTTACCTGCGGAGGACGAGCGGTTGGCCTTTCTGCGCGACGTCGTGGTCCGCGGCGCGAACGGCGCCGCACCCACGGACTGGTCGCGAGTTTCAGACTACACGGTGGAGCAACTCGCGACGCTCAGCGCCGGTATGTCGCTCAACGATCTCGGCACACTGGTGCGCGCCGCGACGCGTGGGGGGCCACGTCTCGACTCGAGGGTCTTCCGCGACCTCAAGAAGCGATTGCTCGAGCGGCAGGGACAAGGGCTCCTGGAGTTCATCGAGCCGAAGTGGAAGCTCGACACGGTCATCGGCCACGAGGCTGCGAAGCAGCGGCTCAAGGACGACGCGGCGCTGCTCGCGCGCGGCGCGCTGGACTGCGTGCCGATGGGCTACCTGCTGTGCGGTCCTGTCGGCACGGGCAAGTCGTTCCTCGCGATGTGTGCTGCCGGAGAGATCGGCATCCCGTGCGTGATGCTCAAGAACTTCCGCTCGAAGTACGTCGGCGAGACGGAAGGCAACCTCGAGCGCGTGCTGTCGGTGCTGCGGGCGATGGGACCGGTGATGGTCGTCATCGACGAGGCCGATGCGGCGTTAGGTGACCGCGACACCGAGGGCGATTCGGGGACGTCGAGCCGAGTGTTCGGGATGATCGCCACGCAGATGGGCGACACGCGCTACCGGGGCAAGATCCTGTGGATGCTGCTCACGGCCCGGCCGGATCTGCTGCCGATCGACATCAAGCGGCAGGGACGTGCCGAGGTGCACATCCCGCTGTTCTATCCGACCGAGGACGACGAGCTCCGGAAGATGTTCGTCGTGCTCGCGAGGAAGCTCGGCACGACGATTCGTGAGGAGGACGTGCCGCCGGTGCCCGCTGAGCACAAGGGATTGCTGTCCGGTGCCGATATCGAGGGCATCGTGGCGCGGGCGTGGCGACGGTCGCTGCTGTCGGGCGCGACGACGGTGACGCAAGGAGCGTTAGGCGAGGTGCTCGCCCAGTTCATGCCGTCGACGGAAGGGCTCGAGAAACAACTTCAGGAGGCGGCGGCCATCATCGAGTGCACGGACCGCGAGTTTCTCCCGCCGGCGATCGTGGAGCAAGTCGAGAAGGCCGGCGGGCGCGGGGCGATCCAGCAGCGGCTGACGGCGCTCAAGGAGTTGGTAGCGCAGCTGTAGATACCCCGGGGCGCAACGTGCGACAACAGAGCTGTTTACAGCGCGTTTTTCGGTCCCCCTAGGCAGCGGCTTCGATTGCCTGTTTGAGCACGGGGAGTACTCGCTCGATGTCTGCCATCGACACGGCACCGACCGAGAGCCGGAACCAGCCGGTGTCTTCCTGCACGCCGAACGCCTGGAACGGAACGACCGCAAACCCGGCAGCTTTCAGCAGATACCGGCGGACGTCGTCGTTCGTGCGAAGCGTCTGGCCGTCGGGCATCCGCTTTCCGTTGAGCGCGAAGCGCGCGCTCAGGTAGATCGCGCCCATCGGGGACATCGCGTCGACCGGGAGACCGGCCACCTTCATATCGATGATGCCGTCATGCAAGGCATCGAGCCGACGGCGCACACCGGCCTTGAGCTCGGTGGCGAACGACTGGATCTCGTTAGGTGCGTCGAGCAGCTTCGCCGTCGCGATCTGCTCGGCCCGCGGCGCCCAGGCCCCAACGTGGCCCAGGAAGTTGTTCATCGACTCGACGATGTCCTGCGGCCCGACAACCCAGCCCACGCGCACGCCCGTGGCCGCGAACGCCTTCGAGATGCCGTCGACGAAGACCGTATACTGCTTCATGGCCGGTCGCAGCGAGACCGGATTCACGTGGTGCGTCTCGCCGAACGTCAGCATCCAATAGACCTGGTCGTACATGAGGTACAGCGGTCGCTCGCCAGGACCGCGTCGCGCGTTTTCCTCGAGCACCAAGTCGCAGATCGAGCCGAGCGTCTCGGCGTCGAACGCCGTGCCGGTCGGGTTGAGCGGCGAATTGAGCGACAACAGTCGTGCGCCCCGGATCACCGGCTCGAGTAGCTCGCGAGTCGGCAGGAACGCGCTCGCCCGCGACGTGGTGATCGGGACCGAGACCGCGCTCGTCAGGTGACAGTAGTGGTTGTTGTTCCACGACGGGACCGCGAACACGACCCGATCGCCCGGATCGACGAGCGTCTTGAACGTGCCGTAGATCCCCGGACGCGAACCGGCCGTGATCAGGATCGAGCCGACCGGATAGTCGAGCCCGAGGTCGCGCTGGTAGAACCGCCGCACCGCATCGCGTAGCGCCGCGATGCCGTTCGAGGGCGGGTAATTCGTCTCGCCGCGCCGAAGCGCATCCGCGATCTCGTTCTCGAGAAACGCCGGAATGCGGAACTCGGCGGGGGAGAAATCGCCCACCGTGAGGTTGCACACCCGCGCCCCACCTTCGACCATCGCGCGAATCTCGCCGGCGATGCGCAGAATCTCCGATCCGGACATCGCGTCGGACATCGCCGAAACACGGCGACCCGTTTCTACTGGCTTGCTCACGGTGTCGATCGTGCCTGCGGCAGACCCTGGTTCGAACATCTTGCAACCTCGCTGTGGGAAGCGGCCCGTACCGAGCGCCGCGAAGGTGGGGTGGTCGAGGAAACTTATCGAGCCCGGCCCACAAGATGAACGCCGAGTTGGTCGTGGGTCACACGAGTCTCTGGCCCGGGGTCACGGCGTTTTCGGGCCAGCGCGACGGCGCGCGCCCGTCGGTCGTCTCTGGGGCATGGCCGAACCTCTCGCTCGACATCTCGTCCCCGCCGACGGGATCGAGGCTCCCCTCCCCGAAGCACCCCCGCAACAGGACACCGGCGCGCGCCTCGCGTTCGGGCTGCTCACGTACATGGCCGCGATCACCACGGTCATCACGCTGCTGCCGTTCCGGTTCGGCGTTCCGACGCAGCCACGAATCGTCGTCATGGGCGGGCTGTTCGATCTCGTCGCCAACATCGCGCTCTTCGTCCCGCTCGGGTTCCTGTATGCGGTCGCGCGAAAGGACGCTGCCACGCGGCCCAGTCGCATCTTCGTCGTGGCGCTGCTCGCCAGCGCCGCGGTCGAGTCGGTGCAGCTGTTCGAGGTGTCGCGCTACGCATCGCTCTCCGATATCCTGGCGAACGGTGCTGGTGCCTACCTGGGCGCGATCGGGCAGGTCCGTCTGTCGCGCCGCATCGCCATGGATGCGCGGACGGTTGGACGCCTCTCGCTCGAGCTGCCGGTCGTGGGGCTCGTGTACCTGTTGATTCCGCTGCTCTGGGTCGATGGGATCGCCGGCGCTCGCTCTGCAGACAGCCTGTGGCCGCTGCTGGCGCTCGGGCTGTTCGGCGGCAGCCTGCTGGCGGCGGCGCAACGACATCATTTCGGGCCCAACCGTCTCCTGTCGCGAGAGCTGATGGTGGGCGCGGCGTGCGTGTGGTTCCTCATCGGCGCCTTTCCGGGTCTCGCCCCTCGTGCGTCGATCGTGATGTTCGTGATGGTGGCGATCGTGGGTGTGTTCGTGTGGGTGCGATCGCAGGACAAGAATCCGGCGCGATCGATCAACCGGCGGTTCGAGTCGAAGGCGTTGGCCGAAGCGGCACCGTTCTACGCCGCGTACCTGCTACTGCTCGTGGCCCCCGTCGCAACGTCTACGGCAGTCGGGTGGACCGGCGATGTCGGGTTCGCGGCAACGTCGGGGCTCTGGGATACGAAAGCCGTGCTGCACGTCGTCGAGGTCGTGGCCGCGTTCACGCTGCTCGGGTACATGCTCGCGGAGTTCCGGGGTCGTCGCGAGGCGCGGTTTCGTGCGGGCGCCCGGTACATCGCCGTGTGCGCGACGGGCGCCGCGGCGGTGACCGAAGTGCTGGAAGGGTTTCATCCCGATGGCGGCGCGAGCCTCCTTCGCCTCGTGCTCGTGGTGTTCGCGGCGGTCTACGGATCGTGGCTCTACCACCTGCAGCGGGCACACGTTAGGCGGCTGCTGGGCCGGGGCTAGGGCCGCCGTCGCGACCGCCAGAGAGCAACTGATGACTTTATGACTAATGACTTGGCGATGACTGACGACCCGCCAGACATCGCGACCAGGCATGGCGAGTCGTCAGTCCTGAGTC
>Ga0075430_100004828_pt1 | contig 11345 bp, 6 predicted proteins | sample RhiMetdeltSRZDD4_FD_75294 | JGI IMG/M metagenome (GOLD analysis project Ga0075430, IMG submission 75294) | Populus rhizosphere microbial communities from Tennessee, USA - Rhizosphere MetaG P. deltoides SRZDD4 | ecosystem: Host-associated > Plants > Roots > Rhizosphere > Soil | place: USA... | reverse complement strand
CCATATTCTTCTTTTGTAAAAGGCCCGCCTTCTCTTGTAAAAAGATAAGTATTCAAGGCACCGAATGCAAAGCCAACATAGATCAGTATTGAAGAAATAATACTTTGCCGGCGTATATTGCTCATGCGGTAAAGATAATGAATGGTAAATGTCAATCGACGTTGTCCGGCTTAGTCGATATGTTTAACCGTTACGTAGAAATTCCTGTTCGGCTTGAATGCTTTTCCCGTAAACCAATCAGCCATTTTTGTTTCTTTCCAATTTGTACCCGGGTGAATCCACCTTTCCTGGTCCGCACCTATATCTATTTTTATCGGCATATTAAAATTATCAACACAATTTGTCCAGCGATAGCTGATGTTATCTCCTTTTATTTTATATTCCAGCACAGGGATATTCGTCGTCCTCAGGTATTGATCAAATATTTTCGAAAGATCCTTTCCTGATTCTTTCGACATATAGTTTTCTATATCCCGGGTGGTTACAACCTGGTGATAGAAAGTTGAATTCAATCCACGCAGTATTGCTCTGAATTTTTCATCATCATTGATTACCTGACGGATCGTATGCAACATGTTTCCACCTTTATAATACATGTCACCGCTGCCTCCCTTATTTACACCATAGGGACCAATGATCGGTTTATCGTTGTTGATCAAAGCCCTTGTGCCGATGACATAATCGCTGCCGGCTTCTTTACCATAATAGTATTCTGTAAATAGCGTTTCAGAATAATTCGTGAATCCTTCGTGCACCCACATATCTGCAATATCAACTGTGGTGATATTGTTGGCAAACCATTCATGACCGCTTTCGTGTACAATTATAAAATCCCATTTTAAACCCCAACCAGCGGCAGAACCCGAGAGATCTCTTCCACGATAACCATTTCTATATCCATTGCCATAGGCAACGGCACTTTGGTGTTCCATACCAAGGTGCGGAGACTCTACCAATTTAAATCCATCCTCATAAAAAGGGTAAGGCCCAAACCAGTACTCAAAAGCTTTCAACATCATCGGTACTTGCTTGAATTGTTCTTTTGCTTTTTCCAAATTATAATCAAGCACCCAGTAACTGCAATCTAATTTTCCTTTTTCGCCTTCGTATGTTTCATTCCAGTTTACATATTTGCCGATGTAGGGAATTATGTTGTAGTTATTGATTGGATTTTTAACGGCCCATGTCCAGGAAGTAATTCCGCTGTTTGATTTTTTTTCTATTAATCTTCCGTTGGCCACTGCTATCAATGAGTCCGGAACATTCATGGTAAGACTGGCACCAAGTTCAGGTTCATCACCCTGGTAATCTTTACAGGGATACCATACGCTTGCTCCTAATCCCTGGCATGCTACACTCATCCAGGGTCTTGCCTTTGCGTCTTTAACGAAGATCCAGCCACCATCCCAGGGCGGACGTCTTGCAATCGTTGGTTTACCATGGTAATAAACAGTTATGGTATTAACGGTGCTAACGTTTGAGTTTTCCAGCGTTGATTTAAAATCCTTTTCTCCAAAGTCTATAAAGTAAACGTTTCCTTCCCTCCGGTATTTCCTGATCGTTGCAGAGCCCTTTATACTATCTATAACAAGGGGTTCCTGGAGATCTAATTGCATAATCTTATTCTTTCCTGTTTTAAAGATTCCAAACAAAATCCCTACAGACCCTCTTATTTCCTGCTTTGTATAATCCGGAGTAACATCTATTGTATAAGATTTTACATTCCACCAATCCCTGCCCGGGCCATTAGTGCCCCGTAATGTATCCTGGTGAGTGTATTGTGCCTGCACGGAATTAATAATTAATAATAAATAATTAATAATTGCAAGTGCTTTAAAAATTTTATTCATCAATGAAAGTTTGATCCGATAGCTATCGGATTGTAAATTTAGCTGTTCAATAATTAATGAAATATAAAATTACCTACCTCTTTCTTGGGCCTTGTGCCATGTTTCTTGTTGCTTGCGCAAACAAAGACAAGAGCCCAAAAAAAATATTTCATTATAACGAATCCACTGGTATTGCTTCGCTTGATCCTGCCTTTTCAAAAAACCAGTCTACCATTTGGCCCGCACACCAGCTTTTCAATACACTGGTTGAAAACGATGGCGACACTAAAACCAGGGGCTCATTGGCGAAGAGCTGGGATATATCCGCAAACGGAACCGAATATATCTTTCATTTAAGAACAGACGTATTATTTCATGATAACGATGCATTCGCCAATGGGAAAGGAAGAAGAATGGTGGCCTCTGATGTTGTGTACAGTTTTAAAAGGATACTTGATCCAAAACTGGCAAGCCCCGGCTTTTACATTTTTAACAATGTAGTTGACAGTGCGGAAGGCTTTAAAGCAATTGATGATTCGACATTCCGGTTAAAATTAATAAAGCCTCATGCACCGATCCTTCAAATATTAAAAATGACCTATTGTTCCGTGGTGCCAAGGGAAGTCGTTGAAAAGTTTGGTTCAGATTTTCGAAGCCATCCTTGCGGCACGGGTCCGTTCCAGTTTGTGGCATGGGAGGAAGGGTTGGCATTAATATTTAAAAAGAACGAAAATTATTTCGAGAGAGACTCGGTTGGTAACCGGCTTCCTTATTTAGATGGTATAAAGATTACTTTTAATGAAAGTAAAGCAACGGAGTTCTTATTGTTCAGGCAAGGGCAACTTGATTTTTTAAATGATATCGATGCCTCATTTAAAGATGAGATATTGACACTGAAAGGCGAGCTAAGGGACACCTGGAAAGGTAAAGTAATCCTGCAAATTCATCCTTATCTCAACACAGAGTATTTTGGTTTTTTAGTTGATACAACAAGTGAGCTGATAAAGAATTCACCAACCCGTTTAAAGAAATTAAGACAGGCCATGAATTATGCGATCGATCGCCGGAAAATGATCCTGTATTTGAGAAACTCACTTAGCTCGCCAGCAGAAAATGGTTTTGTGCCGGAAGGAATGCCTTCATTCGATACCACCGTAAAAGGTTATCATTATGATCCTGCAAAAACAAAACAGTTATTAAAGGAGGCAGGGTTTTTAAATGGACAAGTACCATCCATCAAACTTTATACGATACCGATATATGGAGAGATTGGAAGTTATCTTGCCAGGCAATTTGAAGAAGCAGGGATACCCGTTACAGTCGAAGTAGTACAACGTGCTTTTCTATTCGAATTGACATCGAATTCAAAAGCTCCATTTTTTCGTGGCAGCTGGATTGCCGATTATGCTGATGCGTTTAATTATCTTTCTTGTTTTTATTCAAAAAACCCGGCGCCGCCAAATTATACGCGCTATAAAAATCCTGAGTTCGATAAATTACTGGAAAAAGCTGTAGGTGAAAGCAATGATTCTTTAAGATATATTTTATACCGGCAGGCCGACCAGCTTTTAATAAACGATGCCCCGATAATCCCGCTATGGTATGATAGGGTGATACACCTTGTACAACCGAGTATCTCTGGTTTTGAACCTAATAATCTTAATTGGTTAGAATTGAGAAGAACACGAAAGGATTAAAGTAATTTCATTAGCCACGGAGGCAGGGAAATCACTTCCGTGGGTCTCCGTGTGTCCGTGGCATTTGCTCTCAAAAACTAAATTAAAACCAGATTAAAATCAATTTAATTCGGAGATTTACTATCTAAAAACATCTCTGTCAGCTTGCATATATAAGAGCTGTGTTATAAATTTACAGTCGATCTTTTTTTGAACTCCGTATCCGACGATTGACCACCAATTCCACGAAAAATCCTGAGTCTATACCTGTAAAAAACGTACTATGAAAGCTGCTTCAAATGCCAGTGGCATTAACAACTTTCAAATCTTTCTTTACACGTTTCGTGTATGTTTTCCAAAGGTCGGCCAGATTACAGAATCAGATCATAAATAGCAGTAGCTTAATAAATATTGATTGTTTATTTGGTTTTGATCTTAGACTAGAGTTTTTGAAACTGATTAATCATCCGTTAGACCCCTTATGACGCCAATTAGACCAATGTCCGCTCAAGCTCATGAAAGACCGAGTCCTTATCCGCCTGAAGGCCGTTTGATACTTGTATGAAAACAAAATCCGATACCTGGTGAAAAGATCGAAAAACCATTCGTTTATTTTTAAACTAAAGACAAAGCGTATGACCTGAATGGTACCCAAAACAAAAAGGCGGGAGTAACCCCGCCTTTTGCTTTACTGTTTTTTTAATTTATCCTTAAATACTTTTTCAAATTTCTCAAGCTTCGGTCTTATCACAATGGAGCAATAAGGATTAGAGTTTTTGTTCAGCTCATAGTATTCCTGGTGATAATTTTCAGCCTTATAAAATTTAGTGAAGGGCTCAAGTGTAGTGACGATTGGATCATCAAATGCTCCGCTCTTATCCAATTCGGCTTTATATTTCTCCGCCTTTTGTTTTTGTTCATCGTCATGGTAAAATATAACGCTGCGATATTGCGTACCAACATCAGCGCCCTGGCGATTTAACGTTGTCGGATCATGCACCTGCCAAAAAACTTCGAGCAATTCATCGAAACTGATCTTATCAGGATCATAAACGACCTGTACACATTCTGCGTGACCCGTTTCGCCGGTGGTGACATCCTTATAGCTTGGATTAGCAATATGACCGCCGGCATACCCAGAGGTGACCGAAATAACTCCATTAAGTTGTTCAAAGATTGCTTCAGTACACCAAAAGCAACCAGTGCCCAGCGTAGCGGTATCTGATTTCCCGGTATAAGTAGCTTCTGTTTTTTCTGACGTTTTAGTTGTATTCATTTTTAAATCTTTATTATTGTTTTGCGCACAGGAAATGAATGCGGCAGCACCTGTGAGAACTGCCAGCCATACTGTCTTCATAATTACTTCTGTTTGATTAATTCGTTTCACCATTGTTCTGAGATCGCCTGAAAGGCTATGCAAGTTACGATGATTTGAAATGGTTGGTTTGTAAGGTCGCTGACAGGGGCGCGAGCTTTGAGAGTTCCTTAACAAACGTGAATGCTCAATGGTCAATGTTCACTGGTCACGGAGCAAAGGATCAGCGGTATTATTCACCATTGACCATTCACCTTCATAGGCTTACCTTTGCTGGCTTTAATCGATATGAGATTATTTCCCGAATCGGCATACGTTCAGTTGGAGTTTGACAAAATCGAATCCCTGCTTGCAGCACATTGCAGGAGTGAATATGCAATAGAAAAAGCAAAGCAGCTTCGTATTCATACCAAAATCGAATTCATAGAGACAGAGCTTACACAGACCTACGAATACAAACAGCTTTTGCAAAACAGCATTTATTTCCCCAATGATCCTGTCTTTAATTTATCGAAAGAACTAAAAATGCTTTCCATACCGGGAGCAGTGCTTTCCGGTGATGAGTTAGTAGAGATAAGAAAGCTGGCAGAATTGATGAAGAATATCTTTCGCTGGTTTGATGCTGAAAGGAGAAATGGATATACCGGTTTATTAAAGATCATTGAAGGCACTTATTATGAAAAAGCAATTGTTGAAATGATCGATGTTGTGCTGGATGAAAATGGGCAGGTAAAGGATAATGCATCAGATGAGCTCCGAAATATTCGTATGAACCTGTATCGGAAGAGAAACGAGTTGCGAAGAATGTTCGATAAGATCATTTCAAAACTTAATAAACAAGGGTATCTCGCCGATATTGAAGAAAGTTTTTTGAATGGAAGAAGAGTGGTAGCGGTTTATGCTGAACAAAAAAGAACCGTAAAAGGAATTTTACATGGTGAAAGTGAAAGTCGCCGTACAACTTTTATCGAACCCGAAGAAACCATTGAGCTGAACAATGATGTTTTCTCATTGGAGGCTGACGAAAAAAGAGAAGTGTATCGTTTGCTTCGTGATCTGACCTCAAAGCTCTCAGTGTATTCGCCCTTACTTTCAACGTATCATACAATTGCAGGAGAGTATGACTTTATTAGGGCAAAAGCAAAACTTGCAATTGATATCAATGCTGAATTCCCGGTTGTGGAGGACAAGGCAATTGTTCATTTGGAAAATGCATATCATCCATTGCTTTATTTGTACAATAAAAGAGCAAATAAGCCAACGCTGCCAGTGTCATTGACCCTCGACGAAAAGAACAGGATACTTGTGATAAGCGGACCAAATGCAGGTGGTAAAACGGTCACATTAAAAACTGTCGGGCTTTTGCAAATGATGATACAAAGTGGCTTGTTAGTTCCTGTTCATCCATCATCAAAGTTTGGTGTATTCAGGCAGTTGCTGATCCATATCGGGGATACGCAAAGTCTCGAATTTGACCTGAGCACTTATAGCAGCCATTTGAAGAATATGAAACATTTTATGGAGGTAGCGAATGGCAAAACCCTGTTTTTTATTGATGAATTAGGAAGCGGTAGTGATCCGAACCTGGGAGGTGCATTTGCAGAAGTGATCTTAGAAGAGTTGGTAAAGAAGCATTCTTATGGAATTGTGACTACGCATTATTTGAATTTAAAGGTAATGGCAAGCAAGACACCCGCCATCTTAAACGCGGCCATGGCTTTTGATGAGAAGAACCTCATGCCGCTTTATAAATTAAATATTGGTAAACCCGGAAGCTCTTACACATTTGCGATTGCAGAAAGGATCGGGTTAAACAGATCACTGATCGATCGCGCAAGAAAAATGGTTGATGAAGACCATTTTCGATTGGATAAATTACTGAACAGGACGGAGCAGGATCTGCATAACCTGGAAAAGAAAGAAAAAGAACTTCATCAATTGCTGCAGGAAAATGAAAAACTGAAAAAAGAAATGAAACAGGCGATGGACAGGGAAAAGCACAATCAGCAAGTTGAGTTATTGAAGCATCAAAATAAAGTTTCGGAAGAAAGACTTTCTTATTTGAAAGAAATGGAAAGAAAACTGAAGCAAATGGTGATGGATTGGAAAAAAGAAGAAGACAAGAACAAGGTTATTAAAAATATCAATGCCCTTTTATTTAATAAACAGGAAAAGAGATCTGCAAGTAAAATGCAAAAGCAGATCGAATCAAAATATGTTGAACTGCCCGGCGAAATAAAAGTAGGAGAGAAAGTGAAGATGAAAAAGAATCACCAGGTGGGTGAAGTGATGGAATTAAGAGGTAAAAAAGCTGTCGTAAAAATTGGTATGCTTCCCATACAGGTGGATATCAGAGACCTGATCCTGGTAAGACCAAAGCAAGCCGAGCCTGAAAAAAAATAAAGCCCCGCAGTATGCGGGACTTCGACTTGTGTTTTTAGTTGCTACAAATTTAAAGACCTGAATGTATATAGTTCTCGAGGTGACTGATGGTTTCTTTTTGTTGCAATATAGTATCTTTCACTACGTCGCTCATACTTACAATACCTGCTAAACGGTTGCCGTCAAAAACAGGAAGGTAACGTATATTCTTATCAGACATCAATAGCATACAATGTTCAACAGTATCTTTTGGACTCACTGATGGCAGGTTTGTTGTCATGATCTCGGATACCATTGTATCAACAGAGCTTTTATGCTTCAGCGCTATTTTTCTGGAATAATCTCTTTCGGTAATGATACCAAGATATTCGCCTCCGTCCATTACAAGCACTGAGCCGATATTTTTTTCCGCCATAATGCTAAGTGCCTCGATCACCTTTGTATCTGGCGCTACCGCTACGGCTGAAGCTCCTTTACGTTCAAGAATGTCAGAAACTTTTCTCATAGTTGGCAAGTTTTATATCATGTAATTTATACAAATTCAGAGCCCTTTTCAAAACAAGTTATATACAGATCGTCCGGATCCTAGTTTACCGCCACCAGTCTTTTCACCGAGGACTCCCGGATCTGTAGCTCTGGTGTCAATACTCTTCGTTCAAATTCTTTTACCGGCCTCTTGCTTTCAATAAGCTGAAGCAGCAAGTCGGTTGCATCTTTTCCCATCTCATAAGCCGGTTGTCTTACCACGGTGAGCGGCGGATCTATCAGTTCCGCAATATCGGTGTTTGAAAACCCGACCAACGAAACATCATCGGGGACTTTTAACCCTCTTCTTTTTAAGGTTTTTAAACAGCCTGTTGTCAATTTATCACTGGTTGTAAAGATAGCATCGGGTTTATTTCGCTGGGTGAGGAGCTTATTGACCGCATCTTCAATTTCTTCAAATATCATCCCCCCATAAAAACAATGCTGTACATAGTTCTCATCTATTTGAATACCGTTGCGGATCAAGGCCTCTTTGTAACCAGCTACTCTTTCATGAGTAATTGAAAGAAACTCTGAATTACTGATGACAGCGATGCGACGGTGACCGTTTTTGATCAAATGTTCAGTGGCATCAAAGGCGCCCTTAAAATTATCAACGATCACCCGGTGCGTATTGATCTCTTCGGTGATCCTGTCAAAAAAAACTATTGGCAATCCCTTGGCATGAAGACCTTTTAGATGGGTAAGATCATTTGTTTCAGTGGATAATGAAATCAGTAAACCGTCAACCGAACGTGAAGCAAGGTATTGCAGATCGATCACTTCCCTTTCATACGATTCGTTTGTTTGAGAAATGATCACATTATAACCCCTGTCGTATGCAATGGATTCAATACCGTTGATGACCTGGGAAAAAAAGTTATTGGCGATTTCACAAACAACAACGCCAATGGAACGGCTTCTTCTTTCTTTTAGACTTAATGCAATTGGATTGGGGCGATAGTTAAGTTTTTCCGCACAGTCCAGCACGAGTTGTTTTGTTTCGGGACTGATCTCATAACTATCTCTTAATGCACGGGAAACGGTAGAAGTGGAAATACCCAGAGCCTTCGCAATGTCTTTAATAGTAACAGCTTCAAATTTCATAAAACCGGCAGCAAATTAACTTAAAGATACGATTTTTAGCGCAGGGTAAATCGATGTGAAGCCAACTGATCAAAGACCGTCTTCTGCGTAAAAAATATGATTCATCATTTGCAGCATTCAAAAAAAAACATCGCTCTTTATTAATCAGATTATGACACATGATTTTCGTCATCGTTATCGGGAACGATTGCGTAAATAAAGAGCTAACTCATTGATTGCAATATGGTAAATACTGTTTAGCATTGAGATGAATTTCTAACCAGAGAGAAGTTCAACACGATTCAAAAAACACTACGATCACTTTTTTCAACTTAAATTAAAGAGCCATATGAAGCAACTTCTATGTATTATCTCTTTCCTATGTCTTTCCATTTTAACATTTGCACAGGAACGGGTAATTAAGGGACGGGTAACTGATGACGCTGGTATTCCTTTGCAGGGTGTAAGTGTTGTTCCCAAGGGTACTAAAACCGGTGTGCAAACTGATAAAGACGGAAATTTTACCATAAGTATAGCAGGTACCGGCTCGGTGACGCTTGATTTCAGCTATGCCGGTCACAAACCAACAAGTATTACGACAGATGGAGCAACGGCCCTCACGGTGCAATTAGAAAAGAATGCCGCTACGTTGGAAGATGTTGTGGTGGTTGGATATACTACTGCAAGAAGAAGAGATCTTGCCGGGTCGGTTTCATCGATTAACTCGAAGCAAATAAAAGACGTACCACTTTCTTCTGCTGCCGAAGCTATCCAGGGAAGATTGGCAGGTGTGCAGGTAACTGCATCGGAGGGTGCTCCCGGTGCAGACATTATTGTTCGGGTACGCGGTGGTGGTTCTATTACTCAGGACAATTCGCCACTTTATATTGTAGATGGGGTGCAGGTAGAAAAGGCTTTGGATGTAATAGCTCCACAGGATATTGCCAGCATCGATGTTTTGAAAGACGCATCGACAACAGCTATCTACGGAGCCCGTGCAGCAAACGGTGTTGTTATCATTACGACAAAATCGGGAAGACCAGGTAAAACACAAGTGGGCTATAATGGTTCCTTTGGCTTCCGCGAATTGCCAAAGACAATGGATGTTTTGAATCCATACGATTTTGTTATCTGGCAGTATGAAAGAAGCAAATTAGTTGGCGGTGCCGATACGACAAGCTTTTTTAATACCTACGGAACAACATGGGATACATTGAACACTTATAAAAGCATTCCTTTTATCAATTGGCAGGAAGAAGTGTTTGGGAGAAAAGCCAATTTCCAAAATCATAATGTTTTTGTAAGCGGCGGTAACCAGGCAACAACATTCAACCTTAGCTTGACGGCAAATAAGGAAGCCGGTATTCAACTCGAATCCGGGTTTGACCGTTACATCGCAAACTTTAAGATCGAACATAAAGTTTCTGATAAATTAAAAGTTGGGTTTACCGCGCGGTATCTCGACCAGGCAGTAAAAGGTGCCGGTACGACCAATAGCGGAACAAGAGCTACAAACCGCTTACGCCATACTATTAACTATCGTCCATTTGAATTGCCAAGACCAGGTTTTGGGGCGGATGAGTTTGACGAAGCCTATTATCTTGCTTCTTCCGGTGCCACTAACCCGGTAATACTTACACAAGCTGAATATAGAAGACAAAATACAAGAGCTACCTACCTTACCGCTTACATTAATTACAACATTCTTAAAAATCTTGTATTCCGGTCCACACTTGGTTATGACAATGCTTATGTCCGGTCAGACCTTTTCTACAGTAAAATAACTTCTACTGCACGCAACTTTGCATCGCTGCCTGTTGCATCAATCGGTCAACAATACAATAACACCCTTAGCAACACAAATACTTTACAGTACTCGTTAAATAACTTCAAACAACACCACGACATCGTGGTGCTTGTTGGAGAAGAGATCGTTGATCTGCGGTCAAAACAAAATACATTTGAAACACGTTTCTTCCCGGCTGATATAAGTGCTCAGAAAGCTTTGGCAAATATGGGCCTCGGCTCTGCACCTACCGGTTCTGCACAGCCATTACCAACTTCATTTGAACAGCCGCCAAGTCGCATCTTCTCACTGTTTGGAAGAGCAACATATGGTTATGATGATAAATATCTGGCAACATTTAACCTGCGTGCCGATCGTTCCTCTAAATTCAGTTCTGAGAACGGCTCACTCGTATTTCCTTCCGGTTCTCTTGCCTGGAGATTTACGAAAGAAAAATTTTTTGAGAACGTTTCCTGGTTAGATGATGGTAAAGTAAGATATGGTTATGGTGCCGTTGGCAACAACCGTATCGATAACCTGCTTTACCTGCAATTATATGGAGTAACGGGTCAATATGCATTTAATCACTCCATTCTTCCCGGTTTTGCACCAACGGCGCTTGCCAATCCTGACCTGAGATGGGAAAGAAATACAACAAGCAATTTTGGTATCGACCTTTCATTATTCAGGAATAAGGTGCAATTCACCATGGATATCTATAAGAATACTGCGAAAGATCTTTTACT
>Ga0075430_100004825_pt1 | contig 11351 bp, 6 predicted proteins | sample RhiMetdeltSRZDD4_FD_75294 | JGI IMG/M metagenome (GOLD analysis project Ga0075430, IMG submission 75294) | Populus rhizosphere microbial communities from Tennessee, USA - Rhizosphere MetaG P. deltoides SRZDD4 | ecosystem: Host-associated > Plants > Roots > Rhizosphere > Soil | place: USA... | reverse complement strand
ATGGTCTACCGGCTCGAAGAGAAGGGCGCGATCCGCCGCGTGAAGAAGATCGGCAACGCGCACATCTTCGAGGCCGCGATCTCGCGGTCTTCCGCACAACGCCGCCTCATCGACGAGCTGCTGGCCTTCTTCGGCGGCAGCAGCCAGCCGGTTGTGGCGCATCTGATCGAGTCAGGCAATTTGACGCTCGAAGACGTCAAAGAGGCAGAGCAGCTGCTGATCAAGTTGAAGAGTGGAAAAAGTGGACGAAGTGGCAAGGCAACTTCCAAATAGGACCGCCTCATGAGACGCATCACCGTTGTCATTCTGCTCGGTGTCCTGGCGAGCCCCCACGTCGGCGGCGCACAGTCGCCACCGACGAGCGTCGCGCGCGCCGCGTTCGACGTCGCGAACGTGAGGCCCAACAAGTCGGGCGAGATGCGTGTCTCGATGCGCATCATTCCCGGGGGCGCCTATGAAGCCTTCAACGTGACGCTCGGATCGATGATCCGCCTCGCGTATCGTCTTCAGGACTCCCAGCTCATTGGCGCTCCCGCCTGGGTCGATCAGGATCGCTTCGACATCGTCGGCAAGCCGCCGGCGGGTGAACCGCTCGATCTTCAACCACGAATGCAATCACTGCTCGCCGAGCGCTTCAACTTGAAAGCGCATGAAGAGACGCGCGAATTCCCGATCTACGCGCTCGTCGTCGCGAATCAGAGCGGGAGGCTCGGCCCAAAGCTGACGCCCTCGTCGGTCGATTGCACAGCGGGCACGCGCGGGCGCGGCAACACGCCCTCGCCGACGCCGCCGCCCACCGATGCCCCGCCGCCGCGGCCTCAGTGCGGAATGGTCACGAACGGCTCGCGAGTCATGGCTGGCGGGACGACGATGGCGCAGCTCGCGAGCACGTTGTCGCAATTCTCGGGCCGCAATGTCGTCGATCGCACCGGTCTGACGGGCGCCTTCGACTTCGACCTCGAGTTCACGCCGGATCCCGGGCTCCGCGGCAGAGGCATCGGCGGAGGGCTGCCGCCATCCGCACCGGCCCCGGGCAGCGAGCGCGTCGTGGATCCTGCCGGCGTCTCGATCTTCACCGCAGTGCAGGAACAGCTCGGGCTGAAGCTCGACTCGCAACGCGGCCAGGTCAGAGTGCTCGTGATCGAATCGGTCTCGCAGCCCACAGAAAACTGAGTCTTACATGTCCGCGCTCCTGATCATCGCAAGCGCCTCGCACCCATCGGAGAACTGACCTCATGGTGGAATTGCTTTGGAATCATCTATGGCAATCGACGGTCTTTGCGGGCGCGGTCGCGCTGCTGACGCTCGCGTTCCGCCGCAACCGGGCACATGTGCGCTACTGGCTCTGGCTGGCGGCATCGGTGAAATTCCTCGTCCCGTTCAGCGCGCTCTTGTGGGTCGGTACGCAGATCGAGCTCGTGCCCATCGAGCGATCGGGCCAGGCCATCGTCGGCGTGCTGGACAACGTCGCGCAGCCGTTCACGCAGCCGCCCCCCGGGCGCATCGACCGGCTCGGGCGTCCGGTGCCTCCTCCTCCTGACACCCCCGAGCGGAGGCTCGCCGTCCGTGCCTCGATCATCATCTGGCCCACCGGCACGGTCATCGTCCTTCTGGCGTGGATCGCGAAGTGGCGTCGCGCGGCGGCGAGCGTGCGCTCCGCACCGGAGATCACAACCGGCCCTGTTCTGCGGACGCTGCGTCGTCTCGAGGGTGATGGACCGCGACTGCGGCTCGTCTCGTCGGATCAGGCCATCGAGCCTGGCGTGTTCGGCATCGTGCAACCAGTGCTGATGTGGCCGGCTGGCATGGAGACCCGTTTCACCGACGCACAGGTCGAAGCCATTCTCGCGCACGAGATCGCGCACGCCCGCCGTCGCGACAATCTCGCCGCGATGATGCACATGGCCGTCGAGGCGCTGTTCTGGTTCCATCCGCTCGTGTGGCGGATCGGCGCACGGCTCGTCGACGAACGCGAGCGCGCGTGCGATGAGGATGTCGTCGAACGCGGCACGGAGCCGGACGTCTATGCCGAGAGCATTCTCAAGACATGCCAGTTCTACGTCGAGTCGCCGCTCGTGTACGTCGCCGGTGTGACCGGGTCCGATCTCAAGAAGCGCGTGGAACAGATCATGAGGAACGACGCGCAGGCGGCGCTCGGCGCACTGAAACGCACGGTGCTGTGGACGGCGATGATCGCCGCGATCGCGATTCCGGTGGCAATAGGCATCGTGACCTCGCCACGCCTGGCGGCGCAGATCGTCCCGCCCGCCGGCGACTCACCGACGTTCGACGTTGCGTCGATCAAGCCGAACACTACCCCCGGCCGCCGGGGCGGCGGGGGCGGACCGGGACGAGTCAACATGGTGGGCATGCCAGTGCGCCAGTTGATCGCGCAGGCCTACGAGATTCATGACTCGCAGATCATCGGCGGGCCGGACTGGCTGGGTTCGCAGGGATATGACATCAACGCCACGATGAATGGCACGCCATCGCCAGAGGACCGGCGAATGCTGATGAAGACCCTGCTGCGCGATCGATTCAAGCTGACGTTCCATGCCGAGAAGCGTGACCTTCCAATCTACGCCCTGGTCGTGCAGCGCAGCGACGGACGCCTCGGCCCTGGACTCAAGCGCATTCCTGACGATGAATGCCCGCCACCGGGAAGCCGCAGGGGCGCGGCACCAGGCGGACCACCGCCAGGGTCGCCGTCGCCATTCGATCCCAATGCCGTCGCCGCCTGTGGCTCGATCGTGTTTGGTCCCGGCCGTCTGCTCGCGCACGGTGTGCCCATCGAGATGCTGTCGGGATCGCTCGGTCGTCTACCGGCGATCACCTCGTTCAATCGGCCAGTGACCAATCTCACCAAGCTCGAGGGCTTCTACGATTTCGATTTCCGGTTCAGCAACGACTTGGGCCGCGGGGGGCCACCGCCGGCCGGATCGCCGGCGGCCGTACCGAACGCGATCACGCCGGGTGACGAGCCGGCGCTGTTCACGGCTCTGCAGGAGCAATTGGGGTTGAAGCTGAACCCGCAGCGGGCGACACTGGATGTCCTCGTGATCGATTCGATCGAACGGCCGTCCGAAAACTGAAATGGGGTCGGGAGTCATTTGTTGAGGACACTCGCAAGGGCGCTCAGTAGTGTCCTCAACAAATGACTCCCGACCCCGTTTCAGACGAACCAACCGCTGGCGCGGGACGTCAAAACCACACGTTACGGACCTTCTGAATGAAGAAGTCTGCCCTTGCGACCACCGCGTGGACCAGCCTCATGCTGATGCTCGGGGCCGGCATTGCGACGCTCCCGCGCATTCATGCGCAGTCCACGCCGGCCGCGCCTGGGCCGACGTTTGAAGTGGCATCCATCAAACCGAACAAGTCAGGCGACCAGCGGGTGATGATGCAACTGCCACCCACTGGCCGGATCAGCGCGACGAACGTTCCGTTGCGTCTGCTGATGCGCCAGGCGTTCGACGTGCAGGACTTTCAGATCGTCGGCGGACCGAACTGGATCGCCTCCGACCGTTTCGACATCGTCGCCAAGGCCCCTGACGGCATGATCACCGGGCCCGAGCAGCTACGGCCGATGCTGCGCGCACTGCTCGCGGACCGGTTCAAGCTGGTCACGCACACCGAAACACGCGAGATGCCGATCTACTCGCTCGTCCTCGCGCGAGCCGACGGCAAGTTCGGCCCGAACTTGAGCGCCGCCAAGGTCGATTGCGAAGCGCGCCTCAGTGCCGCCCGCCGCGGCGGACCACCACCGCAGTTCCCAGCGCCGGGACAACCCATGGAATGTGGCTTCATGATGGGCGGCGGCAACATGAACGTCGGCGGAATGCCGATGCTCGAACTGGCGCGCGCCCTGTCGCCACTGGTCGGCCGCATCGTGATCGATAAGACCGGGCTGAAAGGGCGGTACGACTTTCAGTTGACCTTTGCGCCGGAGGGACGCGGGTTCGGACCCGGTCCAGGCGGCGCCGAGCCGCCGCCGGTCGATCCCAATACGCCGTCGCTGTTCACCGCGGTGCAAGAGCAACTCGGACTGAAGCTCGAGTCCGATCGCGGGCCGGTGGACGTCATCGTCATCGATCGAATCGAACAACCAACCGAGGATTAGGTGAACGTCCTGGCATGCCGACTACCAGACCCATGCTCCGACATCGTCCTTCACATGGCCTCATCGCGTTGTTGATCGCCATCCTCGCCTTCTCGCCGGTACTGTCGGCGACTGAGCACTACGGACAGGTCAGCTTCACCGGTGTCGCGGTTCCTGGCGCGGTGGTCACGGCCACGCAAGGCGACAAACAGATCGTCACCACCACGGATCAGAACGGCGTGTATCGATTCGCTGATCTCGCCGAAGGCACATGGACGATCAAGATAGAGATGCGCGGGTTCTCGCCGCTCTCTCGCGATGTCGGCGTCGTCGCCGGCGCACAGGCTGCTGTGTGGGAACTGTCCCTGCTGTCGTTCGAGGAGATCACCAAGGGACTGCCTCCGCCGGTCAGTCAGGCTGCACTAACGTCCACGGCGGCGCCAGCTGCGAGCAGTACGATTCGCGCGCAAGGTGGACGAGGCACTGTGACGGCGGCGCCGGCCGGTCAGGGATTTCAGCGCGCCGGCGTCACCGCGCAAACGCCGCCGCCCGCGGCCGCAGCCGCACCCGCGCGCCCGTCCGGGCCCGATGAACCGCCGGCCGACTCGAACGCGGCCAACGACGGTTTTCTCGTCAATGGCAGCGTGAACAACGGCGCCGCATCACCGTTCGCACAGTTCGCCGCCTTCGGTAACAACCGCCGCCGCCCCGGCGCGCTGTATAACGCGCAACTCAATGTCGTCGCCAACACGTCGGCCTGGGACGCGAAGGCGCCCTCACTCACCGGACAGCCCGCCAACAACCCGAGTTACAACAACCTGCACATCGGAGGCATGTTCCAGGGACCGCTGCGCATTCCCCGCGTGCTGAGGAATGGCCCGAACCTCTTCGTCGGTTACCAGCGGACGGCGGACGACAACGCAACGACGCAGGGGCAGCGCATGCCGACCGCGCTCGAGCGCAATGGCAACTTCTCGGAGACCGTAGATGGCCTTGGTCGCCCGATCACGATCGTCGATCCGAGCACCGGACAGCCCTTCCCCAACAACACCATTCCACGCGAGCGCCTCAGCCCGGAGGCAGCGGCGCTCCTCGATTACTATCCGCGGCCGACGCTCGCGTCGGCGACTGGCATCAACTATCAACGGCCGATCGTTGCGGCGGTCATTCAGAACAGCTTCCAGTCGCGGGTCACGCAGATCGTCAACCAGCGTAATCAGATCTTCGGCACGGGCTCATATGCACGGACGACCAGCGACACGACGTCGCTGTTCGGATTCGTCGACGAAACGCAGACCGCCAACACAGACATTGGTGTGAACTGGAGCCGGCGAGTCTCGCAGTTCGTGCAGATGAGAACCCGTTACCAGTTCACCAAGCAGTCCACCACCACCACACCGTACTTCGCGGACCGGACGAACGTGTCCGGCGAAGCTGGCATCAACGGCAACAACCAGGAGCCGATCAACTGGGGACCGCCGTCGCTGCGGTTCTCGAGCGTCGCCGGACTGTATGACGCCCTGCCACTACAGAGCGACGTCGTGACGCATGCCGCGGGCGTCGAAGCGAGCCTGTTCCGCGGCCGCCACAACTTCACCATCGGCGGGGACGTTCGTCGTCATCTGATCGACATCCTGTCGCAGCAGGATCCGCGCGGCTCGTTCTCCTTCACCGGTGCGGCCACCGGCCACGACCTCGCGGACTTCATGCTCGGGACGCCGTCCACCGCGTCGATCGCCTACGGCAACGCCGATAAGTATTTCCGCGGCTTCTCGTATGACGCCTACATCACCGATGACTGGCGGGTCGGACCGTCGTTCACCATCACCGCCGGCGTGCGGTGGGAATACGAAGCGCCATTGACGGAGCAGCAGGCGCGTCTGGTCAATCTCGACGTGGCTCCCGGGTTCACCGCCGCGCAACCCGTGCTCGCGTCGAACCCGACCGGCGCGGTGACGGGCGAATCGTATACCACCTCGCTGATGAATCCGGACAAGACCGGCATCCAGCCGCGGCTGGGCATTGCCTGGCGGCCGATTCCCGGATCGTCGCTCGTCGTACGCGCCGCCTACGGCATCTACCGCAACACCAACGTCTATCAGTCGATTACCACGCTGCTCGCGCAGCAGCCGCCACTCTCGACGGCGTTCACCATTCCCAACACGCCAGACCATCCGCTGACGCTGGCGAACGGATTCGTGGCGCCGTCAACGGGGCTCGGCAACACGTTCGCCGTCGACCCGGATTTCCGCATCGGCTCGTCGCACAACTGGCAAGCGTCTGTGCAGCGTGATCTGCCGGCGTCGCTGACGGTCAACCTGGCCTACCTGGGCACGAAGGGCACGCATCTGATCCAGGAGTTCCTGCCCAACACGTATCCGACGGGTGCCGTGAATCCGTGTCCGACCTGTCCCGCCGGCTACGTTTTTCTCACGTCAGACGGCAGCTCGACTCGGCACGCGGGACAGGTGCAGGTGCGCCGTCGTCTGCGCAACGGCTTGACGGCGACGGTGCAGTACACGCTAGCCAAAGCAGAAGACAATGCCGCGTCCTTCCAGGGTGCGAATCTGAGCGGCCAGGCGTTCGCGCAAAACTGGCTCGACCTCGACGCCGAGTGGGGGCCGTCCTCATTCGATCAGCGCCATCAGGTCACGGCGAGCTTTCAGTACACGACCGGCGTCGGCGTCGCCGGCGGTGCGCTCGTGGACGGCTGGCGAGGCACCCTCCTGAAGAACTGGACGATCACCAGCCAGCTCACCACGGGCAGCGGCCTGCCGCTCACGCCGTACTATCTCGCCACCACTCCCGGCACGGGCTACACCGGTGCGATCCGCGCGTCATCGACGGGCGCGTCCACTGAAGCCCCGGAAGGCTACTACCTGAACTCGGCCGCCTATACCGCGCCGACATCCGGCACCTGGGGCAACGTCGGACGCAACTCGGGACGCGGCCCGGCGCCGTTCTCGTTGAACGCCGGCATCACCCGTACGTTCCCCTGGGGCAGCCGAATGAATCTCGATTACCGCATCGACGCGACCAACGTGCTCAATCGCGTGACATACTCCAGCGTGAACACGCTGATTGGCAACCCGCAGTTCGGCCTGCCGAATGCCACGAACCAGATGCGGAAGATCACGACCAGCCTTCGACTGAGGTTCTGATGCGAGCGCCTATTCTCCGGATCGTTGTCGCGTTCATGCTGTGCGCCTCGGTGGGTCTGGCGCAGCAGCAACAGTCGCAGACGCAAACGCCTCAGGCGACCTTCCGCGCCACCACGCGTCTCGTCGTCCAGAGCGTGTTCGTCAAGGACAAGGACGGCAAGCCGATCGAGGGGCTCACCGCCAAGGACTTCATCATCACCGAGGACGGTCAGCCGCAGGACATCGCCTTCGTCGAGTTCCAGCGCCTCGCCACCGAGCCAATGCCGTTGCAGGCCGCCGATCCTCAGGCGCCCGTTCCACTCGCCGCGACGCCAGCCGCAACGCCGACGACGGTCGCGCCGTCCGTGCTGACGCAGATCTCGGCGCCACCCTCCGGTGATATCCGTTACCAGAACAAGCGGCTGATCGTCCTGTACTTCGACGGCGCCTCGATGGGGCCTGCGGATCAGATCCGCGCCTACACCAACGCACAGAAGTTCATCGATACCCAGATGACGACGTCAGATTTGATCGCGATCATTGCGTTTCAGAATGGCTCGGTCTCGGTGAAGAACGACTTCACCGCCGACAAGGCAAAGCTGCGCGAGGTCATCAGCATCCTGGTCTACGGCGACGATCAGAACAACGACGGCATTCCCGATCACCCCGAGGGGAGCGCCTTCGGACAGAACGACGCCGAGTTCAACATTTTCAACACTGACCGGCAGCTCGCGGCGCTGCAAACCGCCGTGAACATGCTGAAGAACCTGCCCGAGCAGAAGACGCTGCTCTACTTTGCCAGCGGACTGCGCCTCAATGGCACCGACAACATGGCCCAGATGCGTGCCACGATCAATGCGGCGATTCGCGCCAACGTGACGCTGAATCCGATCGACGCGCGCGGCCTCGTCGCGATGCCCCCGCTCGGCGACGCGACGCAACGGTCCCCGGGCGGATTGACGATGTTCACCGGCGGCATGGCCAACCAGGTGATGAACAATTTCCAGCGCTCGCAGGACACGCTCTACGCTCTGGCCAAGGACACCGGCGGCAAGGCGATGTTCGACTACAACGACTTGTCGCTCGGCATGGTGCAGGCGTCGCAGGCGGTCACGAGCTACTACATCGTCGGCTACTACACCACCCACCTTGCGACCGACGGCAAGTACCGCCGCGTGAAAGTGAGCCTGAACAATCCGCAATATGCCTCGGCCGATGTCACCTTCCGTCAGGGCTACTACGGCGACAAAGCGTTCGGGAATTTCTCAGCGGCCGACAAGGAGCGTCAGCTCGAAGATGCGCTCATGCTCGAGAATCCGGTCACCGAGATCACGATTGCGATGGAAGTGAATTTCTTCCAGCTCAATAGCGCCGAGTATTTCGTGCCGGTCGCGGTAAAAATTCCCGGCAGCGAGCTCGCCCTCGCCAAGCGGCGCGGCGCGCTCCGTACCCTGATCGACTTCATCGGCGAAGTGAAGGACGACAACGGCTACACCATCCAGAACATGCGCGACAAGCTGGATATCCCGTTGGACAAGGACACGGCCGAGAAGCTCGCCACGAGCCCGATTCAGTACGAGACCGGCTTCACGCTGCTGCCGGGCAAGTACGTGATCAAGCTGCTCGCTCGCGATGCGGAGACGGGGCGCATCGGCACCTATCAGTCCGCGTTCGCGGTGCCGAACCTGATGCGCGAACAAAAACGCCTGCCGATCAGCTCGGTCGTCCTGAGCAGCCAGCGCATCCCGATGACCGACGCGCTGCTCACCGTGCAGAAGGGCGCCGCACAGTTGACCAACCCGCTAATCTTCGATGGGCAGAAGCTGTTCCCGAGCGTGACTCGCGTGTTCAGCAAGAGCCGGGACATGTACGTCTTTCTCCAGGCCTACCAGCGTGGCGCCACGACGACGCAGCCGCTCGTCGCGTTCGTCACGTTCCTGAAGGGTGATCAGAAGGTGCTCGAGACCGATCCGCTGCAGGTCATCGACGGCATCGACCCCCGGTCCAAGGCCGTTCCGTTACGCTTCAGCATCCCGCTCGACAAGCTCGAGATCGGGCGCTACGACTGCCAGGTGACGGTGCTCGAACCAACCGGCCAGAAAGTCGCCTTCTGGCAGGCACCTATAGCATTGGTTCCGTAGGTTCAGGGGTTCCGGGGGTTCCGAAGGTTTCAGTTCAACGCTCGGCCTGCAATGTCTGAGTCGGCGCCACCTTCTCAGGCATCCGCTCGAGTCCGACCAGCTGCCAGCCCTGCGCCGTGCGGCGGAAGTGCGTTTTGATCGGCTCCTTCCACGACGGATGCTCGGCGAGATCCGCCGAGATATCGACCTGAATGTAGCTGCCCGGTGCGGTGGGGAGTCCCGCCGGAGCAGCCAGTGTCGTCGTCTTGCTCTCCGTGGTCGAGAGCGGCTTGGTTGCGCCGGTTGCGTTGTCGAACAGCATCCACGATGCGCGATAGGTTGGCTGTCCTTTCGCGACGCCGGCGGCAATGGCTGCGTTCTCGAGGGTCAAGCTTCCCGAGGCATCGAGCCGGGGATTGACGATCGGATTCAACGCGGTGAGATAGATGCTCAGGATCTTGTCGCGCCGCTTGATCAGCACGTCGCCGAGATACTTCTCCGCCTCCGGATCGCTGTATTGACCCGCCTTCACTGCGGCGCGAATCAGCTCGTCGCTGAACACGGCGAGCCGCCGCGCGGCCCAGAACGCATCGTCGTCGCGTGCCTCCATGTAGGCGGTCGTCGGCGTCTGTGGGCGCCATTCCCTCGGCTCGAATTCGTCACCCTCGAACTTGCCGACCGACGAGTAGTACGGCTTGTACGGAATCTTTTGCCACGGGCTCAGCGCGAAGCCGAACGACCAGAAACGTTTCAGCGTCGTGTCGCCCTGGTAGAAGTGCTCGTAGCTGAGATCCCACTCGTACAGCTCGTTGCACATGCCGAACGTCGAGCCGACATCCTGCAGGTAGTGCTTGACGACCATGCGGCCGTTCTCGGAGACCAGCGTGTCCAGCGTGTTGGCGGCCTTGAGGTCGGTGAGGTTGGTCCACGCGCCGAAGACGCGCAGCGCGCGCAGATCGCGCCGATGCTCGTGCGGAACGACATCATTCGGATCGTCGGGGCGCGTGCCCTGAAAGAGATACCCGCCCAGGACCTTGCCGGGGAGCAGACGTCCGGCGACGACGCGATACGTCCCGTCCGGTTTCTTGGCGACCCGATCGAGGATCGCGTTCATGTCGTCCCGATCGAACCGGGTCCTCTTCCCTGACGGACGACGAATGGTGGCCTTGGGATCGAACTCGACCTTCTTCGGGTCGAAGGTGCTCAGGAACAATTCGACCTGGTTGTAGCCAAGCGCCCAGAACATGCGGCTGGCGACAGCCACGGCGCCCGTCGCACCTTCGTCGTAATACGGCGGATCGAACTGCAGGAACCACGTCTCGCCCTTCGCGTCCCGTGCCGTGAAGCCGGGATGCACACCAGCCGTTTTTTCACGCGTGAGAATCCACTTCGACGGATCCGGCGGCGCGCCCACGTTGGCGCCGCGCGTCATCTGCTCGGGTGTGATCGGGGTCGTCCCAATCCGGTTGGTAAACCAGTTCGAGTCCGGCACTTCGTCGATCGTGTTGATGTTCTTCGCCCGCTCGCCCGACGGCTTGTGATCCGCCGTGACGAACAAGTTGTAGGTCATCTCGTAAATCGACTTGATGTCGTGCAGCGCAGTGGCGGAGGCGTCCTGCGAATCCGGCTCACGCGAGATGGGATCATCGCGGTAGAAGCGCTGACGCTGTGTCGATGCGGTGCTGCCAAGGACGACACACGCCATGGCGGCCAGAAGCGTCAGCCGGGCCCGGCGTGAAAGACGTGGAAAGAGTGATCGCGACATAAGCAGCCCTAGAACGCGGCAGAGTTTGAAAACACGAGGACGAGTCCTTCGGAGCTCTTGGCGAGTTCGATCCGCAGCGGCGTCGATATCGGAGTGTGGAACCGTACTCCGAACCCGAAGTCGTGCTTCAGTCCGTCCAGATCGAGATCGGCGGTAAGGGTGGTGACCTTGCCGGCGTCATAGAAGAACGCCGTGTCCAGGTAGCGATTGACCATGATGCGCCACTC
>Ga0075430_100004823_pt1 | contig 11352 bp, 9 predicted proteins | sample RhiMetdeltSRZDD4_FD_75294 | JGI IMG/M metagenome (GOLD analysis project Ga0075430, IMG submission 75294) | Populus rhizosphere microbial communities from Tennessee, USA - Rhizosphere MetaG P. deltoides SRZDD4 | ecosystem: Host-associated > Plants > Roots > Rhizosphere > Soil | place: USA... | reverse complement strand
CCAGTAGCGCACCGACGAGTGCGAGTTCACCGAGAGGTTGCCGCTCTCCACGGCCCGGGCCACCCGCAGCGCCCGGCCGACGTCCGACGTCCAGATCGACCCGGACAGCCCGTACTGGGTGTCGTTGGCGAGGCGGACGGCATCGGCCTCGTCGTCGAAGGGCACGACGGCGACCACCGGCCCGAACACCTCTTCCACGTACGCCGGATCCGACGGGGCGACCGGAGCGAGCACCGTCGGCGGGAACCAGAACCCGGGACCCGAGGGCGCCGACCCCCGGAACGCCACCGGCGCACCGTCAGGCACGAACGACGCCACCGAAGCACGTTGCGCGGCCGAGATCAGCGGCCCCATCTCCGTCGCCTCGTCCGATGGCGCACCCACCCGCACCGCCTGCACCGCGGGCTCCAGCAGCGAGAGGAACCGGTCGAACACCGGCCGCTCGACCAGGATGCGGGACCGGGCGCAGCAGTCCTGCCCCGCGTTGTCGAACACGGCCATCGGCGCAGTGGCGGCGGCCCGTTCGAGGTCGGCGTCGGCGAACACGATGTTGGCGCTCTTGCCGCCGAGCTCCAACGTCACCCGCTTCACCTGCCGAGCGCAGCCGGCCATGATGCCGACGCCGACCTCGGTCGAGCCCGTGAACACGATCTTCCCCACCGCCGGATGGTCGACGAACCGCTGCCCCACCACCGACCCCCGCCCCGGCAGCACCTGGAACACGTCCTCGGGGATCCCGGCGTCGAGCGCCAACGACCGCAGCCGCAGCGCGGTCAGCGGGGTCAGCTCCGCCGGCTTCAGCACCACGGTGTTCCCGGCGGCCAGCGCCGGGGCGAAGCCCCACGACGCGATCGGCATCGGGAAGTTCCACGGGACGATGACCCCGACCACTCCGATCGGCTCGAGGAACGTGACGTCGACCCCGCCGGGCACCGGGATCTGCCGCCCGAACAGCCGCTCCGGCGCGGCGGCGTAGTAGTGGAGGACGTCCCGGACGTTCCCCGCCTCCCACCGGGCGTTGCCGATGGTGTGGCCCGCGTTCGCCACCTCCAGCCGGGCGAGGTGCTCGATGTCGCCATCCACGGCCTCGGCGAACCGCCGCAGCAGCCGGGCCCGATCCCCCGGCGCCACCTCCCGCCAGAGAGAACGCGCCGCCGCAGCCCGGGTGATGGCCTCGTCGACCTCCTCCGGTGACGTCGCCTCGACCTCCGCCACCACCTCCTCGGTGGCCGGGTTGACGACGATCGTCATGCCGGCTTGGCCGCGCCCACCAGGGCCTCGAACAGGCGGAGGTCGTCGCCGTCCTCGGGATGCCACTGGACGGCGAGCGCGAAGCGGTGGTCCTCGATGAACAGGGCCTCGACCAGGCCGTCGTCGGCCCACCCTGCCGCGACCAGCCCGTCGCCCAGCCGGTCGACCGCCTGGTGGTGGTAGCACGGCACCTTGATCGACTCGTCGAGGATGGCCGCCAGCGGGGTGCCGGGCGCCAGCCGCACCGACGTCATCCCCAGGACCCCGGGCTCGGGGCGGTGGCCCTCGTGCCCGACCTCGTCGGGCACGTGCTGGTGGAGCGTCCCACCCCGGGCGACATTCATCACCTGCGCGCCCCGGCAGATCGCCAGCACCGGCAGGTCCCGGGCGAGCGCCGCCGTGAGCAGCGCGATCTCCCAGGCGTCCCGGTCGGGCGACACCCCGCCGGTCGCCGGGTGTGGCGCCGCGCCGTACGACGCCGGCGACACGTCGCCGCCGCCCGTCAGGATCAGCGCGTCGACGGCCGCCAGCGCGGAACGGGCTGACCGCCCGCCATCCTCGGACGACGCGGGCGGCAGGAGCACGGGGAGCCCTCCCGCCGCCAGCACCGCGGCCACATAGGAGTGCGGCAACAGCGCCGCCGGCCGGTCCCACACCCCCCAGCGGGCGTCCTCGATGTACGTCGTCAGCCCGATCCGGGGCGGCAAGACCGGGTCAGAGTCGCTCGAAGCCACGCGTGCGCTCCCAATCGGTGACTGCGGCGTCGAACGCGGCCTGCTCCACGCGGGCCGCGTTGAGGTAGTGCGCCACGACGTCCTTGCCGAACGCCTCCTCGGCCACCGCGCTCCCGGCGAACAGCGCCGCTGCGTCCCGCAGCGTCGCCGGTACCCGGGGCTTGTCGGAGACGTAGGCGTTGCCCTCGAACTCGGGCTCCAGCGGCAGCGAGTGCTCGATGCCGTGCAGGCCCGCCGCGACCATCGCCGCCACCGCCAGGTACGGGTTGACGTCGCCGCCCGGCACGCGGTTCTCGACCCGCAGGCCCGAACCGTGCCCGACGACCCGCAGCGCGCACGTCCGGTTGTCGAGTCCCCAGGCGACCGCCGTCGGGGCGAACGAGCCATCGACGTAGCGCTTGTACGAGTTGACGTTGGGGGCGAACAGCAGGGTCAGCTCCTCCAGACAGGCGAGTTGGCCGGCGACGAAGTGCTCCATGAGCGGGGAAAACCCATTGGCACCGTCACCGGCGAGCACCGGCCGGCCGTCGTCGGCCGCGCGCAGGCTCAGGTGGATGTGGCAGGAGTTGCCCTCCCGCTCGTCGTACTTGGCCATGAACGTGAGGCTCATGCCCTCCTGCGCGGCGATCTCCTTGGCGCCGGTCTTGTAGAGCACGTGGTTGTCGCAGGTCGGCAGCGCCGAGGCGTAGCGGAAGGCGATCTCGTGCTGGCCCAGGTTGCACTCGCCCTTGGCCGACTCGACGTACAGGCCGGCGCCCGCCATGCCGTTGCGGATGCGCCGCAGCAGGTGCTCGACCCGGGCGGTGCCGGCCAGCGAGTAGTCGACGTTGTACTGGTTGGCCGGCGTCAGGTCCCGGTAGCCCGCGGCCCACGCGGCCTCGTAGGTGTCACGGAAGACGATCAGCTCCAGCTCGGTCCCGACGAACGCCTCCAGCCCCCGCTCGGCCAAGCGGTCGAGCTGGGCCTGCAGCACCTGGCGGGGCGACGCGACGACCGGCGACCCGTCCTCCCACACCACGTCGCAGAGCACCAGCGCGGTGCCCTCATGCCACGGCAGCAGCCGCAGCGTCGACAGGTCGGGGCGGAGCACGAAGTCGCCGTAGCCCCGTTCCCACGACGACATGGCGTACCCGTCGACCGTGTTCATGTCGACGTCGACCGCCAGCAGGTAGTTGCAGGCCTCGGCCGCGTGCGGCACGACCTCGTCGAGGAAGTACCGCACGTGGCAGCGCTTGCCCTGCAACCGCCCCTGCATGTCGGTCATGGCCACCAGCACCGTGTCGACGGTGCCGGCCTTCGCCAGGTTGCGCAGCTCGTCGAGCGTGATCAACTACACGGACTCCAGGTCGGCTTCGATGGCGGCCAGCTCCTCCGGGGTGCCTTGGACCTTCGGCCCAGTGAACCAGCGCCGGGCCGAGACCACCCACCAGATGCCCGCGAAGCCCAGCACCACCAGCACGGCCACCGGCGTGTAGTTGAACGACGTCCGGGTGATGGGGCTGACCTGCGGGAGCATGAACAGCACGGTGATGAACGCCACCCACAGCACGGCGAGGATGCCGACCGGCCGGCTCCAGCGGCCCAGGCTCCACGGCCCCGGCACGAAGTCGTCGCCCTGCATGAGGCGCAGCAGCGTCGGCAGCACGTACGCGATGTAGAGCCCGATGACCGCGATCGACGTGACCGCGGCGTACGCCGTGACGTTCCAGAGGTACGGCAGGCCCAGCAGGAAGGCGCCGGCTGCGGCGAGCCAGATGGCGTTCGTCGGCGTCCGGGTCCGCTTGTTGAGCTTGTGCCAGGTGTTCGACGCCGGCAGCGCGCCGTCCCGGGCGAACGCGTAGATCATCCGCGAGTTGGCGGTGACCGACGACATCCCGCAGAAGAACTGGGCCCCGATCACGATCACCAGCAGGAGCTTGCCGCCGGTCTCGCCGATGGCGTCGATGAAGATCTGCGCCGGCGGCACGGCCGTCTCGCTGTCGATGGCCCCCTGGTACGACTGGATCGCGTAGGTGAGCCCGATCAGCAGCACCCAGCCTGCGGCCAAGGACACCACGATCGACATGACGATGCCCCGGGGGCCCGCAGTCGCGGCGTCGTGGGTCTCCTCGGTCATGTGGGCCGACGCGTCGTAGCCGGTGAACGTGTACTGGGCCAGGAGCAAGCCGAGCATCCCCACGTACAAGGTGTTGCGCCAGCCGGTGTTGTTGACGAACTCCGTGAACACGAAGTCGGTCGACTGGTGGTGGTCGGGCAGGATCACCAGGGCCCCGACGATGATCACCACCCCGAGGATGTGCCACCAGACGCTGATGTCGTTGAGCCGGGCAACCAGGCGGACCCCGAAGGTGTTCAGCAGCCCGTGGGCCACCAGGATCACGCCGAACAGGAAGATCGTGTGGCCGGGTGTCGCGCTGAAGTCGAACTGCAGGTCGAGCAGCGCGTTGAGGAAGAACGCCGCACCGAAGTCGATGCCGGCGGTCACCGCCACCTGCCCCAGGAAGTTGAACCAGCCGGTGAACCACGACCAGGCCGGAGCATTGCGCCGGGCCAGCTTGGCCGACCAGTAGTAGAGGCCGCCGGCCGTCGGGTAGCTGGAGCAGACCTCGGCCATGGCCAGCCCGACCAGCAGGGTCATGAGCCCCACGAACGGCCAGCCCCACACGATGATGGCCGGGCCACCCGTGTTCATGCCGAAGCCGTACAGCGTCAGGCAGCCCGACAGGATCGAGATGATCGTGAAGGACACCGCGAAGTTCGAGAACCCCGACATCGAGCGGTCGAGCTCTTGGGCGTAGCCCAGCTCGTGTAGTCGCTCCTTGTCCCCCGTCGCCGCGACGCCAGCTTGCTCGTCGATCGCCATCCGGAACCCCCCCTCCACCGTCCGTTGGGGGCATTGGATCACGATTAGTCCATTTACGCCACCAAAAGTTCGGAGACTCAGGCGAGGAAGCCTCGGAGCAGCGCGGCGGTGCCGTCGAGGTGCTCCTGCATGAGCCGCCGGGCCGTCGCAACCTCGCCCGCGAGGATGGCGTCGACGATGGCCCGGTGCTGCTGGCTGGAGTGCTCGAGGTTCGGGGTGAGCAGGGGGATCTCGTCGAGGAGGTCGTTGATCCGCATGCGCACGTCGGCCACCGCAGCCGCCAGCGACGGCGCCCCCGTGACCTCGGCGATGGCCAGGTGCAGGCGCGAGTCCATCTGGCGGTACTGGCCCAGCTCGGCCTGCTCTGAGTCGGCAAGGCAGTCGAGGAGGTGGCGGCGCTCGTCCTCGCCGAGCTCCCGCTGGGCGGCGATCTCGGCGGCGCCCACGTCGAGGACCGCCCGCAGCGTGAGCGCGTCCTCCAGCTCGGCGCCGCGCTCGCGGAGCTGCCGGAGGACCTCGTGCTCGTCCCTCTCGCCCACGGGGCGCTCCGTCACGAACGTGCCGCCGGTCCGACCCCGGCGCGACTCGACGTAGCCGGCCTGCTCCAGGACCCGGAGCGCCTCCCGGACGGTGACCCGGCTGACGCCCAGCCGGGCCGCAAGGTCACGCTCGACCGGCAGCCGCTCGCCCGCGGTGACCACGCCGAGCTTGATGGCGTGGAGCACCCGCTCGACCGCCTCCTCGAAGACGTTGCCGGTCCGGATGGCCCGGAAGACGACGTCCTCGGCGAGGGACGGAGCTTGCGCCGGAGCAGCGTCACCCATGTCCGCCACCCTAAGCCGCCGGCACCGACTGCTGGCAGTCGTTGAGGACCTTGATGGCGATGTCGAACTCGTCGGGGTTGAGCGTCTCGTTGAGCGGGGCGGGCTTGGCGTCGAAGAGGGTCGTGAAGACGTAGACCAGGCGGTCCCGGCCGATCTCCTTCAGCCACCCGCCGAAGATGCAGGGTGCCACCTCGGGCCCGAGCTGACCGACACCCTCCTTGGGCCAGCTGGCGACCATGACGGCGAGCATCGTCTGGTCGTCGAGGCAGTCGAAGGCCCGGGGCACCGCCACGTGCTTCTCGGCCAGGTCGAGCGACAGCACCGGATCGGCGCCGTCGAGCACCCCCACGTCGATCAGCCGTTGCCGGCCGACGCTGCGGACCATGCCATCGGCGATGCAGCGCACCTCGGCATCGGTCACCGTGTCACCGAACCGCTCGTGCATGCCGTCGACGAGGACGGTCAAGAGCTTGTCGTCCTTGGCGCCGGTGGCCGGGTTCTCCTCGCCCGGCCGGTTCATGGCGATGACGATGCCACCGGCGATAGCCGCTCCGACGACCGCGGCGACGACCAGCGGCACGAGTCGTGGCCTTCGCCCGATCGCCGAACCCCGCCGACGCCGGGTCGTGGCCAGCCGGGACTCGTCGCCGAACGCCAGCTCGACCTCGAGTGCCTGCACCTCGTCCTGCGGATCGGCCCGAGGCTCCCGGAGGTCCAGCACCGCCGGCGACCCGCCCGGAGGGCTGGGCGGACTCGGCGGACCCGGCGGACCCGGTGGGACCAGTGCCCCGGGCGCCGGCGCCGGCCGAGCCACCGGCGGCTCGGGCACATGCGGCGGCGGAGCTTGGGGATCCCGCAACGCCGCCGCCGGCGGCGCCACCGGGTTGCCCCGTTCTCGGCGCGGCGCCGAGAACGCCTCGCCGTTCGTTGACTGCACCGGGAGCACCGGCGAGTCAGGCGACTGCGGCTGCGGCTGCGGCTGCGGCTGCCAGGATCCCGGCTGACCCGGGTCGGGCGGCAACGCGGGTCCCACGTCACCCCGCTCTCGGCGCGGCGCCGAGAACACCTCGCCGTTCGGGAGCGGCGGCGGTCCGGGGGGCGGTGGCGCCGACGGATCTCCCGGTACCGGGGGCGGGTCGTGGAGGAGCGGCCGGGGGTCGCCGGCCGGCGGTAGCAGCGACGAGTCGGGCACCGACGGCATTGGCTGCGCCGGCCAAGATCCCGGCGCCCCAGAGTCGGGCGACAACGGGGATCCCGGGTCACCCCGTTCTCGGCGCTGCCCCGAGAACACCTCGCCGTTCGGCGACTGCACCGGAAGCACCGGCGAGTCAGGCACCGACGGCGGCGGCTGCGGTGGCCAGGATCCCGGCTGACCCGGGTCGGGCGACAACGGAGGTTCCGGGTCACCCCGTCCTCGCCGCGGCGCCGGGAACGCCTCGCCGTTCGTCAACGCCGGCGGTCCGGGGGGCGGTGGCGCCGTCGGATCGCCCGGTACCGGGGGTGGGTCGTGAAGGAGGGGCGGCGGGTCGCCGGCCGGCGGGACCGGTAGGTCCCCCAGGGGCGGCGGTGGGTCGGGCACCGGCGGCGGTGGCTGCGCCGGCCAGGGTCCCGGCTGCTGCCCGGGGTCGGGCGACAACGGGGGTCCCGGGTCACCCCGCTCTCGGCGCGGCGCCGAGAACGCCTCGCCGTTCGGGAGCGGCGGTGGGCCTGGGGGCGGCGGTGCGGGGGCCTCACGGCGGCGCGGGGCGTGGGATGGGGGGCGGAGGAGGGAGGAGCGGAGGCGGCGGCCCTGCCGCCCCGCCCCGGACTTGGCGTCGGGGTCGACGAAGTCGTCGGAGCGGACGCCGCCGTCCTCGACGTGGCGGGACCAGCGGGCCCCGCTGAAGTAGCGCAGCTCGTGCCGCCCGTACGGGTCGGGGTACCACCCCGGTGCAGAAGGGTCCATCGCACACCTCCACCCAATCGCCTACCGAGGGTAAGCATTGGCGCACACGACACAAGCGCGGGGCGCCAGGTCTGCCCGTCCGGGAACCGATGACTGTCCGGAGGGTCAGCGCTTTGGAGGGCCTTCCCGGCGAGGACTATGGTTTCCTCCCTCATGGGCTCGCTGATCAAGAAGCGGCGCAAGCGGATGCGCAAGAAGAAGCACAAGAAGATGCTGAAGCGCACTCGTTGGCAACGCCGCGCCGCCGGTAAGTAACTCAGTAGGACCGGCGATCGATCGGGCCCGTGCCCGCCTTCAGTAGGCGGGCACGGTACGGGTCACGATCCGGCCTCCGCCTGGAAACTCCCCCTCCACGAACCAGGTCGACCCCGACCCGGCCAGGACGGGGACCTCACCTGTCGCCTCGCCGAGCTTGTCGCGCCATTCCGCCAGTCGGGGCTCGACCCGCAGGGCCGCGGCCTCGAGGTCGTTCGGCCCCGCGCCAACAGGCCCGCCGAGGTCGTCCCACGCCTGGTAGACCGCGGGCGTCGAGCACCCGAACGGCGGCATCAGCAGGGTCAGCACCCGGGGCTCGAACGGCAGCGGCGTGAGCACCTCGCCCGTCCCCTCGACGCGGGCGCGCCCGCCGTGCAGGCAGAACGGCACGTCGGCGCCGAGCTTCGTGGCGATGCCGACGTCGTCGACCCCCGCCCACCGCAGCACCGCGGCGGCGTTGGACGAGCCACCGCCGAGCCCACCGCCCAGCGGGATCCGCTTCGCCAGCGTCACCTGCGCCGACCGACCCACCGTCACCAGCGCCCGCCGGACGAGGTTGTCGTCGCCGAGTGGCACCTCGTCGGGTCGCAGCCCGCTCACCGTCAGCCCGTCGCCCGCCTCGAAGGTCAGCGAATCCGCTAGGTCGAGGCTGACCATCTCGGCGTCGAGCAGGTGGTAGCCGTCGGCCCGCACCCCCACCACCCGCAGCGACAACGTGAGCTTGGCGTGAGCCAGCAGGGTGGTCATCGGACCGAACGCATCCTCTCTGCCAGTCGGGACCAGGCGGCGAGGTCGAGCTCTTCGGCCCGTGCCTGGGGGGCGACGTCCGCCGCCTCCAGATCTTCGACGCTGAGCAGCCCGGCGAGCGAGCGCCGCAGCATCTTGCGCCGCTGCCCGAAGCCGGCGTCGACCAGCCGGAACACCGTCGCCTGGTCACCCGGCACCGGCGGCGACGGGTGTCGCACCAGCTCCACCAGCACCGACTCGACCCGCGGCTGGGGCACGAACACCGTCGCCGGCACCCGCCCGACCACCCGGGCCGTGGCCCAGTAGGCGACCTTCACCGACGGGATGCCGTAGGCGTCGTCGCCGACCCCCGCCGCTAGCCGCTCCCCCACCTCCCGCTGGACCATCACCAGCATCCGGCCGACGGCCGGCACCCGCTCCAGCAGGTCGAGCACCAGTGGCGTGGCGATGTTGTAGGGCAGGTTGGCGACGAGCACCCAACCTTCCTCGTCCCCGAGGACCGGTGACCAGTCGAGCTTCATGGCGTCGCCCTCGACCACCTGCACACCGACCGGCTCGACGAGCGAGCGCAGGACGGGCACCAGGCCGCGGTCGACCTCGACCGCGGTCACCGCCGCTCCCGTCTCGGCCAGCGCCAGGGTCAGCGACCCGAGCCCGGCCCCGATCTCGACCACCCGATCCCCCGCCCCGACCCCGGCGAGCGCTGCGATCCGCCGCACCGTGTTGGGGTCGGCCACGAAGTTCTGGCCCAGCGCCCGCGAGGGCGCCAGCCCGTGCTCCTCGAGCAGCTCCCGCACCTGCCGCGGGCTGAGCGTCATGAAGCCGGCAGGCGGTAGACGTGCGCAGCGTTGGCCCACGACGCGGCCGCGACATCGGCCGCCGTGACGCCCATCGCCTCGGCCACCGCCGCGCCCACCAGCGGCACGTAGGCCGGCCGGTTGGTGCGGCCCCGGTGGGGCACGGGCGCCAGGTACGGGCTGTCGGTCTCGACCAGCACCCGGTCGAGGGGGCAGAGCTTGGCGGCGGCCCGCAGCTCGTCGGCCGCCTTGAACGTGACGATCCCCGAGAACGAGAGGTACGCGCCCCGCTCGAGGCACGCGGCCGCCTCGGCCGGCCCGCCGGTGAAGCAGTGCAGCACCGTGCGAGGCGGCACGCCCTCGGCGTCGAGGATCTCGAGGGTCTCGGGCCAGGCGTCGCGGGTGTGGATGACCAGCGCCAAGTCGCGCTCGTGGGCGAGGGCGATCTGCGCCGCGAACATCGCCCGTTGGGCCTCACGGGGCGAGTGCTCGTAGAAGTAGTCGAGGCCACACTCGCCGACGGCGACGACGCACGGGCTCTCGAGCAGCTCCACCAACCCGTCGAGCCCGTGGCGGGCCTCGTGGGGGTGCAGCCCGACCGTCGCCCAGACCGTGCCGGGGTGCGCGGTGGCCGCGGCGACGGCCTGCGCCGAGTGGGCCGCGTCGGTCCCGACCGTGATGATCCGCTCGACCCCCGCGGCCTGGGCTTCCGCCACCGCGTCGTCGACCTCGGCCTCCCAACCGAGGTGGCAGTGGTTGTCGATCCACCGGAGCTCCGCAGACACGTCGCGCACAGTACGTGACCCGGGTACCTGGTGGTGACCTCGCGCGTTCAGTAGTGTTCTGGGGCCGTCCCTCTTCCAATGGCTGGGATGTGCGTTTTGGGCGAACACTGGAGGGATTCCTACGACTGCTCGGCGCGTCACGAACGATCCGAGACCGCCTCGCCGTCCCAACTCCGGTAATTCGGGCGGAGCTGGGTATCCCGGCGACTCCCGCCGGGACCGGCGCTACAACCTCCCCCAGGACTCCAGGCAGCAGCCGCTCGATCCGAGCCGCGGGTTCGACGTGGAGGACGCGTACGGCGACGAGGCGTACGACGAGCGCGGGTCCGACCCGCGTGGCTACGGCGACCCTCGGTACCAGCAACCCCAGCAACCCCCCGCTCAGCCGCAACCCCCCGCTCAGCCGCAAGCGCCTGCCTCGGGCGGCTACCTGAGCAACAGCTACCGCTCCGGCCAGCCATCGCCTCGCCAGGAGCCCGACCGCCTCGTCCCCGGCTACTACGACGACGATTCCCGTCACCAGCCGCAGGGCGAGCGCCAGCCGTGGGAGAACGTCTTCTCGCCCCGCGACACCTACGACACGGGCACCCACAGCGCCTACCAGGCCCGGGAGCCCCAGCCGCAGCCCGACTACCAGCCCGAGTACGACCGGCAACCCGACTACGGCTCCGGCTACGACGCCCGCTACGACACCGGCCACCAGCAGGGCTACGACCAGCGGTACGGGCAGGGCTACGAGCAGCGCTACGACCAGGGCTACGACGAACCCCAGTCGTACGGCCAGAGCTTCGACACCCGCTACGACGAGTCCTACGACACCCTCGTCGAGGACGACCTCCCGCCGCCGGAGCCCAAGGCACGGCGCCCGAAGGAACGCCGCGGCAAGCCCGCCGTCGGCGACCTCGGGCCGAAGCTCCCCCACCTGCCCGGCCTGAACGGCATCAGGGCGGTCGCGCTGCTGGCAGTCCTGGCGTTCATGCACGACGCCGATTGGGTGCCGGGCGGCTACCTCGGCATCTCCAGCGTCTTCACGCTGTCGGGCTTCCTGATGGCCACCCTGGCCCTGGCCGAGTGGTCCCAGACCAGCGAGCTGATCTGGTCCCGGTTCTGGGATCGGCGGGCCCGCAACATCGTCCCGCCCTACCTGACGG
>Ga0075430_100004822_pt1 | contig 11353 bp, 8 predicted proteins | sample RhiMetdeltSRZDD4_FD_75294 | JGI IMG/M metagenome (GOLD analysis project Ga0075430, IMG submission 75294) | Populus rhizosphere microbial communities from Tennessee, USA - Rhizosphere MetaG P. deltoides SRZDD4 | ecosystem: Host-associated > Plants > Roots > Rhizosphere > Soil | place: USA... | reverse complement strand
CGCGTACGCGTTCAAGCTTTTCGTCGCTCGAACTGAGGATGACCACGCGGGCGCCGTGCATGCGGGCAATCTGAAACGCGAACAGGGAGACGCCGCCCGTCCCGAGGGTGAGCACTGTGTCACCCGCCTTGATGCGGCAACGCACGACAAGAGCGTGCCAAGCGGTGACGGCGGCGCAGGGTAGCATGGCCGCTTCCTCGGCACTCAAGTGCGCGGGCACATGTACGACGCCGGTTTCCTTCATGACGATCGTTTCCGCGAGGACGCCATCGGCGAAGGCGCCCAAAGCGCCGCGTGCCGCGGCATCTGTAACCTCACCAGCGACCCATTCGGGCATGAAGCAGGGTGACACACGATCGCCCACCTTCACGCGGGTGACGCCGGCTCCGGTCTCGGTCACGACGCCCGCGCAGTCCGAACAGAGAGTCAGCGGGAAGGGCAGTTTCTTTGTGTAGAGTCCTTTGGCCACGAGCAGGTCGCGAAAGTTGAGCGAGACGGCTTCCACGCGAATTCTCACTTCGCCGGGCCCTAAAGGCCGTTCGCCAGCCTCCTGAATCCGGACCTCGTCCAGACCGAAGGCGCCTGTAATTTGAGCAGCGCGCATGGGGCTTATTGTACAGTTCAGCGGCTACTGCTATACAAGAGAGTCATGTCCAACAACGCTCTGGACGGCTCATTCGGCCGTGCCGTCAATCTTGCCGTCATCTTGGCGGCGCTCGCTACGGTTCCCGTCGTCATCCTGGAAAACCACGGCAACAATAGCTTTGGCGTGCAGGTAGCGGATTGGGGCATTTGGGCGGTGTTCCTGCTGGAATACGTAATCGAGATCGGCCTCTCCACGAACCGGCAGGCGTATGCGAGGAAGAATTGGCTGAGCCCGCTGGTGATCGTCCTCTCGTTCCCGCTGGTGCCTGCGATGCTGAGCTTGACGCGGTTGGCACGGCTGGCGCGGATTTTGCGGCTGGTGCGGCTGATCGGGGTAACGTATCGGGCGCTAGGCGAACTGCGTTCCGTGCTGGCGCGGCGAAGCCTGATCTATGTGCTATGCATCACTATTTTCACGATCCTTGCGGGTGGAACGGGACTGACGCTTCTGGAACCGGACACGGTGAAGGGCGGGGTCGCCGACGGCATCTGGTGGGCGATTGTGACGGCGACGACGGTGGGCTATGGCGATATCGCGCCGCAGTCGTTGTGGGGCCGGGCCATCGCGGTGGTGATCATGCTTGCCGGCGTGGGTCTGGTTTCGACGCTTGCCGCTTCGATCACGACGGTTTTTGTCGGTCAGGAAGAGGGAGTGGAGCTGCAGGAATTGCGCGATCGGACGATTCGCATGGAGGCGATGCTCGAAGAACTGATGCGGCGGAGCGACGGCGGGCCGAAGGGCTAAACCGGATGGACAACGTAAAGCAGTTGGTTCCGCTTCTCGCGGTCGCGGACATGGAACGGTCGCTCCGTTTCTACGTGGATGGCTTAGCCTTTGTGAGGAAGCATCAATGGGTGGTCGAAAACAGGATCCGCTGGTGCTGGCTGACGTTGGGCGGCGCGTCGGTGATGCTGCAGGAAATTCTTGGCGGTGTCCGGGGTGACGGCGGTATTTCGCTGTGGTTCCTTTGCGAAGACGCCATCGCAATCCATCACGAGGTGCAAGCTCGCGGAATCGAGGCGTCGGAACCGCAGGTTGGCAACGGGATGTGGGTCACGACCCTCGACGATCCGGACGGGTACAGAATCAACTTCGAAAGCCCGACCGTCGTCGCCGAGGAGACGAAGCTGTCCGAACTGGCTACTTGACCTCGATCGTATCGAGAGACCACTTCATGCGCGCGATACCGACGATCATGATCTCAAGGTCGTCGGCGCTCTGATTTTCGACCGAGTGGACTTCATTGAGGAACACCGGGACCGCGTCGCCCGCCTTCACGGTGACAGACTCGTTGTTCAATTGGAAGGTTCCCTGGCCGGACATGATGTAGTAGAACTCTTCGACGCCTTCGTGGCGATGACGGCCGTCGCTTGCACCCTGCGGCAGGACGAGATGGTCGACATAGGACCAGTTGGTGTAGAAGACCTCGGGTGGGAGCGCGCGGCGGTAACGCGCCGTACCCGTACCGCCATGGTAAGCGGCGGCGGGGCGTAACAGAGCCTTGTCAAGCCGCATGGTGACGAACACCGGTTTCGGATCGAGCGGTGCGCCCTCGCGGCTGTCGCCGAGATCGAAGGCGTCGTATTTACCCTTGATCGAGCCCACGGCAATGTTCATCCACTGAATCGGCTTGTCGCCGGGATTGTAGATGGCGTGCGAACTTCCCATGCGATTGGGCGCGCCGGCAGGGGCCTTGAGCAGCGCGGTACGGCCATTGATGGTGAACTGTGCCTCGCCGTCAAAGATCACAAACATCTCTTCCATGTGGTTGTGGAAGTGGTGGCCGATGCCGCTCTTGGGCATGACGACGCCGCGATGAAGAAAGATCAGGTTGGTGCTGAAGGTCTGGGCATCGAACAGGCCGGTGTAGCGCAACTCGCCGGCGCCGGCATGGACGCTTTTGGAGACACGGAGTTTGTCCTCCTCGGCTCTCTTAACCCGTTGGGCGAGGGGATCTTTCGCGGAGACGGAAACGGCGAGGGTGAGGAGGGCGACGGAGGCGCAGAGGAAGATTCGCATCTTGTGCACTATATTCCAATCTCGCCGATAAGGGAAACCCCGGCCGGGAGATATAATCGCCCCTTGGCCTCACAGATACAGTCTTTTCGAATCGCAGTACTGGGCGGCGACGGCATCGGCCCGGAAGTAGTGGAATCCGCCGTAGAGGTTCTTCAAGCAGTACAGACGCGGTTAAGCGGAGTGAGCTTCGAATTCACCGAGCATCCGGCGGGAGCGGGTGAGTACCTCAAGCATGGCGACCCGCTGCCGGCGGCGACGCTGGATGCATGCCGCAACGCGCACGCCACGCTTCTGGGCGCCATGGGTTTGCCCAATGTGCGCTGGCCGGGCGGCACGGAAATGGCGCCGCAACTGGACATTCGCGAAGAACTAGATCTCTACGCGGGCGTCCGTCCCATTCATCTCTATAACGCCAGCCATACGCCGCTGAAAGGCTACGAGCAAGGCGGCATCGATTTCGTCATCTTCCGCGAGAACACAGAAGGCTTGTTCGCGACGAGGAAGAACCCCTGGCCGAAGGATGCCGATGAGGTTCGCGACCATCTGCTGGTAACGCGGCGCGGAGCGGAACGAATAGTGCGCGCGGCGTTTCAGGAGGCGCGCCGGCGGCGGCGATTCGTGACCCTTGTCGATAAAGCGAACGTGCTGCCGTCGATGGCATTTCTGCGCATGGTATTCGACTATGTGGCGGCGGAATTCCCCGATGTGGCGACAGATCGCATCTACGTCGATGCCGCATCACTCTATCTCGTGCAAAAGCCCGAAACATTCGACGTGATGGTGATGGAAAATCTCTTTGGCGACATTTTGAGCGACTTGGCCGCGGGGCTGGTGGGTGGCATGGGCATGGCTCCATCGGCTGATATTGGGGAGAATCACGCTGTGTTCCAGCCTTCGCACGGCTCCGCGCCGGACATCGCTGGCAAGGGCATCGCCAATCCCATTGCGACGATTTTGTCCGCCGCGTTGATGCTCGAATGGCTGCCTGGCGAGGAGACCACACGCGGCGCGGGTATGACCCGGCGCGCGGTGGCGCAGGTCTGTTCCAACAACGCCAACCGAACGGCCGACCTCGGTGGAATGCTCACAACACGGGAGATGACCGGCCTTATACTCGAAGCGCTGTAAGCAGCCCAAAGGCCTGTAGAATATGCGCGAAGGATTCCGATGAACAACTATCCCAAACTTCACAATGCTATGTGGCCCGGCCTGGTCGGCAAAGGCCCGGATTCCGAGCCGCCGATCAGCCTGGACACGATGCTCGGTCTGACCGCCGCCGCCGAAGTAAACGGCCAGCGCTTTGAGGGCGTCGACCTTTTCCTATGTGATCCGCATACGAGCATCGACTCTTCGAGCGACGACGTGAAGGCGCTCGCGGACAAAATCGCCAGGTACGGATTCGCCGTCGGTTCCCTCGTCGCTCCTGTATGGCCGCCCGCGGGCGGCGGTTCGGCGATGGGCAGCGAGGACGAGCGCAAGGCGTTCCTCACGCAGGTGCGCAAGTCGTGCGCGATTGGCAAGCAGTTGCGCGATCTGCACATTCGCCCATCGGGCGTGGTGCGTATCGACTCGTCATGCAGCCCGCACGACTGGGCGAACGACCCGGAGGGAAACCAGAGGAAGATCGCGGCCACCTTCCGCGAGGCGTGCGACATCGCCGAGGGATTCGGCGAGCGGCTCGCGGCCGAAGGAGAGATTTGCTGGGGCGGAATGCAGGGCTGGAAGAAAATGGTGAACTTGCTGGAGCGCGTCGAACGTCCGGACATCATTGGATTTCAGGCCGATATGGCACACACGTTGCTCTATACTCTTGGCTACAACGCGCCTGAAGACCGCATTTTGCCGGAAAATTTCGACTGGAACGAAGAGGAGCTGCAGGCGGCGTTGCGCAAATTGACGGCGGCGTTGCGGCCCTGGACGATCGACTTCCATGTTGCGCAGAATGACGCGACGGTGAAGGGCCAGGGTTCGCACGACAAAACCGGGCGCCATTGCCAGGCAACGGATCCCAACGGAAAGCTCAACATCCCGCGCGACGCAGGGCACTGGCTGCGCGACGAGGACGGCCAACTGACCAAGCAGATGAGTCACATCTGCTGGGACGGCTGCATGTTTTCGAACGAGGTAATGATGAACCCTCAAACCTGGAACGACGTTTTGAGCGCCATGATCGCCGTTCGCAACGCTCACGGCTGGACCGAATAGGAGAGATCACGTGTCCAAGAAAAAACTAAACGTCGGCATAGTCGGCTACGGCTTCATGGGGCGAACGCATTCGAACGCTTTCCGTAAAGTGAACAACTTTTTTGACCTCGACTATGAGCCCGTATTGAAGGCCGTGTGCGCACGCGATGGCGGTAAGGCAAAAGAGTTCGCCGATCAGTGGGGGTATGAATCGGTCGAAACGGACTGGAAAAGACTCGTTGCGCGCAAAGACATCGATGTGATCGATATCGCGAGTCCGAATAACACCCACGCCGCCATCGCAACCGCGGCAGCCGCGGCGGGCAAGATGATTCTGTGCGAAAAGCCGCTAGGGATGAACGGGCCCGAGGCCGAGCAGATGATGAAGGCGGTGGAGAAGGCGAAGGTGCCGAACATGGTTTGGTACAACTATCGCCGCGTGCCGGCCGTGACGCTCGCCAAGCAGTTGATCGATGAGGGCCGCCTGGGGCGGATCTTTCACTATCGTGCGAAATTCCTGCAGGACTGGACGATTTCGAAAGATCTGCCGCAAGGTGGAACGGCGCTGTGGCGGCTGGACGTGAAGGTGGCGGGCTCGGGCGTCACGGGCGATCTGCTGGCGCACTGCATCGATACGGCAATGTGGTTGAACGGATCGATCGACAAAGTGACGGCGATGACCGAAACGTTCATCAAGGAGCGCAAGCACAACCTGACCGGAAAGGTCGAGAAAGTGGGCATCGACGACGCGAGCGCTTTCCTGGCGCGGTTCTCTAACGGCTCAATGGCGACATTTGAGTCGACGCGTTACGCGCGCGGGCACAAAGCGCTGTACACGTTCGAAATCAACGGCGAGCATGCGTCCATCTTCTGGGATTTGCACGATCTGCACCGGCTTCAGTATTTCGATCACCGCGATGAGGGTATCGTGCGAGGCTGGCGCTCGCTGCACATCACCGACAGCGACCATCCGTACATGAAGCACTGGTGGGTGCCGGGCCTGCAGATTGGCTACGAACACACTTTCATTCACCAGGTGGCCGATTTCATTCAGGGCATCCAGGATGGTAAGTCCGCCGGGCCGACGTTCCGCGACGGGTTGGCGACGGACCATGTCACTGATGCAGTCCTGCGATCGGCGAAATCGGGCCGTTGGGAAAGAGTGAAGCAGGTCAGGAAGAAGTAGCTATCGCAGGAAAATCCAGCACAGAAGCGAGCCGATGACGGTCATCGACATACCCCAGGCGAGCATCTGATGGAAGAGCTTGCGCGTATCGACACCGGCCGCGGCCGATGCGATGCAAAGCGCGCCAATCGTGGAAAGCGGGGAGACGTCGACCAGATGGCCGCCGACATTCATGGAAGAAGCGACGAGGAACGGATCGCCGCCTCCTAATTCGCGAACAAGGCTGGGCACAACGGGTAGGAACGCGGGGAGGACGACACCCGAAGTGCTCGAGTAAGCCGAGATGAGGCCCGTGATGAACGCGCAGACGCCTGTAGCCGTTGCCGGCGTAGAGACGCGCGCCATCAGAGAGGCGAGGAGATCGATGCCCGCCGTGCGTTCGAGGATGGAGATCAGCACGGTCATACCGCAAACCATGACGATGGTGCTCCAGGGCATCTCCGAGATGGCTGCCGTGTCGTCGGCAGCTTGGGCGAATACCAGAATGAGCGCGCCGGCGAAGGCCGCCATGCCGATAGGCACTTTCGCGAAGGCCACGGCGACGAGCATGGCGACGATCACGGCGATCGTCAGGCCGTGACGCCAGGTCATCTCGCTATCCTTCGATTCCACCTCCACGCTGCGTGGTTGCCGTAGGAGCGCGATTCCGCCGAGCGCCAAATAGCCCGCGAAGCCGACGGCGGCGTGTCCGGAAAAGTTGAACCACCAAGTGGTCCACTCATGGCCGCCAAGGCCGATACGCCCCATCATGCTGTTCACGATGATGCCTGTTGGAGCGAATGGCGAGAGTGAACCGGCGTTGGCGCCATTGCCGATCATAATGGCCATGAGGAATGCCGGGATCGCCATTTCACCGGCGACGCTCATCGCGATGGGCGCGAGCAGTGCGGCCACCGCGATGTTGCCGGGCCCGAGGCTGGCCAACACTGCACCGAGGAAGAAGAACATGACCGGGATGAGCCCGATGCGCCCGCGGCACAAACGGACGGAGCGGCGCGCGACGTGATCGAGTGTTCCATTCAGTTTTGCCTGCGTGAAGAGGAGCGTCACACCGAACATGGTGAGGAAAAGCTCCACGGGAAATCCGGTGACGATCTGCTTGAGCGTCATGCCGGCGAAACCAGCGCCGACAATCCACGCCAGAAGCAGAGCGAGCACGCCGATATTGACGCGCGCGAAGCAACTGAGCAAAATGGCGAGCAAAAGCGCGCCGAGTGAGATTGTGGCGGGCGTCATGAAGGCTTACGCAACAACTGCGCGATCAACTGGGCGGGATGGAGCGCGCGAGTGGCGGCGAAGTCGTCCACCTGATGGCGGCAACTTGTGCCGGCAGCGACGAGGACGCTGTTGGACTTCATCGCGCGCACGGCAGGCAGCAACTTTCTTTCGGCGATGGCGCGCGAGACATCGTAGTTGTCTTTGAGGTACCCGAACGAACCGGCCATACCGCAGCAACCGGCATCCAGATCGACCACGGCAGCGCCCGGCACGCGGGCAAGCAGGGACTTTGCTGCCACGAGCAAGCCCATCGACTTCTGATGACAGTGCCCGTGCAACAGGATTTCGCGAGGTCCCGCGCCGAGCTCCAATGCAGCGCCTTCTTCAAGGCGGCGCATCATGAACTCTTCCCACAGCACGGCTCGTTGGGCCATCCTACGAGCGCGTAGCTGCGCTTCGCCGCGCAAAAGCGCGGGCGCGTCCTCCTTGATCGCGGAGAGGCAACTGGGTTCGCAGAAAACAAGCGGAGGGCCGTCGCCGCCAAAGCGAGCCGCGTTGGCTTCGGCGAGATCGCGCGCCTCGCGGAGCAGGCCTTGCGAAATGAGAGGCCGGCCGCAACAACCGTTGCCCGCATCGCCGACCGTGCAACCCACTGCCTTCATACCGGCGATTGCGGCAAGACCGATCTCCGGCTGATAGTAATTCGTGAAGGTATCGGCAAACAAGAGCGCCGTGGCATTCGGCTCGCCCTTCCATTGCTTGCGCAACGGGCGATCGGCGAGGCGCGGCATACGGCGGCGGCTGTCGATTCCAGCGACTTTTTCCATCATCCAGCGGGCGAGCGGCGTGCCACTCACGAAATTCGCCAGACCGGGAATCATACTTCCCTGCTCCGCCATGCCGTGTACGCGACCCAGCACTTTCGCACGCATGGGCGTTCCATGGCGTTCATAGTAGCCCGCTAGGAATTCGCTCTTGAATGAGGCGACGTCAACGCCGACGGGACACTCGGTCTTGCAGGCGCGGCATTCGAGGCACAGCGAGAGGACGGATTTCACGTCGGCGTCGCCCAACGCGGCCTCGCCCATTGTGCCGTTAAGCGCCAGGCGAAGCGCATTGGCCCGACCGCGCGTGGTGTGCTGCTCTTCCTTCGTGGCCATGTAGGACGGGCACATCGTGCCATCCAACTTCTTGCGGCATGCGCCGACGCCGCTACACATCTCCACGGCGCCGCCGAGGCCGCCGAACTCGGACCAGTCGAAATACGTCTTCGGGTTGGGTGTCCGATAGCCGGCGCCGAAGCGGAGGTTGGTTGTAAGGCCGGGCGGGTCGACGATCTTTCCCGGATTAAAGATGCCGTCCGGATCAAACGTGCGCTTGATCGTCCGAAATGCCTGGTACAAGACCGGCCCGAACATGCGCTCCATGAACGGGCTTCTCACGTAGCCATCGCCGTGCTCGCCCGATAATGCGCCTCCGAATTCCAAGACGAGATTGGCAACCTCGTCGGCCACGGCGGCGAATTTCTTCACGCCCGCTTCGGTCTTCATATTCACGACAGGCCGCACGTGCAGGCATCCGACACTGGCATGTGCATAGACGCCTGCCGAAGTCTCGTGCCTGCGAATGATTTCCTGGAAGCGTTCGATGTACTCGCGGAGGCGCTCGGGCGCCACTGCCGTGTCTTCGACGAAACTGACCGACTTCGCATCTTCCTTCATCGCCATCGACAGACCCAGCGCGGCCTCACGCAGGCTCCAGATGCGTGCCTGCGAGGAGACATCGACGGCATGCTCGCAGCGTACACGCAGGCCGCGAGCGAGCAGGGCCGTTTCCAGGTTTTGCAGTCGCGGAGGAAGAGCGGCGGCACTGTCGTCGTAAAACTCGACGCAGAGGAGCGAGCTTGTCTCTCCCTTCATGAACGAGCGGCGGAGCTTGTCGAGCGCGGCGTTCTCGCGGGTGTGTCGCAGAATGAACTCGTCCATCACCTCCACCGCGGACGGTTTGTGTTCCAGCACCAGCGGTGTCGCGCCCAGCGCGTCGAGCAACGTTTCGAACTCAATCGCCAGCACCGCTTTGTGTTTGGGCAGCGGCACCAGTTTGACCTTTGCCTCCAGCACCACGCCCAATGTGCCTTCGGAGCCGACCATCATGCGAACCATGTTCATCGGTCGCGACAGATCGGTGAAATCGTCGAGGTTGTATCCGCCGACGCGCCGCAGCACTTTAGGAAATCGCCGCTCCACTTCATCGCCGAGCTCCTCGCCCAAATGGCGAACGGTGCGGTGGATCGCCGCGTCCAGCGAGTCCCCTTGCGAGCGCGCCTTCCATTCTTCCGGCGAAAGCGGGCCGAAGTGCACGATGCTGCCGTCGCTGAGCATAACCTCTTGCTCGAGTACGTGATCGATGGTCTTGCCATAGAGCACGGATCGCGCGCCGGAAGAGTTGTTGGCCATCATGCCGCCGACGGTGGCGCGGCTGGCCGTGGAAATGTCCGGCGCGAAGCGGAGGTTGTGCTGTTTGAGTTGCGCGTTCAGCTCATCGAGCACTATGCCTGGCTCTACTCGCGCCCAGCGTTCCTCGACATTCACCTCGAGAAGCCGGTTGAAATACTTCGAGAGATCGGCGATCAGGCCTTCGCCGATTGCCTGTCCCGCTTGCGAGGTCCCACCGCCGCGCATGGTGATCGGACATTTGTGGCGCGCGCAAATTTCGACGATGCGAATGACATCCTCGCGGGATTTCGGGACAACGACGCCGAGCGGCTTCTGCTGGTACACGCTCGCGTCATTGGCGTAGAGAGCCTGCGAGAGCGCGTCGAAGCGAATCTCGCCCTGTATTTGCGCCGCAATCTCGGCGCGCAACGCTTCGCGGTCCACGCGGCTGACGTCGGCGTGGGGCGCCGGACGTACCGTTTCGATCGACACCAAGCTCATGCGCGGCCTATCGCCTCCAAACCTGCGCGGAGACGGTCCAGTCCCTCGCTCAGCACCAGTCCTCCGCTGGCAAACGAAACACGGAGGGTTCCCTCGCCGCAGGCTCCATATGCCGCGCCGTGGATCACCACGACGCCATGCTCTTCGAGCAAACGCCGGCGGATCTCATCGGAGGACATCTCGAGCGCACGCACGTCGGCCATCACAAAGAATCCACCTTCGGGCACGATCATGCGGCAGCCGGGTATGCCGCTCAGGCGCTCGAGCACGGTATCGCGGCGGCGCGTGTACTCCTGGCGCATCTGCTCGACAGCATCCTGCGGACCAGAGAGCGCTTCGGCGGCCGCGTCCTGAATGAATGTGGCAGGGCCTCGGCTGGACTGCTGCAATACGAGCAGCATGGCGCGAATGACTTCAGCAGGCGCCGCACAATAGCCGACGCGCCAACCGGTCATGGAATAGGTCTTCGACAGCGCATTGACCAGGACCGTTTGACCGCGCAATTCGGGCTCAGCCGCAATGGGCGAGACGTGTTGTGCGCCGTCGTAGGTAATGGCTTCGTAGATCTCGTCGCTGATGAGCCAAAGGCCACGATCGAGGACGACCCGCGCTATCGATTTCAGCTCTTCCCGGCGAAATACGGTGCCGGTGGGATTCCACGGAGAGTTCAGGAGCAGGACGCGCGTGCGCGGCGTCAGCTGTGCTTCAATCGCCTCGGCATGCAACTCGAATCGCTGCTGGTGCAGTGGGCATGCCACGCGTACCGGAATTCCACCCGCAAGCCGCACTGGCGACGCATAGGCGTCGTAAATCGGGTCGGGCATTAACACCTCGTCACCCGCGTCGAGAATCGTGGTCAGAGCGGCGTAGATGCCGAACGTAGCGCCGGTCGTGGCGAGTATTTCGGTGGAGGGATCACATTCGAGACCGTTGTCGCGGCGCAGTTTGTGCGCCACGGCGTCGCGGAGCACGGCTTCGCCGCGATTGTCCGGATAGGAGGTTCGTCCGTTGCGAAGGGAACGCTCCGCGGCCTCTACGATGTGGAGAGGCGTCGGCAAGTCGGGCTCGCCCCGCATGAGCGAGACGGTGCGTATGCCCTTAGCTTGCGCGGCCTTCACTTCGGCCAGAACGCGGTTCACAGCGGTTGGGTGCAAATCCTTTACG
>Ga0075430_100004818_pt1 | contig 11357 bp, 10 predicted proteins | sample RhiMetdeltSRZDD4_FD_75294 | JGI IMG/M metagenome (GOLD analysis project Ga0075430, IMG submission 75294) | Populus rhizosphere microbial communities from Tennessee, USA - Rhizosphere MetaG P. deltoides SRZDD4 | ecosystem: Host-associated > Plants > Roots > Rhizosphere > Soil | place: USA... | reverse complement strand
GAGGAACAGCCGAGGTCGTCGTGCAGGAACTGTTTAAAGTACATGGCCCGGGTCTCCCTGGAGAGGGACTATCCGTCGTTGGACAGCACACGGGCGTCGGGCCACGTCGGTCGCGACGCTCGCCTCCTACCGTACAGAATTCCCGAGTCGACGACAAGACATTAAGACCATAGACCCCCAGAAGTGTCCGAATTCGGACACTTCTGGGGGCCTTTCCTCAGGTCGTCCGGCCTCAGGCGGGGCCGGAGCCGTCGGCGCCTACGAGCTCGCGGCGGCCGGGTTGTCGATCGGGGCGCCGATGACGCTGCCCCACTCGGTCCACGATCCGTCGTAGTTGCGGACCTTCGGGAAGCCGAGCAACTGCGAGAGCACGAACCAGCTATGGGAGGAGCGCTCGCCGATCCGGCAGTAGGCGACGACGTCCTTCTCGGAGGTAATCCCCTTGGAGGCGTAAAGCGCCGTCAGCTCGTCGGCGGACTTGAAGGTGCCGTCGTCGTTCACGGCCTGGCCCCAGGGGATGTTGGAGGCGCCGGGGATGTGGCCGGCGCGCTGGGCCGTCTCGGGGAGGCCCGGAGGCGCGACGATGTCGCCGTTGAACTCGGCCGGCGAGCGGACGTCGACCAGCGCCTTGCCGCCGCTGGCGCCGACGTACTCCTGGACGTCGCGCTGGTAGGCGCGGTAGGTCAGGTCGAGATCTTTGGCCTGATACCGGGTGGTCTTGACGGAGGACGCGTCCGTGGTCAGCTCGCGGCCCTCGGCCTCCCACTTCTTGCGCCCGCCGTTCATCAGGGCGACGTCGGTGTGGCCGTACAGCCGGGCGACCCAGTAGGCGTACGCCGCGAACCAGTTGTTGTTGTCGCCGTAGAAGACGATCTTCATGTCCGGCCAGACGCCGGCCTCGGAGAGGAGCTTCTCCCACTGGTCCTTCGGCGGGATGTCCCGGCGGATCTGGTCGCTGAGCTGCGTCGCCCAGTTGAAGCCGACGGCGCCCGGGATGTGCCCCTGGTCGTACGCCGTGGTGTCGACGTCGACCTCGATCAGCCGGACGGCCGGATCGTTCAGGTGCTCGGCGACCCAGTCGGTCGAGACCAGCGCGGCCTCGTTCGCGTATCCTGCCACGTTCTCTTCCCCTCCCCTGAGCTCGACGGGCTCAGACGTTCCACGGTTCGCGTCGAGTGCGACATCCGGCGCACGACGCTCCTACCGACGATGCTCAGCCGGGCCAGTCTCGGATCTCTCCATCGTCCATGCAGTGCCCGGCACCCAGGCGCATCACCAAGAAAGTGCCGCTCGTCGGCGGCGCCACGATGTGGTTGAGCCAGTGGCGGCGCTCGGCGGGCGGCAGTCGTTGCGCGAGATCGGCGGCCGAGGCGTGGATCAGGCGATCGTCGTCCGTGATGCCGAAGTCCAGGGTCCAGCCGCCCGGCGTCCGGACCCGGCCCGCGCTGTTGGAGCGCAGCACCCGGACGCCGCTCTGCGCACGGTATTTATCGAGGACGCGCTGGTGGAACCAGAGCTGGGCCAGGCCGGTATCGCCGGCCAGGACCCGACCGTACACCAGTGCGAGCTGGGGGTCGCCGGCCGGGCCGGCCTGCTCGGCCGGTCGGGGCCCTGTCTCGTCCGCCATCCGTCTGTGCTCCGAGGCTCCACAACGTCATGGGGCCAGGGACCCCGGACGCTGCTCTCGGATGAGGATAGCGACCCCTCAGTCCGATAGGCAAGTAAGTCGGGTGATGTACTCGGAAATGGTGCGTGTTGGAGAACCAACAGCTGCACGGTCGCGCGCGGGATATCCCGCGGGGAGGCGAACGGCGACGATGGAGCTGCGAGATCGCTCGCCGGCCTTCGTGTCGGCAGACCTCCATGGAGAGCACCGCTCATGTGGCAGATCACTCGCGGGCGCCGTGTCCGCGCTATTCTCGGGGCCCTGGCGCTCGCGGCGCTGGTCGTCGTGAGCGGCCCGGCCTCGGCGGCGCACGCGGCCGGCCAGCCCGATTTCCGGACCGTGCTGGAAGCGCAGTCGTGGAACGTCGCGGTGGACGAGACCGCGTACGTCACGGCGTTCTACAACCGGAAGACCGCCGACAACGGGCCGGCGAAGGTGACGCTCTACCTCCAGAAGGGGTTCGGCGCACCGACGATCCTCAACGCCGAGGGCTTCAGCTGCACCAGGGGCTACCAGGCCGGCGGCTCGTTCCCGGGCTGGTACATCACCTGCACGAAGCCGTCGATCGCGCCGAACGGCGCCTGGTTCGATGCGATCCAGGTCAAGGCACAGGCCCCGTCGACGGCCGGCGACTACCTGGTGATCAGCGGCATCGACCCGGCCTCCGGCGCGGACCTGGACCCGTCCGACAACCGCACCGACAACAAGCTGCACGTCAGCTAAAGCGGACCGGATTGCAACGCCGACCTGCCTCGACTCGGCGCTGAGGATGGCGCAGGTCGGCGTTCGCAGCCGACCGGCGGGCCAGTCGAGGAGGGGGCAGGTTAGGGGTTGGACCTGCCGGGACGGTCGGTCGGAAACCTGCCCCTACAATGCCCTCGGTCGGGGTGGGAGGCGGGCGTCGTCAGCGGGGGAGGCGGGAGGTCGGGCGGCGCACCAGCTCGCGGCGCTCCGGTGGGCGCAGCAGCAGGTCCAGCGCCAGCGAGAGCACCCGGGCGTGCCGCAGGAACAGGAGCGGCAGCACCACCATCAGCACCGCCGAGCCCCACTGGAGCAGCGTCCAGGGCGGGTTCGGCCAGGTCCAGAACAGGATCGCCGCGAAGGTCACCGCCCAGATCAACTCGGCCACGAGCAGGTTCACGACCACGCTGCCGAGCTCGTAGCCGTCGCCCTCGCGCTGGAGCAGCAGGCCGCAGCCGGGGCAAGTCTTCTTCAGCGTGTAGACGCCGTCGAACAGGCCGGCCTGCCCGCAGGCCGGGCAGCGCAGCAGCAGTCCCCGGCCGAACAGGATGGCGATCTTCTCCAGCGTGCTGTGCCGGAGCGGCTTGTTGAGGGCGGGGTGCATCGGGCGCGGCATCGCGGAGTCCTCCCCGGGCAGAGACGGCAGGACGCGCGCCAATTGATTCAGCCTCACACCGGAAGTATCGCCGATCGCCCGGACCGTGTGGGAGATGCGCACCCGGGCTTGCGGTCTCCTCGCTCCCTGACGAAGGGGTCATCCGGCTGGTCGAGGGATTGGCAAACCCCCGGCGGCGCTCGTTCGGGAGAGCAGCCCTGCGAGATCCGGGTGCTGCGAAGGCCGGATCAGCCGGACGTCCGCTCCGGGCATCGCCTCAACCATCCGCCGGACATCGGGATCGTCGGCCGGCTCCCTCACGGCGTTCGCGCGGTAGAAGTCGTCGATGAACGCGCCGACCGTTCGGGTCGCGATGCGATCGTCGGGCAGTCCCGGCAACGGGAAGACCAGCAGGAACAACTCGCGAGCCCGCCCCTGTCCGGGTGCGAGCTCCGGCTGCACGTACGGGATGTCGACGATGCGAGCGCCGAGACGCTCGAACGCGGCCATGCGCTGGACCGGGTCGATCGAGTCATCCTCCGGTCGGACCTTTGACGGATCGTTCACTTCGGTGAAGACCGCCCGTAGCGCGGCATCGGAACCGTGCCGAGCGTTCGCGAGTGCTTGGAGCCTCGTGCGCGCCTCGGCGAGCATGAAGCGGGCGAGGCCACGCCTCCTCATGCGGGGAGCCACGACCAGGTACGTCACGAGCGCGCACGAGCTGCGCCAGTAGTACTCGAAGAAGAGCGCGCCGTACAGCCGGCGTCGGCGCGGCCAGTCCAGCGCCCGGCCGGCGATTAGCGGGTAGAGCTCGAACCAGGCCGACTCCGGCGGATCGTCCCAGATGCGCGGGATCCATTCGTTCGGGCTTTCCTGCTCGCTGACGATCGGGAACGCGGGCTTGTAGACCCGCCGATGGAAGCCGAGGAGCAGCCGCTCATCGCTGCTCCGCAGGACCGGGTCACCGCGACCCCTGCGGAGGTCGACGATCTCCAGGTCGCCAGGAAGCGTCGTCATCAGGTTCTCCTGTCACGGCGCGACAAACGGCGTCGAGTATCTCATCATCGCGACAAGCACGCGACGTGGCCGGGCGTCGTCCAGTTGCCAATCGAGTGGGGTGTCCCGCATCCTCTCCTGGTGCACGGTCTTATCCACGTGGTCGGGGGCCGGGCGGGATGGCGCGCGACCACGCCGGACACTGAGGCTGAGCATCGCATCCCGGGCCAGGCTCGGGCTACTCGGGTCGGAGCGAACGGGCGCACCCCGACAGAACGTTGCGCATCAATGGAGTGGAGTGACAGGTCGAGACCGTGCAGATCGTCCATTCCGAGCGCCACCAGTTGCACGCCACCGCCGGCTTGAGGCCCGAGGCCCATCCATCGCTGACGGCCGAGGTCCCGGCCCGCGCCGAGGTCATCCTCGCCGCGTTGCAGGCGGCCGGGCTCGGCCCGACGACGACGCCCTCGGATTACGGGCTGGCCCCCATTCTCGCCGTCCACGAGCCGGAGCTCGTCACGTTCCTGCGCACGCTGTACGGGAGGTTCACCGATCAGTTCGGGGCGACGGACGCGGTGTATCCGGAGACGTTCGCCGTGCGCCAGGCCCGGCGCAAGCCCACAGGGTTGCTCGGCTTGTTGGGCTACTACACCTTCGGCACGGATTGCCCTGTCGTCGAAGGGACCTGGGCCGCCTCCTACTGGAGCGTCCAGTGCGCCCTCTCGGCCGCCGAGCTCGTCCGATCCGGCGAGCGGGCCGCCTACGCGCTCTGTCGGCCGCCGGGACATCATGCCGCCGCCGACCTGTACGGGGGGTTCTGTTACCTGAACAACGCCGCGACCGCCGTGCGGCACCTCCAGGCCGGGGCGCCGGCCGGCACGCGGGTCGCCGTCCTGGACGTGGACTACCATCACGGCAACGGGACGCAGAGCATCTTCTACGCCGATCCGTCCGTGCTGTACTGCTCGCTGCACGCCGACCCGGACTGGGAGTATCCGTACTACTGGGGCGCGGCCGACGAGCGCGGTGCGGGACCGGGCGAAGGCTTCAACCGCAACTGGCCGCTGCCGCCCGCGACCGACGACGCACGCTACCTCGCGGCGCTGGACGAGGCCGTCGCCGCCATCCGGGCCTTCGCGCCGCGCTACCTCGTCGTCTCGGCCGGCTTCGACCTTGTGGCGGGCGACCCGGTGGCGATCGCCGGCTTCGCGGTGTCCACGGCCGGAGTGGGCGCGATCGGCCAGAAGATCGCCCAACTCGACCTCCCGACCGTCATCGTGCAGGAGGGCGGCTACCTGTTGGAACGGCTGGGGGCGAACGCGCTGGCGTTCCTCCGCCCGTTCGCCTGAGGCCGACCGGCGCGCCGGTCCGAGCGTGCGCCCGGGGGTCTTCGCCCGATCGCGCCGCCCGGACGGTGTGAGAGGAGCTACCGAGGGCTGGCTCGTGCGGTGCGGCGGCACGGACTCACGTCGACGGTGATGGGGGTACTCGATCCCCGGCTGCCGGGGAAGGAGCCGTCGATCGCGCCTCGTCGACGGCCTTCTTGACGATGGTTCGGAGCTCGTGGCTGTACCAGGGATTCTCGGCCAGGCAGCGCTGAATCGGCTCGCTGCTGCAGGCGACCTGTCCGATGAACGTCTCCCAGTAGGCTCGGCGATCGGGCGGGATCGAGGACTTGACGGCCAGAATGAATTCGAAGTGATCGAGGATGATCGACGACAAGAGATACTCTCGGGTCTTGCGGGCTTCGGGGTCCTCGGGCGGCGGCCATCGGTCGTCGGGACCGTTGATCCACCTGCGCAGCCGCAACCGAATAGAGCGATCGGGATCCGTGCCGGTCTGGCCCGTCGCCGCGTCCGGCTGGCCGTAGATGATCTGGTACAGGCTCAGATCCCGCAGCATCAGCTCCGTGATGTGATTGGTCATCACCACCATGCTTTGATAGACGCTGGCGCGCGTGGCCTCCTGGGCAGCCTTCGCCTGTCGCCAGGTGAGCCAGACCACGATGACCGTGAAGACGAGGCCGACCGCCGTCACGACCGAGCCGATCCCGCTCAGGAAGTCGCCGATCGACCCCATGGCGGCGAGCGTCGAGTCGTCGAGCGGGCCGAAGAACGGCATGTCGTGGAGCCGCGCGGTCGTCACCGGGGTCGGCGTGGCCGTCGAGAGCTCGGGCGTCGGCGTGAGCTCCTGCGCCGCGCGAATGAGTTGAAGCGACATGGACTGCTCCTACATGGCCGCGTCCGGGAACACGGTCCAGGTCGCAGGGCCCGCGACAGCGCCATTGTAGGTTCGGGGGGTAGCGGCCGCAACGGCCAGGTGACAACCGCCCCGTGCACCGATGATCGACTTCGGCGGCCTTGATCTCGCCAGCGCAACGACGTATCGTAAGGCGCGGAGGACCGCCATGCCCGATGATCCCGGCGATCATCGCGATCTGGAGATCGTGGACCTGCGGGCGCGCCGCACCGCCGGCGATTCACCGTCGGCGCCGTTCTACGACGACCTCTTGCAGTCCTTCTACGACGACCTCTACTTGCCGGCCTTCCCGATCCCGAGCCAGCAGGAGGATCCGGAGGACTGGCGGCGCATGCTCTGGTCCGACGACCCGGCCTGCGCGTTCTGTGAGCTGCACTTCCTGGTCGTCGGCCGCGATCTCAGCAGCCCGGAGCGGCGCGAGCTGCACGGCGGGATGCTGTTCGCGCTGTATCCGAAGAGCCGCTGCGCATTCTTCACCTACGTCGTCGTTGCGCCACAACACCGGGGGCGGGGCCTAGCCCGGCGCATGTTTGAGCAGGGGCTGGCCGTCGTCCGGGAATGGGAGCGAGCGTCGGGCGAGCCCGTTCGATCGGTCCTGGCCGAGACCGACGACCCGAACAAGGTTCCGTCCGAACAGGATTCGATCGAGCCGCGTCAGCGGCTCATGCTACTCCAGAATATGGGCTGGCGCATCGTCGACGTGCCGTACACGCAGCCCGAGCTGATCCCCGGTCGAGGGCGCGACGACCACCTGCTGCTGATCGCGGCCCCGCGCCCGGGCTGCCCCGAAGACCGCCTGCCAGCCGCGGCGGTTCGGGACTTCATGGCCGAGTTCTATACGGCGTTCGGCGTCGCGGACCCCGAGGCCGACGTCGACTACAGGCGCTCCGTCGACGCCATGCCCGGCGAGCACGTGCCCCTCATCCTGCCCGAGCTCTGGCTCCAGCGAACGGGGTGACAGCCCGCCGGGCAACCACGCCGGGTCGGCATCACCTCACCGGACGGGCGCGGTCGCCGGGGTGCGGGTGCGTCGACACTCAGGCCGATGCCGACGCGCCGTGCTCCGCCCCGTCAGCGCCGGCGGCCCGATCGAACCCGTACTCTCGCGTCACGGTGCAGACCTGGACCCGGTACGAGTCGTAGAAGAAGTCCCGACCGCGCCGCTGGGCCTCTCGATGCTCCGGATGCCGCCGCCAGGCCTCGAGACTCTCTTCCGACTCGAACGTGACGACCGCCAGCTCGCCGCCGTCCGGCGTCGTGTACGAATCGAGGGAGACGAAGCCCGGCATCTCGGAGACGATCTCCCACATCCGCATGGCGAGCGCATCATACTCCGGCCCGCCGCGTCCCTCTACGAGACGGTTCTTGAACAGCACGACAATCATTGCCTCGCCCCCTCATCACGGAACTGTGCTCCCGGGAACAGTTCCCGCTCAGGCCCGCCGGACTGAAACAATCTCGGCGCCGGCCGTGTTGTAGGTGCCAGGATGGGTCGCATCGAGAGGCACCGTAGGAGCCACTCCGTTGATAGTGCCCGATTCGTGTGGGGTGGGGCGATGAGCGCACAGAGGCTCAGGGCGGCGTGACCGCCCGGGGCCGGGGCTGAGCCCGTGAGGCGCGTGCGACGAGGTGGCGAGCCCACCCCGTCATGGCCGCCCGGGTGAACGGGTGTTCGGGGTGAATGAACGCCTCGTCGGTGCCGCCCCACGACGTTCCGGATGCAACAGCGAGCGCTCCGGCTCCGTCCTATGGTTAGACCGTAAGCAGTAGCAGCCCAACTTCAAGGACGAGGGGGCGGCCCGGTCGATTCGATCGACCGGGCCGTTGTGCTGGGAGAGGGACGAGGGATCATGACGCTCACGCGGATGTCGGTGTACCGCCCGGTGGTGGCGCTCACCGTCACGCTCGCGCTGACGCTGTTCGGCATCATGAGCTACGTCAGCCTGGGGCTGGAGAACAACCCCGAGCTGAACCTGCCGTACGTGACGGTGACCGCCGTCTACCCGGGCGCGAGCGCCCAGACGGTCGAGGAGCAGGTGACCCGGCCGATCGAGGACGCGGTCTCGTCGCTGGGCGGCATCAAGTCGATGCAATCGAGTTCGCAGGTGAGCCTGTCGCAGATCATCATCGAGTTCGAGGAGGGCGTGAACGTCGACGTCGCGGCGTCGGACGTGCAGCAGAAGGTGAGCGGGGTGCGCCGCGAGCTGCCGTCCGAGGTCGAGGAGCCGAGCTACTCGAAGCTCGACTTCAACGACCAGCCGATCGTCAACCTGGCCGTCACCAGCGTCGGCGAGCCGGACCCGGTGCGGCTGTACCGGGTGGCGAACGACGTCGTGCGACCGAAGCTGGAGGGGATCGGCGGCGTCGGCCGGGTCACGGTGGTGGGCGGGCGCGAGCCGGAGGTCCAGGTCGAGGTCCAGCCGGAGCGGCTGCGGGCCTACGGCCTGACGATCTCCGACGTGACCAACGCCGTGCAGGCGCAGTACCTGGCGACGTCCGGCGGCCGGATGAAGAGCGGCAGCGGGGCGTTCACCCGGAGCACGTCGTTGCGCCTGGAGACGCGGGGGAGTGACCTGGGCAGCCTCCAGGCGATCCCGCTCACCACGCCCGGCGGCCAGGTGATCGAGCTGCGAAACGTCGCCAACGTCTTCCTGGGCGGCAAGGAGCCGGACACGATGCTCCGGCTGAACGGGCAGCCGGCCGCTGGCCTGCTGGTGTTCAAGCAATCCAACGCCAACATCACCCAGACGGCGGACGCGGTCCTGCCGGCGGTCGAGAAGATCAACGCCGAGCTGCCGCCCGGCTTCACGCTGGAGCCGGTCATCGACCAGAGCCGCTACGTGCGCGAGACGGTGGACGAGGTCCAGCACGAGCTGATCCTGGCCTGCATCATCACCGGGATCGTGCTGTTCTTCTTCCTGCACAGCGTCCGCAGCACGATCATCGTGATGCTGGCGATCCCGACCTCGCTGCTGGTCGCGCTGATCGCGATGCAGCTCTCCGGCCAGACCCTCAACAACATGACCCTGATCGGCCTGACGACGGCGATCGGGGTGCTGGTCGACGACAGCATCGTGGTGCTGGAGAACATCTTCAGCCACCTGACCCAGGGGAAGGAGCCGAAGCGGGCGGCGATCGAGGGGCGGTCGGAGATCGGGATGGCGGCCATCGCGATCACGCTGGTGGACGTCGCGGTCTGGGGGCCGATCATCTTCATGACCGGCATCGTCGGGGCGTTCCTGCGGGCGTTCGCGATCGTGATGGTGGCGGCGACGCTGGCCTCGCTGCTGGTCAGCTTCACGCTGACGCCGCTGATCGCCTCGCGCTGGCTGAAGGCGGGGGGTCAGCACGCGGCGAAGCCGAGCCTGCTCGGCCGGTTCGCGCGGATCTTCGAGCCGTCGTACCTCTGCCTAGAGCACGTGTACCGGCGCTCGCTGCACTGGTCGCTGCGCCACTGCCCGATCGTCATCGCCGGGGCGCTGCTGGTGTTCGCCTCGAACGGGCTGATCGTCTCCCGGCTGGGGACGGAGTTCGTGCCGGAGGGCGACCTCGACACGACGAGCATCGTCGGCGAGCTGCCGCCGGGCTCGGCGCTCGAAGCATCCGAGCGAGCGGCCCGGCGCTGGGAGCTGCTGCTGCTCGACCACGAGCGGTTCCCGGAGATCCACTCGGCGTACGTCCAGATCGGCGCGAGCGGCAACCCGCGCCAGATCCAGGTGACCCTGGAGGTCGGCAAGCCGAGCACGCGGCACCGGACCAGCCAGGAGATCGCCCGCGCGGCGATCGAGGCCGGCGAGGCGATCGTGCCGGAGATGCAGGCGCGCCGCAACAGCGGCGATGGCGGCCCGGGCGCCCAGCCGGTCCAGATCCGGGTGTTCGGCGACAACCTGGAGCAGATCGGGCAGGCGGCCGGCGTGGCGCAGCAAGCGCTGGCGGCCGTGCCGACGCTGGCGGACGTGACGAACAGCCTCTCGTCCTCCGAGGAGGTGACGATCCGCCCGGACCTGGCCCGGCTGCGTGACCTGGGCGTGACGGCCCAGCAGATCGGGACGGCGGTGCGGGTGGCGTACCAGGGCGCGGAGGTGGCGAAGTGGGCCGAGGCGTCCGGCAAGGAGCGGGACGTCCGAGTCACGCTGCCGGCCGAGGTGCGCAACCAGCCTGAGACGCTGGCGAACCTCCCGCTGATCCAGCGCGGGGATCGGATGTTGACGCTCCAGCAGGTCGCGACGCTCGATCGGCAGCAGAAGCCGACGACGATCAACCGGGTCGATCGGCAGCGGGTGGCGACGCTCGGGGCCGAGCCGACGATCAGCGTGCCGCTGGGGACGGCGACGGAGGACGCGACGGCGGCGATGAATTCCGTGGCGCTGCCGGCCGGCACGCGCTGGGAGCTGGCTGGGACCGGCGAGGAGCAGCAGTCGTCGTTCACGGCGCTGATCTTCGGGCTGGCGGCGTCGATCGTGCTGATGTACCTGGTGCTGACGGTCCTGTACGAGAGCTGGCTCCAACCGGTCCTGATCCTGACGGCGCTGCCGCTGGCCTCGGTGGGGGCGTTCCTCGGTCTGCTGGTGTTCGGCCAGACGCTGAGCGTGCCGAGCTTCATCGGGTTGATCGCGCTGTTCGGGCTGGTGGGGAAGAACGCGATCCTGCTGGTGGACCGGGCGAACGACCTGCGCCGGGCGGGCATGAGCCGCGAGGCGGCGCTGGAAGAGGCCGGGCCGCATCGGCTGCGGCCGATCTTGATGACCTCGGCGGTGCTGATCTTCAGCATGCTGCCGGTGGCGCTGGCCCTCTCCGACAGCTCGTCCGGGCGGGCGCCGCTGGGCGCGGTGCTGGTGGGTGGCATGGCGACGAGCACGCTGCTCTCGCTGCTGTACGTGCCGGTGGCGTACACCTACTTCGACAGCCTGTCGAAGCTGGGCGGGAAGGTGTTCCACTGGCGGCCGTGGGCCTGGCGGCGCCGCGCGTCCGACTCTGCCCGGCCGATGCCGTACGCGGTGGCCGGCGGCGCCGGCTCGGTGGGCGAGCGGCTCCAGGCGCTGCGCGGGGGCCGTCGGCGGCGGGCGCAGCGGCCGGCGCTGGCCGTCGGCCGGTAGCCGC
>Ga0075430_100004816_pt1 | contig 11360 bp, 11 predicted proteins | sample RhiMetdeltSRZDD4_FD_75294 | JGI IMG/M metagenome (GOLD analysis project Ga0075430, IMG submission 75294) | Populus rhizosphere microbial communities from Tennessee, USA - Rhizosphere MetaG P. deltoides SRZDD4 | ecosystem: Host-associated > Plants > Roots > Rhizosphere > Soil | place: USA... | reverse complement strand
ATCGCGAGCGCGTCCATGAGTGCGGCGACGTCCTCGGCCATACGCGCCATCGTCGCGGTCCCTTCGGAACTGTCGCTCTCACCAAATCCGCGAAGATCCGGCGCCACGACTCGATATTTGCTGTTCAACGCCTCCGTTTGTTCGGTCCACAACGAACGATTGAACGGGTACCCGTGAATCAACACGATCGGCGGGCCCGCCCCGACGTCCGTGTAAGCCAGATTGATGTCATTAATGCGTATTGATGTCATGTAGTTTCAGAAATCTCTTCGCGCCGCTCGCGCGACCACGGAAATCAGCTCAGTTACCTCCACCGGCTTTGCCAGGTAGATCTGAAAACCGGACGACAGCGCGCGTTCGCGATCTTCGTCTTTGGCGTAGGCCGTGATGGCGACAGCGGGAATGTTCTCCGCATTCTCCAGCGAGCGCACTTTTTCAATCAAACCGTAACCGTCCTCGCCGGGCATCGCAATGTCTGACACCAGTACGTCCGGACGGCGCCGCTGGATCGCCTGAATCGCTTCACCCGCAGAAGATACCGCAGTCACGGTGGCGTGTCTTCTGGTCAACGCCGTCGTCATCAGTTTCAGCGTGTCGGAGTCGTCGTCAACCAGCAGGACGTTGACTCCCGAAAGTAGTTGCGGTGTAGCAATGCCGGCAGGCTGTTCGCGGTTTTCGCTGAACGCAGGCGTGGCTCGAACACCGGATTCGATCATCGGCAGATTGATAGTGAACGTGGCGCCGCGGCCTTCGCCCGCACTCTCCGCTTTGATCGTGCCGCCGTGTATTTCCACAAGATGCCGCGCGATTGCGAGCCCAAGCCCCAGCCCGCCGTGATGTCGCGTGGTTGTGCTGTCCGCCTGACGAAAACGGTCAAAAACGTACGGCATGAACTCGCGGCTGATGCCCTGCCCTGTATCGCTGACGATGATCCGGACTGTCGATCCAACCTGCGAAAGCTTAACGACCACGCGCCCGCCGTTGTCCGTAAACTTCACCGCGTTTGACAACAGGTTCCAGATCACCTGCTGGAGCCTGTTCGCGTCGCCGGACACCATCGCCGGCGTGGCATCGAGGTGCGCGTCGATTCTGATTCCCTTCGCGTCGGCCGTTGGACGAACGACATTGATCGCGTTCTTCACTACCGGAGCCAGCTCCAGCGGCTGTAGATCGAGATATAAATTGCCGGTGATGATGCGCGAGACGTCGAGTATGTCGTCGACGATCTGCGCCTGTGCTTTGGCGTTGCGGCAGATGGTTTCGATCGCCTGGTCCCTGACGTCGGCTTCGAGCGATCCGTCTTCGAGCAACCTGGACCAACCGAGAATGGCGGTGAGCGGCGTGCGCAGCTCGTGGGAAACAGTGGCGAGAAATTCGTCTTTCAACCGGTTCGACTCTTCAGCCGCCTGTCGCGCGGTGCGCTCGAGTTTCAAGAGACGAACGTTCTCGATAGCAACCGCGGTCAAGTTGGCGGCCATGCTCATTCCGGTACCGTGTTCGGGCCGGTAAACATTCGACTGGTAACTCTGCACTTCGATCGTGCCGATGATGCGGCCCATCACCGCCATCGGTACGGCCATCGACGACTCGGGCCGTAAACCATTGTCGGGACCAACGACAACGGTCGGATGCCCGCGTTGCGCGCGCATGTAGTCGTTGGTGATGATCACCTCGCCGGTGCGGACGGCGCGACTGTTTGGACCACGAGCGGTAACCGGCATCGGCGGCAGCTCGGAGACGTCGACTTCGCCGCCATCGCCCCAACCGTAACATGCGGTCCGCACGTCGCGAACAGGATCGTACAGAGATACGAAGAAACCATCGCACGGCACGGAAACAGCCGTGAACTCACGCAGCGCGCAGAATATCGCGTTCAGTTCCCTGGCTGTTCCCAGCGCCTGCGCCAATGCTGAGATTCGTTCCAGCAGTTTTTCATATTCGAGCAGCGCGCGGTGGTCTGCCTTGCGCAAGGCATCTTCGGCCTGCTCGCGTTCGGCGAGAGTTTTTCTAACTGTCGATTCAGATTCTTTCAGTTCGGCCGCGGAGCTCTCCGCACTCATGCGCGCCAGCACCTGCCCTCGGCTGACCGCGAAAAACAAAATACTGAGAAAGGCGCCGATGATGAGCGTGTATTTGCGCAACGAACTATTCGAGCCCACTTCGAACGACGGCTTCGTGGCAAACACGATGGTCCAGGGCCGGCCGGCGACGTCTTCGGTGCGTGTAGTTTTGAAACGTGGTTCGTATGTCGAATGCGGATCGGTTGTGGAGTGAAGGAGACTTTCAGGTTTGACTTCAGCGCCGTCGTAGATCTCGAAGCTCACATCGTAGTTTTTCTGCGCGGAGACCTGATCGAGAAAGTCGTGGACCCGATAAGGGCTGTAAACAAACCCGACAAGCGCGTTGCGTCGCTCGGCTGGCGTGGTGAGCGGCGCGTTTTTTTGATAGACCGGCGCGTAAATCAAGAAACCGGGCTGCCTGTTATTAAGATCAGTTTTCTCCTGGATCAAGATCACGCGGCCGGCCGCCGCCGGAGCTCCAGTGTCGCGGGCACGCTCCATCGCTTCACGCCGCACCGCTTCGGTGAACATGTCGTAACCGATCGCCAACCTGTTCCGATCATTCTGCGGCTGCAAATAAACGATGGCGTGGTATTCGTCGCGAGGATACTCAGGTGAAACTTTGAATTCGGGAAACCCCGTGCGCTGCATTTCCGCAACTACCGCCGGCAGTTGTTCGTGAGTGAATCGGCGCGAGAAGCCGATGCCGTAAATGCCGGGATAATTCTTCTCCAGCTCGATCTGCTTAACGAACCGGTCGAACTCTCCGATCCTAACCCAGTCGCTGGCGGCGAAGAGGCCGGTGCCCGCCCGAAGCAGCGCGAGAGACGTTTGTACTCGCAGTCGAATGTTGTCCTGGATCTCCTGTACCGATTTCTGAAAGCGGCTCTGATCCTGTTCGTACGTGAGTTTGGAGAAGGAGTAGAAAACGATGACGGTGAAGCAGATGCCCAGCAGGAGAATGAGATAGGGCAAAAAGACGCGCCGCTTGCGCGAGCTTGTTCGTTGGGGAAACACGGATATTTTCTAGTTACTGCTCTAAAAAGACTGTTTTGACCAACACTATCTGACGCGACGAGTCCTGCGGCGGAGAAAATCGATCAGAACGAACTGCGACAAGTTCTCAGGATTTGCAAAGTAAGCCTTGCCATTCGTCATGGCAGTCATTTGCTTAACAAATTCGACCAGGTAGTAGTCGCTAGCGAGCATGAAAGTGTTAATCATTATACCGGCTTTGCGGCAGGCCTGTACTTCTTTGAACGTCTCGGCCATGACTAAGGGGTCGCCGCCCATCGAATTCTTGTACAGACGGCGAGTCGGGCTGGGAACACTGCTTGTTTCGCGGGTCTTGCGCGACCCGGAGAGCGGAAAATCTTGTCCGACGAAGCAAGCCGTCGGTTTGCCGTCGGTGACCATCACGATCTGCTTCATCTCTTTTCGTTGCGCCTGGAGCAGCCGGCGCGAAAGGCGCAGACCTTCAGCGGTGTTCGTATGATACGGGCCGACGTGCGTCGTGGCGAGTTTGCCGAGCGGCAACTCTTCGGCTGAATCGTGGAAAAGAACGACTTTCAGGGAGTCGCCGGGGTATTGCGTGCGAATGAGGTGCGACATTGCGAGCGCGACTTTCTTCGCCGGCGTGAAGCGGTCCTCGCCGTAGAGAATCATCGAGTGCGAGCAGTCGAGCATTACGACTGTGGCGCACGACGATTGGTAGTCGCACTGATGAACGTGCAAGTCGCCGTACTCGAGGTTCAGCGGAACTTGCAAGCCTTCGCGTTGAATCGCGGAAAGCAGAGTCGTGTTGACGTCGAGGTTGATCGTGTCGCCAAACTCGTACGGTTTGCTGGCGGCTGCGGCTTCGACGCCCGTCGATAGATAGGTCGTGTCGTGACGGCCTGCGGCGCTTCTTCCGAAACTGCCGAGCAGGCTGCGTAGTGTTTTGTAGCCGAGGAAATCCAGGCCTTTTTCAGTGATCTCGAAATGGACGTTTCGCGGCAGCGGTTCGGAGACTTCGCCCTGTCCGCCGTTGCGGCGCTGCTCGTTCGTTTGTTGTGGCTGTTGTTCGCTGAGGCTTAGGTAGCCTTCTTCGACGAGGCGTTCGATCAGTTGGTTCAGCAGTTCTTCGAGGAGCGAGCCTTTGTCCTTGCCCTGGTTCTCGGCCAGCATCTCCTGGATCTGGCGTTCGGTGACGAGGCCTTTGTCGAGTAGTGCCTGGAGCAGTGCGCGGCGCAGTGCGTCGAGCGAGGTGTCGCGAGGGCGGTGTTCGCGGGTCCAGTAGTAGTTGTCGTCGTAACCGGAATCGAGCAGAGCGTCAGACATGCTGTCCATCAGCTCGCCGAGATTGATCCCCGAGACGTCAAACCCCTTGAACTTTGAATACCTGGTGAACTTCACTTTAGAACTACCACGGATTTTTGTTAACTGTACTTCCCGGTTTCGGTCAGGTCGTCGTAGATCATGCCGCGTCGATCTTTTCGTGCTTTCGTGACGGCCTGGTAGCCGCCTTCTTCATTGCGGCTGATCTTGTTTTGCGCGTAAAGGCCTTCGAGAACGAGCTCGCAGGCCGCGACGAGCCGCGCGCTGTCGGTGCGCTCAAATTCAAAAGGAATCAACGCCGTTTCGAGCAGATCGGGAACAGCCTCGATCAGCGTGACACACTCGATCGCGGCAGCCGTGTCCGCGAGCAGCAGCTTGTTTCCTTCGTCAAACCACTGCACCGTGCGCGAGAAGTCGATCCCAACAAAGTAGCCCTCGAAAATCTCACCCGCAGCGCGCTTGATAAGATCGCGCGCGATGCGATGCGCGCCGAGTTGTTCGCCTTCGTACTCGAGTTCCATCTTTCCCGTTATCGACGGAATCGCCGCATAGACGTCGGCGATGCGCGGGACGATCGGCTCCTCACCGGTCAACAGCGAACGTCGCTCGGCATTTGAAACAACCGACTCCATCACCGAGATCGGCATTCGCTGCGAAACGCCGGAATGCTTGTCGACGTGATTGTCCTCGCGCGCTTCAAAAGCGATCTGCTCGACCACCTCGCGAATGAACTCCGGAACGACGATACGGTTTCGATCTTCGAAACGATCGGTCCATGCCTCCTGGCGCGTGATCTCAACGGCGGTCGCGACTTCTTTCGGATAGTGGGTCGTGATCTCCGACCCGATGCGATCCTTGAGCGGCGTGATGATCTTTCCGCGCGCCGTGTAGTCTTCCGGGTTCGCGGAGAACAGGAGCATGACGTCGAGCGGCAGCCGCACGGGATAACCCTTAATCTGCACGTCGCCTTCCTGCATGATGTTGAAGAGAGCGACCTGGATCTTGCCCGCGAGATCGGGCAACTCGTTGATCGCGAAGATGCCGCGGTTCGCGCGCGGCAGCAGGCCGTAGTGGATCGTCAGTTCGTCGCTGAGCAGGTGTCCGCCCTTTGCGGCCTTGATCGGATCGACGTCGCCGATGATGTCTGCGACGGTGACGTCAGGCGTTGCGAGTTTCTCGACGAAACGAGCGTCGCGATCGACCCAGTCGATCGGCGTCAAGTCGCCCTGCTGTCCCAACGTTCGGCGTCCGTAAGCGGAGATGGGGCGAAACGGATCGTCGTTGACTTCAGAGCCTTCGATGATCGGAATGCGCTCGTCGAGCAGTTCGGTGATCTGGCGGATGATGCGGCTCTTGGCCTGTCCGCGAAGACCGAGCAGGATGATGTTGTGGCGCGACAGGATGGCGTTGACGAGCTGTGGGATCACGGTGTCGTCGTAGCCGACAACGCCGGGAAAGAGCTTCTGTCCGGAGCGAAGCCTGCGAATCAGGTTCAGGCGCAGTTCATCTTTTACCGAGAGGGTTTGATACCTGCTCGCTTTAAGTTCGCGAAGAGTCCTTGGGTAATCCATATTGAATAGCGGAGATTCTAACTAACCTTACCATCTTCGCGCAGCTTCTGCAGGTGCGCGAGGACAGCTCGCTCGGCCATTGCATGAGCCTTCGGGGAGACATCCGTGTAAACCAGATTGACTATTTCTTTTGGATCCGTGGTTCCGTTTTGCACAGTTTCGAGGATCTTTCGTTCACGTTCTAAACGGTGGGAGATGTATTCGTCGATCTTCTGATACGGCGTAGCGACAGCGGGTCCGTGGCCGCCGAACAACACGGATAAGTTCGGCAGGGAACGCATTCGCTGAAGGGAATTCAAATAGTCGCGCATGTTCCCATCCGACGGATCGATCAGCACTGATCCGAACCCGACGATGTTGTCGCCCGTGATCAGCACGCCGCGTTGGGCGTCGTGAAAACAAAGATGCCCGCGCGCATGACCGGGAGTGTGCATTGCCTGCAACTGAAGTTGCGGGTCACCGTCGAGCGTGATGATCTCGCCGTCTTCGATAAATCGATCGACTTCATTGAAAATGTTCGCGGTCTCTTTGTGCGCCGCTACGGGAACGTTGCCGCCGAGATGCGCCTTCAGTGCATTCACTCCGCCAACGTGATCCGGATGATGGTGCGTGAGAACGATCTCGCGCACCTGCCGGCCCGCGGCAATCATCTCGTCAACGCATTCGGCAAGGGCCTGTTGCTCGTCTTCATACGGCGATCCCGGATCGAAGATCAGCATCTCTTTCGAAGTGTGAACGATGTAACAGCAGGTGTGCGTCGCCGGCGGCCGCGTGGGCGTGCGAACAGGAAAGCAGATGTAGTTGGGCCGAAACGTGATCTGCCGCTCGGGCACGCCGTGCGCCTGGCGTATCGACAAAAACCGCTCGACGAGATCAGGCGTCATTCCCGCGCCGAGCATTCGCAACGCGTGCAGCGTCGGCGGAACAGCCACGACCTCGTCTCTCATCCAACGAGCGTAAGCATCGCGCGCCGGCAACCATTCGCCGCCGGACAACTCGCCGGCAATTACGTTCGGCTCCTGTTTTGGCGGACAGTTGACGATGAAGAACCAGGTATCGAAACGGCGCGCGTTGAAAGGCGGCGTGACCCAGCGGCCGACGAACGTGAAGTCATTCGCGTCGAGATAAAGATTGTAGTGGTCCAACAACGCGGGCCACGACATGCGCGCTGATTCAAGATCGTCGAGCAACGACGCGCGCTGGCCTTTCGTCAGCGTCTCACCACCACGAGCCGCGAGAACGCCCAGCTCTTCGAACAACTCTCGCGCGGCGCCGCTGATCATCGCGGCTGTTTCCGGGTTCGGAGCGTTTCGCACGTTTACCAACGCGTCGTCAGCGTCGATCTGCCCGCCGGGAAACGCGTGAAAACCGCCGAGAAACGCGAGCTTATCGCTGCGCCTGACCCAAAACACCTCGGGATTGTTGGGATCGGTATCCTGCCGGAGAAGAATCACCGCGGCCGCGTCTTTCGGAGCAGCGCCGGTTGCCATTCGTTCCATTGCAAATTCTTTTTCACTGACCTACCGCAAGCGAGAGACACACGTAAGAAGGAACTTAAAAAATCCTTTTTTCATTGACCTGTCACAAGCGAGAAACACATGTAAGAAGGAGACTTAAAAAATCCTTTTTCACTGACCTATCGCACGCGAGAGACACATGTAGAAGGAAACTGCTAACTCACGACCACCGGAATCGCTCGCCGTCGCCGGGGCCCCACGGCACGCCGCGCATGTGATATCCGCCTTCTTCCCAGAAGCCGGCTTGATCTTCTTCGAGGAAGCGCACGCCTTTCACCCACTTGGCTGACTTCCACGCGTAAAGTTGGGGAATGATCAATCGCACGGGACCGCCGTGTTCGGGTGGGATCGGCTGGCCGTCGTGCGACCAGGCGAAGAGTGAATCTTCTTTCAGAAAATACTCGAGCGGTACGTTGGTGGTCCAACCGTGATCGTAAGCGAGCGCCAGGACAAACTTCGCTTCGGGTTTCACGCCAGCGAGTCGCGCGATTTCACGCGTCGAGACTCCGCTCCAAACGTTGTCCAGCCTGGACCAGCGCGTCACGCAATGAAAGTCAGCATAAACGCGCACCGCAGGAAGCTGCATGAACTCGTCGAGCGACCACTCGAGCTGATTCTCAACCAGGCCCTCGATTTCAAAAGACCACGTCGCGAGATCGATCTTCGGCGTGCCGTGCGCGTCGAGCACGGGCCATTTCTTCGTACGCGATTGTCCGGGCGGCAGACGCTTCTCGCGGCGCGTGTCCGGGCTGATGATGATCTCCGGATCGTCGATCGCGTCCGCTGGGCGCGGATCCGTCGTCTGATATTTAGGATCAACAAAAAGATTGTCGAGAAAACTCATTTCTTGCCTTGCTTTTCCGCCAGCGCTATCAGCTCTTCCGGCATCCACTTGCCGACGCCTTTCGCCACCGCGTCCGCGATGCCGGCGTTTCTGTTGTGCCACTCGTCGCGGTCACCTTCCGGGCCGCGCGCGCGTTCGTAGTTTTCCGTCTGTTCGAGGCTCAGCAGAATTCCGCTGACGATCTCTTTCCAGTCGTTGAACTGAATTCCGCGACGGACGATGGGCAGGCCGGCGGTCCAATCTTCTTCAGGCGCGCGGTCGTCCTGTTCGGGTATCGTCAGGTTGTGCAACGGCGGCAGTGGGCCACCCGAAAATTCTTTCACCAACTGCGAGCTCAATTGCTTGTACGACCAGTCGGAATGTTCTTTCCGCAAAGCCTGTGCGCGCCGAAATATGTCGGCCACCGTGGGCTGCTGACTCATCTCAGACTACCTTTCTTCCACGCTACAAACGCGATCACGAACAGGATGATTGTAATCGCTGCCGACAGCAGACAGAACTGGCAGAACGCCCGAATGACGAAAGCCTGCAAATAGATCAGCCACAGGCTCACCAGCACCATCAACGCCGTCAGCGGCGCCAGCAGCTTTCCGGCGAGTCGATAGCCGAAAATGGCCAGCGTCGCCAGACTGAAAACCGTGAAATACGCGGCCGCGCCGACTGCTGCAAGCGGAATCCCCGCGACGACGGCGTACGAACTGCTCAGCACCTCAGAACAACCGGAAACGATAGTGCAGCGCACACTCTGCCCGGTTACATGCTCGATTGTGAGGTAAAGCGCATCAACCAGACCCACCAGCGACAGCAACGCCATCGCGACGTACATCGCCGAAACACGGATAGAACGGATCACTTGGTTCCTGCTGCTGCGGCGCGCAACTCGTTCTCGATCAGCACGCGAAATCTTTCAGCCGGCAACTGGTCGAACGGCACCTCGCGGCCGTTCATGAAAACAGTCGGCGTGCTGTTAACGCCCAGCGAGTGACCGCGTTTGCCGTCGAGAAAGATACGCTGCTCGACACGATCACTCTCGACGTCGCGCTTGTATCGTTCGACGTCTATGCCGATCTGTTTCGCGTAACCCTCGAAGATCGGGCGTACGTCAAACGATCCCTTCCAATCTGTTTGGTGATCGAAGAGCAGCCCGTGCATCTCCCAGAACTTGCCCTGCATTCCGGCTGCTTCAGCCGCCGACGCTGCCGCAAGCGCGTGGGGGTGAGTCGGAACGAGCGGAAACTCGCGAAACGTAACGCGCACCTTGTCGCCAAACTCCTGCTTCATCTGTTTGAGTATCGGGTGGAACATGCCGCACGGCGGACACTCAAAATCGCCAAACTCCTCGATGTGAACGGGCGCATTCGGCGGACCCATCGTGTGCGGCGGATCCGCTCCGGGAACACCGGTCCGCGCGGCGACTGGCGTCGGCTTCGCCTGCGATGCCGGCGAGGACGTCGTTGACTGATTCGCCTCGGACGACGACGAAGACTGCGGACGCGTCAGGTACCAGGCGCTGCCCAGTGCGACGCCGAGAACGGCGAGAATGATGATGAACGGTAGTATTCGTTTCATGTGATTAGCAGGTGACCCGTCAAACCGCCGCTGCGAGAGTAGCCGCCAGAGAACGAAAGATATCGCGGCCGTCAGTCGATCCGAGCAGGTCTTCGCACGCGCGTTCCGGATGCGGCATCAGGCCGAGCACGTTGCGTTCGCGGTTGCAGATGCCCGCGATGTTTTCGCGCGAGCCGTTCGGGTTGGCGTCTTCCGTGATCGCGCCGTTCGGGTCGCAATAGCGAAACACGATGCGGTCGTCGTTTTTGAGTTGTTCGAGCGTTTGATCGTCGCAGACGTAATTTCCTTCCGCATGCGCGATCGGAATCCGGAGCACGGAGCCTTTCCGGATTTCATTTGTAAAAGGGCTATCGGACGTCTCGACTCGCACGTAAATGTGATCGCAAATAAAGTGCAGGTCGCGGTTGCGGATCAACGCGCCCGGCAGCAGTCCGGCCTCGCACAGGATCTGAAACCCGTTGCAGATTCCGAGGACAAATCGGCCGCTTTCGGCGAACTTTTTAACGGAATTCATGACCGGCGAAAAACGCGCCAACGCTCCGGCGCGTAGATAGTCGCCGTAGGAGAAGCCGCCGGGAATGATGACCGCGTCGTACGTGCTGAGATCCGTCTCGCGGTGCCAGATGAAGTCGACCGGCTGGCCGACGTGTTTGGAGATCACGTGATAAGCGTCGTGATCGCAGTTCGAACCTGGAAAAACAATAACGCCGAACTTCAAGCTTCTATCTCCACGCGGTAATCTTCGATTATTGGGTTGGACAGGACCTCGCGCGCCATCTTCTCGACGGATTCGCGCGCCTGTTGATTGTCGACGCCGTCGGCGAGCGAGATCTCGAAGTACTTGCCCTGGCGGACGTCGGATATTCCCGTAAAACCGAGCAACTCGACCGAGTGTTGAATGGCTTTGCCCTGCGGGTCGAGGACGCCCGATTTTAAGTTTACGTAGACTTTAGCTTTCATCTCTGTGTTAATATCTTTCGCCCAGCTCGCTAATTAAACTTGCCTTTTGGTTCCATCAGGAGAAACTTATAATGCAAAACCCGCCGCCCGTCCAAATGACGCAAATGCCAAAATCGAGTACCGGACTTGACGAGAACGTGGCAGCCGTACTGTCGTATGTGTTCAACTGGGTTTCGGGATTGGTGTTCTTTCTCATCGAAAAAGAGAGCCGCCTCGTGCGCTTTCACGCGATGCAGTCGTTGATATTGGCGGTTGTATTCTTTGTAGGCATGATCGCGCTGTATATCGTTTGGGCCATCCTGGCGATCATTACGAGCCAGATTTCCGGACTGCTGGCCACACTGGTGGGCCTCGTCGTCGGCCTGCTCATCTTCGTTTTCTTCATCGCCGCGGTGATTGGATGGATCCTCGGCATGGTCAAGGCTTACCAGGGACAGTTCTTCAAGCTGCCCGTGATCGGCAACTTCGCCGAAAAGTTTTCCACGAAGTAATTTCTACTGACCTCCCGTAAGCGGGAGCACAT
>Ga0075430_100004811_pt1 | contig 11363 bp, 7 predicted proteins | sample RhiMetdeltSRZDD4_FD_75294 | JGI IMG/M metagenome (GOLD analysis project Ga0075430, IMG submission 75294) | Populus rhizosphere microbial communities from Tennessee, USA - Rhizosphere MetaG P. deltoides SRZDD4 | ecosystem: Host-associated > Plants > Roots > Rhizosphere > Soil | place: USA... | reverse complement strand
GGAACGCGGGCGGCTTGCCCAGGCACAGCGTGCAGATCAGCAGCTCGTGGCGGATCAGGCTCTGCAGCAGACCCTGGGTCCAGCTGAAGAAATGCGCGCGCGCGTGCACGCGCAGCGACGCGTCGAGGTTGAGCACGATCGATTCGATCTGCAGGAAGTCGGTGGCCGCGGAGCGCGCGTCGCCGCCGTTGCCATCGCCGGGAAGCGCGCCCGGCGAGAACGGAACGGCATGGGGCGCCGGCTGCGCCGACGAAGGGTTGGTGCTCTCTGCTGTAGTAGTCATTGGCATGGCGGCGCTCAATATAGTTGATTGGAATTACGCAATAGTTCGTCCGGTACAGGCCTCAATCGCTAGTCCGGTGAGCCTACGAAGCGACGGTCCGGGCAACGTCAGCGTTGAACCGCGCTCGCCTAACCTGCGGTTGCCTTGCAAGCGACTCCCGAAACCCGGACCCGACTGTTGCGCAGCCAGCCCGGCGCGGGCGCGCTGCTGCGCGCGGCGCTCGACCCGCTGGTGGCGATCGCGACGCTCGCCGCGGCCGCGGCCGCGTTCGGCGCCGGATTCGACGGCGCGGTGCTGATCCTGGCGCTGCTCGTGTTCGCGATGACCTTTCCCGGCGGCCTCACGGGGGAAAGCGCGCGCGCCTCGGCGCGCGCCGGCGACCTGATGCTCGAGATCGTCACCGGCTGGGTGGCGATCGTGGGCCTGCTCGGCCTGCTCGGCTGGGCGACGCAGACGCTCGAGGTGTTCGACCCGCGCGTGATGCTCGCCTGGGCCCTGGCGACGCCCGCGGCGCTGTTCTTCGCGCACCGCATGCTGCCGCGCGTGCTGCCGCGCGTGCTCGCGACGCAGGGCCTGCAGAAGGTCGCGGTGGTCGCGGGCGCCAACGAGCTCGGCCGCCGGCTCGCCGAGCGGCTCGCCGCCGACCCGATGCTCGGCATCCGCGTCGCCGGCTACTTCGACGACCGCGCGAGCGGCCGCCTGCAGGGCCTGCCCGCGGCGCAGAACCTCGGCGGCCTGTCGCGGCTCGCCGATCACGTGCGCGCGCAGCGCGTCGACGTGATCTACATCGCCCTGCCGATGGCCTCGCAGCCGCGCATCCTGCGCCTGCTCGAGGACCTGCGCGACACCACCGCGTCGATCTACTTCGTGCCCGACATCTTCGTCTCGGACCTGATCCAGGCGCGCGTCGACTCGATCGGCGGCATCCCGGTGGTCGCGGTGTGCGAGACGCCCTTCTACGGCTTCAACGGCGTGGTCAAGCGCACCAGCGACATCGTGCTTTCGCTTTGCATCCTGCTGCTGATTTCCCCGGCGATGCTCGCGATCGCGCTCGGCGTGAAGCTCTCCTCGCCCGGGCCGGTCCTGTTCAAGCAGCGCCGCTACGGGCTCGACGGGCGCAAGATCGTGGTCTACAAGTTCCGCACCATGACGGTCGCCGAGGACGGCGACGTGGTGCGCCAGGCGACGCGCAACGACAGCCGCGTGACCAAGTTCGGCGCGTTCCTGCGCCGCACCTCGCTCGACGAGCTGCCGCAGTTCATCAACGTGCTGCAGGGCCGCATGAGCGTGGTCGGGCCGCGCCCGCACGCGGTCGCGCACAACGAGATGTACCGCAAGCTCATCCGCGGCTACATGATCCGCCACAAGGTGCGCCCGGGCGTGACCGGGCTCGCGCAGGTGAACGGCTGGCGCGGCGAGACCGAGACGGTCGAGAAGATGAAGGGCCGCATCGAGATGGACCTGCGCTACCTGCGCAACTGGTCGCTGCTGCTCGACCTGCAGATCATCCTGAAGACCGTGGTGGTGGTGCTGGGGCGGCAGAATGCGTATTGAGCTCCTCGCGGTGTGGATGCTCCTCATGTTCGCGTCGTTCGGCGTGCTCGCCTGGATCGCGCTCGATGCGCTGCGCCGGCGCCCGCAGGTCGAGCGGCGCGTGGTCGTCCTGCTGGTCCAGCAAAGGAAACGCCTATGTGCGGTATCGTCGCGGCGGTAGCCCGCCGCAACATCGTCCCGGTCCTGATCGAGGGGCTGCGGCGCCTGGAGTACCGCGGCTACGACTCCGCCGGCGTGGCCGTGATCAACGGCGAGCTCAGGCGCGTGCGCTCGTGCGGGCGCGTGGCGGATCTCGAGCGCCTCACCGACGCGCAGCACCTCGAGGGCACGATCGGCATCGGCCATACGCGCTGGGCGACGCACGGCGCGCCTTCGGAGCGCAACGCGCACCCGCACGTGAGCGGCGGCATCTCGGTGGTGCACAACGGCATCATCGAGAACCACGACGCGATCCGCGCGCGCCTCAAGGCCGCCGGCTACGAGTTCACCTCGGACACCGACACCGAGGTGATCGCGCACCTGATCCATTCGCGCGGCGGCAACGACCTGTTCGCGGCGGTGCAGGCCGCGGTGTCCGAGCTGAAGGGCGCCTACGCCATCGCGGTGATCGCCGCTTCCGATCCGGCCCGCATGGTCGTCGCCCGCATGGGCGCGCCGCTGCTCCTCGGCATGGGCGACGGCGAGAACTTCGCCGCCTCGGACACCGCCGCGCTGCTGCAGGTGACGCGCAGCATCGTGTACCTGGAGGACGGCGACTGCGCCGAGGTCACGCCGGGCGCGGTGCGCATCGCCGACGCGCGCGGCCATCGGGTGGAGCGGCCGCTGCAGGTGAGCCGCCTGAGCGCGGATGCCATCGACCTCGGCTCCTACCGCCACTATATGCAGAAGGAGATCTTCGAGCAGCCCGCCGCGGTGTACGCCACGCTGCAGGAGCGCTTCGGCTACAGCGCCGAGCAGGCGCTGCGCTGCGTCGACGGCGTGCTGATCGTCGCGTGCGGCACGAGCTACCACGCGGGGCTCGCCGCGCGCTACTGGCTCGAGTCGCTCGCCGGCGTGCCCTGCTCGGTCGAGATCGCGAGCGAGTACCGCTACCGCGAGCCGGTGGCGAACCCGCGCGCGCTGGTCGTCGCGATCTCGCAGTCGGGCGAAACCGCCGATACGTTGGCCGCGCTGCAGTACGCCAAGAGCCTCGGCCACCGCCATACCCTCGCCATCTGCAACGTGGCGGAATCGGCGCTGGTGCGCGCCGCGCAGCTCACCTTCCTGACGCGGGCCGGTCCCGAGATCGGCGTCGCCTCGACCAAGGCCTTTACCGCGCAGCTCGCCGCGCTGCTGATGCTCGCCGCCGTGCTCGCGCGGGTGCGGGGCCGCCTCGCCGCCGAGAAGCAGATCCTGCAGGCCCTGCGCCAGCTGCCCGCGGCGGTGGCGAACGCGCTGCGCCTCGAGCCCGAGATGGCGGCGTGGGCGGCCAAGTTCGCGCAGTTCGAGCATGCGCTGTTCCTCGGGCGCGGGGTGCACTACCCGATCGCGCTCGAAGGAGCGCTCAAGCTGAAGGAGATCTCGTACATCCACGCCGAGGCCTACGCCGCCGGAGAGCTCAAGCACGGCCCGCTCGCGCTGGTCGATGCGCGCATGCCGGTGGTGGCGATCGCGCCGCGCGACGCGCTGCTCGACAAGCTCAAATCGAACCTCCAGGAAGTGCGCGCCAGGGGCGGCGAGCTGTATGTGCTGTCTCATGGGGACACCGCGGTGGATGACGCGGACGGCATCCATGTGGTGAGGATGCACGATGCCCCCGGGATTCTTTCGCCCATCGTGAGCACCGTGCCGCTCCAGTTGCTCGCCTATCACGCCGCGCTCCACCGCGGGAACGACGTCGATAAGCCGCGGAACCTGGCGAAATCCGTTACCGTCGAGTAATCAGTTCGCGATGTTGGCCGCGCTCAAATCCGGCTTGAAGCGGTAGCCGGTCCCGCGCACCGTCTCGATCAGCTTGTCGTGGCCGGTGGGCGCGAGCGCCTGGCGCAGGCGCCGGATGTGCACGTCCACCGTGCGCTCCTCGACGAACACGTGCTCGCCCCAGACCTCGTCCAGCAGCCGCGCTCTGGAGAAGACGCGCCCCGGGTGCGTCATGAAGAAGTGCAGCAGGCGCAGCTCCGTGGTCCACAGGTCGATCGCCTTGTCGCCGGCGCTCACCTGGTGCGCCGCCGGGTCGATGCGCAGGCCCGCGATCTCCACCACGTCGTCGGCGAGCTGCGGCGCCCTGCGGCGCATGACCGCCTTGATCCTCGCCAGCAGCTCCCGCGCCGAGAACGGCTTGGTCACGTAGTCGTCGGCGCCGCTTTCCAGCGCCGTGACCTTGTCCTGCTCCTCGGCGCGCGCCGTCAGCAGCACGATCGAGATGTCCTTGGTGCGCTGGTCGGAGCGCAGCCGCCGCGCGAAGGTCAGGCCGGGGATGCCGGGCAGCACCCAGTCGAGCAGCACCAGGTCGGGCCGCGTATCGCGGACCAGGGCCTCGGCCTGCGGCACGTCTCCCGCGCACATCACCTTGTATCCCGCGCGTTGCAGGTTTGCAGCCAGCAGATCGCGGACCGCAGCTTCGTCGTCAACCACCAGAATGGAACCGCCCATTGGCGTCTCCCGTTGTTAAGGGCGAGGCCATGCTATGTCGCGGCCGGAGGGAGGCATATCGCTGCCCCCTTATTTAACAGTCGTGTCATATCGGCCGGCTGTCGTTGCTCACCGACAGGCCGAAAAGACCGCCGCGTGTTAGGCAACTCTTCGTAAAGACGCGGGTTTCGGCGATTAGAAGCCCTTGGCGCGCAGCCAGCGCCGCGCCAGGTAGACGAACCCGGCGAACAGCACCACCGCCGCGACGAGCGCCCACCAGCTCACGCTCGAGGCGTCGTCCATGGCGCGGGTGAGCTGGTCGCCGAACACCGTCCAGGCGAGGATCCCGGGGACGAGCGCGAGCAGCGTGCCCAGCATGAATTCCCACAGCGGGATGCGGATCGAGCCGGCCACCATGTTCTGCACCAGGAACGGCGGCGTCGGCATCATGTTGGCGGCGAACACCGCCACCACGCCGTGCTTCTTCACCGGCTTCGCCGCCTGGTCGACGCCGTCGCCCGCGAGCCGGCGCAAGGTCTCGCGCTTCACCAGCCGCCCGGTGTAGTACGTGATGAGGGCCGCGAGCAGGATCCCGGCGGTGCTGTAGGCGAGGCCGAGCCAGACGCCGAAGGTCATCACCGACACCAGCGTGAGCAGCGGCCGCGGGAACAGCACGTACGCGCCCGCGGTGTAGGCCGCCATCAGCGCGAGCGGCGCCCACCACATGCCGCGCACGCTGCGCGTCCACTGCAGGATGTTCTCGGCAGTGACGATCTCGGCGAGCGGAGTCCAGCGCCACGCGGCCGCGAGTAGCGCGATGGCTACGGCGATCGCGGCGATCTTGCCCCAGGCCGGACCACGACCTTTGCGCTTGGCGGCCACTGGAGTCTGAGGAGCTTTCGCGGTTCGAGTTCAAACCGGCTATGCTCCCGCGCCATGAGCGACGAGCGCACGGCGAGATCGGACCGCACTTTTTATGCGCGCACCTTCGCGCTGGTGGCGGCGGCGCTCCTCGCCTACTTCCTGTACCTGGTGCTCTCGCCGCTCGCGCAGCCGATCGCGTGGGCGCTCTTCATCGCCTTCCTGGTGCATCCGCTGCACGTGTGGCTGACGCGCAGGCTGCGCGGCCGCGCGACCGGCTCCGCCGCGCTCCTGACGCTCCTGGTGTTCGTGGTGCTGATCGGCCCGCTCGGCGCGCTGGGCGCCGCGTTCGCGGCGCAGGTCGCCGAGCTCGCGCGCTACGCGCAGGAGTTCGCCACCGAGCACCGCCCCGCGGACCTCGGCGAGCTCGCGCAGGTGCCGCTGCTCGGGCCGGCGCTCACCTGGGTGCAGGAGAACACCGGGATCTCGCTCGCGCAGCTGCAGGCCTGGGCAGTGCAGGCGGCGCAGGCGATCCTGAAGGGCCTCGCCGGGGTGGGGCGCGCCGCGGTGCTCGGCGCGCTCGGCACCGTGATCGGCTTCGCGCTGATGATGTTCATCCTGTTCTTCGCGATCCGCGACGCCGGCAAGGTGTTTCGCGCGCTGCGCGCGCTCGTGCCGCTCGATGAGAACGACAAGACGCGGCTCTTCGAGCACCTCGCCGCGGTGACGCGCGCGCTGGTCTACGGCACCGGGGTCACCGCGCTGGTGCAGGGCGCGCTGGTCGGCATCGGTTTCGCCGTGGTCGGGCTGCCCTCGCCGGTGGTGTTCGGCGTGCTGGCGGCGCTCGCCGCGCTCATTCCGCTCGCGGGCACGCCGGTGGTCTGGGTCCCGGCGGTGGTCGCGCTCGGCATGCAGGGGCGCTGGACCGCGGCGCTCATCCTGCTCGTGTGGGGCGGCTTCATCACCACCATGGACAACTTCCTGCGCCCGTGGCTGGTCTCGGGCAAGGCCGAGATCGGCGCGCTCACGGTGTTCATCGGCGTGCTCGGCGGCGTGGGCGCGTTCGGGCCGATCGGCATCGTGCTGGGCCCGCTGGTGCTTGCGCTCGCGATCGCGCTGGTGCGCTTCGCGCTCGAGGAATCTAGCCGGGCTGGCTGATCGGCAGCCGCACCACGAATTCACTTCCCTGCGCTGCGCCGTCGCTCCTCACCTCGATGCGCCCGCCGTGCAGCTCGACCAGGCGCCGCGCGAGCGCGAGCCCGACGCCGAGCCCGCCTTGCGAGCGATTGCGGTCGCCCTGGGCGAAGAGCGAAAACAGGCGCGGCAGCATGTCGGCGGCGATGCCGATGCCGGTGTCGCGCACCGACACCACCGCCTCGGCGCCCTCGCGGCGCGCGGCGATCGCGATGCGGCCGCCGGGGTCGGTGTACTTGGCGGCGTTGTTGAGCAGGTTCGCGAGCACCTGCGACAGCCGCACCAGGTCGGCGTGCAGGGTGACCGGCTGCGGCGGCAGGCTGACGTCGAGCCGGTGGCGCGCCGCCTCGATCGCCGGACGGCTGGTCTCCACCGCGCTCAGCACGGCCGCGGCGAGCTCGATCGGCGCGGGCCGCAGCTCGATCTTGCCGCTCGAGATGCGCGAAACCTCGAGCAGGTCGTCCACCAGCCGGATGAGCTGGCCGAGCTGGCGCTCCATCATCGCGCGCGCCTCGTCGCCGACGGAACTGCCGGGCGGCGCGGCGCGCAGCAGGTGCAGCCCGGTGCGGATGGGCGCGAGCGGGTTGCGCAGCTCGTGCGCCAGCGTGGCGAGGAACTCGTCCTTGCGCCGGTCGGCGTCGCGCAGCGCCTGCTCCGCGCGCTTGCGCTCGGTGATGTCGATGCCGGTCGACTGCGCCTCGAGCACCCGCCCCTCGGCGTCGAACTCGAGCGCGCGGTTGGTGAACAGCATCCAGCGCTCGCCCTCCGGGGTGACGAAACGGTTCTCGATGCGCACTTCAGGCGCCGCGGGCGTGAGCTGCGCGAGCTGGCGCCGCACCGACTCGTGCTCGGCTTCGGGGATGAAGCTCCAGAAGCTCTTGCCGGTCATCGCCTCGCGCGTGTGGCCCGCGGCGCGCGCGTAGGCGCCGTTCACGAAGAGGATCGGCCCTTGCGGCCGGAAGCGGCATACGAGCTCCGCCTGGCTCTCGACCACCGCGCGGTAGCGCGATTCGCTTTCCTGCACCGAGGAGTACAGCCGCGCGTTGTCGATCGCGATCGCCGCCTGCGATGCGATGCCGGCGACCATGCGCTCGGCCCGCTCGGTGAACACGCCCGGCTCGGAGTGGCCGAAGAACAGGCCGCCGAGCACCTCGCCCGAGCGCGACACCACCGGCACGGCGAGGTAGCTGCGCACCGGCAAATGGCCCTCGGGCATCCCGCGGTGCGGCGCGTTCCTGCCGTAGCGCGGGTCGCGCGTGATGTCCTCCGAGCGCACCACGCCCTCGCCGGCGAACGTCGGCCCGAACACCGCGGTGTTGCGCGGCATCGGGAACTGCGCGAACTTCTCGCGCGCCACGCCGGAGAGCGCGTAGAGCATGTAGGACTCGCCCGCCTCGTTGGTGCGGTTGTAGAAGAAGGCGCCGAACTGCGCGCCCGAGACCTCGGTCGCGGCGTCGGTCACCGCCTGCACCACGCGCTCGAGGTCGAGCTCGGCGGTGAGCGTGCGGCCGATGCGGTTCAGCGCCTCGCGGTCGCTGATGTCGCGGAAGTAGACCGCCACGCCGCCGCTCCTCACCGGCGAGGCGCTGATCTCCAGCCAGCGGTTGTAGTGCGCGTAGAAGTACTCCATGCGCTCGGCCTGCCGGCCGCGCATCACGCGCTGGTACATGAGGTCGACGGGGTTACCGACCGCGTGCGGGAACGCCTGGTGCCAGGTCTTGCCGAGCACGTCCTCGCGCCGCCTGCCGAGCAGCCGTTCCGCCGCCGAGTTCATGTAGGTCATGACCCAGCGCTCGTCGTAGGCGACGAAGCCCTCGAGCAGCCCCTCGAGGTAATCGACCGCCTGCGGCTGCAGCGGATCGAAGCGGCGGTTCAAAGCGACCCGAGCAGCGAGCGCAGCGCGTCGAGGTCGGCGGGCTTGACGAGGTGGTGGTCGAACCCGGCGTCGCGCACTCGCCGGCGGTCCTCGGCCTGGCCCCATCCGGTGAGCGCCACGAGCGGCACCCGCTCGCCCTGCGGGCGGCTGCGGATCACGCGCGCCACCTCGTAGCCGTCGACTTCCGGCATGCCGATGTCGAGCAGCACCACCCCGGGGCGGTAGGCGTCGAAGGCGGCGAGCGCGTCGCGGCCGTGGTGCACCACCTGCACGTCGGCGCCGAGGACCCGCAGCAGCGAGCCGAGGCTGTCGGCGGCGTCAACGTTGTCGTCCACCACCAGGATGCGCTTGGCGCAGAGCGGGGCGTTGCCGGGCTTGTCGCCCGCGGAGCGCGCCGGCCGCTCGGCGGCGAGCGGCAGCCGCACGGTGAACTCGGCGCCCCTGCCCGCACCGGCGCTCGCCGCCTCGATCGAGCCGCCGTGCATCTCGGCGAGCCGGCGCGCGAGCGCGAGCCCGATGCCCAGGCCGCTCGAGCGCTCGCCGCGGCTGAACATGTCGAACACGCCGGCGAGGCGCTCCGGCACGATGCCCGGGCCGTTGTCGCGCACCGACAGCACCGCGCTCGCGCCCTCGCGGCGCGCGCGCAGCACGATGCTGCCGCCGTTGTCCGTGTAGCGCGCCGCGTTGTTCAGCAGGTTGGCGAAGATCTGCGCGAGGCGCACCGGGTCGCCGTCCACCCACAGCGCTTCCTGCGGCAGCGCGAGCGTCACCTGGTGCCCGGCGGCGCGGATCAGCGGGTCGGCGGTCTCGAGGGCGTTGCGGGCGATCGCCGCGAGCTCGATGCGCTCGCGCCGCAGCTCGAAGGCGCCGCGCGTGATGCGCGACATCTCGAGCAGGTCGTCGGTCAGCCGCACCAGGTGCGTCACCTGGCGCTCCATCATGTCGTGCAGCTGCGCGGGGTCGGCCGCCGCCCCGAGGCGCAGGAGCTGCAGCGCGTTGCTGAGCGGCGCCAGCGGGTTGCGCAGCTCGTGCGAGAGCGTGGCGATGAACTCGTCCTTGCGCCGGTCGGCCTCGGCAAGCTGGCGGGCGGAGCGGCGCAACTGCTCGCGCGACTGCGAGCGCTCCATCGCATCGGCGGCCTGGCGCGCCAGCACGTCGAACAGCCGCAGGTCGCGCTCCGACGGCTGGTGCGGCTCGCGCCAGTGCGTGGAGAGCATGCCGATCAGCGCGCCCGAGCGCGACAGCAGCGGGGTGGTCTGCACCGCGCGGATGCCGGTTTGCAGGGCGGTCTGCAGGTCGGCGCTGCCGGCCATGAAGTCGCACCGCGACACGTCGGGGATCACGCAGCGCTCGCGCGTGCGCAGCGCGCGACCGCAGGCGCTCTCCGAGGCCGGGCGCACCCATTCCCAGAACTTCGCCGCCTGCGCGCTGAAACCGCGGAACCCGAGCAGGCGCAGCTCGCCGCGCTCGGCGTCGAGCGTCTGGATGCTCGCGTACTGCGAGCGCATGATGGCGACGGCGGCATCGAGAATCTGCTCGTACAGCGCCTCGACGTCGTCTTCCCGGATCAGGCGCGTGCTCGCCTCCTGCAGGTGCTTGGTGGCGGCGAGCTCCCGCGAGACTTCCGCGGCGAGCGCCTCGAGCCGCTGGCGCGCCGTGACCTGCTCGGTCACCTCGTTGACGATCGCGATGACGCGCTCGCTCTCGCCATCGGCGCCGCGCACCGGGGCGTAGATGAAGGTGAACCAGGTGTCCTCAATGGCGCCACCGCGCTGCAGGCGCACGCGCGCCTCGCGCCCGACGTGCGGCGTGCCGGTGCGCATCACCTCGCGCAGCAGCTCGTCGAAGCCCTGTCCCCGCGCCTCCGGCAGCGCCTCCAGCATCGGCTTGCCGACCACGTCGCGGCCGTCCACCACCTCGATGTAGGCCGGATTGGCCATCTCGAACACCAGCTCCGGGCCGCGCAGCACGGCCACCGGAACCGGGGTCTGCGCGAACAGCTGGCCGAGGTCGGCGCGCTCCTGCTGGATCCGGCGGCGCAGCTCTGCCGACTGGAGCAGCGCGCCCGCCCGCACCAGGAGCTCGCGCGCGCTGAACGGCTTCGCGAGGTAGGCGTCGGCGCCCCGGCCCAGCCCCTCGAGCCGCGACTCCTCGCCGGCGCGCGCCGAGAGCAGCATCACCGGCACGTCGGCGAACGCGCTATCGGCGCGCAGCGCGCGCACCAGGCCGAAGCCGTCGAGCCTCGGCATCATCACGTCGGAAACCACCAGGTCGGGACGGCGCGCGCGCGCCGCGGCGAGCGCCTCCTCGCCGTCGCTGGCCACCATCACGTCGTAGTGCTCCGCGAGCAGCCGCCGCGCGTACTCGCGCAGGTCGGCGTTGTCGTCGGCGACGAGCACGGTTGGGCGGGCGCCGATTCCCGGGCTCGCGGCGACCCCGGGCGCGTGCGGCAGCCAGCTCAGCGCCTCGTCGACGTAGGCGAGCGCGCGCACCGCGGTCGACGCGGTGGTGCGCTCGGCCTTGATCCGGTCGGCCGGCAGGTGCCGGCTGCCCTTCGGAAGGCAGACCGTGAACACGCTGCCCTTGCCGGGCGCGCTTTCCACCTCGATCGAGCCGCCGTGCAGCTTCACCAGCTCCTGCACCAGCGCGAGCCCGATTCCGCTGCCCTCGTGGCTGCGGCCGCGCGCGCCCTCTACGCGGTGGAAGCGCTCGAAGATCCGGGGGAGCTCCGCGCTCGCCATGCCGCTGCCGGTATCGCGCACCGCGAGCCGAAAGGCGTCCGCGCTCTCCCGCACGGACACCGAGATCGCGCCCTCGAAAGTGAACTTGAACGCGTTGGAGACGAGGTTGAGGACGATCTTCTCCCACATCTCGCGATCCACGTAGGCCGGCTCGGCGAGCGACGGGCAATCGACCTCGAGGGCGAGGCCGGCGCGCTCGCAGGCGGAGCGGAAGTTGCTCGCGAGCTCGGCGCTCAGCGCGGCG
>Ga0075430_100004809_pt1 | contig 11364 bp, 6 predicted proteins | sample RhiMetdeltSRZDD4_FD_75294 | JGI IMG/M metagenome (GOLD analysis project Ga0075430, IMG submission 75294) | Populus rhizosphere microbial communities from Tennessee, USA - Rhizosphere MetaG P. deltoides SRZDD4 | ecosystem: Host-associated > Plants > Roots > Rhizosphere > Soil | place: USA... | reverse complement strand
GCCCTCTTTCCCAGATGGCTCTATCGGAACGCCTCGTTCAAAGCGGACGTGATGTTCTTCCTGTTCAACACGCTCGCGTTCGGCGCGTTGTTCGGATGGGCGATGTTCTCCTCGAGTTACCTCAGCACGATCGTGAGCGCGACGCTGACCGATTACCTCGGTGCTCGGGCGGGAAACGGTTGGAACGGTTTTGCGGGTAAGTCGATTGCGACGCTGGCGATTTTCATCGCTTACGAGCTGGCGTACTGGCTGCACCACTACCTCAGTCACCGCGTTCCGCTGCTGTGGGAGTTCCACAAGGTCCACCACACGGCGGAAGTACTCTCACCGCTGACCAACTTCCGCATTCATCCGGTGTACGGCATCATCTTCGGTAACCTGATCGCCCTGTTCGTCGGGACGACCGACGGCGTTCTGCATTACCTGAAAGTCGGCACTCCGTTCGGCGTGGGTGCAGGTGGAAACGTGTTGGCCCTCGCGTTCGTGTGGATCCTCGGACATCTCCAGCATTCGCATCTCTGGATCGCGGTGACCGGTCCACTCGGTCGCGTGATCGTGAGTCCGGCGCATCACCAGATTCACCACTCGAACAACCCGAAGCACTTCAACAAGAATTTCGGCAGCAGCCTGGCGATTTGGGACTGGATCTTCGGCACGCTCCACATTCCCAACCGCGAGCGGGAGACTCTCACCTTCGGCGTCGGTTCCTCGCCCGACCACCACACCGTCGTCGGCGGCATGCTCACTCCGTTTGCAATGGCCTGGAGACGCCTGCGCGCGGAGCCTTGATGCGCGCTTCACGCTCGCATCGTAAGCCGCGTCATGCGGACGACACGTCTGGTCACGGACCAGGAAAGCACGCCGAGGACGCGTCGGCGACGCGACCTGGGAGCGGCGGCAGATCCTGTCGCACTGCGATAAAAGAACGGGCCGTCCGCACTTCCATGCGATAGCCGTTCGCCGTGAGCCAACCGGCTGTCGCGGTCGCTTCGGACGGAAGCCACACATAGTCAGGGGCGATGCGACCGAGTGCCGCAAGTCCATCCGGCTTGCCTTCGACGATCGCTTGCTGCTCTGCTATCGTCTCCGGGGTGTAGACCGTCTCGCGGCGCCCGTCGATGGAGACCTTCAGTGCCGGACCGAAGTGCCATAAGACGTACTCGCCCCAGTCGAAGTAGGTCACGAGTCGTCCGCGCGTGCCGCGCAGTGCTTCCGCAGCCCGCGTGTCTGGAGCATACGGCGAATCCAGGATTCGCACGCATGTCGGCACCAACGGAATGGGAAACGCAAGCGCCAGCGTGATGCCGACGAACACCATTTCCACGGCGAGCAGTGCCATCGACTTCGATGTCGTGCGGCCGTCTGGTTCGTCCGATGGCCAACCCGGGGACAGCAGCATCACCGCCGCGAGTGCGAACAGCGGAACGAGTCGCGTGACATTCGCCGCGGCGTAGCCGAGCACGACCAGCGCGGCCAACGGTGCTGCTGGCGGTCGCCCGACCTTCACCCAGGACAGCACCGTTGTAGCGACGCCCAAGATCCACAGAATGACTGGCCCGGCACCGTTCCGAACAATCGGCTGCCATTCGGACAGGTCGGCGCGGTTCTGTCGCATGGTCTCGAGGAGGTACTGCCAGAGCTCCACGCCGTACGGATTCAACAACGTCGCCACGAAGCTCATCGCCCCCACCAGCAGCAGCCGCCCGCGTTCGGGCTGTCGTTGAATCCACGCCACCACCGTCCAGACGAAGAGCACAAGACCACCGACCATCCACCCACCGTGCAGGTTGGCCCACATCGCAAACAGCACCGGCACACACCAGATCGCTCTGGATCGCGTCGTCAGGATTCGGCAGATGATCACGACGCCGATTGCGGTCCACTGTTGCGGGCGCAACGTCGACAGGAGCGGCAGAGTGCTCCAGGCCGCAACGGCAATGCCGCCCCATCGCCACGCAAATGCCTTGTGTCGTAGCGCGTGCCAGACGAGTGCGAGCAGCAGCGCTCCAATCGCGGCTTTCAACAGGCCAAGGCCGGCCGGGCCTGCCACCCGATAGGCGACGGCCATGACCACGCCGCCAAGCCATTCGTGATACAGGAACGGCTTCCCCTGCGTGAACGTGTACGGATCGGGGCCCGTCGCAAAGCCGTCGCGCAAAATGTCCAGACCGAAGCGCACGTGGCCCCACAGGTCGGTATCGGCGAAGGTCGTCAACACACCGATGGCCATTCCCGCGAGCGCGAATGGGCGCAAGGCAGGGCCATAGCGCGTGCCTGCGGCACGCGGCACCTCAAACGTCGAACTGGTGGGCATCAAGAGGCCATCAGATTAAACCAGCTTGTTCATGTCCTGGCGGTTGACACGCTGCCTTCGGTCCAGCTACAAGTAGTGCGATGCTTCGCTTCGCGCGCACGTGCGGCAAGACGCAGCTGGGGTCCTTCAAAGGATGCCCAGCGACGGTCGCGTGCGCCCGAGGAGCTGCGCTGAACACGTAGCACACACACATTTCAATCGAATCAGGACTTCTGACGAAGCTCCTGACTCACGTTCAAGGGCCCGCGACCATTCGGTTGCGGGCCTTTTTTTGTTTGTGCGCAAGAAACGAGAGGGCTTTCGCGATGACCAGTGAATTCGATAACTCGACCCGCCTGAATGTTGGGATTGTTGGCGCGACGGGGTTGGTTGGCGATGTGATGCGGGCCACGCTCGCTGAACGGAACTTCCCTGTCGGCAATCTACGACTGTTTGCCTCAGAGCGGTCGGCCGGCAAGTCGCTACCGTGGAAAGGCGCCTCGGTTGTCGTCGAGAATGCGTCGACCGCCGATTACTCAGGGCTCGACGTGGTCTTCTTCTCGGCGGGAGCGGAGACCTCCCGGCAGCTGGCTCCCCTCGTCGCTTCCGCAGGTGCGATCGTGATCGACAACTCGTCTGCGTGGCGAATGGATCCCGACGTGCCACTGGTCGTCGCCGAGGTGAATCCCTCGGTGCTCAACGCTATTCGAAAGGGCATCGTGGCGAACCCCAATTGCACGACGACGGCGGCAATGCCGGTGCTCAAGCCGCTCCACGACGCCGCCGGATTACGGCGCCTAGTTGTGAGCACCTACCAGGCCGTGTCGGGTGCTGGAATTGCCGGCGTGCAGGAACTGGAAGCGCAGGTGCATAAGGCCGGGGGTGACTCGGCAACGCTGATGCGTGACGGCGCCGCGATCAACTTCCCCCAGCCGAAGAAGTGGACGGTGCCGATCGCGTTCAATGTCGTGCCGTTGAACTATCGCGTGGTCGAAGACGGCTATACCGAGGAAGAGGTGAAGCTTCGCGACGAGAGCCGCAAGATCCTGGCGATCCCTGACCTGCGAGTGTCGGGCACGTGCGTACGCGTACCGGTCTATACCGGTCATTCGCTGTCGATCAATGCCGAATTCGATCGGCATATTTCGGTGGATGCGGCACTGGCGCTGTTGAGAGAGGCGCCAGGCGTAATCGTCACCGACGTACCGAACCCCTTGACCGCGAGTGGCCAGGATCCCGTGTTCGTGGGTCGCGTACGCCGGGATCCTACCGTCGACCACGGGCTCGCGCTGTTCGTCAGCGGCGACAACCTGCGGAAAGGCGCGGCGCTGAATGCCGTGCAAATCGCCGAGGTCCTCGGGTCGCCGGCGCGATTGCGAGCGTAGTGGAAACGCCGGCGAACGTTATCGCGTCGAGCTGCGTCAGGCCGAAGCGTAAATGTGCTACGAGCCTAGAATGTTCCGATGAGAGCCTTCAAACACCTCGAGACGAAAGTGGTCCGCGCGGGCACGCCGTCACCGCGAATCGGCGGCGCGGTGATCATGCCGATCTTCCAGTCGGCGATGTTCGAGTACGCGGGCGAGACGAGCTACCACGACCTGAAATACATCAGGCTCAACAACACACCAACACATACTGCCCTCCACGCCAAGCTCGCGGCGATGGAGAACGGAGAGGCAGCGCTCGTGGCCGCCAGCGGCATGGCGGCCATTTCGACAACGCTCCTGACCGTGCTGGCGCCCGGCGACCATCTGCTCGCGCAGGACTGCTTGTACGGCGGCACACTCGATTTCCTGAACACGGAACTCGCGGCACTCGGCGTCGAGACGACGTTCGTCGACGCGGACGCGCCCGCGTCATGGCCGCCGCTCGTCCGACCGAATACACGCGCCATCTATGTCGAGAGCCTCACCAATCCGTTGCTGCAGATTGCGGACCTCGAAGCGGTCGTCCAGTTCGCCAGAAATCGTCGCCTCGTCTCGCTCATCGACAACACGTTCGCCACGCCGGTCAACTTCCAGCCGATCGAGCATGGCTTCGACCTTGTGCTGCACAGCGCCACCAAATATCTCAACGGCCACTCCGACATCGTGGCCGGTGTGGTGATCGGCTCCCGAGACTGGATCGAGCGAATCACCCACCGTTTGAACCATCTCGGTGGCTCGCTCGATCCGCACGCGGCCTTTCTCCTGGACCGCGGGCTGAAGACGCTCGTCGTGCGCATGCGCCACCAGAACGCGGCAGCGCAACATATTGCCGAGCAGCTCCAGCGTCATCCCGCCGTGACGCGTGTCAACTACGCCGGCCTGGCAAGCCACCCGCGGCATGAGCGCGCGCGCCGGCTCTTCGGCGGATTCAGCGGCATGCTGAGTTTCGAGGTGAATGGCGGGGCAGACGCGGCCGATCGCTTCATGTCGCACACCACGCTGCCGATCATCGCGCCCAGCCTTGGCGGAGCGGAGACGCTGCTGACGCGGCCGGCGCTCACATCGCACGCCGGCATGGATCCCGAGCAGCGCCGCACGGCCGGGATCAGCGACGGCCTCATCCGCATGTCGGTAGGACTCGAGTCGCCGGACGAGATCGTCGACGACTTGCTGCAAGCGCTCAGAGCGGCGGAGGTCAGCACGATACGGTGACGAGGCTGCGCGCCTCGCTTGAGCACACCAGTTCGTCAGGCGGCGACACTCGGTTCAGCATTTGCATTTCGTCAACGCGTGCTCGAGAAGGGTTCCCTCGCGTGGTCTGAACTTGCGCGTCGCACGTGGCGTGAAGTCGGCGACGACGACGTCCTCGGCCTGGCGGCTCAGCTGTCGTACTACTTCTTCCTCGCGCTGTTCCCCGCGATCCTGTTTCTCCTCGCCCTCGCGAGCTTCTTCCCGCTCTCGAACATCACCGACGACGTCGGTCGCTCCCTGGGCCCATTCGTATCGCCGCAAGTGCTCGAACTGATTCAAGAGCAAATGCGACGGCTCGCTCACAACCAGAGCGGTGGACTGCTCACGTTTGGCGTCGCGGGTGCGTTGTGGAGCAGTTCGTCGGCCATCGTTTCGATCGTTGGCGCGCTCAACCGGGCGTATGACATCGATGAGGGACGGCCGTGGTGGAAGGTTCGACTCATCGCCATCGGCCTCACGCTCGGCGTAGCGGTCACATTCCTCCTCTCGTTGTCGTTGGTCCTCGTCGGGCCGACGGTCGCCGAGAAGCTCGGACAAATGACCGGCTGGGGTGCACCATTCGAGTGGACGTGGCTGATTCTGCAATGGCCGATTGTGTTCATCCTCATCGCGAGCGGAATAGGCTTGATCTACTACGTCGGACCCGACGCCGACCAGGACTGGGCGTGGATCACACCAGGTGCCGTCGTCGCCACCCTTCTTTGGCTAGTGGTCTCGCTTCTTTTCAAGCTCTACGTCGCTAACTTCACTGATTACGAAGGTTCCTACGGCACTGTCGGTGCGGTAATCGTGGTGCTGCTGTGGTTCTATGTCTCGGGTATCGCGATCTTGACCGGTGCGGAGCTGAACGCCGAAATCGAGCACGCGTCTCCATACGGAAAAGCCCCCGGGCAGAAGAACGCTCAAGGAAAGCGGCTGATCGGCGCGCGGGCGGCGCGAGCGTATCAACAACGGCACCAGTCTGGTGAACTGGCCGCACCGCCACCTCCGGCGACTCCCCCGCCTCGGCCAAGCCTCGGATTGGGCGCGGCGATCGCGGGCGCGATTTTGCTGACGAAGTGGTGGAATCGGCGTGGTGATCGTGGCGGGCCAACCCAATCACCGCGGCCGTCATGACCGCGCATCGCGAATCGGGAATGACATGATTGATTTGTATAACGACAAGACCGGCGAGCTCCTCGGACCGATCACGGAGAGTGACCTGAAGGTTCTGGTGGATGCGCTCGAAGAAGAATCCACCGACGACAGAGATTATTTCATCGACGCGGCGACGATCGATGTCATCGCAGACGGACGGGCAACTGAGCATCTGGTTGGCCTACTGCGGAAGGCGCTCGGCGACTCCGACGGCGTCGATATCCGCTGGGCCCGACGTGCTGATCACTAGCGGCAGGAGCCTGGCCCTTCGCTGTCCAGCCTTTTTTGAACAGGATTTCCGTGCATAATCGCGGCACATGCCGTCGATGCTGCGTGACGCCGTCCGCCAACTACTCAAGTCACCCGGCTTCACCCTCGTCGCCGTGGCCGGTCTCGCGCTCGGTATCGGCGCGAACACAGCGCTCTTCAGCGTCGTCAACTCCGTGCTCCTGCGGCCGCTGCCGTATCACGAGCCCGACCGACTGGTGAGACTCGCGTCCACCGACCAGGAACACGACCGCACCCGCGTCGGGTTCTCGTATTCGCGATTCCTCGACGTGCAGCAGCGGCAGCACGTGTTCAGCGACCTTGCGTTGTCCGCAGGCAACGCCTTCACGCTGACGGGACGCGGCGATCCCGAACAGGTGATTGCCCTGCACGCCTCGGCCGCGCTAATGCCGACGCTCGGGCTGCAGCCGATCGTCGGGCGCAACTTTTTGTCGAATGAAGATCGCCCCGGCGGCCCACATGTGGTGTTGATTGGCCAGCGAATGTGGCAACAGCGATTCAATCGCGATGCGTCGGTCCTCGAACAGGTGCTGATACTCGACGGAACGCCTTACGCGATCGTCGGCGTGCTGCCGGAAGCGGCAACGGCGTTTCCCCTCAATCGGGCTCAGATCTGGGTGCCACGTCCCACCGAAGTGGCCTATCTCGAGGCCCTGCAGGGTGGCGGCTACTACTTCCAGGCAATCGCCCGACTCAAACCGGACGTCTCGCTCGAACAGGCGCGCGAGGCGATGAGTGTGATAGCCGCGGGGTATCGGACAGCGCACCCAGGGAACGTCGACGCACCGTCTACGATCGAGCTCGTGCCGCTCCTGGATGATGCCGTCGGCGCGCAGCGAGGGAGTTATCTGCTGCTCTTTGGCGTGGTGACGTGCGTGCTGCTCATCGCGTGCGCCAACATCGCCAACCTGCTGCTCGCCCGCTTTGCGGGAAGACGACGGGAGATCGCTGCGCGGTTTGCGCTCGGTGCGAGCCGGTGGGACGTGGTGCGTCAGCTCATCTCGGAAAGCGTGCTGCTCGCGCTGCTTGGCGGCGCCGTCGGACTGCTGCTCGCGCAGTGGGCGCTGCGGGCTCTGGTCCCCTTCAGTGCGGACTTGATCCCGCGCGTCGCTGAAATCAACATCGATCCCACTGCGCTCGGCTTCACGCTGATGGCGACGCTCGCCACCGGCCTGTTGATTGGCCTGCTACCCGCGATGCATGCCTCGGGCGTCAACGTCCTCGACGCGCTAAAGGACACGGGCCGAGGGTCTTTCAGGTCGGGTCGTCATCTTCGTTCCGGCTTGCTCGTGGTTGAAGTCTCGCTGTCGCTGGTACTGCTGATCGCCGCCGGGCTGCTGCTGACCAGCTTCGCGCGACTACAGAGCGTCGACCCCGGCTTCGCGCCGGAGGACGTGTTCACTGCCCAGATCGTGTTGCCGCGGCATTACTCGCCCGACCAGCGAATTGAGTTCTACGAACAGTTCTATCAACGCCTCACGACGCTGCCCGGCGCCTCGTCTGCCGCACTCAGCGACCTCGTGCCGTTGACCGGCGGTCAGACGCCGACGGTGGTGGCGGTAGCCGACCGGCCGATTCCGCCGCTGAGCGAACGCGCAACGGCGACCCGGCATCTCGTGTCGCCGCGCTATTTCAGCACTATCGGGATTCCGCTGCGCGCGGGCCGAGACTTCGATGAGCGCGACAACACGCGCGTGCCGCAGGTCGTCATCATCAACGACACGTTCGCGCGCCGGCTGTTTCCGGGCGAGAACCCGATCGGCCGCACGCTGATCACCGGGATGGTGCAGCGGCCAGCTCAGGTCGTCGGCGTGGTCGCTGATATCCGCGGCGAGACGCTGAACACACCGCCCGAGCCGGAATACTTCCTGCCGGTGCTGCAGCGGCCGGAGGCGACCACCAACGTGTTGGTGCGCAGCCACCTTCCACCCGCTGGTGTTGCGACGCTCGTGCGCCGGGCGCTTCGCGCGATTGATCCCGATCTGCCGCTGCTGCAGCCGGGCGCGTTGACGACGCGCATCGCGCAGACAGTGGCGAACCGGAAACTGGCGCTGATGCTGCTCGTGGCATTTGCTGCGCTCGCGCTCGTGCTCGCGGCTCTCGGCGTCTACAGCGTGACGGCGCATCTGGTGGCGTTCCGCACGAGCGAGATCGGCCTGCGCATGGCGATGGGCGCATCTCCGGGCGCAGTGATGCGGATGGTGCTCGGTCACAGCCGTCGTCTCACGCTGGTGGGGATCGCGCTCGGTATCGCCGGCGCGCTGGTTGTGTCGCGGCTGATGCAGCAGGCGCTGTTTGAAGTGGATCCCGCGGAGCCGCTGGTCTACGCCGCCCTCTCAATCACGCTGCTGCTGGTCGCGGAGGCTGCGTCGTTCTATCCGGCGCGGAGAGCCACCAGGATTGATCCCGTGATCGCGCTGCGAACCGAGTAGTCGTCGTATTGCTACTCCGCTTTCAGGGCTTCCACTGGATCCACAGCCGCCGCGCGCCGCGCCGGCAGATAGCTGGCAAGCACAGTTGCCGTCACCAGCACCACAGGCACCACGAGGTAGGTCACCGGATCGAGCGGCGTGATGCCGTACAACAGCGTCGAGAGAAAGCGCGTCAGTCCTGCCGCCGCGCCGAGACCAATCACCACACCGATGCCGGCGAGCACGAGACCGTGACGCACAAACATCCCCTTCAACTCGCGCTGCTGCCCGCCGAGCGCCGCGCGGATGCCAATCTCGCGCCTTCGCTGTGAGACCGCGTACGAGATCACGCCGTAGATGCCGACGACGCCCAAGAGCAACGCCATCGATGCGGCGATCGCCAGCATGACGAGCGTGAATGACGTCCGCGCGAGCGACTGATCGTAAACCTCGCGCATCGTCCGCGGTGACACGGGCAGGTTGGGGTTCAACGACCACACCGCCTGCCGGACCTGGTTGAGAAATCCTTCTGTGCCGGTGCGCTCGCTGCGGACGATGAAGGTCACCTGCCGAATGGCATTCGGCCGCCCTGCCGTCGCATTCACATACGCAGACAGCGGAGCCCAGTAAACCGTTGGGGGCGGCGGTTGGTACACACCGTTTTCACGGACATCCTGCACGACGCCGATGACTTCATGCCAAAGCGACCCGAGATCCTGACGGACGCGTTTGCCAATGGCCGCTCGTGGTGTGCCCCACAGTTCACGGGCGAGATTCTCGGAGATCATGACGACGGGTCTCAGGTCGTAGACGTCGGTCCACGTCATGTCGCGGCCCGCGACCAACCTGGTGCCTGCCGTTCGAAAGAATCCGGGCGAGGCGTACTTGAACACGCGCGATGGCGGGTTGTCCGACGCTGGATCGACGCGGTCGTCGGTATGGACGACGCCCCAGTTCAACACGCCCAGGTTCAAGCCGAAGCCTTCCATGGGCATCGCGCTGCCGAACGCGGCCGACGTCACACCCGGAATCGACGACAGCACGTCCTGAATGCCGTTCTGCAGTCGCGTCACACGTTCCGCGTCAGGAATGAGCGATCCGGCGACAAAGATCCGCAGGATCTGGAGTTGCTCGGGTTGTGTGAATCCTGGCTCGACGGTCCGTATCGATTGAAATGTGCGAATCATCAATCCCGCGCTCACCAGGAGCACGAGTGCGATCGCCACTTGAACAACGACGAGCACACTGCGGACGCGATGGCGCTCTCGGCTCACGCTCGCTGTACGGCCGATGCTCGCCAGCGCCGCCGAAATCCGCGGTCCGGTGTATTTCAACGCTGGGATCAATCCGAACAACACACTCGACGCGAGCGAGAGCACGGCAGTGAATCCGAACGTTCCCGCATCCAGTGAGATTTCGTTCATCCGTGGAAGATTCGCCGGACCCACGGCCAGCAAGACGCGCACGCTGACGGACGCGAGTCCGACGCCCAAGGCGCCGCCTACCAGACCGAGCAGCACGCTTTCGACGAGAAGCCCCCTGACGATCCGCCCTCGGCCCGCGCCAAGCGCTGCCCGTACGGACAGCTCTCTCTGGCGAACCTCGGCTCGAACCAGCAGCAGATTTGCGACGTTCGCGCAGGCGATGAGCATCACCAGACCGATCGTCGCCATGACCGCCCACAGCACGTCTCTCACGTTGCCGACCACTTCTTCTTTGAGAGGATGAAGGTCGGGTGTGATTTTCCAGGTCTCGTAGAGGCGTGGATTGGTGCCTGGCCCGTCAGACCACGAATTCATCCAGATCGGGACCATTCGCGCGATGTCGGCGTTGGCTTGCGCGATCGTGATCCCCGGTTTGAGCCGGGCGACGCCCTGATAGTTGAAACCGGCGAGCGTGATTCTTCCCGGATCGAACGCCAGAGGAAAGATCAGATCCGCCTCAGTGTTGACGATCCTGAATCCTTGCGGCATCACACCGACGATTTCCCGCGGACGTGAATCCATGGTGATCGTGCGTCCGATGACGGATCGGTCTCCGGCGAAACGGCGCTGCCAGTACCCGTAGCTGAGCATCACGGTCGTCGTCGCCCTGATCACGGCTGGCAGCGGCCGGGTGGCACCGACCTGATCGCCGGGCAAGAGCCAGCGGCCGGCGGCTGGCGGAACGTTGAACGCCTCAAGCACGCCATCGGTGATGCCGATCACACGGACTTGTTCCGGTTCGGCCAGTCCCGTCACCGTCGAAATTGTGGCGACCCACACACCCAGTGATTGAAAGACCCGGTTCTGCGCGGCGTAGGTGACATACATCGATGGGGAGAGACTCAACGCATCGGCAGAACTCGACCCCAGGGCGCCAGGCGCCATCAGTCGCAGCGCCACCAATTCCTCTGCGCGCGGATACGGCAACGGCTTGAGCAGAACGCTATTGAGGACGCCGAACACCGCGGTGTTGGCGCCAATCCCGACCGCGAGCGTCATCAGGACGACCGCCGTGAACCCGAGGGTGTGACGCATGGCGCGTCCGGCGAAGCGCAGATCGGCGGCCAACGAAT
>Ga0075430_100004808_pt1 | contig 11365 bp, 10 predicted proteins | sample RhiMetdeltSRZDD4_FD_75294 | JGI IMG/M metagenome (GOLD analysis project Ga0075430, IMG submission 75294) | Populus rhizosphere microbial communities from Tennessee, USA - Rhizosphere MetaG P. deltoides SRZDD4 | ecosystem: Host-associated > Plants > Roots > Rhizosphere > Soil | place: USA... | reverse complement strand
GCTCGCTCGGCGCCATGCTGCCGGACGGCGCGAGCGAATCCCGCGCGATCGATCAGGGACAGGATTTGCGCAAAACAACTGGCAACGGCTACCATAAAAATACCTCCGGCTTGTGGGTGACACGGCGTGGCAACGCCGTGGACGGGTGTGGGGAAACAACCCATCCTACTCACAAGCCGGAGGCATTTTAAGAACTTATTTTGGACAAGAGTGGGTCGGGAGTCTTTGTTTGGAAGGTTGCGACGCGACAAAAATCTTGAGCAAGAGGAGAAAACGGGACAGGCTGATTTCTTAAAGCCATCCGGCCTCGCGCGCGATGGCGTTTCGTCGGTCCACTGCGTATGCCATGGCGCTAGCCTAGAGTGAGGCCGCGGCAGGAGAAGAGGTCAGGCTCATCGTTGATTCCGCAAGCGTGCTGCAATTCGCGAATCCGCCGAAGCCCAGCCGGCATCGAACGGGCAGCCGGGGCTATCGATATCGATGACTAACGGTGCGTGATCCGAGGGTAAAGGTTTTCCCTTCCGCGCCTCGCGATCGATTTCGGCCCAGACAATGCGGTTTTTTAACGGAGCGGTCACGAGCAGGTGATCGATGCGCATGCCGAAGTTTTTGTGGAAATTGCCGGCGCGGTAGTCCCACCACGTGTATCGCCCGGGTTCCGGGTGATGCAATCGATACGCATCGACGAATCCCGCGCTCAAAAGCCGCGCAAACGCCTGTCGCTCGCGCTCCGAAACGTGCGTACCGTCATGACAGGCGCGGGGGTCCCACACATCGATATCGTCGGGCGCCACATTGAAATCACCGCCGATGATGGCCGATGTATCCGGAGTGACAGCCTCATTGATCCAGCGAGCCAGCCTGTCGAACCACACGAGCTTCGCTTCATAAAACTGCGAACCCACGAGCCGGCCGTTCGGCGCGTACACACAGATGATGCGCACGCCGCCGCATTCGGCACTTACCATCCTCGCCTCAGCCAGGGGTTCATCATCAGCGATTTCAGATGTCCGCGCGAGCCGTAATGGCTCTCCAAAATTCGTGATCACGCCGCCAATGCCGCACCGACTCGTGATCGCAACGCCGTTCCATCGACCCTCACCATGGTGCACCAGCTCGTATCCGGCCTGCTTGAATGTTGTGACAGGCGCATCCGCGTCCGCCAGCTTCGTTTCCTGCATTAGAAGCACGTCCGGCTTTGCCCGATCCAGCCACCACATGACCTTTTCTAGGCGAGCCTTCAGCGAGTTGACATTCCAGGTGACAATCCGCATGTCTAAAGATTATCCCATCTGGGGGGAGAAAAGCGGCGACATTCTACTTTTCTAAGCGTGACTCGGGTAGCAAGAGACCTTCCCTTGATACCCAATGGCGAGGTTTCCGTACTTAGCATGGGGGATTATGCTGGAACAATTGTTTCTAATAATGAAGATCCACGGCTATAGAGGATAGAAAAAGGCGCCGAACAAAGGGGTCGGCCGAACACGTCACGTTGGTGTCGAAGCAGGCGACACCCCGGTTTGAAATTCAACTGCTGAGACTTATCCGGCCTGAGCGCCTCTCCGACGCGGATCTCGACAACCTTGCACGGCCCGGCTATAACCGCATCTGTTTCGCGGTGAAGGATTTGGAGGCCGAGGTGAAACGGTTGATAAGCCAGGGCGTCAGTCTCCGGAACGAGGTCATGGACTTCCACGCTCGCAAGCTGGTGTTTCTTTCCGGTCCTGAGGGGATAACGGTGGAGTTAGCCGAGTGGCATGCCTGATGGAGACGCAAGCTGATCGTTCGCCGCCGCGCCGCGCAACTCGCTCCCGCAGAAACACATAAATGCGCTCGTCTCGTTTACATACTGATCGAAGCGATATCCTGGGTCACTGAACGTTTCAACACTCCCACATGATTCCTGCCGGCTCTAAAGCAAAACTCCAATCGTAGGCAATCGCGGCGGGATCGGACACCTTCGTGGTTAGGGCCTACAAACGCGGCAAGAAATCCTACCAGGGCGCAAAGTTTGATGCTCTGGTGGACACTTCTCCTAGGACTTTGTCATCTATCATGCACTTGAGAAATATTCCCCCTTGCGGTAGCGTTCCGAACTTAGAGCGCCTCTGTCCTAGTTGGGTATCCGTATACAATGACTTGTCGGACGGCTGTGAAGATTGCACACTGTTCATTGTTAGTCCCGGCGATCGTTTTGCTTCTCTGCGCATGTCAGTCAAAAGGTACTGGGACGGCATCTGAAATCCAGGTTCTTCAGCAACAGCTGGCCGTACAGAAAGAGTTGTTGGAGGGGATTAGGTCTGACATCGACGGGATTAAGAAAGCCATAGAAGAGGGCCGGCGGCCTGCATCTCGGCAGGACGAGCAGCCGCGTCCGGTCAGCATTGACGACGACTACATCCGGGGACGGGCTGATGCGAAAGTGACACTGATCGAGTTCTCTGATTTCCAGTGTCCGTTCTGCGCGGAGTTCTACCGCGAGACGCTGCCGCTTATCGACAAGGACTACATCCAAACCGGAAAGGTCCGGATGGTCTACCGCGACTTTCCGCTTGTGGACGTGCATAAGGATGCTCAGAAGGCGGCGGAAGCGGCGCAGTGTGCAGGAGAGCAGGGGAAGTATTGGGAGATGCACGATAAGATCTTTGCCAACTATACGACCTTGAGCGTGGATGACTTGAAGAACCATGCGAGAGGATTGGACATTGCCGCAGACCGATTCGATCGGTGTGTGGAATCGGGCAAGTTTGCCGAGGAGGTCAACAAGGATGTGAGGGACGGCCGTGCACTAGGGGTTCAGGGAACTCCGACATTTTTTGTGGGACTGACCGGGCAGGACAACACCATTCAGGCCATTCCGATCGGTGGTGCCAGGCCCTACGCGGTTTTCAAACAGACTTTCGACAAGTTCCTGGAAGGAAAATAGCCCCCAAGCACAGGAAGGGTTTCCATGTCTCATATGACTGCGTCGCGTACGGGGACACTCTCTTGGCAGTATGGCATGGTGGCAACCACCGTCTTTTCCGTAGCCGCGATGTTGTTGGTTGGATGCGCGAGTCGGGGTGACAAGAGCGTCAGTTCCGTTGGCGGTGCCGCTGCAGCCAGCCGGAATGGAAAAGGTCAGGGGAAGGCGGAGGCTCCCTCCGTGAAGCGCTTTGGCCAAAGCGGTAAAGGCGCCCTGGACTGTCTCGCGAACTTGCCGATACCTACGCCGAGCCCACCGGCCCATCGTGTCATCCAGTTGGTGAATTGTTCCAATCAGATGCTTTTGGGTGCGGCAAACGCGGCGAAACAGCCTGGGCAGCCGCTGACTTCTGTGTTCCCTCGAGAACAAACCTGGGAGATGAACCCTGTCGGCAGTCCCAATTTCGGGAATGTCCTGACCATCGACATCCCACCGCAATGGGAAAATACGAAATGCCCCCCGGGTGCCAAGACTTGTGACGCGGTGGGGCCACGGTTCTGGGCGCGAACCGGCTGCCGGTACGACATCGCGTCGGACCGGGCCCAGTGCGAGACGGGGGGCTGTGGCGGAAAATACGACTGTAGCAAGGCCCAACTCGGCGCCACGGTGGGGACCACGATTGCTGAGTGGACCTTCTATGAACCGGTGAAGGCTCCGCTCGACGCACCAACAGTGTTCTATAACAAGGATTCGCCGGATATCAGTGCGGTCGACGGTGTCAACCTCACCATCGATATTCAGCCTCTCAATAGTAGCCCTCATGATCCATTTGACGTCTTAGGCGGACATGACATCCAGTGGTTGGCCGAGCAGTACCCCTTGAGCAAATCCGGTCAAGATTTGCGGGGACCCGGCCAGTGCCTCGATGCATTCCGGCTCAAGCGATCGGATCTCACGTCTGGGACGCGCGCCTTCGTGATCGTCGACAACGACGGCCAACCGCTTGGAGGCGACAGCACAGTGGCCTGCTTCTCAAACTGCGCGAGATATGCGTATCCCGAACCTCCTCCGATCACATGTGACGACTCGGATCGCAACTCGCAATGCTATCTCTGGAAAGCGTTTTGTCTGGGAGATCCCAGCCAATATGGACCGGCCCGGGGGAAGTGTACTCAAGACAGCGACTGCCCGGTGGGCGGCGCCTGTTGGGATCTGAAAGATGCCACGTCTCCCCTCGACCATACCTGCCAAGGCCGAGCCTTCATCAAGAACGCGACGTGTGATCCGAACGTCTGCACCTATCCTTATGGCTATGTCGATCCCGTGAAGAATGTCACATTCTATTCCACGCAGCCTCCGTTCGGTCAGTGCACTGATGTGACTTCGGATCCGAATAAGTCTATCGGCGACGACACGTTGCATGCCGTGCTGCCAAAAGCCTATACCTGGCCCAACGATCCGCAGGTGTACGGCGGCGATGCCACGGCGTACCGCATCATTTTCGCCCCGGGAGGCACGCCCGTTCCTATCACCCCGGCGGGTGACATTCCCATGTGCAGTGACCTGCCGACCATCTATGGGTACGCGAGCCAATATGGAGGGGCAAAGAGTGCAAGTAAGCCCTGCGACGTCCCGGTCAATCAAGGTGGCGCGGTGTTCGGGGTGGCTTTTCCCGTCGCCACTGCCCAAAACCCATGGGCATGCGACGTGGGAGCTGGTTCGGGGGACAACGGGGTGATCTGCCGCTGGAAGGCGGACACGCGACATCCGCGCGAGTAGAATCGGTGGTCGGTGCGGTCTGGCTATCGCGGGATGATGTGTTCGTGCCGACCTTCATCTTTTCGTGCAGCAAAGGAGAAGGTGCTTTCTTGATATCCATCACCGTAGTCCGGAACAAGTTTCACCACTCAGAGAAGGCCGCTTCCGATTGAACGCCTTGTCGATTCTCCAAGAACGATCCCTTCAGAGTGATTTAGGGAGGCGTTTCGGGGCTGGGCGGAAGGCTTGCTGGTTGAGACGAGCCGTTGATGAGGGGAGGACGTGACATGGATTTCGCGTAGCGCACTGTGAATGTGGAGGCCGGGGGGCGCCCGTTTTCCTGCGTGAGTGTCAAGGAAGGAGCCGTGCTCAAAAGGGGGGCACGATAGGCTCCCAGGAGGTGCGAAAAAGCCAGAAAGGTACCGTGAGTCTTTTCTTGGACCGGATAGACCTATACCGGGTACAAAAAGAGCGTGCTAGAGCAATCTAGCAGGCTATTCTATTTTGCCGTAACAGCTGGCGGTTACGAAGAAAGCCCCCGGTCTCGCGATCAGCGGCCTTTTCTTGACTCTCCCCTTAGCAAAAAGTAGCCTATTCACAATTCTTGGCTTGGATCGACTGACCAGGACAACCGTTCCATTTTCCAATCGCAAAAAGGAAAACATGGAAAGGCCATCTCTCGCATTGAGTAGAGAACACGATGGCGAAGGTAGTATCCATCCATTTCGCGATCCGGACGTGGATGATCAATGGAAACTTTTCTTTCAGCTCAAAATCAAAAATAAAGGTGACGGCCGCGCGGAGAACTGGAGAGTTTGGTTTACTCCGCTTGATGATACGACCCGGGTTGTATTGGATCCTGCAGTTGCTCGCCAGGAAGCCTACCGAAGAGATCTGCTATCCGGCAGGTATGAGACAATATTGGATGAAAGAACGCGGGTTCGTGATTCTTACATTGAACCTCATGAGGCCCATCTTATTCCAGGGCGCCACTCGATTGTATTGAAGGGCAACCCGCCGTTTGTAGAGATTCAATTCAAACTAAACGCGGACAATATGGGGACCGTGTACTGGGTGTGGCGGATCACCATCGATTGGAAAACCCACAAGGTTCTATGGGATGAACAAATGTCTTCCGAAGAGGAACAAAGCGATCCCACACAGCCGTTTTATATCATTATTCATTTCCTTCGCAGGATCTTTTATGGTTTTGGTGGGTGATATGAACACACTTCGTTCGTGGTCCTGTAAAAAGAATGGGGATCACGTGCGTTCCAGTGCAGGCTCGTCGGACTGCTGTAGCTGGCGGAAAGCGGCTGCGGCTTCTCCCATCTCCCACATATGATGTGGAGGCTTCCGATCCGCCAAGCGCGGTCGGGCCTCGCTCGGTGTCCCGCCACGCATCCGTCACTTTTTCCCTGGAGTATGGCCCATTCGCCATCGTACAGGAGATTGCCACGAAGGTCGGCTTGGGCCACGTCTTGTTTACGCGTCTGATACGCGTAACGCTACGTCAGGTCGTCCGAGAGCCTCTCTTTTGGGCCCATATCCCAGTGCTGACCTTCGCCGTCGTCCCGAGCCTTCTGCTGGAACTTGGTGCTGCAATCTGTGGTTGTGGCGGTGCAGTCGTTATGATTCTAAGGCCGAAATGATGTAGTGTCCCACTCAAAGACGACTTTCTTGAGCTTGTGAAGCATGTCATGGTTGGATCCTCGCTCACTGATGTGTGAGAAATCTATGCAAAAACGTCAGGCCTCGATACCAGAGAAAATCGGTCAATCAATGAGATTGATCGACCAGCTCTTGCGCGGTGCAATCCGAAACAAACGGCTTATAGAGTTTGAGTACCAACAGCTGAAGCGCGTGGCCGAGCCGCACGACTATGGGATTCAGAACGGAATAAAGAAAGTATTGGTCTACCAAGTATCCGGCGGCAGTAAGAGTGGACGCCTTCCGGATTGGCGTGATTGCGATCGCCTCCATGGAGCGGGTGCGCGTATTGGACGAAAGATTTCATGGAAGCCGAGCCAAGTACGTCTATGAACATAAGAAATGGGATCAGGTGTTTGCGAGAGTCGCACCGGGAAACCAGAACCCAAAGGGATAATCAGTTCGAGCGGCATATGTCGCCGGGAATCTGGATGATCCTTGCGCTCTTTCCACAATCAGCCCGACGGCGCAGCCCTCAATACATACTCTGATTACCGCATCACTCCCGGGACCTGCCCATACATCGTGTAACACACACATGGAGCTCCGTTGGAGCCGGGCTGCATCAAAGGGCATGTGCCCATCTGGGTTGCGCAGGTAGCGGCGCTGGCGCTATTGTAGTTATTGTAGCTTTGCTGATACGAATTCAGAGCAGCAGGAGGTGCGGACTGATTCCCATTCTGATGCTTCTTGGTAAATTCGCTTTGAACGACTTGCGCCGCTGTTTTGACAAATTCGTCGGATATCTTGTAACTGGTACAGTGACTGTTAATTTCATCCGTGCTAAAGCCACCTTGTTTCATCTCAATCCTATCTTTGCTGCTGCATGTGTTGTGAGGTATACAAGAAGCTAACAAACACAGAGCACTGAGTAGACCAATGATGTTTGCTAAATGTTTCATGGCCAATCCTCCCCTTACTATGGCTCGATAGCGTTACCGTCCCAATGAATAGGCCTTTCATAACAATGAACATCGCCGTTTTTCGGATGACCGATTTTGCATCGCGTTCACGAACCGATGTTCATCGAGAGAACAATGTCCGGTCGATCCTGTAATGAGCAATAGGCGGGCCTGGATACGGTTTGGATGTATTACGTATAAGCCCTTGAAACTTTAGAGAGGCGCAGGTCGTGCGGCCATGGATGTATCTCATTCGATACGCCAGTGTATCTGGGCGCCTTTCCGCCGTCGTCGGTTCGAAGGCGGTAGAAAACGGATGTGCCGATGTCGAGGAAAACACTCACTCGATGGCAAGAGGCAGATCATGAAAGCAGATCCGGTGTTCGGGAGGGACGGGAAGCTGTAAGGCCAGTTCAAAGCGCAGTGGGTGGCCACTTTATGGCTCCAATCGAACGGAGGAAAACCGGACCGGGACGGAAACCAACATGCGCTCGCCATCGTGGACCGATGAGAATGAAAGCGATCCCGGGAGCACTCCACTAAGAAGCTTTTTTTGTGGCTCGCTGAGCATCTCTCGGATCGAACTCTGTGGAGAGTCAAGCGCACAAGGGCATACTTCCGAAGATTTTCCAGCATGGTGACGTGTGCCATGACATGAGTCGCCGCTTCGATCATATTGATCTGCGACTTCGAAGTCTCGCTGAGGTAAGGTCGTTTCTATGAGCAGCTGTTGCCGGCGCTTGAATTCACCCACGATGCTCAGATCGAGGGATGGCTCCAGTATGAAGCAATGACAGGCGATGAAAGACCGGAGTTTGTAGGAGTGACAGAGTCACCACAGCACAGTCTTTTCTTGACCGAGAACCACGGGTGGGTCATGTTGCTAATACGTGTATTGCGACACCTCTATTGATGTCCATCCTTGGCTTGACCGGAAGGATATGGAGATGTATATCGTCCGATAAGAGCCTGATGGTAACGGTCACTCGTATCCCTTGTGAGTTGTAATTGGTGCGTTGGTCAGTTTGTCTGGCCACATCTCCTGTTGTGAGTACCTTAGTGGACCAGTGTAACCTACCGAGGGGGTGTTAGATGAGCGACATAGCCTCACTGTTGCTTAACCAGGCTCCCATTCTTCACCGATCGGCCAATGAAATCTGCTTCCAAGTCGATCACGTTGAACCCTGTCAGGAACGACTGGCCTCGACGAAAGCCAGGAGCAAACTAGAAGAAAAAACAGGCAGATCGTTATTGGCTTGCAGTCACGATGACTCGTGCACGGTCGTTGGGGTCAGGGAAGTTGGTGAACATGCGTTCGTGAACGCAGTCCATTTGGCCTTCAGCGAACACAGGCCCATGGTGTTTACCCCTGATACCGTTTGGATGACGCTGGCTCAAGGCTTTGCGCAACACGTCAACAACCATGCGGAGGCACTCAGATCCCGTCTCGTGCAACACAAGGGTAAGGTGACGCTCGAAGCGGAAGCGAAGGTGCTCGCCGAACCCCAGCATTGGATTCATGTCATTGAGCAATGGGGCAGCGCCATTAAACGGCATGTTGGAGTTAATCTGTATGACCTCATGATTTGCGATTTCAGCACCACGACCCCGACGGTAAGGACGGCGAGTCAAGTCGTCATGATGGACGCATTTCAGCAGTATTTCGATTACCATTTGATATGCATTTGCGGTATTCCATCCATAACGTTGCAGGGCTCAGTGGACGACTGGATCAGGATTCGAGAGCGCGTTGATCTTATGGAGGGCTATCACCTTGAATGGTGGACGGACAGGCTCAAGCCGTTGTGTGATGCTTTTGTTGAGACAGCGAAAGGCGCCCCTTCTCTCAGTTTCTGGCGTCACATTTACAAGCCCAAGGAAATCTATGGGGGGGAGGTCATCACCGGTTGGTTGGCAGACTTGTTCCCTTATGTCCAAGATCCAATCACACATGCCCCGACAGTAAGAAATCCGATTCTGGAAACACCACGCCATGAACTTCGCGCTGAACAGGGTCTGAGGCCGGAGATGCTCCCGACAGGTATATCGCAAGCTCCTTTTAAACTAAAAATAACGGACAAACCTGGCGCACAGGAGTTGGATCTAGTCGCGGGTTTTATCGGAGTGACGCAAGATTCGATGAGTGGCAAGCTCCAGCCGGAAATCGGTTGGGCTGTTTTGGAGGAGCATGGCTTTTCGAGGTTATTGGATGAACTCGTTCCTGTGCATGAACAGAGGAACCCTCCCGGGAAAAGCCTTTTTCCCGCACCATTTGGTGGCGTGCCGAAAGAGCTTATTCAGCTCATGGACAGAGCCGGGGCCGAGTATACGTTTTTTGCCGGCACCACACACTCGTGGCGCCTGAAGATCGTTGCAACCCTTCCCACTCAGGTGCTCGTAGGAACTGGGTCGATTCAAACTGCTACGCATTTCATGGAGCTTACCGACGGACGGCAGATCGCCTATCTGCCTATGTATGGATTCAAGGAACGGTCTCAAGAATGGTGGATTATTGTGGGACGGCTTCAGAGTGATGGTTTCATGGCCATTCAGACGGTCATTGCGAAAGGGATACCACAGTTGCTGGAGCGCATGGCTTCCAGCAGAGGGCGATACTATTTTGATGACCCTGACTTCGTTTCCGATGGTTTTCTCTGAAGTCCAAGGCAAAGTTTTTCTTCCCTCACGCGATGCAGATTTGACTCGCTGGATTAATGATGGCGGAACACATGGGTACGGTCGCCATGGATCTTCCCGTAATGGAGAGCGACTCTCCGCCTCCGATTCGCCTCAGAGGGCATACGCTCCTGTGCCTACAAGGGTTCCGTGGAAAGGGGTACAGCCCAGAGTTTGTAGAGAACATGAGCGCGATACACCGTATCCTTACTGGTCATCCCGAGACCCTGGTCGAAGTTTTGGATAGTCCCGATGTCGTGTGTGGCGCTTGTCCGCATCGGCACCCCATCGGGTGCACCTTAAACGGGAATCGGTCCGAGGAGGAGTTGAAAGACCAAGATCACGTGGTGCTTCGAAGGCTTGGACTCCAAGTGGGAAGTCGCGTCCGCTGGCAAGGCGTTCTCGACCGTATCCGTGCGTCGCTGCGCAGCGATGATCTGTCCACCATCTGTGGCAATTGTCGGTGGTTACCACTTGGCCTCTGTCGAGAGGGGATCGAGCGGCTGGGTCATCCCACCAAGGACCTACCTTCGGACGAAATTAATGGGCGATAGCAGTCCCTTGAAGCGAAGTCGATACTGAACGTCTTGGGGACCCCTTCGTACAGTGTCGGGGAAACATCTGGTAGGGGTTGATCACCATTGCAAGAACTCTCCCGGTTGTTCACCGGTGCGCATCATACGGTCCATCGCGTGGCGCGATCAGGGATTCGGCACAAACCTAGTCGGAACCGCCGAGGCTGCGTTCATACAGGAGCACCTTCCATCCGTCCTCTTCACTCAAGAATTGTCCCACGATCGGCAGCATCCCCGTTCCAGGTACTTTCCCAGACTGCCCGCTGCTGCCGTTCTTCAGCACCCACATCATTTCCCCGGGCGTTCGCACTTTCTTGAACTTGGGGTTTGTAAAATCGCGCGGCTGAATTGGGAGGACCTTGGCGGCGCTGCCGTTTCCTTTTCCTTCGGAGCCGTGACATTGAAAGCACGTGCCGCGTCCGAGAAAAATGGTCTTCCCTTCCTCCAAGATCTCGGGAGTCGGTTCAAATGGCGGTTTCAAGGCCTTGGCTTCGGCGAGTTGTCCTGTTGGAACACGAGCAACTCGAATGTCGAATTCGCCGCCGGCTTGTCCGTAGCCGGCAGGATCGGCCGAGAATCCTATCTGTGGGTGCATGAAGGCCAATGTGGCTATAAGGACCATGAGACTGAAACGGTTCATCTTAAACCTCTTTGCGATATGAAAAATTGTCCGGAGACATATTGTGTTGCTCGTGGCTCGTTCATACCCTTCGTCCCCTGTGATCAGAATGTTAAGGGCGTTGGTGTGGTCACTCATGACCGGTCTCCATTGGTGTGCTAGGCAGAGGCATGTGAATGGAAGGTGAGGCGTCCTGATACATCAGCGACATGCGGAGTAT
>Ga0075430_100004803_pt1 | contig 11370 bp, 5 predicted proteins | sample RhiMetdeltSRZDD4_FD_75294 | JGI IMG/M metagenome (GOLD analysis project Ga0075430, IMG submission 75294) | Populus rhizosphere microbial communities from Tennessee, USA - Rhizosphere MetaG P. deltoides SRZDD4 | ecosystem: Host-associated > Plants > Roots > Rhizosphere > Soil | place: USA... | reverse complement strand
CATCGTGCTCAACAGCAACTCGAGCTGCAGCACGATCAGCTGCTCCGCGACGTCGCAGCAGGTCCAGTGGCTGCGAGCCGATCTCGCCGCGAACCCAACGGCATGCACGCTCGCATACTGGCACCATCCGCGCTTCAATTCGGGAGCGCAGCACGGGAACAACAGCGCGGTCGCACCGTTCTGGGATGCGCTCTTTGACCTCGGCGCCGACGTCGTGCTGAACGGCCACGAGCACGTGTACGAGCGATTCGCTCCGCAAACGCCGGGTGGCATTGCCGACGCGGTGGGTGGTATCCGTCAGTTCACCGTGGGCACCGGTGGCGCGGACCACTACTCGTTCGGCACGATCAAGCCGAACAGCGAGGCACGTAGCGGTAACGCGACGGGGGTGCTCAGGCTGATCCTCAAACAGAACGGCTACGACTGGCAGTTCATGTCGGCAGCCGGATCTACGTTCACCGACTCGGGATCAGGAACGTGTCACTAGGGACTCTGATTAAGGCGTTAGGCATCGTATCGGCGGCGTCAAGTCCTCATTCCCGCGACTGCCCAGGCCGGCGGTGCGCCGACGGGAACTGCGACGCAAAATGCGCAGCAAGCGCAAGCGCAGAAGCCGCAGATTAGACGCCACGTGCCGCCGTGCCGCGCATCGCCGCGGCAGCGTTGAGCAATTGCGGGTTACGCCTATCAGGCCACTGGCGTCGTGGCCGGTTCCCCTCATACATCATCCGCGGCGGAGTTGGTCGATGCGCGACCTCGCGTCCCCATCTGCGCTCATCAGCGCCCGCGCCGTCAGGCGCGGTTCTGCGTATTCTGTCACGCAGTCGGTTCGACCCGCGCCCATCGACTCAACCGAGCCGAGGGATTCTGCGAAATCGGTGAAATCGGCTCAATCGGCGTTAGGTCTTCTTCCACGCACTGGAGGTATGGGCCGAACCCGCTTCGCCGAGCTTACTCTCGCATGGCCAACAACGGGTCCACGTTGGCCGCCCGGCGGGCGGGAACGTAGCTCGCGAGCGCCGCGATCGTCGTCAGCAGCGCCGCCACGCCGACGAACGTCAACGGATCCTTCGGCGCGACGCCGAACAGGAGCTTGCTCAGCAGCCCCGTGAGCCAGAACGAACCGACTCCACCGACCACCACACCAACCAACGCCAGTGCCACGCCCTGTCGCAGCACGAGCCGCGACACCTGCCGGCCCGTTGCGCCGAGCGCAATGCGGATCCCGAGCTCGCGCGTGCGAAGACTCACGGCGTAGGAGATGACGCCGTAGATCCCCACCGCCGCGAGCACGAGCGCGATCGACGCGAAGACGCCTAACAACACCGTGTAGAATCGCGGCCGCGACACCGACGACGAGACGAGCTCGTCCAGCTGGCGCAGCTGGCTGACTGGCAGGTCACGATCGAGCTCGCGCATCTGCGCCCGCACGGCCGCCATCACCGAGGACGGATCCGCCGTCGAGCGCACGACGACGTTGAAGTTCGGGAACGTCGGCTGCATGTACGACACGTACGTTTCCGGTCGCACCTCGGCCGAAAGCCCCTGCCGCTTGACGTCCGCCACGACGCCGATGATCTCCCCGCCGACGGTCATGGTCGGACCGGTCGCCGCCGTATCCTGCTCCCAGCCGAGCCGCATCCGCTTGCCGATCGGATTCTCGTTAGGGAAGTAGCGCCGGGCGAACTCCTCGCTCACGATCGATACCACAGGCGCCCCGCTGCCGTCGCGATCAGAGAAGTCACGTCCCGAACGGAGCTGGATTCCCATGGTCTCGAAGTATCCGGGCGTCACGACGGCGACGTCAGTAGTCTTCCGCTGGCCTGGCGGATCGGGTGGCGTCCCCTCGATCTGCGCCCACGTGCGGAAGGTCTCACCGCTCAGCGGCAACCCGGTCACCACCGCGCTCGCCTCCGAACCGGGCACCCGCTTCATTCGCGCGAGCAGCTCGTTCACGAGCGCGCGACGCTGTGTGTACTGGCCGTACTTCGTGTCCGGCGCGGCGACCCCGAACGTCACGAGGCGTTCTGCACGGAAGCCGGGGTCCACCGCGATGAGCTTCCCGAAGCTTCGGATCAACAACCCGGCTCCGACGAGCAACACGACCGCCAGCGCCATCTCCGCCATCACGAGCACGTTCCGCGCGCGGCGGCTGGCGAGTCCGCCGCTCGATCCTCGCATGCCTTCCTTCAGCATTCCACCGACGTTTGCGCGCGCCGCGTGAATTGCCGGGTAGGCGCCGAAGAGCACGCCCGTCAACGCCGTGACTCCAGCGGTTACCGCCAACACGGTGCCGTTGACCGCGACTTCGTCGAGCCGAGGCAGCCCCTGAGGCGCAAGCGCGAGCAGCAGATCGATACCCCACACCGCGAGGAAGATGCCGACGACGCCGCCAACGATCGCGAGCAGCACGCTCTCGGTGATCAGCTGCCTGACGATTCGCCACGAGCCCGCACCCAGCGCGGTTCGCACGGCCATCTCCGACTCTCGCGCTGCCGCTCGAACGAGAAGCAGATTCGCGACATTCGCGCACGCGATGAGCAGCACGAACGCGACTGCGCCGAGCATCACGTACAGCGCGGGGCGCACATCGCCGACCATGAATTCCTGAAGCGGGATGACCGCCGCCGACAGGTTGGTATTCGACTCGGGGTACTGCTCCTCGAGCCGCCGCGCGACCGAGACCATCTCTGCATGTGCGGTGGTAAGGCTCACCCCCGGGGCGAGTCGGCCGATCACGCCCATCCAGTGGGCGCCTCGGCTACCCTGATCCAGCTCGCCGGCGGTGAACATGAGAGGCACCCAGACGTCAGGCTGATCGGGGTAGCTCACGCTGGCCGGGGCAACGCCGATCACCGTGTAGGCGTTGCCGTCAAGCGAGATCGTCTTGCCGACGATCCGCCGGTCTTGCCCGAAGCGACGCTTCCACAGCCCGTCGCTGAGCACCGCGACCCGCTGCGCGCTCTGCTGATCCTCGTTCGGCGCGAAGCCACGACCAATCGCCGGCGAAACCCCCAGCAGACTCCAGAACGTCGCGCTGACACGTGCGGCCTGAACGCGCTCGGCCTCCGAGCCGCCGGTGAGGTTCATGGACGTCACATCCAGCGCGGACAGACTGCTGAACGATCGCGTTTGCGACTTGAAGTCCACGAAGTCGGGGACGGACGAGACCATGCGACCGCCATCGCGCATGTTCGTGATGCGAACGACGCGGTCGGGCTCGTGGAACGGCAGCGGCTCGAGCAGCACGCCGTTGATGACGCTGAAGATCGCCGTCGTCGCGCCGATCGCGAGCGCGAGGGTGAACGCGGCGATCGCCGTGAACGCGGGTGTACGCGCAAGCTTCCGTGCGGCGTACCGGATATCTTGAAGCACTGACGCTCGTGGCTGGGGACGTCGTGATCGAAACGCGAACGACGAGATGATGCACCTTCGCCAAAGGAAGCTTCGTGCCGTGAGACTGGCCCGCTACGTCGTTGGCGGGCAATGGGATACGCGCGTGGTCCCCGGTCGTGCTCGCATGGTGGTGTGCGATCGTGGGACGAATCGTCCCGCAGCCGAACGACGCGCGGGCTCGGCGTTCGCGACGGACTGACCCACGTGGCCTCGCGCCGTCCGCCCGCACCGCTGCGCTCGTTTCACCCCGTCGTCCGCCGGTGGTTCGCCGACACGTTAGGCGCGCCGAGCGCGCCGCAGGAGGCGGGATGGCCGGCCATCGCCAGTGGTGAGAACGCGCTGATTCTCGCGCCCACGGGTACGGGGAAGACACTCGCGGCGTTCCTTTGGGAGCTCAACGCGCTCATCACCAGCGGTCTCGAGCGTCCGCTCGCGAACGCGATTCACCTCCTGTACATCTCGCCGCTCAAGGCGCTCAATAACGACATCCAGCGAAACCTCGAGCGTCCGCTCGCCGAGCTGCGCGCGCGGTTTACCGAGGCGGGCCACGAGTTCCCGGACATCCGCGTAGGTGTGCGCACGGGCGACACGCCGGCGTCGGCCCGCGCGCGCATGATGCGGACGACGCCGCACATCCTCATCACGACACCCGAATCGCTTCACATCCTCCTCACGAGCGTGCGCGGGCGCGGCATGTTCAGCGCGCTCAAGGCCGTGATCGTCGACGAGATTCACGCGGTCGCGGGCACGAAGCGTGGCGTGCACCTCGCGGTCACGTTGGAGCGACTCGAGCACCTCGTCGGACGCCCGCTGCAGCGCATCGGCCTCTCGGCCACGCAGCGTCCGCTCGATGAGATCGCGCGGTTCCTCGTCGGCGCGCGCGAGTGCCGCATCGTCGACTGCGGACTGGTGAAGCGCACGGAAACGACGATCGTCTCGCCGGTGACCGACCTCGGTGACGTCGGCGGATCAGTCTGGACGTCGGTCGCCCCGCTCGTGCTCGACCGCGTCAGGCAATCGCACACGACGCTCGTGTTCGTGAACAACCGCGGTCAGGCCGAGCGCATGGCGGCGCGAATCAATACGCTCGCCGGTGAGGAGGTCGCACTCCCGTACCATGGTTCTCTGTCGCGCGAACGGCGGTTGTTGCTGGAGCAGCGGCTCAAGGCTGGCGAGCTGCGCGCGCTCGTGAGCACGAGCTCGCTGGAGCTCGGGATCGACATCGGTTCAGTGGATCTCGTGATCCAGCTGCAGAGCCCGAAGCGTGTCGCGAACGGGCTGCAGCGCGTCGGCCGGGCGGGGCATACGTTAGGCGCGGTGAGCCGTGGCGTGTTCGTGCCGACCTTCCTCGACGACGCGATGGAGCTCACCGGGATCGTGCAGGCGATGCGCGACGGCGACGTCGAGCCCACGCGCGTGGTGCAGAACGCGCTCGACGTGCTCGCGCAGGTCATCGTCGCCGCGGTGTCGGTCGACGAGTGGGCGTCCGCCGATCTCTTCGACCTCGTGCGGCGGTCGTATCCGTACCACACGCTCACGCGAGACGCGTTCGACGAAGTGCTCGCGATGCTCGCCGGAAAGTATCCGGCGGATCTGGCGGCCGAGCTGGCGCAGCGCATCTCGTGGGATCGCGTGACGGACAAGCTCACGGGCTCTCGCGGGAGCCGCATGACCGCGGTCATCTCCGGCGGCACGATTCCCGACCGCGGCCTCTACACCGTCAACCTGCCGGACCGCACGCGACTCGGCGAGTTGGACGAGGAATTCGTCCATGAATCACGCGTCGGAGACGTGTTCCAGCTCGGCTCGAGCACCTGGCGGATCGCGGCGATCGAGCACGACCGAGTCATCGTCACGCCCGCGCCCGGCGCGCCGGCGCGAATGCCGTTCTGGCACGGCGAATACATGGCGCGCTCGTTCCATCTGACCCGACGCATCGGCGAGCTGCGGCGCACACTCGCGGCACTCGACCCGGAGGACGACGCGTCACTGGATGACGTCGCCCGTCGCCATGCGGCCGACCGCGCGACGATCGCGTCGCTGGTCGCGTACGTGCGCGAGCAGCGCGCCGTGTGCGGCGTCGTGCCTGACGACCGGCATCTCGTGCTCGAGCATTTCCGCGACGAGGTCGGTGCTGTGCGCATGGTCCTTCACGCCCCGTTCGGCGGTCGAGTGAACGCACCGTGGGCTATGGCTCTGGCGCAGAGAGTCAGAGAGTCATTGTCGATCCCCGACGTCCAGGTTCAAACCACCGACGACGGCATCATGATGCGCCTCCCGAACCTCGGCGGCCGCGCTCCGGTCGAGGCGATGCTGGCTCTCGATCCCGTCGACGCCGAGCGCCGCATCCTGGACGAGGTAGGCAGCACGTCGCTGTTCGGGGCACGATTCCGGATGAACGCGGCGCGAGCCCTGCTGCTCCCGCGTGGCAATCCGCGGCGACGCATGCCGCTCTGGCTGCAGCGACTGAAGTCGCTTGATCTGCTGCAGACGGTGCAGGCATTCCCGTCGTTCCCGATTCTCGTCGAGACCTATCGTGACGTGCTGCAGGACGCGTTCGACATGCCCGCGCTCGCGGCGGTGCTTCGCGCTCTGCGCGCTGGCGACATCCGCGTGCACGTCGTGGAAGTCGATCGTCCGTCGCCGTTCGCCGCGTCGCTGCAGTTCGGTTTCGTGATGGACTGGCTCTACGTCGATGACACACCGCGAGCCGAGCAGCGCGCCGCCTACCTGTCGCTCGATCGAGCGCTGCTCGACGAGGTCATGGGCGCAGAGGGTGCCGACGCCGAGACCGACGCGGCTATCGATGAAGTGCTCGCCATTCGGCGTGGCACGACGCCGAACCGCCAGGCGCGCAATGCCGACGAGCTCGCGGCCCTCATCGACCGCGCCGGGGATGTGACGTCCGACGAAGCGCGACGCCTGGTCGGTCCGCCCGAGCGATGGCATCGTGGCGATCCGCTTGCCGAGCTGCTCGACGCCGGCCGTGTCATCGCGGTAGACGTACCGACGGCCGCCGGCAGCGCGTCGCGGCTGTTGTTGACCGAAACGTACGGTCGGTATGCAGCCGCCTTCGGTTCCGAATGGGGCGCGACGGTTCGTGTCGGCGGGGACCTCGTGGAGCGAGACGTGTCGGGAGTCGTGCCGGTGGCCAATCGCACGCCGACGCTCGGTCGGGGCGCCGCTCGGCGAGAGGTCCTCGCACGGTGGCTCGCGTTGGCAGGCCCTGTATCGGTCGAGGAAGCACGCGCTCGTTACGACTTCGATGACGCGTGGATCTCGGCGCGATTCGAGGAGTGGCAGCGGGAGGGGAAGGTCGTCCGCGGGTTCTTCCGCGGCGACAGGTCGGTGGCCCGCTGGTGCTCTCGGCGCGTGCTGGAGCACGCTCGCCGCCGCGCGCTTGCCCACGCGCGACAACAGATCGCGGCGGTCGGGCTGTCGGACTACGTCGCATTCCTCCAGCGGTGGCAGCACCTCGACCCGCGGGACCGTTTGAGTGGCGCGGACGGCGTCTCGATCGCCGTCAAGCAGCTTGCTGGCATCGCGCGACCCGCGGCGGGCTGGGAGCGAGACTATCTGCCGGCCCGCGTTAGGCCGTACGACGCGGCCGCCCTCACCGCGATCACGCAGTCAGGCGCGGTCGTCTGGGTCGGTGGAGCACCGGGCGGCGAATCGGCCGACGGACGCGCGATCGCGTCCGTCCGCTTCATCGAGCGAGGGACCGGTGGCCGCTGGATCGCCCCGGCCGCCGAGCCCGATCCTCCGTCGCAGACGCCGGACGGAGAGCGCGTCGCGCCGGACGCGGTGTCCAGAGTGCTGGACGCGTTGCGGCAACAGGGCGCGTCGTTCATCAGCGACCTCCAGGCGGCGACGGGCCTAACGACGCTGGCGTTGCGCGACGCGTTACGCGAGCTGGCGGCCGACGGACTCGTGACGAACGACAGCGCCGACGCGCTCCGCGAGGTCATCCGCTTCCGCCCGCTGATTCCCGGACGCCGGCGCGACGAGCCGGATCCGACGCGATGGCTCCCCGCTGACTTCGCGCCCACGCCGGGTCGTCCGGTCGTGCAGCGACGACCAAACCTCCGTCGGCTCCCGAAGTGGCGGCGCCCGGACCTGCCCGGCGGCCGCGATGGATGGGTCGGCCGCTGGTCGCTCGTCCGAACACCGGGAATCCTCGGCCGCGATGAAGACGACGACGTACGCGCGGAGGCTATCGCCCGTCAGTGGCTCGATCGATATGGCATCGTCACGCGCGACTGGTGGCGGCGCGAACGCCCGATCGTGTCGTGGCGCTCGATCTATCGAGAGCTCCGTCGCCTCGAGATGCGCGGCGAAGTGCGGCGCGGCTACTTCGTGCGCGGGCTCGCTGGCGCCCAGTTCGCGTCGGCGGCTGCCGTCGACGCGCTTCGCGAGGCGACTGGCGATGCGGACGCCCCCGCGATCACCATGGCGGTGAGTGATCCCGCGAACGCGTACACGCTGCCGCTCACGGTGGGTGATGACGACCGGCAGTCGATCTCCAGACCGCGAGGGCGCGGCGCGCTGCTGGTGACCCGTCGTGGTCGTGTGGTCGTCGCTGCCGAATCGCGTGGCCGGCGCCTGACGATTTCGCCCGACGCGTCGGAGGACGATGTCTCCGTGGCGGTCGCGTCACTCATGGAGCACCTGACGCTGTCTGTGCCGGGTGGCGGGCGGCAGCGCGACCTGGAGATCGAAACCATCGATGGCGCCGCCGCGACGAAGAGCGCCCACGCCGTCGCGTTTACCGCAGTCGGATTTCGGCGCGACGGGTTGAAGCTGCGGAAGCCGACCGAGTTTCTCGGAAGCCGGTAGACTACCGGCTCGCGACGAGCAGTCGCTTCGCCTCTGCGACGACCGGAAGGCCGCGCACGACGCACATCACGACGGTCACGTACACGCTCGCGTAGGCCAGCCACGTGACGATCGGGCCGATGTGGCGGAACAGTCCGGGAGCGAACGCCAGGATGAGCAGCGAGAACGCGAGCGTCTTCGCCCCGCCATACAGCGCGCGGCTCGATCGCGAGCTCACGAGCAGGACGCCCAGCTTCGACCGCATCATCGATGTGCTGCCAAACGCCGTCATGCCGCGTTCGAGCGCGAGCGCGCGGATGCCATCGACGAGGATGCCGCGCGCAGAGACGAGGATGGCGACCCACAGCGGGACCCAGCCGAACTTCGCGAACACGATCCAGTACGACATCTCGACGACGCGGTCACCGAGGATGTCGATCACGGCGCCCATCTTGGACGTTTCGTTGAACCGGCGGGCGACGTAGCCGTCGAGCGCGTCCATCCAGATCAGCACCACGGTCAGGACGAACGCGGCGACGTACATCCATTTCGTTCGCACGTGCAGCATTGCCACGACTGCGAACGAGAGCAGCGTGCGGATCAGAGTGATGTAGTTCGCCATGCGCGTGTCCGTTGGACGGCGTCGGAGCGTGAAAGCGTGCGCTTACCGATGACCCCGCAATCCATACCGCCGGGCTCGTCCCGAAGTTCCGGTCGAGAGCGCCCGCCCGGAGCTACAACGCGTGAAACGAAGGGAAAATGGGTCAACCATTCTCTGTATCACAAAGTACTTGATGAGTCACGACCGCCGGTGGTAGCTTATCGGTCAAAGCCCGCTGGAGCCATGCGTGTCCGCTCTGACCCGACTCCTCTTTCCGGCGCCGGCCGAGGTGCGCAGCACGGCGTCGATCTTCCGGTGGTGGGAGTCGCGACGACTCGAGTTCAACGCGATCGTCGGCGCCACCGGCGTCGTCACGATTGGCGCCCTCAAGGTGATCGCGCTGACGCCGCCGATGTCCGAGAACCTGCCGATCGTCTGGCCGGCCATCATCGCCTACGGCGTGTTCGCGAACCTGTTCTACTCGTTAGGGTTCCTCACCGAGGCCGCGATGCAGCGCCTCTGGGGCGACGACACGCCGCGCGTCGGGCCCGCCCTGTTTCGCCAGGGTTTGGTGTTCTCCGTCGGACTGACGATCTTCCCGGTCGCCCTGATGGGAATCAACTGGGGATTCCACTTTCTGAAGTGGATCCTCCGCTGATTGGTCCGACCCGGTTTCATCGCTCGCGGCAAGCACTCGGAACGGCTGCCCCTCATTTCGGCTTCAGTCGTGAGTCGGCAGTCGAGCAGTCATCAATCGCAGGGTCCGGTGATGAGTGCTCAGCGAGCCTGTCAAGCGGCGAGGAGCTCCGATGCCGCACGGAGCTTCGGCGAAATCAGCGTAATCGGCCGAATCGGCGTTAGCCCCCGGCTCAGCCGAGTCGCTCGGCGCGAGGAGATCCGAAGGTGGTTCCCGATTCTCGTGCCTTCTGGTAACTAGTCGCTCCGGAGAGCCACCAGCGGATCGACCCGGCTCGCGCGCAGCGCCGGCACCGTCGCCGCCGTCGCGGCCACCGCGGTCAGAATCACCGCAACGAGCGCGAAGACCGTTGGGTCGGTCGTGCTCACACCGAACACGAGTCGATCGAGCGCTCGCGTCGCGACCACCGCCCCCGCTGCACCGATCGCGACGCCGGTCACGGCAAGCATCAACCCCTTGCCCACGACGAGTCGAAGCACGCTCGAGCGCTGGGCGCCGAGCGCCATGCGGATGCCGATCTCGCTCGTGCGCTGCGCCACCGTGAATGACAGCACTCCATAGATGCCGATCGCCGCGAGCAGCAGCGCCACGACGGCGAACAGCGACAGCAGCACGGTATTGAATCGCGACTCCGCGACCGACTCGCCGAGAATCTCATCCATTGTCCGGACGGACTCGAGCGGCAGGTCGCGATCCATCGACCACACGATCTGACGCAGTGTCGGAACGAATGTGGCCGGGTCGTTGCGCGTGCGGACGAGCAGCCAGTTGTCGTTGAAGGTGAACTGCGCAAGGGAGTAGTAGGTCGCCGGATCGGCCGCGGCGCGCGGTCCGTTGAACCGCTCGTCAGCGACGATGCCGATGACCTCGTAGCTCGACGGCATGCCACGCCACCACGATACTCGTGCGATGCGCTGGCCGATCGGATCCTGATCGGGGAAGTGCAGCCGCGCAAACGCCTCGTTGATGACGACGACCCCGGGGGCACCCACTCCATCCGACTCGAGGATCTCCCGTCCTCGCCGCAACTTCGCGCCGACGGCGCGGAAGTATCCCGGCATCACCGGCCGGATACTCGATTCCGGCTCCTGGCCAGTCGGCGGTGGCTCCCGCCCCTCGATCAGGAAGCTCGACGTCCACCCGGGCGCGAGCGGGTGCTGCATCGCGACCGTCACGGACTGCACCTCCGGCCGCGCCTCGATCCGCCCCTTGAGATCCGCGTAGAACGCGCGAACGCGGTCGCCGTCGGCGAAGCCTGCATAACGAGACTGCGGCAGCTGGATGTGCACCGCGATCATGCGATCCGGCACGAAGCCGGGATCGATCCGCTGCATGTGCCAGAAGCTCTTCACGAGCAATGACGCGCCGATCACCAGCACGACCGCCAGCGCGACTTCGGCAACCACGAGCGCCTGACGCAACCCCCGCCGGGCGATCCCGCCGCGCGCGCCACGTCCGCCTTCACGCAGCGCCGCGATCGGCACGCCACGCGACATCTGCAGCGCCGGCAGGACGCCGAAGATGATCGCGGTGATCACCGACAGGGCGACGAGGAACAGGAGCACGTTGCCGTCGATCCCGATCTCCTCCGCTCGCGGAATCGACTGCGGCGCGCGGGCGACGAGCGCCCGACTGCCGAAGTGCGCGACGATGAGACCGAACGCGGATCCGATCGCCGTCACGAGAAAGCTTTCGGTCAGGAACTGACGAGCGAGCCGACTCCGCCCGGCGCCGAGTGCAGTGCGGACGGCGACTTCACGAGAGCGAGCGGCCGCGCGGGCGAGGAAGAGGTTCGCCACATTGACGCACACGATCAGCAGCACGAGTCCGACAGACCCCAGCAGCACGAGCAACGCCGGGC
>Ga0075430_100004798_pt1 | contig 11376 bp, 9 predicted proteins | sample RhiMetdeltSRZDD4_FD_75294 | JGI IMG/M metagenome (GOLD analysis project Ga0075430, IMG submission 75294) | Populus rhizosphere microbial communities from Tennessee, USA - Rhizosphere MetaG P. deltoides SRZDD4 | ecosystem: Host-associated > Plants > Roots > Rhizosphere > Soil | place: USA... | reverse complement strand
TCGAGCGGATCGTCGAGCCGGGAGACATCGAGGTGATGGCCGGGACGTCATCCGCGGACCTGCCCTGCCGGGGTCGCGTACGGCTCACCGGTTCCCTGCGGGTGGTCGGCCACGACCGCCAGCTCATCACGCCGGTGGAGCTCAACCCGGTCGCGGCCGACGCCGCCGTGTAGGAGAGGAGAGCCGCCGTGGCGACCAGGAGCCGACGAGCCACGCTGGCCAACGTCGCAGCATCGGCGGGCGTGTCCGTCGCGACCGTCTCCAAGGTGCTCAACGGCCGCAACGACGTCGCCGCGGCGACCCGGGCGCTCGTCCAGGACCTCCTCGACGAGCACAACTACGTCGCCCGCCGGGTCAACCCGGCCCCCTCCCCGACGATCGAGCTGCTCTTCCACGGCCAGCTCAACGCCTATCACACCGAGGTGTTGCAGGGCGTTCTGGAGGGCGCGGCAGAGGCCGGCGTCGCCGTCGTCGTCAGCGCGCGTCCGCGCGGGCAGCCCAGCTCCGGGGCGAACCGTCCGGCCGCGTGGGCCCGTGAGCTGGCCACCGCGGGTCGCCGGGCGACGATCGTGGTGACCAGCGAGCTGGCGGCGGCGGACCTGACCGCCCTGTCCCGGATCCCGGTCGTCGTCATCGACCCACTCAACATGCCCAATGCGCGGGTGACGAGCGTCGGGTCGACCAACTTCGCCGGTGGGCTGACGGCAACACAGCACCTGCTCGACCTGGGACACCGCCGGATCGCCTACCTCGGCGGTCCGGCGACCGCCGGGTGCAATCAGGCACGGATGCAGGGCTACCGTGGCGCGATGGAGGCCGCGGGGGTGCCCGCCCCCGACGCGTACGTGCGGACCGGGCGGTTCAGCTACGAGCACGGGATCGCTGGGGGTTCCACGCTCCTCGACCTGCCCCGGCCGCCGACGGCGGTGTTCGCGGGCAGCGACGAGACCGCACTGGGAGTGATCGAGGCCGCCCGGGTCCGAAACCTCCGGATCCCGGGGGACCTGAGCGTGGTCGGCTTCGACGACACCCCGGTCGCGCGGCTGGCCGCGCCGCCGCTCACCACGGTTCGCCAGCCGCTGCGCGGGATGGGCGCCGTCGCCGTCCGGACAGCGCTCCGCCTTGCGGCGGGCGAGCGAGCGTTCTCCCACCACCTCGAGCTCGCGACCGAGCTCGTCGTACGACAGTCAACCGCCCCCCCGCCGGCATCCGCCGCGACGGCTCCCACCCCGAAGGTCCGGTGACCGGCTACGTGACCTTCCGGTAGGTCAGGTCGAAGTCGCGCTCCCAGGTCGAACCGTCCTGCGATGTCTCCCAGCGGCCGTCGATGGTGCCGCCGTCGGCGCTGAACTCCCCGGTGAAACGCTGCCAGAAGTCCAGCGGCGTGAAGTCCGGCGCGTCCCGCAACAGCGCCCACACGCCGTCGCGGAAGGTCATCGCATAGACGCGGGCGACGCCTCGCGAGTCGAAGTAGTGCTGGGTGTACGCCTCGCCGTCGCGATCCAGGCCGATGATCGCGATGCCGTCGGGGGCTCCGGGAACGTCGGGGGCCTCCGAGCGCTCCATCAGGAACAGCCCACCCAGCACCCATTCGAAGACGGCGCGTCCGGTCACGTCGGGGTCGAACGACGCCTCGATGCTCCATTCGCCGATGAACGCATCCAGTCGCTCCAGCATCGGGTGTCGAGCGGCTCCGTCGTTGGGCACGAGTCCTCCTGTCGGAACGGTGATGTCGGATCCAAGGTGGATGTTGGCCCGGATCTTCCCGATGAGACAATGTCGGGGAGACGGCTCGATTTGTGATTGCACTGGTCCTGCCGGACCGGGAGGCGTCCTCGGTCGAGGGCGAGGGAGACTGATGCCATGCTGCGAGCGACGGCGGTCGGTGGCAAGGGTGGGTGGGGGGCGCAGGCTCGTCGGTTGGCCGGGGCGCTGAGCCCGGTGGCGGTGTCGCCGGCCGCCCCTCGGGAGACGATGGCCGTGCTGGATGCCTGGGGGCCCTCGTTGATGCCGCGGTCGGCTCGGGCCCGAGGGGTCGCGATGGGCCTTGGGATCCTGGGGACGCGGGCGACCAGCGGTGTGGCCGAGAAGCTGACCAGGATGGCGGCGCAGCCCGATGCGCCGCTTCCCAGGCAGCTGGTGGCATGGGCAGTGATCGGGGGGGCGGGGGCAGCGCTGGCGGCGGTGCCAGAGCGGCACAGCCGCAAGCTCTGGGTGGCGTCGCTGCAGTCCACCGGCCTGCTGCTGCGCGACGCCGCCGCCGGTGGAGCCGTCCATGACCTGGGACGCTGGCTGCAGCGCCGCCACCCCGACCAGCGGGGCGTCCGGCCGCTGACGAGCGGCGCGGTCCACACCGCCGGGCTGCTGTACCGGGCGGGCCGACGGCTGCCATCGCGGGGAACGGCCGGGGAGCGGCGACCGCGACCCGAGCCGGCGGAGGTGGCCGAGACGCTGGCCACCTCCTATGTGGTCACGACCCTCGGGATGGGACTGGCCAGGGGCTATGGCCGGTCCCGTCGGGCCCTGGAGTCCTACCTCGGCTCGGGTCCGTCCAAGCGGGCGCTGGCCCGGCTGGTCAATGCCGGCCTCTGGGCTGGTGGGGCGGCCGCGACCTACAGTGCTGGTGTCGCCTACGTCGGGCGGGCCAACCAGCGGCTCGAGCCTGGTTATGCCGCCCCCCCGACCAGCCCGCTCGTGTCGGGTAACCCCGACAGCCTGATCCCGTTCGCCGATCTTGGCCAGCAGGGACGCCGCTATGTCACTGACGTCGTCACTCCGGAGCTGATTGAAGAGGTCATGAGCGAGCCGGCGCGGGCCCATCCGATCCGGGCCTACGTCGGGTTCAACAGCGAACCGCTCTATCAGACCGGCCGCGCGGAGCTGGCCCTGGCCGAGCTGGAACGGACCGGCGCCTTCGAGCGGTCGGTGCTGCTGCTGATCTCGCCCACCGGCACCGGCTGGGTCGACCACACGGTCGTTGAGGCGGCCGAATTCCTCACCCGCGGGGACATCGCCACCTGCTGCATCCAGTACGCCAGGTATCCGTCGTTCCTGTCGGTGCAGAAGGTGGCCCTGGGCCGGGGCCAGTTCCGGCTGCTGCTGTGGGGGGTCACCCAGCGACTGGCCGGCCTGCCGCCCGGGCGGCGCCCAAGGGTGCTGGTGTTCGGTGAGAGCATGGGCGCCTGGACGAGTTCGGACGTCATCATGTTCCAGGGCATCAGGGGGTTCGACCATTACGGCATCGACCGGGCCCTGTGGGTGGGACTGCCCTGGCTGTCGAAATGGTCGAGAAGCGGGATGGCCAGGGGCAGCCACACGCTGATCCCCCCCGGGACCGTCAGGGTCTTCGACCGCCACGAGCAACTCGCCGCGCTCGACGACGACCAGCAGGCCCGGCTGCGGGCGGTGGTGGTCTCCCATGACAACGACCCGATCGCCGTGCTCGGTCCCGACCTCCTGGTGCAGCGCCCCCCCTGGCTCGCCGACGGCCAGCGGGGCCGGGGCGTGCCCCACACCATGCGCTGGCAGCCGGTTGGCACCTTCATCCAGACGGGGATGGACGCCATGAACGCGATGCTGCTGACCCCGGGCGAGTTCGCCTCCTTCGGTCACGACTACCGCGCCGACATGGCGGCGTTCGTGCGTGACGTCTACGGGCTCCCCGAGGCCACCGACGCCCAGCTGGAACGGATCGAGCAGGTGCTGCGCTCGCTCGAGTTGGAGCGCAACGAGCGCATCCAGGCCGAACGCGCCCACGCCGCCCCGCCGGCCCCCGCGGACCGGGCCAGCCACGACAACCTCGCCGGCGGGGTGCCACTGCGAAGCCGGCGGGCCCCCGGGACGCCATGGCCGCGGAGGCCCGCCGACCGCGAGCGAGGCCGCCGCTGAGCATCGCCGTCGTCCGCACCGCCGAGGGGTGGCACGTCCAGCGCGGGGCCGAGGCGTTCCCGGTCGAGGCCGAGCTACCCAGCACGGCCGCGCTGGTCACCGACGGTCTGGGCGCCGTCCGGGCGGCCGCCTCGGCAAAGGTGGGGGGCGTGCCGGTCGACAGCCTGTCGTTCCTGTCGCCGATCACAACGCCCTGCCGGGTGGTGGCGCAGGCGGTGAACTACCGGGGCCATGCCCGCGAGTCCGGCTTCGGCGAGGACCCACCGGCGGTGTTCTTCCGCAAGAGCTCGGGCTCGATCAGCGGGCCCACCGACGATGTCCTCCGGCCGGCCCACGTGCGGCTGCTCGACTACGAGATCGAGCTGGGCCTGGTCATCAGGCGCGGCCCTGTCGCCGGGACCACCGTGGGCGACGCCGACCTGCCCGACCACGTGGCCGGGCTGGTCATGTGCAACGACATCAGCGCCCGCGACGTGCAGCTGACCAAGGGCCAGTTCTACGAGAGCAAGTCCTATCCGACCTTCACCCCCACCGGACCCCGCCTGATCCTGCTGGAGGCGGACGACTTCGCCCGGCTGCCCGGGCTGCGGCTGCGGCTGTGGGTCAACGGCGAGCTCCGCCAGGACGGGACGGCGGCCGATGTGATCACCGGGCCGGCGGCAGCCCTGTCGATGCTGGCCAGCTTCCAGCGGCTCGATCCGGGCGACCTGGTCCTCACGGGCACGCCGGGCGGGACCGCGCTCCAGGCGCCGCCCGCGGTCGTGGCCAAGGTGGGCGATCTGCTCCTGCCCACGCCGCTGAAGTGGCGGGCCTTCTTCTCTCGCCAGGAACGCAATCCCGCCTACCTCAAGGCGGGCGACATGATCACCGCGTCGATCGCCAGCGAGGACGGCGCCCTCGACCTCGGCAGCCAGCGCACCATGGTCCGCGATGCGGCGGGCTGAGCGGCCGGGCCCCGCCGGCCGCGCCGTTGACCCCGCGCGGGTGGCACTCGACACTTGGCCCATGGTTGACCCTGCCGGCGGAGCCCCCGAGAGCCGATTCCTCACGGCCGGAGACGGCGTGCGGCTCCACTACCTCCGCTGGCGCAGTGGGCCGTCGCAGCCTTCGGCGGTGGTCATCTTCCTCCACGGCATCGCCAGCCACGCCGGCTGGTTCGCCGAGACGGCAACCGATCTCAGCCACCAGGGCGTGGAGGTCTATGGGCTCGACCGCCGTGGGTCGGGCCGCAGCGAGGGGCCCCGTGGCCACCTCGACCGCTACGAGCGGGCGCTCGACGACGTCGGGCAGCTGGTGCGGCTGGTCGCCGCCGAGCATCCGCAGGTGCCGATCTTCCTGGCCGTCTCCAGCTGGGCGGCCAAGCTCGGCGTGGTGTACGCGGCCGAGCGGGCGGTGCCGCTGTCCGGGCTGCTGCTGCTCGGGCCCGGCCTGTTCCCGCGGGTCAACCTCTCGCCGTGGCGACGGGCTCTGGTCGTGGCCGGGCACCGGCTACGCCCGATGGTCCGCCTGCCCATCCCGCTGACGCCGGAGCTCTACACGGCCAACCCGCCCTACCGCGACTTCATCCGGGCCGACCCGCTCCGGCTGCTGGAGGCCACGACCCGGTTCTACTGGGAGACGGCCCGGCTCGATCGCCGGCGCGGGGACGACTCGGCCCGCCTGGCCCTTCCCGTGCTGCTGCTCCAGGGCGAGGACGACCAGATGATGGACGTGCCCGCGACCCGGCGCTGGTTCGATGGCCTCAGTGGTGAGCACGCCAGCTACCGGGCCTATCCGGGTGCCGGCCATACCCTGGACTTTGAGCCGGACCGCAGCCGGTACCTGGCCGACATGCTGGCCTGGCTGTCGGCCATGGTCCGCCCTGGGTCTTAGGAGATCCGATGCCACAGGTGACCGACCTCCGCCTGTTCGCGGTCGACCTCCCGTTCAAGGTGACCTTCCGGCACGCCGCCGCCGCCCGGACCAGTTCCGAGAGCCTGTTCCTCCGGGCCCGCCTGGACAACGGCGCCGAGGGATGGGGAGAGAGCCTTCCTCGCGCCTATGTCTCCGGGGAGAGTCGCGAGCAGACCTTCTCCCTGCTGCGGGAGACCATCCTGCCGGCCCTGGTCGGTCACTCGTTCCGGTCGCTCCCCGAGGTCGTGTCGTTTCTGGAGAAGTGTGACGGCAAGGCTCCGCCCGAATGGGTCCGCCCCGAGGTCCCACAGACGTCGGCCTGGTGCGGCGTCGACCTGGCGCTGCTGGACGCGTTCGGCAAGGCATCTGGCCAGCCGGCCGGGCCGGCGCTGGCAGATGGCCAGGTGCCGGCGGCCGCGGGGTTGGAGCGGTATCGCTACAGCGGCGTCGTCTCCGCCGGCCACGGCTGGCCCTATGCGAAGTCGCTGCTGAAGATCCGCGCCTTTGGGTTCCGGCAGGTCAAGCTGAAGCTCGAGCGGGAGGGGGCGGTACGGGCGGCCAGGACGGCCCGGCGGCTGCTGGGCCGCCGCGTCGACCTCCGGGTCGACGCCAACATGGCCTGGGACGTCGAGCAGGCCCTGGAGGTCATCGGCCAGCTGCAGGCGGTCGGTATCGGGTCCTTCGAGCAGCCGATCGCCAGCGGCGACCTGGCCGGCCTGGCGCGACTGGTGGCCGAATCAGGGGCCGGGATCATGGTGGATGAGGGCCTGACCGACCGCGACTCCTTGCAGCGGTTCATCGCCCACCGCGCCTGCACCGGGGTGAACGTGCGGATCTCCAAATGCGGTGGGCTGGTCGCCGCGCACGCCCGCTGCCGCGAGGCAATCGCCGCCGGCCTGCTGCTGCAGGTCGGCTGCCAGGTCGGCGAGTCGTCGCTGCTGTCGGCCGCGCACCTGCGGCTGCTGTCGGCCCTGGCCCCGCTCAGGCCGGGGGTGCAGTACGCCGAGGGCTGCTTCGGCAAGCATCTGCTGCGGGAGGACCCGGCGGCCCCCCTGGTCCAGTTCCGCTTCGGAGGCCGCCCTCCGCCGCATCCCGCGGGGGGCGGGCTCGGTGTCCAGGTCGACCTGGCAGCCCTTCAGCGATACGTCGTCGACCAGGCAACTGTCACCTAGGCTCGGAGAGAAGGGGGCGACCGATGTCGCGAATAGGACGGCTGGTGCTGTGGGGGAAGGCCCCACGGTCGCTCAGGCACTTCAACGCGCTCTGCCGCACCCCCGTCCAAGCCCAGGACGACCTGCTGCGGCAGATCCTGGAGACCAACGCCGACACCGAGTTCGGCCGGCGTCACGGCTTCGGCGCCATTCGCAGCTTCGGGGCATTCCAGGAGCGGGTCCCCATCTCGACCTATGAGGACCTGGAGCCCTACATCACCGCGGAGATGCACGGTCGCCCCAACCAGCTGACCAAGGAACCACCGGTCCTGTTCACCACCACCAGCGGGACCACCGGCAACCGCAAGTACATCCCCTTGACCCGGCAGGGCAAGCGTGACAAGTCGCACCTGACCTGGCTGTGGCTGTGCGGCCTGTACCGTGACCACCCGGGGGTCGTGGGCGGCCGGATCCTCAGCGTCGTCAGCCCCGAGGTCGAGGGCCACGCACCCAGCGGCGTCCCGGTCGGGGCCGAGTCCGGGCACGCCTACCGCACCATGCCCGGACCCGTACGCTCGATCTACACCGCCCCCTACGGGGTGTTCGCCATCGAGGACTACGAGGCCAAGTACTACACCCTGCTGCGGCTGGCCGCCGGCCAGAACATCAGCTGCATCGCCACTGTCAACCCCAGCACGATCGTCCTGTTGGCCGACCGTCTGGCCGGTCACAGCGAGTCGATCATCCGCGACGTCCGCGACGGCTCACTCTCCTTCGAGTTCCCCGTGCCGCAAGCTCTTCGAGATTCACTCCATCTGCGACCCGATCCGGATCGCGCGCGGCACCTGGAGCAGGCGGCGGCGCGCGGGGGCGGGCTGCTGCGGCCCGGGCTGGCCTGGCCCGAGTTGACCGCGATCGGCTGCTGGAAGGGCGGGACCGTCGGCGCCTACCTGGCGAAGTTCGACACCTACTTCCCGCAGCGGCCGCCGGTCAGGGACCTTGGCTACTACGCCACCGAACTGCGCGGATCGGTCCCGCTCAGCGACGACGGCGACGCCGGAACGATGGCGGTCGGCACCAACGTGCTCGAGTTCCATCCCGCCGCAGAGGACCGCACCCCCGAAGGCCGCGAGCTGCTCCGGGTCGAGCAGCTCGAGGTCGGGCAGCGCTATTTCGTCTACGTCACCAACGCCTCGGGGCTCTACCGGTACGAGATGAACGACATCGTCGAGATCGCGGGGCACCACGGCCGGACGCCGCTCATCCGGTTCATCCAGAAGGGCAAGGGCGTGGTCTCCTTCACCGGCGAGAAGCTCTACGAGGTCCAGGTGATCAGCGCCGTCGACAAGGCACTGGCCACGCTCCGGGGCCGCTACCACTTCATCGCCGCCGTCGCCGAGCTGGTGGACGGCACCACTCCCCGGTTGGTGTTCCTGACCGAGTTCGACGATCCCATCACCGACCAGAACGGCCCGGCGCTGGTGGACCGCATCGATGTGGCCCTGGGGGAGGAGAACGACGAGTACCTCACCAAGCGCAGGTCGTTGCGCTACGGCGCCCCGGTAATCCGCATCGTACGACCCGGGGAGTTCGACCGTTATCGCCGCCGCATGGTGGAGTCCGGCCAGCGGGCCGACGGCCAGTTCAAGGTCCTCCGCCTGACCAGTGACACGTCCTTCGCCGCCGAGTTCATCGCCGAGGGTGACCTGACCGGCAGCGAGCGGACCAAGGCCTGACGCCCACAGCCCTCGCGTTCTGCGCCTTGCGGCCCACCACAGCACGTCCCAGGTGGCCGCCGACCGGTGACGGCAGGCAGGCGTCCCGGTCAGGAGTCAGTAGCTGAAGGTGGTGGCGCCGTCGTCGCCGATCCACTGCCACATGGGAACGGTGCCGCCCAGCTCGGCGTTGTCGATCAGCTGGCCCTTGTCGAGCTTCCTGGCGTCGAAGCAGATGGGGCAGACCAGATAGCGGCCGTCCGCCTTGGCGTACCGGTCGACCAGGTCGGTCAGCGGCGGGCAGCCGTCGCAGGCGACCCCGGTGGCGACGCCCTCAAGGGCCAGCCGCGTCGCCTCCTTGGTCAGGAACATGAGCGTCGGGCGGCCCTGCTCGGCCGCGCCGACGGCGACCAGGAAGGCCACGGTGACCCGCTCGGGGTCCTCGAGCCCGGTGGTCAGGCTGATGACGGCCTTCCCGGACATGGCTGCCTCCCATTCGCGCTGCCTGCCGTACCGGGGCAGCCTAGGAGGCGCCACGGCCGGGAGTATCCGTGACCCTACGGGGTTTCCGGTGGTCGCGGACTACGATCAGCCGGGGCTGCGAACGGTTGCTGGGCCGGTCTGGGCGGCCGGGCTGGTCAGCAGCGACACCCCCTGATGAGGTTCCAGCGAGACGGCGAAGGTGTGGTCGTGGTCGACCTCGGCGACCACCTGTTCGGTGAACATGTCGATCACCGCGCTGCCAGGTGCCAGATGTTGCGATTTGACGCTGCCGGCGATGGACTGGCTGGAGAAGTTCAGCACGGTGACCTGTAGCTGTCTGGTGTCGAGCCGGTGGACCATGACGAGCATGGCCTTGTCGGACACCTCCGGCACCTCCACCTGCTCGCTGGTGGCGATCCCGTGGCGGGTGCGGACCGCGAGCATCTCGCGCAGCCGTGCCGCGAACGAGTTCGGGTCCTGCAACTGTTGCGGCAGGGATCCGTACAAGCTGGCGCCACGGGGCATCTTGGACGGCGACGCGGTGGCCTCGGGCTGGTAGTCCATCAGGTCGTAGGCTGCCCGGTGGATCCAGCGGGTGTCCCCTAATGCCAGCAGCTGCGACACCGTGGACCGCTCCAGGGTCAGCATTCCGCAGAGGTCCCAGCCGGACAACGCGAACACTCCAGGCTGGAATGCGTTGAACATGGCCAGAAGCAGGTGCGCCTGCTTGATCTTCTCGATCTGCCCCGGAGCCAGGTTCGAGATGTCGGTGTAGCCGAGCGCCGCGGCGATGATCGTTGCGGTCGTCGACGCGATGCCGTTGGTGGTGAAGGTTGCGTTGTACGGGGCGGCCTCGCCGGTGAGCCGTTCGCTCAGCTCGCGACGGATCCTGACGGCGAGCTCGCCACCAGTCAGTTCAGCACCGCGGAATCTGAAGATGTCGTCTTTGTGCACGGTGGCGAAGTGCACCAGCTCGTAGGTCATTTCATCGTGGTTCTGCAGCGCATGAACCAGGCGGATTGGCTGCAGACCATGCTGGAGCGCGGCCTTCAGCGTCAGCCGCAGGAATTCGGTATCCCCGGTGGCGATGGCATGGGCGTAGGCCGGGCGGTTGACGAAGTCATAGGAAAGATCGGCACCCCGCTCCGCCGTCGCCTTGATGTCCTCAAAGGACAGGTTCAGCTCCTGAAACGTGAACCCACCCATCTTACGGACCATGCTGGCGATCAGCTGGTTCACGGCATCCGACAGTGGATGCCCCTCCGACCAGGCCGGGGCGCCACCCTGGGCGCTCTTCTCCACCCCCAGGAAGCCGTTGGCGTCCAGCCTGAGCGCTGCAGCGCCGAGATCACCCAGCGCGTGCAACGCGTCACCGATGACCAGCCGCATCCCGGCGAAGGTCGGATCCAACCAGTTGATCGAGGGCTGGCCGTCCTTGAAGTAGTGCAGATACACCCAACGCCGCCCGACCCCGTCGGGGCCGGTGACCGGCGCGGTCGCGCTCCAGTTGGTGTCCTTGACTCCCGGGTCGTGGAAGATCACGCGTTGCATCCGGCCGACGATGTATCCGGCCCGCTGCAGCCGGCCCTCGGCCTCGCCGTCGAGGTTGACCGAATCCTTGCCGGCAGGCACCTCGGGCAGCAGATGCCAGTCCTCGGGGGGAATCTCCACCATGTGGTAGATCCCGGGATAATCCCCGACTCCCATCTCCGCCAGCCGGAAGTCTGCCCCCTTCCCGGTATGCCCGGGCACGATGTCGTCGATGACAATCCCGCCGTGCGCCGCGGCCACCTCGCACAGGCGGCGGAACTCCACGTCGGTGCCGAACACCCCATCGATCTGGGTGCTGATCCGGTCGAAGTGCCCGTCAACGCTGGGGGTCGCCTCTCGGCCGAAGACCCCCCCGGCACGCTTCAGGGGGCCGGTGTGCACGGCGTTGATGCCGATCGCCTCGAACGCCAGCCACAGCTCCTCGTCCCCCAAGGTACTCAGGAACGAATAGCCGGGCTTGGTGATCATCGAGATCGGGTAGGCGGTGAACCAGACCGAGGACTTCCCCATCGCCGCTGCGGGATTGGGGATGGCGAACGGGCTCTGCCACACCTCTCCGACACCCGAGAACTGCCCGGCGATCGCGCTCGCGTTGGCAAGCATCGACTCCTGCTTCAGCCAGCGAACGTAGTCCTTGTCCTCGCTGGCGCTCTCGCCCACTGCGCTCCTGCTCCCTCACACACTTCGGCCTCTGC
>Ga0075430_100004792_pt1 | contig 11378 bp, 10 predicted proteins | sample RhiMetdeltSRZDD4_FD_75294 | JGI IMG/M metagenome (GOLD analysis project Ga0075430, IMG submission 75294) | Populus rhizosphere microbial communities from Tennessee, USA - Rhizosphere MetaG P. deltoides SRZDD4 | ecosystem: Host-associated > Plants > Roots > Rhizosphere > Soil | place: USA... | reverse complement strand
CCCGGGGGGTATCGAAGGGCAATTGTCAGGGAGCCGGAGCGACCATGAAGCCAAGGCTGGGGCGTCTCGAGGAAGTCAATAAAGAGCTGTGGCTCCTGCTGTCGCTTTTCGCGATCTGCCTGGTGCTCAACCTGGTGATCGACGGGCAGCGGATGGTGCTCAGCTTCTACACGCTGCCGACGCTGGGCTCGGCGTACGTGTATGGCAGGCGGCACGCCACCCTGACGGCATTCGGCAGCGTGCTTCTCGTCTGCCTCATGACCTGGTACAACCCGGTGCTCTTCGCGTCCTCGGTCGCGGCAGACGTCCACGTGCCTGCAGCGACCTGGCTCGACATCACTATCTGGGGCGGCGTGCTGATGATCACCGGCTACTCGATGGGTACGCTCTACGATCATCGCGCCACTCAAATCACCGAGCTGCGCGAAACGTATCACGGCGTTCTGCTCATCCTGCGTCACTTCATCGCCAAGGACACCTACACCGAGAATCACTCGTATCGGGTGTCGGTCTACGCGGCGAAGATCGCGACAGCCCTCGATCTGCTGCCCGACCGCGTCGAGGATGTCCGGGCCGCTGCGTTGCTGCACGACATCGGAAAGCTGGACGTCAGCCGCGAGCTCCTCTACAAGGCCGCGCGCCTGACCAAAGAAGAGTACGAGCAGATGCAGCAGCACGTGTCCAAGGGCGTGGCGATGCTCGAACCGGTCGGCGGCTCACTCCGTCGCGTGATTCCGATCGTGCTCGCCCATCATGACAAGTTCGATGGATCCGGCTATCACCCGAATCGCGGGGACGAGATTCCCATCGAAGCGCGCATCATCTCGGTGGCCGACGTCTACGACTCGCTGACCAGCGATCGCCCATACCGCAAGGCCATGTCGCCGTTCGAGGCGAAAGAGATCGTCGTCAAGGGCGCCGGTACGGACTTCGATCCGCAGGTGGTGGATGCGTTCGTCGACGCTTTCCGCCGCGGCGAGCTCGAGGTTCCCGCAGTCGTCGTGTAGCCGGCCGTGGCAGCAGACATGAGTGCCGTCACGCTTCCAATCATCGACGCGGTGCTCGAGTACGTCCCGTACTCGGTGCGGCTGGCCGCGAAGCGCGCGCAGCAATTGGAAGCGGCGGCGGCCGGGCAGCGCGGCGAGCGCCGCGTGCACCAGCGGCTCCGCGCCGCCGATCTCAAGTGGCTGCGCGGCAGTCGCGTCAAGAACGGGCCCGACGTCACCCTGGTGGATCTCTCGGCGGGGGGCGTGCTACTGGATTCCGACGTCCAGTTGAAGCCAGGGGCCGTGATCACGCTCGAAATCGTCGGAGCAGGGACGGTCGAAGTCCGGTCGGAAGTCCTTCGCTGCCAGCTTGCCGCCCTACGCGACGCCGCGGCCGTCTACCGGGGTGCGCTCGCCTTCAAGAGCCCGATTGATCTCGGGAAAATGGAAGCTCCGGCAGCGGTGATCCGTCCGATACAAGCGCCGGTTACGGGGCAGGCCTGGCAAAAAATTGTGGTCCGATACAGCGACGGTGCACTCCTCAAGGGATATACACTCGATTTCCATCCCAGCCGTGGTCACTTCTCGGTGTGGCCGAGCATCAATGCTGCTGCGAGCGAGCGTGTGCTCGTACCGCACAGCCGGCTGAAGGCAGTCTTTTTCGTGAAGGACTTCGACGGCAATCCCAATCACGTCTCGCCGGCCAGCGCCGACGATGCCCCTGCGGGCCGGAAGATAGAGGTTACTTTTCTGGATCGTGAGGTCATCAAGGGCACGACGCTCAGTTATCGGCCCGATGGCTCTGGATTCTTTCTGATCCCGACCGACTCGCGCGGAAACAACTTGCGAATCTTCGTCGTGGGTGGAGCGGTCCGGCACGTACGATTTCCGTGATCCGCGCCGTCACGCGCACGCCGGTCCTTCCCTAAAGCCCTCCTTCAGCCCCTCCGATAAGCGGGCAACGAATTCAGTCGATCTGGTTCGGCAGTTCATGTTCTACAATCCGTTCGAAACTAGGCGTAGCGAACTGGCTTCATTCAGTCCAGGCATGGCTTCGATTCTGATCGTTGACGACGACCGGGCGACGAGAGTCGGCGTCGCAGAGCTCCTCGAAGACGCTGGCTATGGCGTCATCGCTGTCGCCACCTTCGAGGAGGCTGCGCGCATTCTCCGTTCGAGCCCGCCGGATCTTCTGATTGCAGACGTACGCCTCGGTCCCTTCAACGGCCTGCAACTGGTCATCAGCAGCCCGACACCTGTGCCCGCGATCATCATCACCGGCTTCGCGGATCCGGTGCTCGAGTCGGATGCGCGGCGCCGCGGTGCCGCGTACCTGCTCAAGCCGGTTCAACCTTCGCTGCTTCTCGATCTCGTCGCCGCCAAGCTCGCCACGAAGACCAGTTTCGGTGTGCCGAGACGATGGGAGCGGAAACAGGTTGTGGGAGGACTCCCAGCCGAAGTCAGCGGCGAGCCTGCGCGCATCCTCGATGTGAGCTATGGCGGATTGCGATTCGAGATTCCCGGTCAAGCAGAGCGCACGCCTCCGTCGTCGTTCCGGATCACATTTCCCACCGCGCAACTGAGCGTGCAGGCCGAACTCGTATGGAAAAGCCTGGTTGCCGGCCGCACGTGGCTCGTCGGCGCCGCCTTGTCTGAAGAGAACAAGTCGATGCGCGAATGGAACGGCCTGGTCGACGCGCTCTCTTAGAGCGAGCCTGGGAACTAGAGTTCAGACCGAGGAGCACGGCATGCTCCAGGATCTCCGCACCGGCATTCGGACCCCCCGCTCGGCCCCGCCTTCACCCTCGTCACCGTCGTCGTTCTCGGACTCGGCATCGGGTTTAGCGGGTGTCGATCGTAAGTGGGTCTGCTTGTCGTCGTGGTCGTCGCGATCGTTCCGAGGACTCGTCAGCCGTCCTTCGTAGTCCACAGCGAACAAGCCCATGGATGCACAGTGGATACATTGTCACTGAGTTTAGCCGTATCGCACCGATCTATCCCGGCCGTTGACCGCAACCCTTTTTCCAGCGACGATGCCTGCGAAGAGCCGTGACGCGCCGCCCAGCCTCCCCATCGTCGCTACTGATGTCTATGTCGTTTGTTCTGGTACTCGCCGTGATCGCGGGCATCGCCGCACGAGCGCCAGCGTCAGGCCTTGTCTCGCAGAATTTCGAACAGCGCGTGCGGCCCCAGGACGATCTGTTCACCCATGTGAACGGTGCATGGCTGGCCACCGGAGTGATTCCCGCCGAACAGGTCACCCAGGGCACCTTTACGGAGATCGGCGAACAGGTCGACGTCGATCTGCGCGCCATCATCGAGAGCGGGATCGACGACGTCCCGGAGGCGCGCAAGATTCGTGACCTCTACAGAAGCATCACGGACGAGGCGCGGCTCGCGGCGCTGGGTTTCGATCCCATCAAACCGCAACTGCAGCGAATCGACGCGTTGAAGACGACGTCCGAGTTCGCCCGGGAATCCGGCTACCTCGCGGCAAATGACTCGGCGGGTCCCTTCGACGCGAGTCTTGCGCTCGACTCGGTTGACTCGACCGCTATCGTGGTCAACCTGAGCCAGAGCGGCATTCTGCTGCCCGGGCGCGAGTATTACCTGGCTGGGGAGCCACGCTACGTCGACGTTCGCGCCAAATACGTCGACTATCTCCGCCTGATCTTCTCACTCACGAATCGCGCGAACCCTGAGGCCGATGCACGCGGCGTGATGGCGCTGGAGACCGAACTGGCAAGGGCGCAGTGGTCTCAGGCCGACAGCCGCGATCCGACGAAGACCGCGAATCGCTTCACGCTCGACCAGTTGCAGCGCGAGTTCACGGGATTCGACTGGCGCGGGTGGGCGAAGCCACAGGGAATCGAGCGCGCCCGCTACGTCATGCTGGCTCAGCCCTCGTTCTTCCGCCGCTTCGCCGAGCTTGTCGCCACGACCCCGCTCGACACCTGGAAGGCGTGGATGGCTGCCCGGTACATCACCGCGGCGGCGCCGTATCTCAGCATGCCGTTCGAAACCGCGCGGTTCGACTTCTTCGGGCTCGAACTGAGCGGCCAGGAAAAGCCGCGGCTGCGCTGGCGCCGTGGCGTGTCGCTGGTGAGCGGGTACATGGGCGACGCGCTTGGCCGCCTGTATGTGAAGAAACACTTCCCTGCCACCGCGCGCGCGCGCGTTCAGCGGATCACCGACAACGTCATCGCCGCGTTTCGTGAGTCGATCAAGACGTCAACCTGGATGTCTCCCCAGACACGCGAGGAAGCGCTCGACAAGCTCTCGCGGCTCACAACCAAGATCGGATACCCGGACGAGTGGCGAAACTATCGCGACCTCGAGATCAGGGCCGACGATCTCTACGGCAATATTCAGCGTGCGCGCAAGTTTCAGAACGACGAGAACGTGCGCAATGTTCGCGGCGTAGGCGGACGCTTCTGGCTCATCACGCCGCAGACGGTCAACGCGTACTACAACCACGCCAATAACGAACTCGTCGTCACTGCGGCGATCCTTCAGCCGCCGGTCTTCAATCTCGAGGCGGACGACGCGGTGAACTACGGAGCGATTGGATCGATGATCGGGCACGAGCTCGGGCACGCATTCGATTTGCGCGGCCGTCTGACCGATAGCAAAGGGACCATCCGCGACTGGTGGACGCCCGAGGACGCGAAGCAGTTCGCGCTGCGGACGACCATGCTCGGTGCCCAGGCCTCGCGATTTGCGCCGGTGCCCGGCCTGCACGTCAACGGCGAGCTCACCATGGTCGAGAATGTCGGCGATCTCGTCGGTCTGTCGGTCGCCTTTGGCGCCTACAAGCGCTCGCTCGGCGGGCAGCCGTCACCAGTCATCGACGGATTCACCGGCGAGCAGCGGTTCTTTCTCGGTTGGGGGCAGATCTGGCGTGCGAAGACACGTGACGAGTACATGCGGCAGTCGCTGATGATGAGCGCACACGCTCCGGCGCAGTTCAGGGCCAACGGCCCGGTCAGCAATGTCGATGGGTTCTACGAGGCCTTCGACGTGAAGCCGACCGACAAGCTGTTTCGGCCCGCTGCAGAACGCGTTCGAATCTGGTGACATGGGACCGAGCCGCAGCATCACTGCCAGTAACCCGGAGACACGCCGTCCGGAGAACCTCGACGAGATCCGCACGTACATCGACCGCCATTTCGCCTCGGAACTCACCGTTGCACGACTGGCCGCATTGGCCCGGCTCTCCCCGTTTCACTTCATCCGATCGTTTCGAACCGCGACGGGCATGACACCTCACCAGTACGTCAGGGCCAGGCGGATCGAGCGAGCGCAGGAGCTCCTGGTGACGACACCGTTGCCGGTAACGGAGATCTGTGATGCTGTCGGATTTCAGAGCCTGGGATCGTTCAGCGCGACGTTCCGTCGGGTGACCGGTGAATCACCCGGTGCGTACCGTGCGGCGCGGCGCAAGAGTCCTTACATCCCGGCTTGCTTCGTCCGCATGTACCGCGCGGACAAGTAGCGGCGTCGCCGCAACCGGGCCGACCGCAATTTTGGAGAAGCAGAGGTTCGGTGGGCCGCATACGCTTCGGTTCCACTCACGGAGGTTTCCAATCATGATTCAAAGGCTCTCGCACGTGACATTGTTCGTGAACAATCAGGACGAGGCGAAGGATTTCTACGTCAACAAACTGGGATTCGAGGTCCGCACGGATCACACCATGGACAATGGCTTCCGCTGGCTGACGGTTGGGCCACAATCCCAGCCCGAGCTGGAAATCGTGCTCATGGAGCCGAAAGCCGGTCCGATGCTCGACGAGGAAGCGGCACAGGCCGTCAGGCTGCTACTCAAGAAAGGCGTGCTGGGTTCCGGCGTGTTCCAGGTCGATGACTGCCGCAAGACCTACGACGAGCTGCGCGGCAAGGGCGTTCAGTTTGCGGGCGCTCCCGAGGAACGCTTCTACGGCATCGAAGCGATCATGAAGGATGGGCTGGGCAACTGGTTCAGCATGACGCAGCCGAAGGCGCCGATAGCGGAGCTCGCCTGAGAGTTTGATTGGTCGACCGTCGACTGGTGATGCGACCGGCAGCCTGGCCGACGGCCAGGCTGGTGGAGTGGCGAGCGATCGGAAATCAGAACGCCATTTGATCTCGAGGCGCTCTGATTTCCGATCGCTCGTCACTCCACCCGCGCCTGCGGCGCGGCCGGTCGCATCACGCTCCTCTGCGCCGCCAGCAAGATCCTCTAGGCTCCGCGTCTCCGTGTCTCCGTTTTTGAAGCTCGTTCCGTGTCCCCCGTCCCCTCAGTCGCTCGAGCTACCTCGCCCTTCCAACAGACCCCGGACGCGCTGCAGCTCTTTCCGCCCGTTCTCGAGGCTCGTGACGTCAGTGCCTTCTATGGCGCCCTCCTGCTGCAGTTTCTCGAGCACCGCGACACCCTGCTCGTAATCGCGAACGGCGGTCCGCAGATCGCCGGCGCGATCCTGGGTGGGGCCCTTCTCGGCGAAGTGGATGTAGGCGTCACCGCGTCCCATCAGCGCGAGCGCGACTGCCACGCGGAGCTCGACGTTGCCAGGATTCCTGGCGCGCAACTCTTCGCTCATCGTCACAGCGCGCGTGTGATTCTCCACGGCGGCCGCGCGGTTGCCCAGCTTGGTCTGCGAGGTCGCCAGCCGGTTGGCGTCGGAGGCCACCTCGAGTTTCATCGAATCGCTCGCCGGATCTGCGGCGGACAGGCTCTGGTGGATCGCGAGGGCCCGTTCGTATTCGCCGATGGCCTCGGCCGTCTTCCCGCCGGCGTCGAGCATCTCCGCAATCTTCGACAGACTGATGGCGACGTCGTTTCGTGCCGCGGCGTTGGTCGGATCCGCGGTCGCAAGTGTCGAGAAGGCTGCAAACGACTCCCGCTGCCTGACAAGCGCATCGTCGCGGCGCCCGAGCGCCAGCAGGATGTCGGCGGTGTTGCTGCCGGCGATGGCGAGATTGCGCTGGAACATGGCATTGGAGGGATGCGCCGCCAGGGCCCGCTTGAGTACTTCAGTACTGCGCTCGAGCTCCTTCAGCGCGCCTTGCGAATCTCCAACGTTGGGATAGTTGGGATTGCCGAGCTGATTCCCGAGTTTCTGGTGGGCGATGGCAAGCTGCCGCAGATTGTCGATATCGTCCGGTGCCGTCGCCGCCAGCGTCTCCATGATCGCGAGCGATCGCCGGCGTTGTTCGAGTGCGCCGGCAGTGTCCCCGGTTGCCGACAGCAGATCCCCCACGCGGCTGTAGCTCGCCGCGAGCTCACGACGGATCGCCGGCGAAATGGCGGTGTCTGCACCGGACGTGTCAGAGGCGACCCGCTGCTGGACGTCGAGCGCTTTGCGCGCGTACGTCAATGCCTCGTTGGTCGCGCCCGTCGCGGAGAGCACCTCGCTCAAGCGCAGGTAGGCGGTGGCCATTTCACGCTGGAAAGCGGCATCCCTTGTGTGTGCGCTGCTCAGCGCCTCGTAGATCGCCGCTGCCTTCTTGTAGCTCGCCAGGGAACCGGCCGTATCTCCCAGGTTCGGATTGAAGGGACGTCCCTGAACGTCTCCGACCTTGACGTAAGCACCCGCAAGCTCGCGCTGGAGATCCGGGCGATCGCCGGCATCGCGCGCAAGCTTGTCGAGGTATTGCAGCCCATTCGATACCAGGAGCTGACGCGCAGGGGTTGAACCGGGCAAGTCACGAATCGCGTCGTGCAGCTCGAACAACGAGGTGTTCGCCAGCCGCCGCACGTCGTCGAAGCGCTGCTCCGCACGCGTACGCTCTCGGCGAGCCACCATCGCCTGCCAGGTCGTGCCGATGATTCCCGCGATCAACGCGAGGAGTACCAGCACGCCGGCCGCAACGGCGGCGCGGTTGCGTTGCAGGAACTTTCCTGCGCGGTACCCAAGCGTGTCTTTGCGAGCGCTGACCGGAAGTCCTGCAAGATGACGCCGGAGATCCTCGGAGAACTGATCGACGGACGCGTACCGGCGCGGTGCTTCCTTGCTGAGCGCCTTCAGCACGATGTTGTCGAGATCGCCGGCCAGACGACGGCGCAGCCGCTCGATCTCGCTCGCTTTCGAGCGTTCGCGCGTCGCGATGTTGTCCGACATCGGCGCGACGCCAGTGCCTCCTCCCGACGGCACGTCTCCAGGCGACTGCGTGACGACGGTGCTGGGCCGCACGGGGACGGAGTTGCAGACGACACGCGCAATTTCCGAGGGTACGCGGCTGGTCAACTGATATGGACGCCGGCCGGTGAGCAGCTCGTAGAGAAGAACGCCTAGCGAATAGATGTCGGTGGCGGTGGTCACGGGCTCGCCACGGACCTGCTCTGGGCTCGCGTATTCCGGCGTCATCAGCTGCGGGCCCGCAATGGTCGGTGCGAACGCGTCACCCCCAAGCTCGGGATTGAGCAGCTTGGCGATCCCGAAGTCGAGCAGTTTGGGCGTTCCGTCAGACGCGACCAGTACGTTCGCCGGTTTGATGTCGCGGTGAATGATCAGGTTCTGATGGGCGTACTGAACGGCACCGCAGACCTTGCGGAACAACTCGATCCTCGCCGTGGTATCGAGTTGGCCGAGCTCGCAGTAGTCGAGGATGTTCTGGCCCTCGACAAACTCCATGGCGAAGTACGGAAGGCCGTCAGCGGTCGTGCCCCCATCGAGCAGACTGGCGATGTTCGGATGCTCGAGGCTGGCCAGAATCTGGCGCTCGTTGCGGAATCTCTGGACGATCGATTCGGTGTCGGTCCCGCGCTTGAGAATCTTGATCGCGACGCGCTTCTGAAATACGTCGTCGCTGCGCATCGCGAGGTAGACCGCGCCCATCCCTCCGCGGCCGATCTCGCGTATCAACCGGTATGGACCGACCTGCTGGTTCGTGCGGACGTCAGGGACAATGTGCCCTGACTTGGTGATGTCAGTGTCAGGAACGCTCACGCTCTTCTGAGTATAAGGGACGTCTCAGGCGTGGTGGGGCGCTCGGGTCAGTGCACTTCGTAGCGCGAGGAGGACTTGATCGGCGGTGGTGTCGACGTGAACGTCGGTCGCGGCATATCGGGACCTGGCAGCTCCACGAAGTCGTCGAGCAGACGCTCGAACGTACCGCGGTCGAACCTCGAGTAGGTCGACCAGGCGAGCACCTGGTGAAACGCGCGCCGCCCCTCGATCGTGGTGTGCAGGTATGTGAGAAAGGTGGAGTCGTACGCGGCGTCGAGCTCGTATTGCACGGCCCGGAAGCCATTCACTTCCCGCTCCTGTGGGCCCCGAACCGCAAGCAGTCGAACGGACTGACCGAGGATGTCGCGGGTGCGGACGGAATGCTCGTGAAGGTCCACCGCACCTTCGAAGTCGGCGCGCGACTCGCTGAGCACGAGCAGGTAGCGGCCTTGAATCGGATCCACCGCCTGCAACGGCGAAGCGTCGTTCAAACCGGTAGCCTTCCGCCACCCGCGAGGCAGGGTCACCTCCGCGTAGCCGAGATCGACGTCACGGAGCACGCCACCGGCGGGCGGAGCGATGCCCACCGTGCGGCGGACCCTCGGCCATACCGCAATGAGACACGCGATGGCGAAAACTGTAATCAGCGAAGAGTAGATGATCATGCCGGCTGCTCTTGCACGAGCTGGCGCGATCGCTGATGCGAATCGCGTGCCCTGACCGGGGAATCAGCCGAGCGGTGAAGGCGGTGACGAGTCGACTCACGTCGTCAGGGCGCTGGAAGCTGATCATGTGGCCAGCACCGGCAATTGTGTGCAGACTGCCGTCTCGCACTCCCTCGACGACCTGCTGGCCGTTCTCCCGGGCGCCCGTCTTGTCTCTCTCTCCGGTGATCACCAGGACTGGAGCAGCCACCTCAGACAGGCGAATGCCCGCCGGAGGGTCGAGAGGAGGCGGGGGCGCAGCCACGGTCCAGATCGAGGCGTTGTCCAGAACGATCGCGCGGAAGCGATCGGCCTGGACACCAGTCCTGCTGACGCCATCGAGAATCGGCCCGTCCCACCACAGCTCCGCCGCGCGGCGCGGGTTGCCGCTGCGTACGGCCTGGGCGATCGGCTTCATCCAGTCACGGTTTGCCGTCACGGCGATTCCAGGAATTCCTGGCGAGATCAGAACCAGCCGGTCGACATAGGCCGGATGCGTCAGCGCAAAGTCCAGGGCGATTGTCGCACCCATCGACAACCCGACGATCGTCACGCGCGTAATCTGCAGTTCGTCGAGGAGCGCCCGCAGATCGTCAGCCGACGCAGGCAAGTTCGCCGGGACCGTGGAACGGCCGTGTCCACGCACGTCATACCGCAGCACACGATGGCTAGTTCTGAGCGTGGCGGTGACGTCATCCCATTCCCGCAGATCGGTATGAAAACCATGGATCAGCACGATGTCGGGCCCGGTACCTTCCAGTCGGTAGTGCAAGCCGATGGCGCTGACGCGATCGGCAGCGGTGAACGGGGTGCCTGCCACGAGGAGCGCGGCGAGTGCGATCGTGGCGATCATGCGCGCCCTCCGGCGGGCTGGGGCGCCCAGAATCCAGTGACTGACGTGATCCGTCCGGCCGAATCGAACGTGAACACGTTGGTGCCGCTTCCGCGTTCCTGTCCGTCGGCGGTAACCGCCACCCAATCGGCCAACGCGGTCCCCTGGCACTGTCGAATCGCCCCGCGACGCTGAAGACGAATTCCCGGCATGAAGCGCTGCGCCGCTGAAATTTGCGGCATCAGATCGGCGATACCCTCCGTGTGCCCGAATCTATCGCGGAACGCCACCGCCGAATCCGCAATCGCCGTCAGCGCCCGCAGGCGCGCCTCGTCGTCAGGCTCGGCCCATGCCGAGAACCACCCATCGACCTGCGTGCCGGCATCGGCGGTCACCTCGTCGGAGACGAGGTTGCTGAAGAGGGCGAGCTGATACCGCCAACCCTGCACGTGCTCATCGCGAACGGGGGTGTCGGCGAACTCATGGATCAGGCTGAGACGTGTTCCAGCGTCGTGTTTCTCGAGATTGATGGTCACGCGCGACGAGCCAACGGCGATAGGCGTGCCGCTCACGAACCCATACGTGAAGATCAACTGCTTCGGCACGTCGAGACCGAGAACGGTTCCCGCCACTTCCGTTCCATCCGGATGGCGAATCCGCACGGCTCCGCCCTCGCGAGGATCGATGGTCGACCCCTTACCCCACCAGGCGGCCCACCTCGTGGAATCCGTGAAGAAGCGAAAGACAGTCTGCGGCGTCGCGTGAATGACGATGGTGCGATCGAGACGATGGGCCAGGACTGTCATGATTTGTTCGCTTTCTGAATCTGGCGGCGGCGGCGCGGACGCGGTCCGCGGCGCGCCTCGTCGAGCTCCGCCTGGAGCTTGAGCCGCCACAGGGCGTCGCTCCACATGCGTTCCAGAATGCCGGC
>Ga0075430_100004786_pt1 | contig 11390 bp, 10 predicted proteins | sample RhiMetdeltSRZDD4_FD_75294 | JGI IMG/M metagenome (GOLD analysis project Ga0075430, IMG submission 75294) | Populus rhizosphere microbial communities from Tennessee, USA - Rhizosphere MetaG P. deltoides SRZDD4 | ecosystem: Host-associated > Plants > Roots > Rhizosphere > Soil | place: USA... | reverse complement strand
AACCATCGCTCGAGCAGGAGCATCGAGAGCGGCAACGGCCACAACCAGATCAGGTGGAGATGCCCGTGGGCGTGGAGCATCACGTAGAACGAGCACACAAATGCGAGGCTGCCAACAAACGCCGCATACGGGTCACGCACATACCGCCGCAGGAGTGTAAACGCAGTGATTCCGTTGAGGAGCCACGCCAGCCACCATGTGGCGCTGTACGCAAGGACGGGCGATGCTCCCGCGGCGGTCCATGGCAGCGTGAACAGACTCACGCCAAATAGATGTTCGTTGTAACGGAGTGACTCCGCCGCGGGAAAGAACAGGTTTGATTGAAAGAGCGGAAGCCCGGACAAGACCGCGTGATTGTCCCAGGCGAGCGTCCAGATGACGAGTCGCGCGTCCCCCCCGTAGCTGGCGGATCCGAATTGCCGGTAGTTGACGTAAGGCCAACTCACAACAAGGGTCAGCGCCGCATAGGCAGCGACGATGAGCGCTGCCCGGCGAATCATGGGAGGGGGGCGAGTCCCAGTAGGCGCTCGAGAGTGTGTTCGTAGATACGCGAGAGCGGTTCGAGATCGGCGATACGGATGTGCTCGTTCACCTTGTGCATCGATTCGTTGACCGGCCCGAATTCCAGAACCTCCCGGGCGATGGCCGCGATGAAGCGCGCATCCGACGTGCCGCCTCCCGTCGAGAGTTCCGGTGACATCCCCGTTACCGACCGGATCGCCTCCGACACCACCGCAACCAGTGGACCTCGCGGCGTCAGGAACGGCAGGCCAGAAACGCTCCACTCAAGGGCGTAGTCGAGATTGTGACGATCCAGTATCTCCACCACCCGGGACTTGAGCGCATCAACCGTCGAGACGGGTGCGAACCTGAAATTGAAGAGGACGTTCATCGCGCCGGGTATCACGTTGTTGGCGCCCGTGCCGGCGTGGATATTTGAAATCTGAAAGCTGGTCGGAGGGAAATACTCGTTCCCCGTGTCCCACTGCGTCGCCGCAAGCTCGGCGAGCGCGGGCGCCGCCAGGTGTACCGGGTTGCGGCCAAGGTGAGGATATGCGATGTGGCACTGCTGTCCGCGAACGGTGAGCGCGCCATTGAGAGACCCACGTCGTCCGTTCCGGATCCCATCCCCAAGTCGTTCGGTGGATGTGGACTCGACAACAAGGCACTGGTCGATGACTTCTCCTCGCGCCTTGAGCGCATCCACCACAACAACCGTACCGTCCACGGCGGCGCCCTCTTCGTCCGACGTGAGGAGCAGCGCGATGGACCCGGCATGATCTCGATGCCGTGTTACGACGCGTTCAATGGCTGTGGTCGCAGCCGCCAGCGGGCCCTTCATGTCCACCGCACCGCGCGCGAACAGGTCGCCCTCGCGCTCGGTCGGTGTAAACGGATCGCTCGTCCACTGTTCGACAGGACCCGACGGCACCACGTCGACGTGACCAGCGAAGCACACGAGGGGCGCCACGACTCCACGACGGGCCCACAAGTTGCTCACACCGTTGCGATCCATCCGCTCGCACACGAACCCGAGCGCTCGCAGCCGAGCCGCCAGCACCTCCACACATCCGCCATCGTCTGGCGTGAGCGACCGGCGTGAGAGCAGGTCCTTGGCGAGTGCGAGCGTTGACTCGTGAACGGTGGGATCCGTCATTTCAGTCGCGAAGCAAATCGTTGAGAGATGTCTTGGCGCGGGTCTGCGCGTCCACGCGCTTGACGATCACGGCACACGCCAGGGTGTGCGTACCGTCTGACGCGGGCAACGCGCCAGGGACGACGACCGAACCCGACGGGACGCGCCCGTAGAGGATCTGGCCTGTCGCACGGTCGTAGATCTTGGTGCTCTGGCCGATGAACACGCCCATCGATATGACGGAGTGTGCTTCGATAACGACGCCCTCGACGATTTCGGACCTGGCGCCGATGAAGCAGTTGTCTTCGATGATCGTGGGGTTTGCCTGCAGCGGCTCGAGCACACCGCCTATGCCAACGCCGCCCGACAAGTGCACGTTCTTCCCGATCTGTGCGCAGGAACCCACCGTCACCCACGTGTCCACCATCGTTCCCTCATCGACGTAGGCGCCAATGTTGACGTAGGACGGCATGAGGATCGCGTTGGGCGCGATGTACGCTCCGCGACGCGCCACCGCCGGAGGAACCACGCGGAACCCGCCGGCGCGGAAGTCCGCCTCGGAGTACGCATCGAATTTGAGCGGCACCTTGTCGAAGTAGCGCGCTTCCCCGCTTCCGATGACCTGGTTCTCATGGGTGCGGAAGTACAGGAGCACCGCCTTCTTTATCCACTGATGCGTAAACCAGGTGCCGTCAATCTTCTCGGCCACTCGCAGACGACCGGTGTCCAGGTCCGAGATCACCTGTTCGATGGCACTCAGGATCTCGGGCTCGACAGATTTTGGAGCAATTTCCGCGCGACGCTCAAAGGCTGCGTCGATGATCGACTCAAGGGGATTCTGTGACATGGACTCCTACGGATACGGATGGCTCTCCACAACAGGCGATGATTCGGCGAGCGGCTTCCACGCACTCCGCGAGTGGCGCTACGAGCGCGATGCGAACATGGCCGGCGCCGGGATTACTGCCATGTGCGTCACGAGCCAGGTAACGCCCCGGGAGCACGGTGACGTTCGCGCGCTCCACCAGATCTCTCGTAAAACGCTCATCGTCGCGATGCCAGGCTGCCGGAACGCGGGCCCATAGATAGAACCCGGCTTCGGGTCTCGGCGCATCGAGCACCGGGGAGAGCAACGGGACCAGCGCGTCGAACTTCTCGCGATAGAGAACGCGGTTGTCACGCACGTGCGCCTCGTCTTCCCAGGCCGCGATACTTGCTTCCTGCACCGCGGGACTCATCGCGCAACCATGATACGTGCGATACCGCAGGAACTGCTTCAGGATGGAGGCATCGCCAGCAACGGCACCTGAACGAAGGCCCGGTACGTTCGAGCGTTTGGAAAGGCTCGTAAACGCCACGAGACCGCGGTAGTCGGAACGACCCAATGTGCGCGCGGCCCCGAGAATCCCGAGCGGCGGCGTCGCCTCGTCGAAATAGATCTCCGAGTAGCACTCGTCAGAGGCGATCACAAACCCGTAGCGATCAGCCTGTCCAAAGAGCGCCCGCCAGCCGTCAAGGTCCAGCACGCGCCCGGTCGGATTCCCGGGCGAGCACACATACAGCAACTGCACTCGCGACCACTCGGCTGATGAGAGCGAGTCGAGATCGAGGCGGAAGCGGTTCTCCGGCGTCTGGTTTAGAAAAATCGGGCGCGCGCCGGCAAGCAGCGCCGCACCTTCATAGATCTGGTAGAAGGGATTGGGACACGCGACGAGAGCATCCGGACGAGAACCGTCCACGACGCATTGAGCAAAGGCAAACAATGCTTCGCGGGAGCCATTGACAGGGAGGACCTCCGTGGCCGGGTCGAGAGGGTCCAGCCCGTAGCGCCGCGTGAACCAATTCGCAATCGCCCCCCGAAGGCGGTCGCTGCCGGCGGTCAACGGATAGGTCGAGAGTCCATCGAGGTGTGCGGTCAGTGCGTCCCGTACCAACGCGGGAGTGGGATGTTGCGGCTCGCCCAGTGACAACCGGATCGGCGTAAATGCCGCCGGCTGCACACCGGCGAGCAGTGTGCGCAGCCGTTCGAACGGATAGGGTTCCAACGATTTGAGCCGGGAATTCACGACGCCCTGTTCCTTGACTGCCTACGACGCTTTGGCACTGCTTGGGCGAATCACGCCGGCAAGCCGGCCGGCGCGCTCCTTTTCGGCTCGAAACGACGTGAGCACGTCGAGATGGACGGCAGTGCACAACCCGGACACGTGGATGTGCTCCACCGGAACTCCAGCCAGCACGAGTTGATCTCGGTTGGCACCGGCAAGGTCGAGCCGTAGCTGCGACCGGGTATGTTCGCCGCGCCGCGGCGGTGGTGAGAGAAACCAGCGATCGATCAGATGGCGCGCGTGCCCATGGGCTGCGAAGTTGTCCACCAGCTCGGGCCCGACGTCATAACAGCAACTGGCAATCGCAGGTCCGATGGCCGTGACCAGGTTGGCCGGCCTCGTGCCAAACGCATTCTGCATCGCGGTCACAGCAGCTCCAACGATGCCCGCCGCAGTGCCCCGCCAGCCGGCATGGACCGCCCCCACCGCGCCGGTTTCCCTGTCGGCGAGCAGGATCGGTGCGCAGTCGGCGGCTCTTACGACCAGGGCGACGGAAGGGTCGTCGCTGATCAACGCGTCGCCGTCCGCGGGTTCCCACGGCGGCGTCCGTTCTCCCTTCGGCACCAGGACGACCGATGCCCCGTGCACTTGCTTCAGCCGGAATACACTCCCGGCTGCGACACCCATGCTCAACGCTACCGCCATCCAACTGTCCATGCTCGACAACTGCAGAGAACGGGTGGTGAACATGTGACGGGCGACATCGCCAAGCGCCCGGCAGGCCAGAGCTGGACCCCAGGGCTGTTCGAACCACTCAAACGTGTCCTGAACGTCTGGCAACGAGGTCATGCCGCACTATGGTGGCGTGGATATCGCGCAAAAGGCAACGTTGCCAGTATCCTTCACCATGCCTCTCCTCGACGGCCCGACCAGAGCGCTGGACGCGTGACCATCATCGGCACCGGCATCGACGCCACCGACATCGAACGCATCAAGGACACCATCGAGCGCTATGGCGATCGCTTCATCCATCGTGTGTTCACCGAGGGAGAGGTAGCGTACTGCCGTCGGAAGCGGGACGCCGTCTCATCCTTCGCCGCACGATTTGCCGCGAAGGAAGCGGCCATGAAGGCGCTCGGCACGGGTCACTCGCGCGGTGTCTACTGGACGGGCATAGAGGTGGTCCGGCGTCATGGCCCTCCGAGCCTGGCCTTTCACGGCGGAGCGGCAACTCGCTTCCTTGCCTTGGGTGCAACGAGTTCACTGCTGACCCTGACGCACTCCGAGCACCTTGCGATCGCCCACGTACTCCTCGTCAAGGACTGACAGGAGTCGTTGCGGCGCCAACCCACGTTTACGCCTTCTGTGAGGCGCTCGACGCACGCAACCCGCCGCGCGCTCTAAGTTCTATCGCCTCATTCGGTTGTCGCGACAGTCCCTGCATGGTGTACCCGGCCAGAACCTTGCCTCCTGTTTCCGCATACATCACGTGACGCGCCCCAGCAGTCACGCGAGAAGGAGGCCATCGTGGTCGTCAAAATCACACTCAACGACAAGAGCAATCCGCCGGGAAAGCTCGCTGACGCGGAACTGCATTTCACGGAAGGCGCCCTCGACGGCCTGAAGCTGATCGGCTTCGGTGTCTGGGAACGTCGAACCGGCAACGGCCGCAACGTCACGTTCCCCGCGCGTCAGTACCAGGTCAACGGCGAGCGGCGCAGCTTCGCGCTGCTTCGTCCGGTAACGGACGCCACGTCCCAGGAAAAGGTGCGTGAGCTGATTCTGCAGGCGTACACAGAGCACGAGATGAACGCAGCGATGACCTGACGTCCTTGAAACGCGTGCAGCGTGGCTTTTGTGGAGCGAACGGCCTGCTCAGCGCTCTGGCCAGGGAGGCGGCGGTTGCCGCGGGTCCGGGTCGACGACTGGGCCAAAGGATAGCCGGTCAGGCCTGCCGCCTGAACGAGAGGTAGCGGCCGAGGTGTCGACAGGCGCGATGTCGGCAATGTCGAAGATGCCGACACGCGTGGTGCCAAGCACTTCTGCGCGAGGCGTCCAGTCGAGCCTCGCAGTGGCGGAGGATGGAAATCGCGCGCGAAGAGCAGGCACTTCCCAGTCCTCCACGAGAAGCACGACTGCGTGCCCGGAAGACTTGAGATCCCTCGCAACCGCGTCGAGGTCGGTGGTGAGGAGATCCCAGCGGACGACTGGACGCTGTGTGTAGTAACGCGCGCTCGCGCTCTGCTGCGATGACACGATGACCGCGTTCGACGGGAGCGAAGCGGCCAGGTAGCGACCCGCGAGCCGGTAGCGCGCTTCGAAGTCGCGCAGGTGAAACGCCTGCTCGCGCCCCGCGATGCCGATATTGAAGCTCGCGACGAGTGTAAGCGCGACGACGAACGCGACTCCCCTGGCTGGGACAGGAAGGTACGCCAGTGCGCTCACTGTCACGGCGGAGACAAGGACGAACGCCACTGGAAATGAGGGAAGCAGAAACCGGAGATAGAACCACTCGCTGAACTGCCCATAAGGCAGATAACACGCAAGCACCACGACAGCGCCGAGGGTTCCGAGACCGACCGCTGGTCCCAGTCGCGCGGAGGACCTCGATTGCGAGCGGACCCGGGCGACGGTGAGGACGACGATCGCCACGCTGAACAAGAGAAGCGATGCCGACTCTCCGCGTATCAGGCGCCATGCATAGGCGTTGGCGTTGGGAAGAACGTTCGACGGGGCGAACAGCGACGCGACATCTCCGTAGCCGGAGGCGAAGGGAGAACCGTACAACCGCCACTGAAGGAGCAGAAGGGCGCCGACCGCTGGCGCAAGGCCAATCGCGAAGCGGAAGACATCAGCGCGGGAGCGTCTGTTGGCCAGCAACACAAGGAGCACGACCGCACAGACGGGAATGAGGTTTGGACGGGTGAGCACCGCGAAACCAGCCGCGGCGCCGGCCGCAAGCGCCGCCTGCGGCGCCGAGCTCATCGCGAAGACGATCGCGAGAGCCCACCAGGCGGTGACGGCGACGTCGCTCATCGGTTGGACAAGCTGGAAGACAAAAATCGGGCTCGTCGCCATCAGCGTGGCCGCACCAACGCCCGCAGCCGCCGAATGGACACGCCGGCCGATCGCGTACGCGCCGCACACTGCCAGCGCGCCGAGCAGTGGCACGACGAAAAAGACGGCCAACGAATCAGTCGCCGCAAACGGGGACATCACGAGCGGCAAACCAGGGGGGTAGGTTGGTACCAGCTCGTCAGGGTGGACTCCGGGACGGTACCCCAATGGCGAAAAGGCCCACGCGGCGTTCTCCCATCCGACCCGGCCGATGACGGGCTCGAGAGCCGAGACCTGGCCGGTTGAAAACAGGCGCGCCTGACTGACGTAGCCCGCAGCATCCGCGCCGGACGCCGCGTATGTGCCGAAGGCCACACCGGCTCCGGCACTGGACGCGGCCAGCACCAGAACGATCGCGACCGCATGGCGTTCGATGAACGGGAGGAGATCAGCAGCCGCCACACCAATGGCTCGCCGGCCGCACACGAGGTACCCGAGTCCCCAACTCGCGAGCGATACCGCGAGCGGGCCGGGCCAGCGGCGAACTGACAAACGCAGGGGCCCGGCGGCAAGTAGAAAACCGCCGGAGACGATGACTATGACGAAAAAAGAAAGCGCGACCGTGCCAACCAGAACGGCCGTCCGAGCGCTGCGGGAAATCGGCTCAGTTGAGGACGGGGAGAAGTCGCGCATTCTCCTTCTGCCGTTTCGGCGGCAGCGTCCATTCTTCGCGCAGCCCCTTGTCGAATTCGGTACGGAAAAAGCTGTCCTTCATCCCGCCGTCGATGATGTCCCAAGGCAGCACGGGATCAGTGGAGCGATCGCGAAACACGTAGAAATCGGCATCGATGCCGGTCTCCGCGACTGCCGCCCGCCACTGGCCACCATTCCGCTCGGCAGCCTCAATCACCGGTGCCACGCGTCGATCGCCGAGCGACATCAGCGCCTGATAGAACGAGTGCCGCTCGGACTTGATGTTGAAGAACACGTTGTCGATGTCGGCCGTAAGCGCACGCAGGCGCTTGATCTTCCGGTCGATCGACTTGTCGTCTTCCATCGCCAGCCATTGATACGCCGTGCCAGGCTTGGGGACGAGGGGGTTCACGCTGCCGACGATACGGCCGATGTGACCGCGATGGCGGGCATGCGCCAGCATCTTCTCGCGCAATTGGAGCGTGAGGTCACGAATCGCCACCAGGTCGTCGTCGGTCTCCGTCGGAAGCCCAATCATGAAATACAGCTTGAGGTTCTCGATTCCCGCCGCGAAGATCAGTTCGGCTGCGGCCAGGATCTCGTCGTTCGTCACGGTCTTGTTGATAACACGACGAAGACGATCCGAGCCGACCTCCGGGGCAATCGTCACCGTGCGTTCACCGCTTTCCCGAAGCAGTCTGAGGATGGTCGGCGTGAGATCATCCAGACGCAACGACGCCGGGCTGATCGAAAACCCCATCTTCATGAGCCCGGTGAGAATGTCTTCGATCTGGGGGTGGTCGCACAGGGCGATCGACACCAGTCCCGCGCGCTTCGAGTGCGGGCGTGCGCGCTCGGCCAGTTCCATGATCCGATCGAACGGGAAAGCGCGTACGGGCAGATAGTTGTAGCCTGCCCAGCAAAACCGGCAGAGATTTGCGCACCCGCGAACGACCTCGACGAGGAACCGCGACCCGAACTCCGTTTCCGGCGTGAAGATGGTCGTGGCGGGTGGATCGACCGCATCGGTCGTCTTGAGCGCCGCCTTCTTGACGACGGGCGGCGCGCCCGTGCCAGCCTTCGGTACCCACGCCGCGATGCGGCCCTGTTCGTCGTACTCAACCTCGTAGAAAGAGGGGATGTAGAACCCGCGCTCGAGAGTCAGCAGCCGAAGCAGCTCCTCCCGATCGGACGCCGTATCAAACGCCTTCAGAAGCGAAGGCACAAGTGCCTCACCTTCCCCAGCCGCGATCACGTCGGAAAAAAGCGCCAACGGCTCGGGGTTCACGAAGGTGACGGCGCCGCCAATCATCACCAGTGGATCGTGGTGAGTGCGGGCCGTGGCTCTGGGCGCGAGCCCTGCCAGTCGCAGCATCGTCACGACGTTCGTGTAGTCCCATTCGAACGACACAGAGAACGCCAGGATGTCGAAGTCGCGAACGAGCGTCTGCGACTCGAGCGTCATAAGCGGCGCGCCCGAAGCCATCTGCTCGGCCAGTTCAGTCTTGGGCGGCAGGAACACCCGCTCGCAGACGATGCCCTCTTCAGCGTTGAACAGCTTGTACATCGTCTGGAAGCCGAGGTTCGACATCCCGACGAAATAGGTATTGGGAAACGCGAGCGCGATGCGAAGCCGGCCACCGTGCGACTTACGCACGTATCCCACTTCCTTCGCGAGAAGCTCGAGAGCACGCTCACGCTGAGGCCATTGCGTCATGGGATTAGGCGCTGAATCGACCCGACGCCTGGCACTCAGCGTCGGTGGCGGACGAACTCAAGTACGCGAACTCCGACTGATTCGTCGGCGCTCGCGTGTGCCCTGGGTGTTCCTAGTGTACCACCGCGCCCTGACAGCCTCAGTTCTGACGGCGAAGGAACGCGGGAATATCGAAGGGAGACGACTCGGCGTTGTCCTCAGGTGAGGTGCTCGCGCCAGGCTGGCTGACTCCGCTTGCCATGGCCAAGTCCAGCGCCGGGCGTCGATTGAGGGGAACGGGCGAGGAAGCGTAAGGGGCCGACCTGCGCGCTTCTTCCCTGGCCACGGCACCGGGCTTTCCCCCCGACGCGAGGGCGGGCTGGGCCGACTCAACCGGCCGAGACATCTGTGCGTAGCTCGTCATGTCTACAGGGGTCTGCATCGCGGCGTCCGACGACTGCCGCAGCGTTGCGCTTCTGGCGACGAGGTGCTCCGAAGGCCTGTCGAAGCCGGTGGCGATGACGGTGATCTTCACCTTGCCGACCAGCGACGGATCCACGACGGCACCAAAGATGATGTTGGCGTCCTCGTGCGCGGCTTCCTGAATCACGCACGATGCTTCGTTGATTTCCATCAGCGACATGTCTGGTCCGCCGGTGACGTTGATGATCACGCCGCGCGCGCCGTTGACCGAGCTGTCCTCGAGGAGCGGACTCGAGATCGCTCTCTGTGCGGCTTCCATCGCCCGGCCTTTGCCTTCGCCCATGCCGGTGCCCATCATCGCGACTCCCATACCAGACATGATCGTCTTTACGTCGGCGAAGTCGAGGTTGATGAGACCAGGAACGAGAATCAGATCCGAAATGCCCTGAATCGCCTGACGCAGCACATCGTCGGCCAAAGTAAACGCATCGGTGAACGAGGTGTTCTGATCGATGATCGACAGCAGGCCCTCGTTCGGAATCGTGATGATCGTATCCACGCATTCCCTGAGCGCCTCGAGTCCGGCCTCGGCCTGACGCGCGCGCTTGCGCCCCTCGAATCTGAACGGCTTGGTCACTACGGCAATCGTGAGCGCCCCGAGTTCGGTCGCGAGGCTTGCGATGACCGGCGCGGCGCCGGTGCCGGTACCTCCACCAAGCCCCGTTGTCACGAAGATCATGTCGGCGCCGGAGAGCGCCTGGATGATCGAGTCGGTGTCTTCGAGTGCCGCCTGACGCCCGATGTTGGGATCCGCGCCGGCCCCAAGGCCCTTCGTCAGCTTGCTGCCCATCTGCAGCTTGAGCGCGGCCTTGTTGTGGTCGAGTGCCTGCACGTCGGTATTCGCGACGATGAACTCGACGCCGCTCAACCCGACGCTGACCATGCGATTGACGGCGTTTCCGCCGCCTCCGCCAACACCCACCACCTTGATCTTCGCGCCTCGTCGCGCTTCCTCGGCGTACTTGATGCGAAATTCGCCTGTCTCTTGGGCGCGTGGTCCCATTGATTCCTCCTGGTACATCACAACGTGTATTTCTCAGTTCGTAGGCAGTAAGCCGTCGGCTTACGACGCCCCGAAAAATCCTTTGAACAAACCCTGTAGCTGGCGCCAGAGCACGCCACCCTTCGAATGCTCGGCGGGGCGGTTGCGGTGTCCGTAGAGCACCGTTCCGACCGCCGTGGCATAGGTTGGCGTGCCGATGTGATCGGAGAGCCCGCCCACACCAGACGGAATTCCGCGTCGAATCGGCAAATCGAAAATCTGCTCGGCGATTTCTGGCATGCCCTCGAGGATCGCGCCGCCGCCGGTCAGCACGATGCCGGAATTCAGCGACTTCTCGTAACCGGCCCTGCAGATTTCGTCCCACACCTGATGGAACACTTCTTCGGCGCGAGGCTGCAGAATTTCCGAGAGGATGCGGCGCGCCATCAACCGCGGTCGACGGCCGCCGACGCTGGCGACCTCGATGGTCTCCTCTTCGTCCACCATCGACGACAGCGCGCACCCGTGCTTGCGCTTCAGCTTCTCAGCGTCAGGCATCGGCGTTCGCAGACCGACCGCGATGTCACTCGTGAAGTGATCCCCGCCCAGGGGTACCACGCCGGTGTGCCACAGACTGCCGCGCTCGAAGATCGCGATGTCGGCCGTACCGCCGCCGATATCAACGAGCGCCACGCCGAGATCCTTTTCGTCCTGGGTAAGCACGGATTCCGCCGCAGCCAACTGCTCGATCACCATTCCCGATACGTTCACGCCTGCTCGATTGACGCACGCAACGAT
>Ga0075430_100004785_pt1 | contig 11390 bp, 13 predicted proteins | sample RhiMetdeltSRZDD4_FD_75294 | JGI IMG/M metagenome (GOLD analysis project Ga0075430, IMG submission 75294) | Populus rhizosphere microbial communities from Tennessee, USA - Rhizosphere MetaG P. deltoides SRZDD4 | ecosystem: Host-associated > Plants > Roots > Rhizosphere > Soil | place: USA... | reverse complement strand
GGATCACCACGACGTCGTTCGCCTTGATCTTTCCGGCCTTCACGGCGGCGAAGGCGTCCTCCTCGCGATCGAACACGCGGGCGGGACCGCGATGGACGTCCTTCTTCTGGCCCGAGACCTTCGCCACGCAGCCGTCGGGCGCCAGGTTGCCTCGCAGGATGGCCAGGCCGCCCTCGGGCTTGAGCGGATTCCTGAGCGAGCGGATCACCTTCTGTCCCGGCGCCTCGCGCGCGGCACGCGCCTCCTCGCCGATGGTGCGGCCGGTCACCGTCTTCTCGCCGCCGTTGAGCAGGCCCGCCTCGAGCAGCCGCATGGCGATCACCGCCATGCCGCCCGCCTCGTACATCTCCGGCGCCGTGTAGTTGCCCCAGGGCTTCAGGTCGGCGAGCAGCGGCGTCTTGCGCGAGATCTGGTCGAACTCGTCGATGGTGAGCTTCACCCCGGCTTCCTTGGCCACGGCGAGCAGGTGCAGGACGGCATTCGTCGAGCCGCCCGTGGCCATGACTCCCGCGATGGCGTTGGCGAGGGCCTTCTTGGTGATGATGTCGCGCGGACGGAGTCCCTTGCGCAGGACGTCCATCACCAGGCGACCGGCCTGGTACGCGATCTCTTCCTTGTGGGCGTCGACGGCCGGCACGCCGTTGAACCCCATGGGCGACACGCCGAGCATCTCGAAGGCGGTGGCCATCGTGTTGGCGGTGAACTGGCCGCCGCAGGCGCCGGCGCCCGGGCAGGCGCGGCTCTCGATCTCGTTCAGCTCGCGCGCGTCGATCTTCCCGGCGTTGAAGGCTCCGATCGCCTCGAACACGTCCTGCACGGTGAGCCGCTTCCCCCGGTGCTCGCCGAAGAGGATCGAGCCCCCGTACAGCATCACCGAGGGCAGGTTGAGTCGGGCCATGGCCATCACCATGGCCGGGATCGTCTTGTCGCAGCCGGACAGCGTCACCAGCCCGTCGAGCAGATGGCCGCGCGCCACCAGCTCCACCGAGTCGGCGATCCAGTCGCGGCTGATGAGCGAGGCCTTCATGCCCTCGGTGCCCATGGCGATCCCGTCGGTCACCGAGATGGTGTTGAACTCGATCGGTGTCCCGCCGGCCGCCCGGACGCCCTCCTTCACCTTGTCGGCGAGCTTGCGGTGGTTCCAGTTGCACGGCGTGATCTCGATCCAGCAGTGGGCGACACCGATGAGTGGCTTGGCGAGATCCTCGTTGGTGAACCCGATCGCCTTGAAGTAGGAGCGGGCGGCGGCGCGGTCCCCGCCGTCGAGGAGGGCGCGGCTCATGTGCCGTGGATCGAACGTCATGCGGAGTCTCCTTGGGCGGCCGCCGGCGCCGGGCGCCGGGCGACCAGGAACGTGAACTTGCCGTGCTGCACCGTCTCGCCGCGCTGGTTGATGACCGCGCGCTCCTCGATGATCACGCCGCCCTCGCGCATGGCGCGCTTGACGGCCGTCTTCGAGCGGCTGTGGATGGTGTCGCCGACCGCGAGCGGGGCGTCGACATGCCACTCGACGCCCATGAAGGCCAGCACCGCCAGCGGCGGCTGCGGGATGCGCCAGCCGAGCCCGGTGGTGAGACACAGCGGGAGCAGGCTCGGCGCGGCGCCGTGGCCCGGCGGGTCATCGCCCGTCACACCGCTGTACAGAGCCACGTGCGCTTCGGTCACGGTGATGGCCGGCGTCTCCCGGATGCCGTGGAGCTCGACGTCCTCGAAGAAGAAGCGCGAGGGCGCCAGCACGCTCATGGCCGCCGGCGCTCCACCATGAGGTCCGTCTCGCCCTCCTGCACGACCTCGCCGCGCTGGTTGACCACCACGCGCTCCACCGTGACCAGGCCGCGGTCGGGCTTGGAGGTCTCTTTCTTGGCGGTCACCTTGGCGCGCAGGCGGATCGTGTCGCCGATCTTGATCGGCCCCTTGAACTTCCAGCGCAGCCCGACGAAGGCGAGAGTGGCGTAGGCCTGCGTCGCCCGCGTGAAGAGCCCGGCCTGGATGGAGAGCCCGAGCAGCCCGTGCGCGATGCGCTCGCCGAAGATGGACTGCTTCATGAACTCCGCGTCGGTATGGAGCACGTTGTAATCGCCGGAGAGGCCGGCGAACAGGACGATGTCAGTCTCCGTGACCGTGCGGCCCGGCGACTCGTACGCCTCACCGACCTCGATGTCGTCGAAAAATCGTCGCGGGTCCGCCATGAAGACGGAGGATATCACGCCGAATTGGCGCCCCGGGCGCGCCGCGCAGGCCGGTCAGTGCGACGACAGCAGCGAGGCGATCGTGCGCGTGAGCGCGTCGATGTCGATGGGCTTCTGGAAGTACGCGGCGAACTCCAGCGCCTGTGTCGGTGGATAGTCCTCGTAGAACGCGGTGACGGCGACGGCCGGCACGCGGGCCAGCGTGGGGTTCGATGACGTGCGTACGCTCCGCATGAAGGCCGGACCGTCCTCGCGCGGCAGCGCGAGGTCGCACACGATCAGGTCGGGCGTCGCCGTCAACAGATATCCGCGCGCGTGCATCGTGGTCGACGCCGCCTGCACCCGGGCTCCGCAGGACTCGAGGATCATGTGGAGGAGCTCGAGCGCGTCGGGATCGTCGTCGATGACGAGGATCGTGCGCCCCGCGAGGCTCGGCAGCGTGCCGATCGGGTCGGCCTTCCGCGACGGGAACCACCGCGACCGCGACAGCTCCGCCGGAGGCGGCGCACCGGGCCGATGGTCGGTCGACGGAGGCGATGGGCGGACTCGCGACCCGGCGGGGCGGTCTACGGCTCCGGAGGTGATCACCATGTACGGATGCTCGGCTCAATCAGTACGTCAGCCGACGGGGTCTGTCAATCGCGCGCCGCAGAATCATGGGAAAAACGTTTCCCTGTTGACCGGTCCGGGCCGGACGGCTAGCATCAGACCGACCGGTCGGTCTGACCCCGGCCGCGCTTCGGTGCCACCGCCACACGGAGGAGTCCGACGTGCGCTTCGCCGACACTCGCCTGCAGCCGATCTGGGAAAAAGTCCGGGCCGGGCACCGCCTCGAGCGGCAGGACGGTCTCACGCTGTTCGACACCGACGACCTGCTCGGGGTCGGTCGCATGGCGGATCACGTCAAGCGTGCGCGCGAGGGCGAGCGCGTCTACTTCGTCATCAACCGTCACATCACGCCGACGAACGTCTGCGTGCTGTCCTGCGCGTTCTGCGGCTTCGCGCGGAAGCCGGGTGAGGCCGGCGCCTACGAGCACACCATCGAGGACATGGTGACGATGGTGAAGGGCGAGACGCGCGAGGTGCACATCGTGGGCGGCCATCATCCCGACTGGCCGTTCGAGTACTACGAGCGGATGATCCAGGCGATTCACGCCGCGCATCCCGACGTGCAGATCAAGGCGTTCACGGCCGCCGAGATCGACTACTTCTGGCGCCGCTGGAAGATCGAGCCGAAGGACGCGCTGGCGCGTCTTTCGGCCGCGGGCTTGCGCTCGATGCCGGGCGGCGGCGCCGAGATCTTCTCGCCGCGGCTGGCGAAGCTGCTGAAGTACACGGGCAAGGCCGATCCCGACCGCTGGTGCGAGATCCACGGCATCGCGCACGCGCTCGGCATCAAGACGAACGCGACCATGCTCTACGGCCACGTCGAGACCATGGCCGAGCGCGTCGATCACCTGCTCCGGCTGCGGCGCCAGCAGGACGCCTCCGGCGGCTTCGTGACGTTCGTCCCGCTCGCCTACCAGGTGGCGGCCACGAAGCTGCGCGCGCGTCAGACGCCGCCCACGGACAGCCTGCGCACGATCGCGGCCTCCCGGCTCCTGCTCGACAACTTCCCGCACATCGAGGCGTACTGGGTCACCCTCGGCGAGGATACGGCGTCCCTTGCCCTCCACTTCGGCGCCGACGACGTCAACGGCACGCTGGAGGACGAGCGCATCCAGCACCTGTCAGGCGCCCAGACGCCGGCCGGCGTCGCCCGCGAGCAGCTCTTCCGCATGATCCGCGACGCCGGCAAGATCCCCGTCGAGCGCGACGCGCTCTACAACGTCGTGCAGGTGTACAGCTGATGCTGGCGCAGATTGCCGACAAGGTGCGCAACGGCAAGCGCCTCGGGCGAGAGGACGGCCGCCATCTCCTCGCGGAGGCGCCGCTGCTCGAGGTCGGCGCGCTGGCCGCCGAGGCGCGGTACGCGCGGTTCCCCGAGAAGATCGTCACCTTCGTCGTCGACACCAATCCGAATTACACGAACGTCTGCGTCACCGACTGCCAGTTCTGTGCGTTCTATCGCAAGCCCGGGGATCCCGAGGCGTGGACGCTGACGGTGGACGAGGTGCTGGCGAAGATCGAGTCCGCCACCGCCCGCGGCGCGACCACGGTGCTGCTCCAGGGCGGCCACAACCCTTCCCTTCCGCTCGACTACTACCTGTCACTCGTCACCGAGACGCGCAAGCGCTTTCCGCAGGTCACGCCCCACTTCTTCACGGCCTCGGAGATCAGGACGATGGCGCAGGTGGCCTCGCTGACGGTACCGGACGTGCTGGACCGCCTGTGGGCGGCCGGCCAGCGCACCCTGCCCGGCGGGGGCGCCGAGATACTGTCCGAGCGCGTCCGCAAGCGGATCGAGCCGAAGAAGGGCGGGCCCGAGGCATGGCTGGACGTACATCGCCAGGCGCATCGGCGCGGCTTCAAGTCGACGGCCACCATGATGTACGGCCACGTCGAGCAGGTCGACGACCTGCTCGATCACTTCGACGCGATCCGCGAGCTTCAAGATGAGCACGGCGGATTCACCGCCTTCGTTCCCTGGTCCTTCAAGCCGGGCAACACGCTCCTCGAGAAGTGGATCAAGCATTACCAGGGCCCGAGCACGTACCTCCGGATGCTGGCCGTCTCCCGCCTCTACCTCGACAACTTCCCGCACATCCAGGCGTCGTGGTTCTCCGAGGGCAAGCGCACCGGGCAGGTCGCGCTGCACTTCGGCGCCGACGACTGGGGCGGCACCCTCTTCGAGGAAAACGTCCACAAGGCCGCCGACTACGTCAACACGATCTCCGTCGACGAGATGGTCACGCTGATCCGGGAGGCCGGCTTCACTGCCGCCCAGCGCACCACCGAGTACGGGATCGTGCGGCGTTATGGTTGAAGAGGAGCGCCACGGCTCCGCCGCGGCGCTCCGGACGCTGGGGGTATGGGGCCATTTCGGTCAGACGGGGTCGATGGCGGGGACGGCGGGGATGAGCCCCTTCTGATGCGCCATGGAGAACAGGCGCTCGATCGCGGCGCGCCCGTCCTTGCCGAGGGCGAGCGTGAAGTCGTTGACGTACATCAGCACGAACCGGCGGCAGGTGTCCTTGTCGATGCCGCGGCCGTACCGCATCGCGTACTCGATCGCCTCGTCGACATGCGCGTGAGCCCACGCGATCGAGTCCCGCAGCGCCTGCGACAGCGCGCGATGCACATCGTCGCCGAGGTCGCGCCGCATCACGTTGCACCCGAGGGGCAGCGGCAGGCCCGTATCGCGCTGCCAGACCTCGCCGAGATCGAGCACCTTCGTGAGACCCATCGTCTCGTACGTGATCTGCCCCTCGTGGATGAGGAGGCCGAGATCGGCCTGGCCCTCCAGCACCGCGACCGGGATCTTGTCGAACGCGACCTCGATGAGTGGCGGGTCACCGACGTAGAGGCGCAGCAGGAGGGCCGACGTCGTGTGCTTTCCCGCGATGGCCGTCACCCGCTGCTCGAGCTCGGCGGGCGGGATCGGCTCGCGCGCGACCAGGATCGGCCCGTAGCCTTTCCCCATCGAGGCGCCGGGGTCCATCATCCGGTACTGCTCCGCCACCAGCAGGTAGGTGGCGAACGAGACCGCGGTGACGTCCAGCTCGCCGGTGCGCGCGCGGCGGTTGAGCGTCTCGATGTCCTCGAGAACGTGCTCGATGCGGACGCCAGGGATGCGGACCTTCCCCGCCGTGAGCGCATAGAACATGAAGGCGTCGTCGGGATCGGGACTGTGGCCGATCCGAATCAGGCGATCCGTCATCCGGAGCTCCCGTGAGCAAGGTGGCGACACGCGACCGGATACTCGACGGCGCGCTCGACGTGTTCGCGCGCAAAGGCTATCACAGGGCCATCGTCGACGACATCGTGCGCGCCTCCGGGACCTCCAAGGGCGCCGTGTACCACCACTTCCCCAACAAGGAGGCGGTGTTCGTCGCCCTCGTCGACGATTTCGCGGAGCTGCTCGCCTCGCGCCTGGCGGCCGCCGTCAGCGCGCGGCAGGGCGCCCTGGACAAGGTGGACGCCGCGCTCACGGCGGTGTTGACGACGTTCGCCGACAACGAGCGGCTGGCGCGGCTCATCCTGCTGGAGGCCGTCAGCCTGGGACCGGCCTATCAGCGGAAGCGCGCCGAAGTCGCCGATCGGTTCGCCGCGCTGATCCAGGGCTACCTGGACGACGCGGTCGCCGACGGCTCGCTGCCGGCCGTCGACACCCGCGTGGCAACGCTGGCGTGGCTGGGCGCCGTCAACGAGATCGTGGTCCAGTGGCTGCACGGTGCGGTGGGCGATGTTGCGGCCACCATTCCCGCCCTCACCCGGCTCCTGCTGCGGTCGATCGGCTCGCCGGCCTGACGGCGCGCCGGGGGCGTCAGTCGCGCGGGGCGAACACGGTCTGGAAATCGCCCGCGCGGATGGCGCGGATGATGGCGTCGCGATCACGCGGCGCCTCCACCTCGATCCAGGCGCGGCCGAAGTGCGGCGGCCGGTGGGCGTCGTCGGTGCCGATCTTCACGAGCGGGATCTCGTCGGTATCGTACAGCGGGCGATACAGACCGGTGTCGGTCACCTCGATGGCGTCGAGGGCCCAGCCGAAGCGACGGATCTCTCGGACGCGATCGACCGTCTCCCCCACCGACAGCTTGTAGCGCGCGGGGTGGTTCAGGACGTATAGCGTCTCGTGATCGCCCACGATCTTTCCCACGTGCTGGCTCAGCCGTGCGTAGTCGAGCTCGACCCCGCCGAAGAGCAGGAGGCTCGGCCGGAGCTCGGCCAGCGCGCGCGTGTAGCCGGGCTCGATCAGGTTTTCGTGACCGAAGTGGTCGGTGATCGCGAGGAAGTCGTAGCCGCGACGCTCGTACTCCTCGACGAGGCCGGCCGGCGTGCGGACGCCGTCCGAAAATGTCGTGTGCGCATGGAGGTTGCCGCGCAGGAGAGCCATCAGGCGACGGCGCCGTCCGCGGAGGTCAGCGCGGGGGGCGCGGCGCCGCGGCCGGACGCGCTGGCGGACCGTCCCAGGTGACGGAAAAGCCGAGCGCGAACCAGCCGTTCGTCTGCCGCCAGAGCGTCGCCTCCGAGCCCACCGGCGCGTTCGGCGCCGTCCAGCCGGACAGTCCGAAGCGGCCGCTCGTGGTCGGTGTTTGATAGGAGCCGGCGAACGGCTCGATGAAGGCCGGGTCGTGCTCGACGCGGGTGCCGTAGGGATAGAAGTCGGCGTCACGGGGGCGCGTCTGCTCGTAGTGCAGCGGCGGCGGCACCACCCGCGCCTCGGGCGCTGCGGGCGGCGCTTGCGGCTTGGTCGTTTCGATCTTCACCTGTGCCTCGGCCGCGGCAGCCCCGAAGGCCACCATCCCGGCCACGGCCAGCGCCAGCAGGATCCTCATGCATCCATTCTACCGAAGCTTCCGGCGTTCACCACCAAGCCGTCAGGCGCGGCAGAGCGCGAGCAGCGGGGCGATCGACGCGGCGCGGTCCAGCCCGAGGACAGCGCGCTCGAGGTCCGCGACGCGATGCGGTGGCAGGGCGCATGCGGCGTTGACCCGGAACTTCTCCACGATCGCCTCGCGGCGAGGCGCCCGGGCGCCGTCCACCCGCGCCTCGAGGACGCGCCCGTCGTGGAGCTTCACGCGCACCCGCCCAGGGAACACCGCGGGGAACCGCGACTCCTGGTCGATCGTGTACCGGATCCGTGCGGCGAGAGCGAGGACGCGCGGATCCGCCAGGCGCGACGCGGCATACGTGGCGATGTCGACGCGGCCGTGCACGAAGGCGGCGGCCACGGAGTACGGCAGGCTGAACTGCGCCTCGTACGTCGTGCGGGGGTGTGCCTTGCTCGCCGCGGGCTCACAGATCACGGCGACTTCACCGGCCGGAACGCCGCACTCGATGGATTCGATCGCGGCCACGTCGACGCCATGCGTCGCGCGCAGCTCGAGCGCGCCGTCGAGATAGGCATGATTGTAGTGACAGCACGGGTACGGCTTGAAGGCGATGTCGAGGGTCTCCCAGCGGTGACCGAGGGTCTCGAACGGCCCGGGATCGGGCGCCTTCCCGACGAACGTCGAGTAGAAGCCAAACCGGCCTTCGAAGATCGTGGCCGGCCCCGTGAAGCCGGCGCCGGCGAGGGTGGCCGCCACGGCTCCTCCATGCCCGGCCCAGCCCGGGTGCAGCCGCTTGACCTCCGAGCCATCCTCGAGGAATTCCATCACTCCGGAGGCGCAACTCCCCGCAATGCCGAGCGCCGCGGTCAGCGCGGGCGCGTCGAGCCCTGCGCACCGGCCAGCGGCCAGCGCCGCCGCGAACGGTCCGCAGACGGCCGTCGCATGCCAGCCGCGGTCGTGGAATGCGCCCGGGGCGGCCATGCCGACGCGCGTGATCGTCTCGTAGCCGGCCACGGCCGCCGTGATGACGGCGCGGCCGTCGAGATGCAGCGCCTCGCCCACCGCCAGCACCGTCGGCAGCACGACCGCGGAGGCGTGCGTGATGGAGGGCGGATGCGTATCGTCGAAGTCCAGTCCGTGCGCGAGCGCGCCGTTGGCGAGGATCGCCAGCGGGACCGAAGCGGTGCGGTCGGTGCCAACCACCGTGCACGGCCCCTGCTCGCGGGCGACGACGGCCAGCACGGCGCGCGTGAAATCGGCGCGCGAGGCGGCCAGGGCAAGGCCGAGGGCGTCGAGCACGCGCAGTCGAACGCTGTCGACGACCTCGGTGGGGAGCGCATCGAACCGTAACGCCGCCGCGAAGCTCGCGAGCTTTTCGGCAATCGTAGCGTCTTGCCCGCTCTTCGTCTTACTCGCTCTTCGTCTTACCCGGGGAGGGCGATGTTGCCGTTGCGCTCGCGGGTGCGGAGGGCAATCACCTGGCGGCCTTCGGGATCGGTGACCTCGATCTCCTCGATCAAGCCGGCGTCGAGCATCTGCTGGACGAGCGCCTCGCGCTCGTGTCCTGCCGGCGGCAGCTGATGCGACTTCCAGCGCATCACGAAGTAGCCGCGGCTCACATGCGGCAGCCGGGCTTCCGCCCGCTGGAGCTCCGAGACGCCGCGTTCGAGCGATTCCTCGGTGCTCATGCGCTGCGGCACCCGCGTCAGCGGCGGCCGCGAGAGCCCGCGCAGCGGGACGGCGCTCCGCTCGCGCTCGGCCACGCGCGGACGCTCGACCCTGAACGCGCTGATGCCCTCGCTCAGGTGGATGTGTCCGAAGCACCGCACCCGCAGATCGGTCGAGAGCTCCTCGGCCGACCACGTGGCGACCCAGACCTGCTTGCCGAGGGCGTTGACCGCCTCCACCGCGGGCACGAAGTCGTCGTCGCCCGAGACGAGCACCGCGGCGTCGTAGGCGCCGTTGGCCGCGTAGTGAATGAGGTCGGCCACCAGCCGGGTGTCGACGCGCTTCTCGGTCGTGTACTCGTACTCGCCGCTGCACACATTGCAGCGCCCGGTCCGACGCACGCGCGGGTCCCGCTTCACGAAGTAGCCGGGGCGAAGCTCGAGACCCTTGAGGAACGCCTCGACGAGCGGCGGCGCCCCCGCCGAGACGCCGACGTAGTAGTACGCGCCACCGAACATGGCGCCGCCACCGCCGACCTGCTGCGTGATCCAGGCGGCCAGACGATCGTAGTCGACGCGAAGGCTCTCGTCGTAGCGCAGGAGCGAGCGATAGAAGTTCTGACCGTCAAAGAAAATGCAGATCTTCATGCGCGGCTCCCTGGCGGAATCGGTTCAGAACAAAGGACCCGGTCGTCGGCGGAATCGTACCATGGCCGGCCACGTCACGAAATCGTCGTCTCGTCGCTTCGCGTGTCTCCCTTGCTGTCCACCCAGCTCACCTGGATCTTGTCGCCGGGCTTGCCGCCTGCGAACGTGAACTGCAGAAACGGATTCTTCGACACGGCGGGTCCCCACTGTGCCGACAGCACGGGCCGGCCGTTATGGCGGGCGCTCACCTCGCGGATGAAGTGCGCGGGCACGAGCTTGCCGTCGGCGTCCTTGCGCTGGCCGGACTCCATCTCGTGCGTCATCAGGATGCGCACCAGCACCTTGTCGCCTTGCATGCTCGCCCGGATCCGCGTGGGATCGCCCACGGCGCCGCCCTACCCGCAGCCGCCGAAGGTGACGCGGATCTCGCGCGTGGAGACGAAGTACTTGCCGTCCGCCTTGACCACGGCGTGAACGTTCGAGGTCTGGGCCATCTTGAAGCGCGTGACGACCGCGGGATCGGTGCCCGGCGGCACCTCGAACTGCGCCGCCAGCGGGCCGGGATTCTTCTCGATGACGATGGCGATCGACTGCGTCCTGGGGAGCGCGCTGCTGACCGAGACCTGCACGGCGGCGCCGTTCTCCGCGATGTCGGGCGTCGCCCCCCACGACACGGCCTTGGTCGGCGCGTAGCCGCTGCCGCCGAGCGCCTTCACGATCTCGTCGAGGCTCTTGCCGCTGAACGCCGCCTGATTCCAGCCCTGGGCGGCGGTCGCCCGCGGTCGCAGCGCGCTCGCCATCGACGCCAGCGTCGCGGCGCCGCCCAGCTTCAACATCGCGCGGCGAGGAAGGATCATGAGTCGGCGACTTGATGGTGGCCGATGCTGGATTCGAACCAGCGACCTCGCGCATGTGAGGCGCGCGCTCTAACCAACTGAGCTAATCGGCCGTGGGCAGGAGTATGCCACCGGGGGCGGGCACGTTCAATCGCGAGGCGGGGCGTCGGTCAGGGAACGAGCGAGACGGGCGTCACGCGGCGGGGCAGACTCACCTCGGCGGACGAGCAGGCAGCATCTGCCGACTCCGCCCGCTCGCTCACGGCGGCCTCCATGCGCGGCGACATGGCCTCGCCGTACCAGTCGGCGGCGCCGCGTCGCAGGAAGCGTCCCATTGCCTCGCACGCCGCGCGCGGCGCCGCCGGCAGCTGCTTCAGGAGGGCGACCGCGAAGCGATCCGCCTCGAGCTCCTGGAGCTGGATGGCCTGCCAGGCTTCCGTCGACGGCGCGGTCCGCTGGCCGGTCTGCGGCACGTGCTGCAGGACGAGATGCCCGAGCTCGTGCGCGATCATGGCGGTGAGCTCGTCGGCGGGCGCGCGGAGCGCGCCCTCGGTGACGAAGAGGCTGAAGTGCAGACACGGCGCCGTCGTGCCCGGCGTGCTCCACACGTTCACC
>Ga0075430_100004784_pt1 | contig 11390 bp, 11 predicted proteins | sample RhiMetdeltSRZDD4_FD_75294 | JGI IMG/M metagenome (GOLD analysis project Ga0075430, IMG submission 75294) | Populus rhizosphere microbial communities from Tennessee, USA - Rhizosphere MetaG P. deltoides SRZDD4 | ecosystem: Host-associated > Plants > Roots > Rhizosphere > Soil | place: USA... | reverse complement strand
ACGGGCCGCCGTCGTCTCGCTGCCGGCGCTGGGTGGGTGGCGGATGCGGTCCCGCGCACGCAGCGCGCTGGTGGACCTGGTCCGCTCGCTGCACGCCGGCCAGGACGAGGTCCAGAACGGCGCCGCCGAGCTGGCGCGGAGGTGAACCACGCCGTTCTAGTACTCCAGCCGTAGTTCGTGATCTGGTGGCGCGGCGGTCCCGGATGTGGGGCGGCCACCGTTCGATGATCTCGGGTTGTGTCGACTCAAGAAGATCTTGCGGTGGCCGCGTGCCACAGCGTAGACCCTGACCGATGGCAGCGCGGCTTCGATGAGCTGATGGGCCGGATCGGATGCCGGTTCATGCGGGTCGAGCCGCGCAGGCGGGTCCGGTCGTTCGTGCTCGGGTTGCTGGCCGGGCTCCCGCGGACCAACTGCTGGACGATCGCCGAGCATGCTGGCGAGGCCAGCCCGGACGGGATGCAGCACCTGCTGGCCCGTGCAGTGTGGGACGTCGACGCGGTGCGTGACGACCTGCGCGACTACGTGCTCGATCACTTGGCTGATCCGGGCGCGGTGTTGGTGGTCGACGAGACCGGGGACGTGAAGAAGGGCACGCACACGGTCGGGGTGCAGCGCCAGTACACCGGCACCGCTGGGCGGATCGAGAACGCCCAGGTCGGGGTCTACCTCGTCTACGCAGCCGAGTGCGGGCACGCGTTCATCGACCGGGCCCTGTATCTGCCGAGATCGTGGACCGCAGACCCGGATCGGTGCCTGTCGGTAGGCGTCCCGGACGATGTCAGCTTCGCCACTAAACCTGCGCTGGCGCGGCAGATGATCGCCCGCGCCCTGGATGCCGGCGCCTCGGCGGCATGGGTGGCCGGTGACGAGGTCTATGGCAACGATCCGCGGCTGCGCGCTGATCTGCACCAGCGCCGGATCGGCTACGTCCTCGCGGTCGCGTGCGACCATCACGTCACCACCGCAGTGGGTAAGCACAAGGCCGTCGACCTGGCGGCCGGTCTCCCCGCGCGGGTGTGGGCACGGCACAGCGCGGGCGTCGGCGCGAAGGGCCACCGGCTCTACGACTGGGCGCTCGTCGACATCACGGAGACCGAACCGGAAACGTCCGGCTGTCACCGGCTGCTGGTTCGTCGCTCGATCCGCACCGGTGAGCTGGCCTTCTACCGCTGTTACACGCCCACACCGGTGCCGCTGGCCGGCCTGGTCGCCGTGGCCGGGCGCCGCTGGACGATCGAAGAATCCTTCCAAGCCGGCAAGGGACTGGCCGGTCTCGACCAGCACCAGGTCCGCCGCTGGACCTCATGGCACCGCTGGACCATCCTCGCCATGCTCGCCCACGCGTTCCTCGCGGTGACGGCTGCCACCGCACGAGCCGAAACCCCTTCCCTACAAGGGCTCATCACACTAACCGCGAACGAGATCCGCCACCTGTTCACCAGGCTTGTCCACCGACCACTCCACACCGCCAGGCACACGCTGGACTGGTCACGATGGCGACGCCGACACCAGGCCCGAGCCCGCGAATGCCACTACCGCCGGCAAACGACTCAACTCGAATGATCACGAACTACGGCTGGAGTATTAGATCACGAGGGGGGCGGCGTGACACACTGCACTGACAGCTCTATGTATCCTCAAAGCGGTTCGAGAAAGCCAATCGTATACGCTCGCGCCAACGTACATCCCGCTGGGAGCGGATTTGGCAGCGGGTTATAATGTTATGCCGAGCGGCGTGCATTTCCGTCCATATTTTATACTCGTCATCTTTGACATCGGCAAAACGGAAACCTTCGCCTTCTTTAAGGTAGGCCGATACCCAACCATCAGCCTCTCCATAGGCGGTATTGAAGCGGTCTATCGCTTGCCTCAACCGCTCGTCATCAGCAACTACGATCTCCAATCGAGCACGCGCGATGCGCCATTCAGTGAATGCCTCACTCCGTTCCGCGAGTGCTCTAATGGCGCGATCATCGGTGAGAGGCGGAGCGCCTCCGCTCTGAAAGAGATCGTACATACGCTCATGTGCGCTCAGGACTCGAATACAAGCAGTCACACTCGCCACCATTGCCTCCATACGACGATTTCGCCACTCGTTCGAAATCATCAACAGGTGGGTCAAAATGGCGCCGACTAGTACGCCAAACAAACCAAGGAAAGCAGCGGACATGGACCATGCCTGCCCTTCATCGTCCTGATGACGTGTCCCATTCACCGCGAACACAAGGTCGCGACGTAACTGTACTGGCTACTCGCGGCGGACCATACGTAGCGACGTCGCCGCATCGCTCACTCGTTCTCAGCGCTCTTCTCGGCTTGCCTGATGATTGAGCTCGGTGGCGATCGGCTCCCGGTCAGCCGGGTATCCATGTTTGAGGTGCAGCCGCTTGATCCGAGTCCGGAGCTTCCCGAGTAGGGCCCAAGTTGATGCACAGGCCGCTCATTTGATCTGAGCCAGCGCGTTGCGCAGTTCGGTCGGCAGGGCGTCCTCGACGGTGAGTACGTGTTGGCCGACGCGGATATCGACGGTGCGGTGGCGGCGGGCCGTCCTCACGAACTGCTTGATCGTCCAGCCGGTGCGGTCTTCGAATCGGCGCGAATCGTGTCGCACGCCACCTCGCGCTCCATACGTCGACGGTGACGAAGGGCCGCTATACGGCCGTCGGTGTGTCAGGCGGCTCGAAGAGCACAGTTCGGCGCGGACCGACGTCAGGCGGGCCGGGGGCGTCTTCGGCGGGTTCCCATCTGCGACAGCCGCGGCGCTTCACCGTGCGGCGGCCACGATGCGGCGCCGAGCTCGCGCGACACCGAGCGGGCGGCGGATCGCAGTGACGTCACCATGGCCGGATCGAGCGGCCACTCGTCGGTTGACGCGACCAGTCCGATCGCGCCGGCCGCACCGCCGAACCGATCGCTCAGGACGGCTGCGACGCCGCACTCGCCGAGCACCGCCTCCTCGACCTCTTCCGCGATACCCGTGACACGGATCTGATCGAACACGCTTCGGAGCTTACGAGGGTCGGTCACTGTCTCGCCGGTCATGCTTCGCAGCGGCGCTCCCTCCAGGACGCCGTCCGCCAGCTCATCATCGAACGCGAGGATCGCCTTGCCCAGTGCGCAGGCATGGGCGGGGATCACGATCCCGACTTCCGGCATCTGGCGCGACCCGTCCGGTCGTGGCTCGTGATGCACCACCACGACGTCGTCGATAAGCATCACCGCGGTACGCACGGCGAGGCCGGTACGACGCGCGAGGTCCTCCGCCCAGGGGCCCACGCGCGAGCGCAGCTCGAGGGTGTCGAGGTACACGTTGCCCATCGTCAGCACCGCGGGGCCGAGCCGGTACTGACCGGAGTCGTGCTCCTGGACGACCATCCGATGGGCCAGCAGGGTGCGGATGATGCCGTGGACGGTCGAGGCCGGCAGGCCGAGCCGTTGCGCGATCTCGCCCAGGCTGAGCCTGTGGTCACCCTGCAAGAGGGCGAGGATCCGCAGAGCGCGGTCGACCGACTGGATCACCGAATCACCTCATCCTCCGTCGACTTTCGATCAGGGTCTTGTGCCCCTTGAAAGAGCAGCGTAACCTCCGAACATCATTCGACATTATCGAATGTTATTCCAATCCTACGCGGTGGCCTGCGGGGCAGACCGCACGGTGACCGTGTGCGCCTCACGGGAGGGCACCATGAGCGAACCGCTTGTCATCCAGAAGCTGGCGTCGGAGGCCGTCGGGACCGCCTTCCTCGTCTTCGTCGGCGTGGGCTCGGTCCCCGCCACCCTCATCGTGAACGGTGACGCGCCCTTCACGATGGCCGACCTGGGGATGATCTCGTTGGCGTTCGCGACCATCGTGGTCGCGACCGTCTACGCGCTGGGGCACGTCAGTGGGAACCACATCAACCCAGCGGTCACCCTCGGCCTCGCGGTGACAGGGAAGTTCCCGTGGAGGAACGTGCCGGGCTATCTCGGCGCCCAACTGGTCGGGGCCGTCATCGGCGCCGCCGCGATCATCGCGGTGCTCGGGCAGAAGGCGAGCGACGTCGGTCTGGGCGTCGCCTCGTACGGCGAGGCGGTCAGCGTGCCCCAAGCGTTCGCGGCTGAGTTCGTCGGGACGTTCATCCTCGTGTTCACCGTCTTCGGGGTGATCCATCGCAACGCGCCGGCGGGGTTCGCGGGCCTGGCCATCGGCCTCGTCGTCTTCGCCGCGATCATCCCGGTGGCACCGACCACGGGAGCCTCCATCAACCCGGCCCGCACGTTCGGGCCGATGCTGGTGCAGCAGATCGCCGGGGGCACCGTGAAGTGGGAACAGCTGCCCGTCTATGTGTCCGCGGAGTGCCTCGCCGGTGTAGTGGCTGCGCTGGCCTACGCCGCCCTCGTCAGGCCTGCTCGCCGGACCGAGGAGGCGCCGGCCGTGGTCCCCGAGCAGGCATCGGTCACCGGCGTGTGACCGCCACCGTCCCACAGACTTCCCAGCCGAAGGAGCCGCCGTCATGAAGAAACTGATCAACGCACCAGCCGACGTCGTCGCCGAGTCCCTCCGTGGGCTCGAGTCGGTCCACCCAGAGCTTCGGGTCGACCATGAGAACAAGGTCGTGTTCCGCGCCGACTCCCCCCGCCCGGGGAAGGTCGGGCTGGTCTCGGGCGGTGGCTCCGGCCACGAACCGCTGCACGGCGGATTCGTCGGCCCGGGCATGCTCGACGCGGCCTGCTGCGGTGAGGTCTTCACCTCCCCGGTGCCGGACCAGATCCTCGCCGCCACCAGCGGTGTCGACGGCGGCGCCGGCGTCCTGCACATCGTGAAGAACTACACCGGCGACGTGATGAACTTCGAGATGGCCGCCGAGCTGGCCGCCGCAGGCAGCGTCGATGTCGTCGCAGTGGTCACCGACGACGACGTCGCCGTACAGGACAGCCTCTACACCGTCGGAAGGCGGGGAGTCGGCGTCACGGTCCTGGTGGAGAAGCTGGCCGGCGCCGCCGCCGAGCAGGGCCGGCCGCTCGCGGAGGTGGCCGATGTCGCTCGCAGGGTGAACTCCTCCGGACGCAGCATGGGCATGGCCCTGACCTCCTGCACCGTCCCCGCAGCCGGCCAGCCGACATTCGACCTGCCAGACGACCAGATGGAGCTCGGCATCGGCATCCACGGCGAACCCGGACGCAAGCGGATACCGCTCGCGCCCGCAGCAGAGATCGCCCAGATGCTCGTCGAGCCGATCCTGGACGACTTCGACTTCGCAGGCGACGGCGTGCTCGCGTTCGTCAACGGGATGGGCGGAACGCCGCTCATCGAGCTCTACCTGATGTACCACGAGGTGAACCGGCTTCTGTCCAAGGCGGGACTACCCGTGGCACGGTCGCTCGTCGGAAGCTACATCACCAGCCTGGACATGGCGGGGTGCTCGGTCACCCTGCTGCGGCTGGACGACGATCTGCTGCGTTTGTGGGACGCGCCGGTGATGACACCCGCTCTGCGGTGGGGCGTTTGAGCGACATGACCGCCACAGGAGTGACGACGATGATCGACGCCACGGCGGTCAGGGCCTGGCTGGGTGCCTTCGCCGGGGAGGTCGCCGCCAACCGCAATCTCCTCACACAGCTCGACGCGGCGATCGGCGACGCCGACCACGGCATCAACCTCGACCGTGGCATGACCGATGTGGTCGCCGCGCTCGACGTCCTGGCCGGCGCGTCGCCCGGCGTCCTCCTCAAGACCACCGGGATGACCCTGGTACGCACGGTGGGTGGTGCCAGCGGTCCCCTCTACGGCACCTTCTTCCTGCGCATGTCGGCGGCGGTGGGCGACGTGGAGGCCCTGGATCCGGCCCGGTTCGCGGCCGCGCTGCGAGCGGGCCTGGACGGGGTGGTCGCCCGCGGGCGCGCCCAGGCCGGAGACAAGACGATGTACGACGCGCTCGCGCCGGCCTGTGACGCCCTGGACGACGCGTTCGCGGCGAGGCTGGATCTGGCCACCGCCCTGCAGCGAGCCGCGACGGCGGCGGACACGGGTCGCGACGCGACCACCCCGATGCTCGCGCGCAAGGGCAGGGCCTCGTATCTCGGCGAGCGCAGCGTCGGTCACCAGGACCCAGGGGCCACGTCGTCGGCCCTGCTGGTGTCGACGCTGGCACGGGTCCTGGGCGCGGGGGAAGCGCAGTGACCGGTCTGGTGGTGGTCTCCCACAGTCGTGCACTGGCCGACGCATCCGTAGCCCTGGCCTCGGAGATGCTGCACGGGTCCCGGGTGCGGATCGGGGTCGCGGCCGGGCTCGACGCGACGACGTTCGGCACCGATGCCACAGCCATCGTCGAGGCGATAGACGAAGCGGATGACGGTGATGGTGTCGTCGTCTTGATGGATCTCGGCAGCGCGGTCCTGTCGGCGGAGATGGCCCTGGACATGATCGAACCCGCCGTGCGCGACCGGGCGGTGCTGTGCGCAGCACCGCTCGTCGAGGGGCTTGTCGTCGCCGCCGTCGCAGCAGCCGGAGGAGCGCCTCCCGCGCAGGTCGCCGCAGAGGCGGTCGGTTCGCTCGCGGCAAAGCAGTCACACCTGAACCCCACCGTGCACGCCGTCGATCTCCATCGGCCCCACAGCGATGTGGCAGGGACGGTGACAGGCGCGGCCGCGCCACTATCGGCCGTCGTCAAGATCCTCAACCCACATGGCCTGCATGCCCGCCCGGCCGCCCGCCTCGTCCAGGAGGCACGGCGGCACGACGCCAGCGTGCAGCTGCGCAACCTCGACACCGGAGCCGGGCCCGTGCCGGCGACCAGCCTCTCCCGGGTCGCTGCGCTCGGAGCTCTCCACGGCCACCGAATCGAGGTCAGTGCCACCGGAGCCCAGGCGCGTGAAGCGCTCGAGCACATCGTCGCTCTCGCCGAGCGCCGGTTCGACGAGCCCGCCCACGCTGCCACCGAGCAGGCTGCCCCGATGGCGTACAACGGCGGCCCGCTCGCTGCCTCGCCGGGCATCGCCATCGGGCCGGCGATATCCTCCCGCTCGGTCGACGTCGACGTGCCCGACGAGGCGGCCCAGGACGAGGTCGCCGAGTGGCGGCGGCTGCGCGCGGCGGTCGCCGAGGTACGACGACAGATCCAGCGCGTTCGCGTGACCGCGGCACAACAAGCCGGCGAGGGCGAGGCGGGGATCTTCGACGCCCACCTCATGCTCGTCGACGACGCCGAGCTGCTGGACGACGTACACGCTCGCATCCGCACCGGACTCGCCGCTCCCCGGGCATGGCTCGACGCCATCGGCGCGGTCGAGTCCGAGCTCGCAACCGTCCCAGATCCCTACCTTCGGGCCCGGGCAGCCGACGTCCATGCGGTCGGGCAGCAAGTGGCTCGCGTCCTGGTCGGGGCGCCCGAAATCCTCATCGACGGCGAGGGCGTGGTCATCGCCGACGACCTCACGCCGGCCCAGGTGGCCGGCCTGGACCCGACACGGGTCAAGGGCTTGGTGCTCGCCTCGGGGAGCCCAACCGGACACAGCGCCATCCTGGCCCGCTCGCGCGCCATCCCGGCGATCGTCGCGGCAGGCGCCGGCGTGCTGGCGATCCCGCCGGGATCAACGATCGCGCTCGACGGCACGACCGGCCGGCTGTACGTCAACCCCGACGAGGACACGCGGCACCAACTCGAAGCGCTGGACGAACGCGCCCGAACCGTCGCGACGCTCGCGATGGAAGCCGCGCACGCGCCGGCCATCACCGTCGACGGGGTCGAGATCCTGGTCGGGGCGAACATCGGCTCAGCTGCTGACGCGCAGGCGGCTGCGGCACACGGAGCCGACCTCGCCGGCCTGGTTCGCACCGAGTTCCTCTACCTCGACCGCCGGGAAGCGCCGACCTTCGAGCAGCAGGTGGAGGTCTATCGCGCGCTTGCCGCCGCGCTCGCCGGCCGGCGACTGACCCTCCGCACGCTCGACGTCGGCGGGGACAAGCCTCTCCCCTATGCGCCCCAGCCGCCGGAGAACAACCCCTTCCTCGGCATGCGGGGAATCCGCCTCGCGCTCGCCCAGCGGGACCTGCTGCACGACCAGCTGCGGGCGATCGTCCACACGGCGCACGAGACCCCGGTGAGCGTGATGTTCCCCATGGTCAGCACCCTCGACGAGCTGCTCGAAGCGCGGCGCCGTCTCGAGCAGGTCATCGAGCTCGACGGCCGCGGCACGCCGGCCGACCTTCAGGTCGGCATCATGGTCGAGGTGCCCGCCACCGCCCTCAAAGCCGAGGCCTTCGCACCTCATGTCGACTTCTTCAGCATCGGCACCAACGACCTGACCCAGTACGCGCTCGCGGCCGAGCGAGGCAATCCCGCGGTGGCGGCCATCGGTGACCCGCTCGATCCCGGTGTATTGAGGCTCGTCGACTCGGTCTGCCGAGCAGCCAGGGGGCGGTGCCTGGTCGCGGTCTGCGGCGAGCTCGCCGCAGACGAGAAAGCGGCGGCGCTGCTCGTGGGCCTCGGGGTTCGGGAGCTCAGCGTTGCGCCGGCCTGGGCGCCCCGGGTAAAGCAGGCTGTACGCCTCGTCGCGACGGCACCAGACCATGACCTCCTGCCCCAGTGCCTCACCGCGACCGGACCTGCCGAGGTGCGGGCACTGCTGGACTGAGTCTCGCCCAAGTTCAGCCCCGTCGCCGCCTCGAACCGCGTGCCGTGTCCTGCTCCTCGTCCAGAACCTCCACGTCCGCATCATCCACGCCACCACCGGCGAACTCCTGCGCGAACTCACCATCGACCCCGACCGCGACTACCACCACCCGAGCGTCCAACCGACCCACCCGCAGACAAATGACCAACTCCCGAACACACAATCGTGGGTCCGGGAGTTTCCGATGTCCGTGGACATCACAGCGTAGGCACCGTGGGACTCGAACCCACAGCCCGCGGATTAAAGTCCGCTGCTTCGCACCGACTGGGTTGTCTACAGCGTCACAGAGTGGCCCAACGGCTGTCTGGGCTGTCATCTCTGTCATGTTCTGACTCCCGTTCATTGACAGATCGATTGACAGAGATGTTGCCTCAGGCAACGGACGTTCAGTGACCCACTCCAAGCTCGCGGCGTCGCTTGCCGACCAGCTCCCGCAGCAGCAAGGCACTCGCCTGGATCGTCCAGATCGCTGAGAAGTCGTGGGCCGACGATCTCGTGCTCGCCGGACTCGTCCGAGCAATGAACGACGTCCTAGGCCCGCAGGAGCATCACAGCAACGCGACGTCCGCTCAGCCGATGTCAGGAAGTCCGAGGCAGCGTTCGCCGCGATTGGTCGAGTTCGTCCGCGCTCGCGCCGTGGGCCGGGAGGCAGGTCCTGGTTATTGCTTGGGCTCAGCCGGTCTCGGCGGCGCGGAACCATCCGGGCAGTGTCAGGCGGCCACGGTCTCCGGTGAAGGGTGCGAGCGCGGCGTACACCGCCTTCTCGACCGCGGATTCGCCGGAGTGGCGTATCGCCAGCGCCGTCGCCCCCGCGCTGAGGAAGGCCCGGACTGCCGTGGCGGAGTCAGGAAACACGGTTGTCGCCTCAATGGTCTGGTCGGACCGTGGGCTCATCCCGGCCGCGGTGAGCACCTCCTCGAGCGTTCCGGGTGCGGACAGAGCGTACATTCCGCTTCGCTTGAGGATTGGGAGCGCCTCGGGTGGAAGCAGCGTGGTGAGCGCGGCGAACACCGTTGGGATCCCGGAGTCGGCGAGCCTGGTCGGGATGATCACCCAGACCGGGCCCCGAGTGACGCGCCGGGCCTCGGCCAAGGCGGCGACGTGGTCGTCGGCGAATTGGAACGTGCTGAAGCCGGTCACCACGTCGAAGGAATTGTCGGTCCAAGGCAACGCCTCGAGGTCACCGATGCGGATGTCGGCCCGTGGGGTGCGGGTGGCCGCGATCTTGGCCAGGTCTCCGGAGGCATCGATGCCGGCAACGGCTGCCCCACGTTGTGCGGCCAGGCCGAGGAAGCGACCTGCGCCGCATCCGCAGTCGAGGACACTGGTGCCCGGCCCGATGCGGGCATGGTCGAGCACGTGGGCATACAGCGGCGTCCCCCAGCCGTGGGGTCCCTCCCAGGTCTGCGCCCAGGTGTCGGCGCGGGCGCCGAACAGCGGACCCCACCTTGTCCCGCTGCCGGTTTCGTGTTGCCGCATGTGCCCACGCTGTACCCGAGCAAGGCCGTGCGATAGGACAAAATGTGCTCTGGCCGTCACGGCAGATCGGAGCGACACTGCGGGCATGCGGACATACGGGCAGTACTGTCCGATCGCCCGGGCAGCCGAAATACTCGCCGAAAGATGGACGCCGCTCATCGTTCGGAACATCCACGCCGGCTGCGACACCTATGGCGAGATCCTCGCCGGCGCGCCCGGCCTGTCACACACGCTGCTCACCCAGCGGCTGCGCCACCTCGCCAAGGCCGGAGTCATCACAACTGCACCCAAGAAGAACGGCCGCGGGGTCCGATACACGCTCACCGAAGCCGGCGACGAGCTGTGGCCGGTGCTGCTGGCGCTCGGCGCCTGGGGCGAGCGCTGGGTCGAGCTGCGCGACGAGCACACCAATCCGCGGTTCCTGCTCTGGACCTGGAGCACCACATACCTTGACCATGCGAACCTTCCCGACCGGCAGGTGGTGGTCCGCTTCGACCTCGCCGACCGGCCTGATGCCGAGCGCGCCATCTGGCTGGTCGTACGGCCCACGGACGCGGAGGTCTGCACCAAACCTCCCGGCTTTCCCGACGACCTCGTGGTCCACACCACAACGATGGCCTTAGCCCTGTGGCACACCAGGCAAGTCGAATGGGCGCACGCGCTCCGGTCCGGCAAGATCCGCCTCACCGGTCCCCGCGAGCTTGCCCAGATGCTGCCGACCTGGAACCTCCGCGCGGCCACACCGTGGGAACACGCCGACGCCCGACCAGTCGCCAGCGCATAGACAACCGCACGGCCTCCGCATCCGGCGCCAGCTGCACTGGCCGACACCCCGTCCGCTCATGGCACCCCTTTAGGTCAAGACCTTGTGGGGATGAGGGTTTACGCTGGACGGTGGCGGGTCCGGGAAGTGGCTAGTCCGAAGAGCCGGTGTAGGGCTGTGAGCTGGCCGCGCTGGAGACAGAGTCGTCGCCCTGGTGCCCTCCCGGGCCCGTCATCTGAGCGTGTTCGCGCCTGTTCTGGTCGGCGACCATGCGGGTGTACACAACGTTTGACTGGCGGCGTTTGAGGGCGCGTATGGCCATCAGCGACGGGGTGCCTCCTGCTTTCCTGGCGTCATAGAACTCCCGACCTGGTGTGGGGTTGCGCAGTTGGACGACGGCCATGACGTGCAGAGTCCGGTTGATCCGACGGTTGCCGGCCCGGGACAGCCTGTGCCGTTGCTGGGCGCCGGAGGACGCGTCCAGGGGTGCGGT
>Ga0075430_100004779_pt1 | contig 11396 bp, 10 predicted proteins | sample RhiMetdeltSRZDD4_FD_75294 | JGI IMG/M metagenome (GOLD analysis project Ga0075430, IMG submission 75294) | Populus rhizosphere microbial communities from Tennessee, USA - Rhizosphere MetaG P. deltoides SRZDD4 | ecosystem: Host-associated > Plants > Roots > Rhizosphere > Soil | place: USA... | reverse complement strand
CATCGCCCTCGGCTACGCGACGTGCGGCGAGGTGGGCTTCGACGGTCGCTCGGACTACGCCGCGATCGGCGCGGTGACGAACCTCGCCTCGCGGCTCGCGGACGAGGCGACCGGGGGGCAGATCCTGGTGGAGCAGCGCCTGTACGCGGAGGTCGAGGAGGACGTCGACGCTGTCCCCGTCGGCGAGGTGACCCTGAAGGGGTTCAGTCGTCCCATCGCCGCCTTCGACGTGATCGCCGTGCGCGAGCCCGCGGTCGCACCTCCTGCCGGGATCGCCTGAGCCGCGTCAGGGGTCGCGGGCGAGACGCCAGGCGGCGCGGACGCCGAGGCCCGGGCCGCCGCGAAGGAGGCCGTGGGCGTACACGCGGCCGGCGAAGCGGACGAGCGCGTAGACGGAGCCGAGGACGAGGACGAGCGCGAGCGCGTGCTCCCAGAACGGCACGCCGACGAGCGCGCTGCGGGCGGGGAGGACGAGCGGCGCGCTGACCGGGAAGACGGTCAGCAGCGTGGCGAGCGGCCCGGTCGGGTCGCTGGAGAGCGCGACGTAGCCTCCGAAGTAGACGGCGAGGAGCGCGTACGTCACCGGCTGTCCTGCAGTGTCCGCGTTCTGCTGCCGCGACGCGAGCGCGCCGGCGGCGGCGTAGGCCACCGAATAGAGGGCGAAGCCGAGCGCGAACCAGGGGATGACGAGCGCGACGTCGCCGCCGAGAGACCTGGGGGCGTCGAACGCCCCGGTGACGAGAAGCGCCGAGGCGAGCCCGGCGACGAGGGCGAGCTGTGCGAGGCCGAGCAGCCCGATGCCGATCACCTTGCCTGCGAGCAGGTCGCGCGGATGCACGGCGGAGAGGATCAGCTCGACGACGCGATTGCTCCGCTCCTCGACCACCCCGGTCACGACCCACTGCCCGTAGACGGCGAGGGACATCAGCAGGAGGATCGAGCCCGCGTACGCGACGAGCACTTCCGCGTCCGTCGTCTCGTCGTCTGCGGGCTGCAGCGTCGCTACCTGGAGCTCCGGTTCCGGCGGTAGCCGGTGGCGGAGCTCGCGCGCTGCCGTCTCCGCAACGGCCGCAGCCTTGTCGTCGACGTTCGAGCGGAACATCAGCCGGTCGGCGCCGAGCAGCAGGAGCGCATCGACCTCCTTCGAGTCGAGCGCCTGCCGCCCGGCCGCGGGCGACACCACGACGCGCAGCTCGACCTTCGCGTCGTCGAAGGGCTCGGCCGCTCGCTCGAGGGCGGCGGCGAGCCCGGGCGGCGCGGGGGCGACGACGGCGACACGGTACGTCTCCCGCTTCGAGAGGGCGCCCTGGAGCGCGACGGAACCGCCTACGAGCGCGAGCAGGACGATCGTGGAGGCGAGGAAGACCTTGCTGCGCAGCCGCTCGCGGATCTCGCGCTCGGCGACGAGCCGGATCGCGCGCGAGCCGGTCATCGCTCCACCAGCTCGAGGAAGAGCTCCGACAGCGAGGGCGGGCCGTAGCTGAACTCGACGACCCGCGCCGACTGCTCCGCCGACTCGAGCACCAGCTCGGGGTCGACGTCCTGCCGCGCGAGCAGGTGGAGGTCGCCGTTGCTGCGGCCGACGAGCTCGACGCCGTCGACGAGGGGCAGCCAGTCCTCCGGCGCACCCTCGAGGCGCATGGCGATCCGGCGTCGCCGAGACGAGCGTCGGAGGGCGTCGAGGTTGCCGGCCGCGACGATGCGGCCGCGCTCGATGATGGCGACGTCCTCGCAGACGTCCTCCACGAGCTCGAGCTGATGGCTCGAGAAGAGGACGGCGGCTCCTCGCGCGGCCTCGGCGCGGAGGACGTCCGCGAGCGTCTGCACCGCGACGGGATCGAGGCCGGCGAACGGCTCGTCGAGGACGAGCAGCTCCGGCTCGTGGACGAGCGCGGCCGCGAGCTGCACGCGCTGCTGGTTCCCGTGCGAGAGCTCCTCGACCTTCGCCTCCGCTCGGTCGGCGAGACCGAGGCGCTCGAGCCACGACGCCGCCGCGCGGCGCGCGGTGCCGCCGCCCAGGCCGTGCAGGCAGCCGAAGTAGGCGAGCTGGTCTGCGACCCGCATGCGCGGGTAGAGGCCGCGCTCCTCCGGCATGTACCCGAAGCGGAGCCGCTCCTCCGCCCCGACCGGGCGGCCGTCCCAGAGAACGTGTCCGGAGTCCAGCTCGACGAGCCCGAAGATCGCGCGCATCGTCGTCGTCTTCCCGGCGCCGTTCGGCCCCAGGAACCCGAGGACGTGCCCGCGCTCGATCTCGATCGAGCAGCCTGCGAGCGCTTCGACCGAGCCGAACCGCTTGTGCGCTTCGACGAGGGAAAACATCGCTCGCCTCGAGTCTCGCTCGGCCCGTCTGCGCCCGGATCGTGGTCGCGCCGGATCCGCGTGCTTCGAACTACGGACGCGGGCGGGCGGTCACGGGCTCGACTCCCAGCCGTCGTACTCCCCCGCGTGCGCGGCGGCGATGCGCTCGAACCAGGGACGGAACACGGTGACGGTCGATTCGTCGACGACGCGCGTCGCCTCCGCGCGCACCGACCATGCGCCGTCCTCGTTCGCGGCGACCGTCACTTCGTACCCGCCGGCCTCGATCTCCGCCCCCGCGGCGCGCGCATCGGCCTCGCTGCCGAAGTCGAGGAAGTGGACGATCGGGCGCGAACGGGTGAGATCCGCACCGACCGAGCGCAGGCGCCGTACCAGGAGGAGGTCGAGCTCCGGCGGCGGCGGTCGCTTCTGCCGGAAGCGGTCGAGGAGGCTCACGATGCCCGGTCGAGCGCACGCTCGAGATCGGACCACAGCGCCTCGACGTCCTCGAGGCCGACCGAGAGCCGGAGGAGGCCGGGCGGCACGCGGTCGCCCTCCCACCGCGCCCGCGCCTCGATGCGAGAGGTGACGCCGCCGAGGCTCGTCGCGTTCGCGATCAGCGAGACGCCGGTCTCCACGCGGCGCGCGGCATCCGCGTCGGCCACGTCGAAGGACAGGAGCGCGGAGAAGCCCGGGTAGCGGACGGTTGCGATCGCCGCGTGCGACCGCAGGCGGTCGACGAGCTTGCGCGCGCTCTCCGTCTGCCGGGCGAGCCGTACCTCGAGCGTCTGCAGGCCGCGCAGGAGGAGCCACGCCGTGTCGGCGCCGGGGACCGGGCCGGTGCGCGTGCGGAACTCGCGCAGCCGCGCTGCGGTGTCGGGGTCACCGCAGACGACGGCGCCGACGAGCGCGTCGTCGTGCCCCGCGAGGTACTTCGTGGCCGAGTGCAGCGCGAGCTCGCAGCCTCGCTCGAGCGGCTTCACGTTGAGAGGAGTCGCGGCCGTCGAGTCGCAGAGGACGCGCGCGGGGTGGTCTGCGGCGGCCTCGAAGTCCGGCATCGTCAGGAATGGGTTCGAGGGCGCCTCCAGCCAGACGAGGTCGGCGGCGGGCGGCGGCCCGGTCTGGTCGAACTCCACGTGGCGGAGGCCCCAGCGGGCGAGCTCGCCGAAGAGGACGCCGGTCCCGTAGTAGGCGCCCTCGGCGAGGGCGACCGTCTGCCCCGGCTCGAGGAGCGCGAGCACGACCGCGGCCGATGCCGCGGTCCCGGAGGCGAAGAGCACCGCCTCGCCGCCGTCGAGCGCACCGAGCGCGGCCTCGGCGTCGGCGAGCGTCGGGCCGCCGTAGCGGGAGTAGACGAAGGCGCCAGGCTCGCCGTCCTCGTACGGCCACGCCGTCGAGCGGTCGAGCGGCACGGAGCCTCCCATGCGGGCGACTCTAGACGGTCGGCCTCGGGATACCGATCCCCGTGCCCGCGCGTATCGGTTGCAGTGACGCGCGTACTCCTCCTGGTCGCGGCTGCCGGTGTGCTCGCCGCGGGCGCCTCCGGAGCCGGCCCCTGGCAGCGCGGCGCCCCGATGCAGTCGCCGCGCAGCGAGGTGGCCGCGGCCGCCTACGCGGGCGGCGTGGCGGTCGTGGGCGGGTTCTCGCCGGGGAGGGTCTCGAAGAAGGTCGAGCTGTACCTGCCCGGGCGGAACCGCTGGCGCCGGCTGCCGGACCTCCCGCTCGCGGTGAACCACGCCGTCGCGGCGGCGGCCGGGGGAAAGCTCTACGTCGCGGGCGGCTACGGCTCGCCGCGCCTGTGGGTGCGCGCCGCCTTCGTCCTCGACGGCAAGCGCTGGCGGAAGCTTCGGCCGATGCCCGCGCCGCGTGGTGCGGCGGCCGGGGCGATCGTGAACGGGAAGCTCTACGTGGTCGGCGGCGTGACGCCGGCCGGGCTCGCGGAGACGGCTCTCGTGCTCGACCTCGCTTCGGGCCGCTGGTCGACGATCCCGGGGCCGACTCCGCGGGAGCACCTGGCGGCGGCAGCGGCCGGGGGGAGGCTGTACGCCGTCGCCGGACGGCTCGGAGGGGTCGACGCCAACCTCGGCACGTTCGAGGAGTACACGCCGGACGACGGCCGCTGGGCCGAGCTCGCGCCGGTCCCGGAGCCGCGCAGCGGGACCGGGCTCGCGACCGTGGGCGACCTGCTCGTCTCCGTCGGGGGCGAGGGGCCCGACCTCGCCACGATCGGCTCGGTGTTCGCCTACGACCTCGGAGCCCGGACGTGGCGGCGACTGCCCGACCTCCCGACCCCACGGCACGGGATGGCCGTGGCTGCGGTGGGCGGAAGGGTCTACGCGATCGGGGGCAGCCCGATCGCAGACCTCGGCTACTCGGGGTCGAACGAGTTCCTCGACCCCTCCGGCTGACGCTCCCGCCCCGCTGCGGCGCGGATAGGCTCCGCCGCGGTGGCCGAGACCCACGACACGACCGAGGCGAAGCTCCGCTGGCTCGAGGAGCTGCGCGAGGAGTCGCTGCAGGCCGCCGGGGAGAAGAGCGTCGCGCGCCAGCGCGAGCGCGGCAAGCTGCTCGCGCGCGAGCGCCTCGAGAAGCTGCTCGACGAGGGGTCGTTCGTCGAGCTCGACCGCTACGTGCGCCACCGCGAGGTCGAGTTCGGGATGCGCGAGAAGCGGCCCTGGGGCGACGCGGTCGTCACCGGCTACGGGACGATCTTCGGCCGCAAGGTCTTCGTCTTCTCGCAGGACTTCACGATCTTCGGCGGCTCCCTGTCGGAGGTGTTCGCGGAGAAGGTCTGCAAGGTGATGGACATGGCCCTGAAGTACGGCTGCCCGGTCATCGGGATCAACGACTCGGGCGGCGCGCGGATCCAGGAGGGGGTCGTCTCGCTCGCCGGCTACGCGGAGATCTTCTGGCGCAACGTCCAGGCCTCGGGCGTCGTCCCGCAGATCTCGCTCGTCATGGGGCCGTGCGCGGGGGGCGCCGTCTACTCGCCGGCGATGACCGACTTCGTGCTCATGGTCGAGCAGACGTCGTACATGTTCATCACCGGCCCCGACGTCGTGAAGACGGTCACGGGGGAGGACGTGAGCTTCGAGGAGCTCGGCGGCGCCGCGACGCATGCGACGAAGTCGGGCGTCGCGCACTTCACCGCGGCGGACGAGGAGACGTGCCTGGAGGAGGCTCGCTACCTCCTCTCCTTCCTGCCGCAGAACAACCTGGACGCGCCGCCGTACGCGCCTCCCTCGGACCCCGTCGACCGCGAGGACCCGTCGCTGGACACGCTCGTCCCGGACAGCCCACACAAGCCCTACGACATGCGCCAGGTCGTCGAGCGCGTCTTCGACGACGGTGAGTTCCTCGAGGTGCAGCCGCACTGGGCGGAGAACATCGTCTGCGGTCTTGCCCGGCTCGGCGGGCACGCCGTCGGCGTCGTCGGCAACCAGCCGGGCGCGCTCGCGGGCGTGCTCGACATCGACGCGTCGGTCAAGGCGGCCCGCTTCGTGCGCACGTGCGACGCCTTCAACATCCCGCTCGTCACCTTCGTCGACGTCCCCGGCTTCCTGCCCGGTACGGCCCAGGAGTGGGGCGGCATCATCCGGCACGGTGCGAAGCTGCTGTACGCGTACTCGGAGGCGACCGTCCCCAAGCTGACCGTCATCACCCGCAAGGCGTACGGCGGGGCCTACGACGTCATGTCGTCCAAGCACATCCGGGCGGACTTCAACGTCGCCTGGCCGACCGCCGAGGTCGCGGTCATGGGGCCGGAGGGCGCCGTGAGCATCGTCTTCCGCAAGGAGCTCGAGGAGGCCGACGACGCGGCCGCCCGGCGCGAGGAGCTGATCGTCGACTACAAGGAGCGCTTCGCAAACCCGTACACGGCCGCCGAGCGAGGGTACGTGGACGACGTGATCGAGCCGCGGCGCACGCGGCCGGTACTCTTCTCCGCGCTCGAGACCGCGCTCACGAAGCGCGAGCCGAGACCGAAGCGAAAGCACGGCAACATCCCGTTGTGAGCCAGGCCACCCTGACCCCTCCCCGCAGCGAGATCCCCGTCGAGCGGACATGGGACGCCGCCAGCGTGTTCGAGACTCCGGAAGCATGGGCGGAGGCGCTCGAGGCCCTCGTCGGCGATCTCGCGAAGCTCGAGGCGTTCGCAGGGCGGCTCGCGGAGGGGCCTGCGGTCACTCTGGAGGCGCTCGCCGCGCGCGACGATCTGAGCCGACGCCTCGGCCAGGTCTTCGTGTACGCGTACCTCGACTACTCGGTGGACACGGGCGACCAGGCGGCAGTCGCGCGCTTCGGACGCGCGCAGTCGGTGTACGGCCAGGCCGCGGCCGCCTCGTCGTTCGTCGAGCCGGAGCTGCTCGCCCTCGGGCGGGACCGCCTGCGTGAATGGGCCGAGTCCGATCCGGGATTCGCGCCCTACCGCCACTACCTCGACGACCTCACGCGCCGAATCGACCACGTCCGCTCGTCGGAGGTCGAGGAGCTGCTCGGCCTGCTCGAGGACGCCCACGCCGGCCCGTACGCGACCTACAGCGGCCTTACCGACAACGACCTGACCTTCGCCGACGCCGTGGGAGCCGACGGGGAGACCGCGGAGGTCACCCAGGGCTCGGTGCACGCGCTCCTCGGCAGCACCGACCGGGCTCTGCGGAGGAGCGCCTGGGAGAGCTACGCGGACGGCTACCGCGCCGTGCGCAACGCCATCGCCTCGAACTACGCGACGGCGATCAAGCAGGACGTCTTCTCTGCCCGCGCTCGTCGCCATCCCTCGACGCTCGCCGCATCGCTGCATGCGTCGAACATCCCGCTCGAGGTGTTCGACAACCTGCTCGCGACCTTCGAGCGGAACCTCCCCACCTGGCACCGCTACTGGCGGGTGCGGGCGAAGCTGCTCGGGCTCGACGGGATCGAGCCGTACGACCTCTGGGCCCCGCTCGGCTCCGATCCTCCGGAGCTCGAGTACGAGCAGTGCGTCGAGTGGATCTGCGAGGCCCTCGCCCCGCTCGGGGACGAATACGTCGCCACGGTCAGGCGCGGCTGCCTCGAGGACCGCTGGATCGACGTCTATCCGAACCAGGGAAAGATGGGCGGCGCGTTCTCGGCGGGGCAGCCCGGCACGCGACCGTTCATCGTGATGAGCTTCGACGGCACCGCGGTGAGCCTCGGCACCCTCGCGCACGAGCTCGGCCACTCGATGCACTCGTACCTCGCCTGGGAGACGCAGCCGCAGATCTCGAGCCGCTACTCCCTCTTCGTCGCCGAGGTGGCGTCGAACTTCCACCAGGTGCTCCTGCGCGCGCACCTCCTCGAGACGATCGACGACCGCGAGCTCCAGCTCGCCGTGCTCGACGAGGCGATGTCGAACTTCCACCGCTACTTCTTCGTCATGCCGACGCTCGCGCGCTTCGAGCAGGAGACGCACGAGCGGGTCGAGCGCGGGGAGGGGCTGACTGCCGAGCTCCTGGACGAGCGGATGGCCGACCTCTTCGGCGAGGCGTACGGCCCCGACTTCTCCTTCGACCGCGAGCGCGTCGGCATCACCTGGGCGCAGTTCTCGCATCTGTACGCGCCGTTCTACGTCTACCAGTACGCCACCGGGATCTCGGGCGCGCACGCGCTCGGGAACGGCGTCCTCGCGGGCGAGGCCGGCGCCGCGGAGCGCTACCTCGACTTCCTGCGCGCCGGCGGGTCCGGGTACCCGCTCGACCTCCTGCGCGAAGCAGGCGTCGACCTGACCTCGCCCGAGCCGGTCGAGGAGACGTTCGCCGTCCTCTCCTCGCTCGTCGACCGCCTCGAAGCGCTCGCGCCGTAACGCACGGCCGCTATCGGCTCGGCGTCGCACTCCTCGCGGTCGCCGCTGTGTGCCAACTTCGTAAGAAGGGCCGCACCGGGTGTAGTGAAGCCCCCTGACGGCCGTGTTTCGTCCGGCGGAAGGTCTAGTCTGGTTGCAGTGTTGACAACGCCGATACCCGACCAGGTGCGGGCGCGTGAGTGTCTCGAGGACGAGCTGGCGACGCTCACCGCGCACATCAATGCGGCGACGGCCCGCTGGGTCGAGCTCGTCCGGGCGGCGTCCGAGGAGGGCGCGCTCGCCGACGACCTCGCGAAGTGGGTCGCCTTCCGCTGTGGCATCCCGGGGAGAGAGGCGCGCGAGGTCGTCCGGGTCGCCGAGGCGCTGCAGGAGCTGCCCGCGATTCGCGCGGCGTTCGCCCGGGGCGGGCTGACCTTCGCCAAGGTCCGGGCCCTGACCCGTGTCGCGACGCCGGCCTCCGACGAGGGGCTGCTCGACCTCGCCACTGCGCTGACCGCCTCGCAGCTCGAGCGGGCGCTGCGGGCATTCCGCCGCATCGCGGCGGAGGAGGACCGCGAGACGCACGAGCTCGAGTACGTCGACTACCACTGGGCGGAGGACGGGTCGCTGTACCTGCGAGCACGGCTCCCTGCCGAGGACGGCACGCTCCTCGTCCGCGCGCTCGAGACGGCGCGCCACCAGGTGCGTGCGCGGCGTCGCGCCGCGGAGGTGGCCGAGAGCGCCGACGCGACGCCCGCGGAGGAGGTCGCGGCGCAAGCGTTCGAGCCGCCGCGCTCGGTCCAGGTCGAGGCCCTCGTCGAGATCGCGCGCGCAGCGCTCGCCTCGACCGGCGAGCCCGAATCGCGGGCGCCCAGGGTGACCGTGCACGTCGACGCGCTCGCGCTCTCCGGCGAGGGAGCCGGACGCTCCGAGCTCGAGGACGGTCCGGTGATCTCCGCGGAGACCGCACGCCGCCTCGGCTGCGACGCCGAGGCCGTGACGACGATCGAGCGCGACGGTTTGCCGCTGAGCGTGGGACGCGCCCGACGGACGGTTCCGCCGGCGCTGCGCCGCCTGCTCGAGGCCCGCGACGACGGCACGTGCCGCTGGCCGGGCTGCGAGCGCCGGCGCTTCCTCGACGCCCACCATCGCACGCATTGGGCACATGGCGGAGAGACGAGCCTCGGGAACCTCGTTCTCCTCTGTTCTCACCACCACCGGCTGGTGCACGAGGGTGGCTACGCCGTCGAGGACGATCCCGCCGGCGGGCTTCGCTTCCGGAACCGTCACGGAGTCCTGTGCCCGAGCATCCCGAGGTCGCCGCCCGGGAGCTGCGACGAGCTCGTCGCACTGAACCAGCGGCGAGGGCTCACGATCGGACCGACGACGAACCGGAACGGGCACGGCGACGAGCTCGACCTCGAGCTGGCGGTCGCGGCGGCTCAGCACATCGCGGCCTGACGCGGGCACTTCGGCGACGCCGCTGCCCAGGGTCGGCGGCCTCGTAGCGTGCGGCGCCTCGGAGCCGAGCCGGCCACGAGAGCTCCGGGCCTCAGAGGGTTCTAGGGAGGGTCGACGACGCCGGCGAGCGCGCGCAGACGCGACGAGCGCTCGGCGTCGTCTGCGAAGGACGGATCCGCCTCCGCGAGTAGCGGCAGCGCCAGGCGCGCCTGCTCGGCGGCCTCGCTCGCATGGCCGAGCTCCGCGTACTCGAGCGCGAGCTCCTCGTGGTACCAGCCGTCCGGGGCGCCCTCGCTCTCCGCCCACGCGACCGCCTGCTCGACGAGCGGCACCGCTTCGTCCGAGCGATCGAGCGCACGCAGCGCCTTGCCGACGGCATAGCGGGCGAGGGCGATCGGCTCCGGGCTCCCGGGGTCCTCCTCGCGCGCGGCGAGCGCCCGCTCGAAGGCCGCGAGCGCTTCCGTGTACTCGCCGGCCTCGTAGTGCTCCCAGCCCAGATTGTTGAGCAGCGGTCCCAGCCAGTACCTCGCGTCCTCGCTCGACTCGGCGAGGGTGATCCCGCGCTGCGTCCAGGCGACGTACTCGTCCCGGCCGGGCACCGCGAGCGCCGCCATGTGCGCCGCGTCGCCCGCGAGAAAGCCCTCGTCCGCCTCGAGCGCGAGCGCGTACGCCGACTCGAAGAGCGGAAGGGCGCGCTCGGCGTCGCCGCTCGAGCGGTAGAGACGCCCGCGCTCGAGGTCGACTCGCACGCGCGGCAGGAGCTCGCCCGCAGCCTGCGCCTCCGCCTCCTGCACGAGCCGTTCGCCCGCCTCGAAGTCGCCGCGGAGGCCCTCGACCCGGGCGAGCTGCGTGAGGATCTCGGCCCTCCCGGCCGGGGAGGGCTCGTCCTCGAGCGCCTGGCGGAAGCGGCGCTCCGACCCGTCGAGGTCGGCGAAGTCCCAGAGCGGGCGCAGGCGGTCCGGCACGCCGGCACCCTACGCCGAGCCCAGCGGGAGCCGCGTGTGCGTGCGCCAGCGGGCGAGCTCCGGCTCGACCTCCTCGAGGAGCAGGACCTCGCGCGCCTCGGCGGCGATCGGCAGCCACTGGCGGATCTCCCCCTCGGCGCGGCTCAGGACGGCATGCTCGCCCTCCGCGGCCGTCAGGTGGGGGACGACCTCGTCGAACACGCCCTCGTACGGCGGGAAGCGCGGGTACGCGGCGGCGACGGCCTCCGTCAGCGAGACGAACGGCTCCGGCGGCTCGGGTGCGAGGTACAGCACCGCCGGGAAGTGGCGGGATTCCCGGAGCTCGAAGCGAAAGGACGGGAGGGTCGCGAAGAGCTCTCGCAGGTCGACGAGGAGGTCGTCGTCGATCTCGGCTGCGGGAACGAACGGGAAGAGGACGGTCACGTGGGCCGGGACGCCGTTCGACGGCTTCGCCGGTGAAGTCCGCTCGCGCCACGGATCGACGGCGAGGGCGGCCTCTGGCACTTCGACGACGAGCGCTGTACGTGGCTCGGTCATGGCGGCCCTCTCACGCGAGATCTTCGGCGGCTACTCCACGATGGTATAAGTCATAGGCAATGCCTAGGCAAGACTACTCCGCCGCGGAGGCGGCCCGCGCGCTCGGGATCTCGCTCGACACGCTGCGCCGCTGGGACCGGGCGGGGAAGATCCGGGTCGAGCGGGACGCGTCGAACCGGCGCGTCGTGCCCGTCTCGGAGGTGGAGCGCCTGAAGGGCCCCGAGGGGTCCGAGCACCTCTCGGCTCGGAATCGCCTGCGCGGAGTCGTGCGCTCGGTGACCGTCGAGGGGCTGCTCGCACAGGTCGAGCTGGACGTGACCGAGCCGGCGCACGTCGTC
>Ga0075430_100004776_pt1 | contig 11402 bp, 5 predicted proteins | sample RhiMetdeltSRZDD4_FD_75294 | JGI IMG/M metagenome (GOLD analysis project Ga0075430, IMG submission 75294) | Populus rhizosphere microbial communities from Tennessee, USA - Rhizosphere MetaG P. deltoides SRZDD4 | ecosystem: Host-associated > Plants > Roots > Rhizosphere > Soil | place: USA... | reverse complement strand
TTTCCGGGCGAACCTCAAGAAAAAGGTCCTATTCTTCGGGTCTTCGCAAAAAGAATTCATGTCGTGGGGAGCACGGTGCTCTCGCCGCAGGAAATAGACCAGCTCGTCGCGCCATACGAAAACCGCACGGTGACCACCGAGGATCTGGAGGAATTGCGACGGCGGATTACGCTGGTTTATATCGACAAAGGCTATCCCAATTCGGGGGCAGTCATTCCCGATCAGGCAGTCGCTGACGGATCGATTACCATGCAGGTGATTGAAGGCCGGCTGAGTGAGATACGCATTCAGGGGACGAAATGGTTTCGACCGTCTTACTTTCGCGATCGCATCGAGCTGACCGCCGGGCCTCCCTTCAACATGAATCCGCTTCGCGATCGATTGCAGGTATTGTTGCAGGACGATCGTGTGGAGCGCTTGAACGCCGAACTCAAACCAGGGGCGGTTCCCGGAGAGGCCATTTTGGAGGTGGCAGTTCAAGAGACGAATCCCTTTCGGGCATTCGTCGAGTACAACAACTACCTGAATCCGACGGTGGGTGAAAACCAACTGCGAGGAACCATCGCTCATCGCAATCTCACCGGTCATGGTGATGTGTTGAACGTAAGCTTTGGGGCATCCGCTCAGGCTTCGCCATTCGAGGTTGGAGTCTTTCCAAACCTCGATGCATCGTACGCGATCCCTCTGAATAGGTATGACACCACGTTTTTTGCAGGGTACCGCCTGTTTGATTTTCAAGTCGTCGAAGATCCCTTCAGGCCGCTCGACATTCAGAGCGAGACTCAAATTTTCACCTTGTCACTTCGTCAGCCTGTCTACCGCACCCTCAATGACGAAGTGGCGATCGCGATTGTTGGTGAGTATGAGCAGAATGCTAATACGTTACTGGGAGCCCCATTTGATTTCGTTGCGGGAATGCAGAACGGCTTCGGAAATGTCGCGGCTCTTCGTTTCATTCAGGAATGGACCCATCGCACGACACTGTCGGTCTTTTCGGTGCGCTCCCGCTTCTCGACAGGCCTTGATGTGCTCGGCGCCACCGTCAATACAGCTCCCGGTTCGGCCGACGGTCAATTCCTTTCATGGCTTGGACAGGCCGAATGGTTGAAGCGTTTTGAATCGACCCGCATTGAAGTATTGAACTTTATGAATATTCAATTGGCCAATGACCGGCTATTCCCCTTGGAGCAGATGGCGATCGGTGGACGGTATAGTGTCCGCGGATATCGAGAGGTCACTCTGCTTCGAGATAATGGCTTCGTCTATCAATTTGAAACCCGCTTCCCTGTCTGGAGTTCCAGTGAAGGGTTCCCCTACCTGCAGTTTTGTCCTTTTGCCGATGTCGGGCAGTCCTGGTCAGCCAAGGGCCAATCCGGCTCGCCACAGACCCTGGCCAGCATTGGGGCCGGGCTGCGGTTCAACATTGCCACGATGGCAAATCTCAATGTCTATTGGGGGCATCGTCTAGTCACCGACAACGTCGCAAATCCCCACAACAGCATGCAGGACGAAGGCGTGCACATACAGTTCGTGCTCAACCTCATATAGCGCGGGCGCAGGTGAAGGCTGAGTGGACCTGAAGCGCAAAAAGAAACATGTGATGATCTGTTGATTTGCTGATCTGATGAACTTCTCACATTCAACAAATCAGCAGATCAGCAAATTCATAAATTCCTTCACGAGATGCGCTTCACGACATACGAGCAGCCAAGGGTGGAACGTTTTCAGCCGGCGGGCTTTTTCAACACCCTGCTAAAGCCAGTTGTTGATCAAGAGAAATGGAGCCCATAGGCTCGGGTGAGAATGGTTGGGATTCTTTAGGAGGGCGAGCTGGGCTTGTTGTAAAGCCACCGCTTTGGAGATGGTTGGGTTTTGCAGGTTTCGATAAAATTCCGCTATCAGAGCAGCGGTCGCCTCATCTTCGATAAACCATAAGGTCGCCAACGCACTTTTTGCGCCTGCTTTGATAGCCATGCCAGCCAATCCTAAGGCCGCTCGATCGTCCCCTGCCGCGGTCTCACAGGCACTGAGCGTCAACAATTCCAGAGGGGCGCTCCGGAAGTCAAACAGACCGACAAGGGCGCTGAGACGATCCATTGTGATTCGGTCGTCAAAGGTCAGAATAAAACTCTTCGTTCCGTCGCCTTCCACCCTTCCGTGCGACGCGATGTGAATAATGTTGAATGGCTGTTCCTTGAGGCCTTTTTCAACCTGTACGGACCGAAATTCGCCGTTCACCAACTGCTTCCCGCCATAAATGGACTGAACGGCGCTGAGCTCTTTGGCGACATAGGGTAATGGAGCAAACCCTTGTACTCCCTCGGTCAGTCCCGCCGAAAACATCTGGACCCGCTTGCGATTGAGTGGTCTGGAATCCGTCAGAGTTAGACCCGGGGTTGTCGCGAGGGCATAGCGCTCAACTAGAAAATGCGTGCCATCGTGCAAGGGGGCCATGGGAATCGTACGAAGCGGTCCGTCCGGAACGAAGACGAGTGTGGTGATGCGGCCGGCTGCCAGGTCGGCTTCCATGGGCCGGATCAACCAGTCATAGAACTTCTGGGCCTGCAGAAGATAGGCGTGGCTGGTCCGCCTTTCGAGGGCGAGCCTGAACGAGCGTATCTCTTCGGTCAGGCGGCTGCTGGAAATCGGTACGATGAATTGCTTCAGCCCGGTGGCCAAACTCACGAGTAACTCGAGGCGATCCGGCAAAACGATGGGATAAATGATGGCCGTGGTGTGGGATTCTTGGGCGACCTCCGTGCTTCGTGACCGCGCGGTGGCGACACATTCGTCTCGAAAGTAATCTTGCAGCTCGGCAGCCTTATACAGTTCCACGGTATCCTGCGCCTGTACAAGGAGATGCTGGCGTGTCGCCTGATCGGGTGCCGAAGATGCACGCTGTAACAATAAATCCGACAGCTCAAAAAACAGATTGCCCGTCGTTTCGCGAAACGAGAATTGACGGTTCCGGCTCCCGACGAGAAATTCAGACCGGATTGGTTGCAGTGTCTCGATCGCACGTTGATACGCAAGAATGGCCTCATCAATCCGGCCTTTCGAACGTAGCAGACGAGCGGTTTGCCAATGCCAACGATACAGCGATTCCGGAGAACGGACTTTTTGAGCGGCGAGAAGCGCTCTTCTGGTCAGGTCGAGAGCTTCATCAGGCCGATTGAGCACCTCATACACATGACCCAAGTGACCCCAGCCGTAGGATTCGCTTCGCGAATCCCCAATTCTGGTGGCAATCTGGATTGCGTTCCAATACGCTCCTGCCGCGAACCTGAGTATCGGTTGGTCTATTTCAGCCTGCTTGTCCCTAGTGGTTGGCGCCGGGGCGGACTGGTCTGAAGGTGGCCGGTCATCTGAAGGGGGTTCCTTTGAGACAGGTCCATCGGACGAAGAGATGTCCTCGGATTGGATTTCAGCGCCGCGCGACCTTTGCGCAAAGAGCAGCGGCCTTTGGACCTCATGTTTCGCCGATGTCTCACTCGCGCGAGGTCGCACCATATCTTCGTACGTGTCACCGAGGGTAATCCACGCGTTGGCTTTGTCGTGCGAATCGGATGCGGATAGGATTTCCTGTGCTGCGAGATCCAGCTTTGCCCTTGCCTCAGGAAGTGAGCCTGCCTGAATAGTGGCCCTCGCAGAGTTGATCAGCGCGATGGTTGCTAGAGCCTGTTGATTCGAAGCTTTCGCTAAAGTCGAAGATTCCGCATACGCCGCAACAGCAGAAGAGAATCTCTTTTCTGCAGCCAAGATGTTGCCCTGGTCATTGAGAATCGTTGCTGTCAGAGCAGGGTATTTGAGATCCCTGGCTATGGCGAGTCCTTCATCGGTTGTTCGTAACGCTTGCTCATTGTCGCCAAGTACGAAAAGGATGGTGCCGAGTCGTCCCTTTATGGTTCCTGTAAGCGGCCGGTCTCCAATTTGATCAGCTAGCTTGCCCGCGGTCGCTAAGATCGACCCCGCCTCTTTGTAATGACCGGTTTGATAGAGGGCTTGCGATAAACTGACTTGGGCTTTGATTTGCTCTCGTGCCTTACCATCCATTTCGTAACGGCGTCCCGCCTCAGTCCAATATTGCAATGCTTGCGTATAGGCTCCTTGCTGATAGGATGATTGGCCTTGTTCCATGAGTGTGTCTGCCGAGACAGTTTCTTCAGCGAGAGCGTTGGGACTCCACGTGTGATTCAGAAGAAGGACCCACAACAACAATGGGAAAAGGATCGCCATGCGGCCCTCACTACAAGATCCAAATCGCCGAAAAAAACTACCGTGAACAGAGAGTGGCTTCGGCATACAACCCATAACCTCCTCTCTTCCATGGGGTTCCGACGATAACGCCATTCTGTTCCTGATCGTAGGATGACATATGAACATCACTGCAAGGGTGGGGGACGAAATTGTATCGAGAAGCTATGATGACTGCAATGGGCATTGCCTAAGAACCTATAGAGTATGACAAATACGTGTATTTTGGTTACAGACACCTCGGTGCACCACCCTCGACAAGAGAATGAACGCTCGCTCCAGGCGGGGAGGTCTGCTGGAGTGAGAGGTTCCTGGGGGTCAGACATATTCTTTCGAAGGAGATGCTGATCCGGAGCACATTCTCATAACAACCCCCTTTGGCGCGTCCGCCCGAATCCTCGAGGCACCGGATTGAACCGGTTCCGAAGAGATGTCCGGTTCCATTTGACCCTCTATCCCTAACGCACGAAGTAAAATGTGGCGCTGCGGGTGTGACGCTGCTTCGTCAGGTCTGATTTGGCCTCTTGCCAGGAGATCTTCGACGAGCGTGTGGTCGTGCGTCAGGCACGCGAAGTCCACCATCTCGAAGTAAGTAGGCCCGACTGTGTCCGACATGTGCAATGACAATGTGCAACGAAAGAGACACGTTACGACGATCGCGACGATGGTAGTCCCCAAACCGTCTAACTCAGGCTGTGTTCTTGCTGCGGCATGTATCGCGAGATCGGCATCCCGAATGGCGGAAAGTAAATGTGCAGAGACGTCTGCTGAGGTGAGGAAAGGCTGTTTCAACTCGCACTCAATCCAGCCCCAGACATACCGGTATATTCACATCGTCGGAACCTGTTTTCCTGTCCAGGGTCTGAGAAAAAGCTCATTGCTGAGGTTCATAAATCCGTCGAGTCAGCTGATGGAGTACGTAGATATACGGCCAAGAATACGCGGGTGTGGAAAAAATTCAATTCTGCCAAGTTTTTTTATGTCATTTTCCATGAGACGTGGTATAAGCATCCACCTCCGACATGGAACGTCTCCAGATAGATACGTAGTAAGACGTATTGATTGGGCCGAGAGCTGCGAAGACCTCGCGTTCTGTGATGCAAGAAGACATGATCCCATGTCACCCCTCGTTATACGTCCCGCCTATCATCTTGCATTTCTCTGCCCGGCGCCACTTCCGAAATAGGCGCCCGGTCTTCACCTGTACGAACAGCGAAAGGAGAACTGCGTAGATGCCCGGCAATCGGATCGAACAAGGGACAGAGGAGGAGCATGACGAATCCTATCTTGCTTGGCCCCTCAGTGAGGGGCTGTCGGGACAGCTCAGAACCGGTGGTCGCTCGAACTTACGGACTCTTCTCTGTCTGGTCCTCGCGATGTTGCTGCAAGCCGGAATCGTATCGACTGTGGCTGCGCAGGTCGGTGTCCCGCTTCCTCCGAGGCCGCCTCAATTGCCGGATGCTCCGCCGCCGCCCCGCCCCCCCGAGTTGGACGTGCCGCCTCCGCCGCCAAAGGCGCCCCCGGAAGAATCCATCACGGCCCCCAGGATCTTCGTGAAAGAGGTCCGGTTCACCGGAAACAGCGCCTTTACTGCGGAGCAGCTTTCTGCAGTGACGGCTCCATATATGAATCGTGAGTTGACGGCCGAAGATCTGGAGGCGCTGCGCCTCGGGTTGACCTACTTTTATATCAATCGCGGATATGTGACCTCCGGAGCTCTCATTCCGGAACAGACCGTGACCGATGGTGTGTTGACCATGCAAATTGTCGAAGGGCAGCTCACGGAGATCAACGTGGAAGGAGCGAACTGGTTCCGGCCGTCGTACTTTCAAAACCGAATCCGGCTGGCAGCGGGCCCTCCCTTGAACGTGAACGAACTGCAGCAGCGATTGCAGATTCTTCAGGGGGATCCCCGCATCAAGCGTATCAATGCGGAGCTTCGCCCCGGCCTCAGCAGGGGCGACAATACGCTGAATGTCAATATCACTGAGGCCAATCCGCTCAAAGCCTGGCTGGAGTTCAATAACTATCAGTCGCCTACGGTCGGTGCGGAGCAGGGATTTGTGACCGTCGCGCATCAAAATCTGCTGGGATTCGGAGATCAATTGAGCCTGCAGTACGGGCGGTCGGCAGGCGTGAATCCGATGCTGAATTTTCGATATGCCATTCCGATGACAGCGCGGGATACGACTGTCTCGTTTCAGTACCGGCGATTCGATTTCACCGTTACGGAAGATCCATTTGAGGAATTGGACATCGAAAATAATGCGGAGATCTTCAGCCTGGCCGTCAGACACCCGGTCTATCGTACACTGGATCAGGAATTCGCCCTGTCTTTTGGCCTGGACCACGAGCAGAACAAGAGTTTCTTAGGGGGCCAACCATTCGAATTCATTCAAGGGGCGCCGGATGGGCGTTTCCGCATCACGGCACTCCGCTTCGGACAGGAATATACGAAACGCTCTTCGAACCAAGTCATCGCCGCTCTATCCCGGTTCTCGGTCGGCATCGGCGCATTGGACGCGACCACCAACGGCGATCCAACCTTACCGGACGCGAGATTCTTCTCGTGGTTGGGTCAAGCCCAATGGATCCGGCAACTCCCCTGGTGGAGGACGCAGCTTGTCACGCGGGGGGTCGTGCAACTCTCGAACGACCATTTATTCCCCTTGGAACAGATCGCAGTAGGAGGACGGTACAGCGTTCGAGGGTATCGGGAGTTTACGCTGATCCGCGACAACGCGGCCATGGCTTCAATTGAAGCTCGCGTCCCGGTCTATACCAATCGAGCCGGAATAGACACGTTGTTCATCGCCCCGTTCTTTGACGTTGGACACGGCTGGGAGACGACGGTCGCAACACCGGATACACCGCCGGCGACCTTGGCCAGTGTCGGTGTCGGCGCGATCTGGAACTTCTGGAGGGGCAGTCATTTCGAGATCTACTGGGGTCATCAATTGAAGGAATTCGATACCGGCCGCGGCAACCTGCAGGATCATGGCATCCATTTGCAGTTGGTCGTCGAAGCGTTTTGATGGTGATGCAACCGGGAACTGGATCGCGGTTGCCCGGTCCATTCGGCCCCAGCTTGCTAAGAGCCGATTGCGGAAGCTTCATGAAAGTACTCGCTCGACAGTGTAGATTACATGAGAAACCATACAGGATGTCCAAAAATGACCGTCTTCTTCGTTCGTGTCCATTTGAAAATCGGCTGTGAGGCCGGGGAGTTTTTTCAACATCATGCAGAACTACGTATCATGAGGTCGTCTCTTGCACAACCGTTCTAATTGGAGTAAGAGAGGCCCATTCGCGCGACACTCTTATAAGGAGAATCCCTATGATGCGTCGGTCTCGTTGGTCGCGAGGTCGTGATCGTGTGGCGATTGCTGGAGTGCTGCTGGTCTGCCTGTGGGTGTCATCGGCGCTTGCTCAGAACACGAATATCGTGCCGACACCGGGAGAGCTCGGGTCCGGGGGTCTGGGCACGGTGGCCAGTCAAGCGGGAAACACGACGAACATTACAGGCGGGCTGCGGCCGGGAGAGGGAGCCAATGTCTTTCACAGCTTCAATCAGTTCTCGGTCGGTCAGGGGCATACGGCGGCATTCGTCAATCCTGGCGGGGCGAGTCGGGTCATCAGTCGCGTGATCGGCGGTTCTCCCTCCGATATCAATGGCACCATCCAAGCGCTCGGCTGGAACTTGTATTTCATGAATCCGTCCGGCATCATCTTCGGCCCATCGGCCAACCTCAACGTCACGGGGTCGGCGTACTTCAGTACGGCACCACAACTTCGACTGGGTGACGGACAAATTTTCTCGACCAGTCTGGTTGCGCTTGATGCGACCCTCTCGACAGCCGCGCCAGCCGCTTTCGGTTTTGTCGGGTCGAGCGCGCCCGCGCCGATCGTCATCTCAGGCTCAAATCTTACAGTAAGCAATAACTCATTGCTGTTGGCCGGTGGCAGCGTCCAGATCAATGGCGGGAATATCTCCGCAGGTCGTGCGGAAGTCGGCGCCGTCGGTGCGGGAGCCGAGGTGAATGTGGACCCAAGCGCGGGGAATGCCTTTGCTCCAAACACCCCGGCCGGAACATTGTCTGCGGCAGTCGGAACCGTCATTGAAGGAGGCATTTCCGTGGGGGTGCATCCTTCTTCGATCACGGTGCCGGCCGGTGCGCAAGTGAATCAGACGACCGGTCCGTTAGGATTCGTCAATCGGATTGAAGTTGTCGGTGGACCCGGCGCGCCTCCGCCCGGTACCGGCCTTCCACCCGTTGTGTTTCCAACTGCGAACACCAACACGCAGTCGCAGGTCTTGACGGCCAATCCTGTCGATCTCGCCGCCTTCTTGAATCGTGCCGTCACGGTGATGCCGCAGCAAGCGCCCGCTGCACCGCTGGTCATGTTGACCAGTCGTTGCGCCGGAACCAAAACGGGTGAATTCAGCAGCTTCGTGCAAACGGCCCGTGACGTGACGCCACCGCAACCGGGGAGCGTGCTCGCCAGTCCTTTCATTTGGGAAGAGGGGATGGGAGCATCGAATACGTCGAGTACTGCAGAGCCGTCGTCCGAGCTATTGTCTCGCCGCATCGGCGACGCAGCCATGCTGGCGATTCGTCCCGAAGCCATGCTTTTGGAGGAATGTGGGTCCTGAGAGGACGGGTGTCATGTCCGTGCGACGACGAACAGACCGGATCTCTGGAGGAGGCGATTTCATGATACCCCGGACACATGTTCAACCCTGCCCTTTAGAAACAGTGCTGAAGTGTATCGTCGTCACCGCCGTTCTGACCGCTGGTGGAGTGGGAGCGTGGCAGCCGGCTGAGTCCGTTGCGGGGGAAGACAAGATGGAGCAACAGGCAGTCTCCGCCTCGGCGGACGAGGAGATGGACCGAGGCAAGATGCGCTTCAAGCAGGGAGCCTTTGCGCAGGCTGCCGTCCACTGGTCCGCAGCAGCCACGCGTTATGAGCAGGAAGGGAAAGCCAAGGAGCAGTGCCAGGCATTAATCAATCTGGCACACGCGCTGCAGCAGGAAGGTCAGATAAAGCAGGCCGTGACGACGTTGCAGGGGGCGCTCAATCTGTCAGAGCACGCTGGAAACCGGAATCTGACTGCCTCGATTTTCGGTCGCCTCGGCAACGCGGCGTATGCATTGGGCAAGGGAGATCAAGCCCTCGATCATTTGAGGAAAGGACTCCACTTGGCGCGTGCAGAGAAAAACACAGCGCTGGTGGCGGTGCTGTTGAACGATTTAGGAAACGTGTTGTCGTCACGCAATCAGTTTACCGAAGCCATCGACGTCTATGCGGAAAGTAAAAGCCTTGCCCAACAAACCAATCAGCCGACGTTGGGCGTGACGGCACAAACCAATATGGCCATGGCATTCCTGGAAGATCAGCAGTTCGCGGAGGCAGAAAAGCAGCTCGACATTAGCTATTCGGAAATCCAAAGTCTCGATGACTCCTATGCGAAGGCCTATGGTTTGCTCAACATTGGACTGGCCTACGATGATCTTCGCTCGGCGCTGTCTTCACCGCGGATGATGGCTCAAGAAGCAGAGCGGCAATTTGCAGGCAACACTCGCGGCATTGGGGTCGGCGCGGGCAACTCACCTGCTTTGCCGGAAGCAAAGAAGTTGCCCTCCTATACTCCGTCCGACAAGAGCCTTCTGCGGCTAGGCTCTGATTCCTTCGTTGCCGCTGCGCAAGTTGCCGCTCGGCTTGGAGATCCGCGGGCGCTGTCCTATGCCTGGGGATACCTTGGAACACTTTTGGAAAAAGAGGGCCGTCATGGAGAAGCACTGAACTTTACGCGCCAGGCTGCATTTGCCGCTCAGAAAGGCAATGTTCCGGAATCTCTCTACCGATGGCAGTGGCAGACGGCCCGCCTGCTGAAGGCGTCCGGTAAGGAAGATGATGCCCTTGCAGCGTATCGCCGTGCTGTGACTATTCTGAAACCAATCAGGTACGAATATTCTGTCGGCTACCAAGGGAGGCACCACTCGTTTCATGATTCAGTTGCCCCTTTGTTCACAGAGCTGGAAGATACGCTCTTGCGCCGGGCTGCTGTGGCGCAAAGTCCTGAGGAGACACAACGGCTTCTTATCCAGGTGCGAGATACAGTGGAGACCTCGCGGACCGCTGAGTTACAGGATTACTTCCGCGACGATTGCGTTGGGGCGGCGCGAGCCAGACGAGGCGGATCCGTCGCTATTCCACGGAATACTGCGGTCCTCTACCCCATCATGCTCCCCGATCGCTTGGAGCTCTTGTTGATCACAGGCGGTCAGCTGAAGCGTTTCAGCGTTCCGGTGACGGCCGAAAAATTGACACAGGAAGTTCGGACATTCAGGCGGACAATCCAAGACCGAGGTTCCCGGAACTATCTCCCATCGGCTCAGACCTTGTACCGGTGGCTGATGGCCCCGTTGCAACAGGATTTCCTTGCGACAGGCGTGACGACGGTGGTAATCGTACCGGATGGACCGTTACGGACCATCCCGATGGCCGCACTCCATGACGGTCGCCAATTTGTCGTGAACCAGTATGCGATTGCCGTGACGCCGAGCATGGAATTGACCGATCCCCGTCCCCTCGATCGAGGCAAGCTCAATCTGCTTACGATGGGACTGACCGAATCCGTTCAGGGATTCCCCGCTCTGCCCAACGTTGCCGCGGAGGTTGAAAATCTCCGAAGCATGTATGGTGGAAGACATCTCATCGATAATCAGTTTTTGGTCCTTTCCATGGAACGGGAAATGAAGAACAAAGAAGTGGGGATCGTGCACATCGCCTCCCATGGCGTGGTAGAGAACGATGTCAACAACTCATTCCTTCTCGCATACGACGACAAGGTTACAATGGACCGTTTGTCTCAGCTTGTCGGGTTGCTTCAATCCCGTCAACATCCACTCGAACTGCTTACGCTCAGCGCCTGCGAAACCGCCGTGGGAGACGATCGGGCCGCTCTTGGTCTGGCCGGGGTTGCGGTGAAAGCCGGCGCACGCAGCGCCTTGGCCAGTCTGTGGTTCATTGACGATAAGGCCACCTCCGATCTCGTGGCGGAATTCTATCGCCAACTCCAAGACCCAAATGTAACGAAAGCCGTATCACTTCAGCGGGCACAACAGAAAATCATGAGCGAACCG
>Ga0075430_100004774_pt1 | contig 11403 bp, 4 predicted proteins | sample RhiMetdeltSRZDD4_FD_75294 | JGI IMG/M metagenome (GOLD analysis project Ga0075430, IMG submission 75294) | Populus rhizosphere microbial communities from Tennessee, USA - Rhizosphere MetaG P. deltoides SRZDD4 | ecosystem: Host-associated > Plants > Roots > Rhizosphere > Soil | place: USA... | reverse complement strand
GGGGTGTCTACTGGATGTTCGACTTCGACCAGAACAGCACGGTGGTCGACAAGAGCCCGACCTACGAGCTGATCCGGCGCCTCCCCCGCCCGCGCGGCTCGCCCGAGTACGCGCCGGAGTTCGAGAACATGGCCCGGGGTGACGCGCCGCCGTCGCGCCCGAGGGGCGAGAACCTGGCGTTGCGGCCGGCCCCGGTGGTGTTAGACGTGGCCGAGGCGGTGCCTCAGGAGGCCCCGGCCGAGGAGCCGACAGCCGCGCCGACCGCGACGGCGACCCCGGTCCCGCCGACCGCGACGGCGGTCCCGCCGACCGCGACTCGGCCACCGGCGACGGCCATCCCAGTGGCCACGTCGACGCGACCGCCGGCCACGGCGATGCCCGCACCGCCGGCTCCGGCGCAGGTCGTGGCGGGGCAGCCGGCCCCACCGCCGCCCCAGCCCCCGGCCGTGCCCGGGACGACGGCCGTGCGGTACATGCGGATCGGGAACACGGACGGCGGCGCGGTCCGGTTGCGCGGCACGCCGGCCCGGTCCGCCCCGTCGATCGCGTCGGTGCCACCGGGGACGCGGGTCGAGGCGATCGGATCGTCCGAGCGGTACGAGGATCTGTACTGGCAGCGCGTGCGGGTCTCGGACCCCGCCGGCACCGGCGCGGTCGCCGAGGGCTGGATGGCGATCGACTTCTTGATCCCGGAGTGATCGGGTCTTCGCGCGGCTGACGGCGGCGGGCGCGGCCGTTTCCTTGGCTCGTGACTACCGCCAGACGGCACACTAAGCGGCGATGACGGCCGCGACCTCCCCGGAGTCGGTGCACGCCCCGTCTGCCGTCGAGCAGGCAGGGGGCTCGGCTACTCGACGGTCGGGGCCGGGCGCCGGATGGCGCTGGCTGGCGGCGTGGTGGCCGCTGGTCGTGCTGGCGGCCGTGGCGTTCGCGGTGCGCTGGCCGAACCTCCAGTACATCCCGCAGTTCACCGACGAGGTGTTCGACGGCCAGGTGGCGTATGGGATCTGGGAGGGGAAGCGCCCGCTGATCGGCGTGAACGCCTACACGGGGGCGTTCTATTACTACGTCCTGGCGGGTGTCTTCTGGCTATTCGGCCCGAGCATCGCTGCGCCGCGCGTGCTGGTGCTGGTGCTGGGCGTGGGCGCGGTGCTGGCGACGGCGCTGCTGGGGGCGGATCTCGGGCGGCGGGCGGCGCGCGGGGCCGGTGGGAGGAACGTTCAGGTGGCGGGCTGGATCGGCGCGCTGGTGGGCGGGGGCCTGCTGGCGACCTCGGCGGTCCACGTCCTGACGAACAGCCACCTGGCCTGGCCGCACTGCACGCTGCTGTTGTACCTGACGCTGTCGCTCTGGCTGGTGGAGCGCGCGGTGTCGCCTCCCACCCCCCGGCCCTCTTCCCCTCGCGGGTGGGCGCTGGTCTGGGCCGGCCTGCTGTTCGGGCTGGCGCAGCAGCACCACCCGACGATGCTCCTGCTCTGGCCGGTCTTCCTGGGCTACGTCGGCTGGCGGGGCCGGGCGTACTTCCGGACGCGCTGGGCGTACGCCGCGGTCGCGGCGTTCCTGGTCGGGATCAGCCCGCTGATCCTCTACAACGTGGTCGCCACGGATTTCGGCTCGCTCAAGGAGTCGCGCGAGCAGACGAGCGGCTACCAGGAGGGGCGTGACAAGGATTTCAGCTACCCGGGCCGGGCGATCGAGATCGCACAGACGCTGCCGCGGATCGTCGCGAGCGCCGTGGATCTGCGGCCGGCCCCCGTGGAGGCGTATCTTCGAGACCCGCGCGTGCTGGCGTATACGGCGCTGGCGGCGGCCGGCCTGGTGGCCGCCGCCCTGCTCCGGGCCTGGAGCCTGCCGCTGGCGGTGACGGCGTTCCTGCTGCTGCTGCCGCTCTTTCCGGCCAGCCACGACAACCTGCCGCGCCAGGGTCGGTATCTGATGCCGCTGCTGCCACTGGCGTTCGCCGGGGTGGGCGGACTGGCGGCGATGCTCTGGCTGCGGCTGGGCGTCGGGCCGATCGGCCGGGTGGCGCTGGCCGCCGTCCTGGCGCTGGCGGTCCTCTACCCGCTGGTGCCGCTGGCTCGTTACGAGCGCGACGTGCTGGCCGCCAACGAGACGAACGACCGCTACTTCGTGACGCTCGGGGCGCTGGAGCGGCAGCGCCTGCCCGGCGAGCCGGTGGTGCTGGACCCGACGCTCCAGCGGGACCGCACGGGGGCGGCCGGCACGGCGCAGCGGACGTTCGACTTCATGCTGGAGCTGCGCGGCGTCCCGCGCACGATGCTCGAGGAGTCGTCCGAGCGGATCGCACGGCGGACGGACGCACAGACGGCGCTGGTGCTGGCCGATCTCCAGCCGAGCAGCGTACGCAACCGTGCCAACGCCGATGCCTGGACGCTGGAGCCGCTGGTGAACAACGAGGGCGGGGGCTTCACGCTCTGGCGGATCACCCGCCGCTGACGTTCGTCGTCGGTCGAGCGGCCGGGCCGGGTGCGATCAGGGGCGGGCTTTCTCGCGAGGGAACGAAGGCGTCCCTTGCAAGAGCGAGCGGCTTGATCGTACACTGCGCGACGCGCTGTCGCTTCGCACGGCGGTTTGTCAATCGCGATCTCGCCACAGCCGTTGCGTGCGTTCGTTCTGACACAGTCGATCCGTCACGGCGGGCTCGGCAGGCCGGTCAGCGGTGACCAGGCCTGCCGAACCGTCGGGGGGACTGACGAGGGGGCAGGTCCGTCATGGGACGGAATCGTCGGCGTCGCGCGCGTGTGCTCTGCATGCTGGTGCTGCTGTTGAGCTTGCTGGTGCCGGCGGCTGGCCCGGCGCAGGTCCATGCCCAACAGCCCCCCGTGCCGCCCGTCCCCCCGACGCCGCCGCGCGTCGACCAGGGGCTCGTGCGGCAGCTGAGTCAGGAGGGCAACGGCCAGGTCAAGATCGAGCACCACCGCGAGACTGGCAAGGTCCGCTTCGTGGGAACCAATCCGGGCCAGCCGATCGCCCGGTCGGCCAGGGTCGCGACCGGGGCGAGCCCGGTCGACGCGGCGCGCGGGTTCATGGCGACCTACGGGCCGCTGTTCGGGGTGCAGGATCAGGCACACGAGCTCGCGGTCAAGCGCGAGAAGCCGGACGCCGGGGGCCGCTCGATCGTCCGGTTCGCGCAGCAGCACGAGGGCATCCCGGTCTTCGCCGGCGAGGTCATCGTAAACCTCGACCGCGCGCAGAACGTCCAGGCCGCCACCGGCGAGCTGCTGCCGGACATCGCCGTGGACATGACGCCGCGGATCGGCAAGGACGAGGTGCGCGAGGCCGCCCTGGCGAGCGTGGCCCGCGAGGTGGAGCGGGAGGCCGGACGGCTGAGCGCCAGCGAGCCGGAGCTGTGGATCTACAACCGCGCGCTCCTGGGCGATCCCGGCCCCCGGATCACGCAGCTGGTCTGGCGCCTGGAAGTGACGGCCGGACGGGCCGAGCCGGTCCGTTACCTCGTCCTGGTCGACGCTCACAGCGGCGCCATCGCGTTGAAGTTCAATCAGATCGCGCACGCCAGGAACCGCGAGACGTACGACATGAACCACAGCACGACCACCGGCACGCTGGTCTGCAACGAGTCGAATCCTACCTGCGCCGGACAGATCCAGGACGCCGTCGACGCGCACGTCTACGCCGGCCACACCTACGACTTCTACCTGGCGAAGCACGGGCGGGACAGTCTTAACGGGGCCGGCATGACGCTCAGGTCGTTCGTGCGGTACAGCACCGGGTACCAGAATGCGTTCTGGGACGGCGCTGAAATGGTGTATGGCGACGGCTTCTCGCACGCCGACGACGTCGTGGCACACGAGCTGACCCACGCCGTCACGCAGTTCGAGTCCGGCCTGCTGTATTTCCGCCAGTCGGGCGCGATCAACGAGTCGTTCTCGGACATCTGGGGCGAGTTTGTCGACCTCACCAACGGCGCCGGCAACGACGCCGCGGGCGTGCGCTGGCTGACCGGTGAGGACCTCGCCGGCTTCGGCCCGATCCGCAACATGGCCAGCCCGCCCGCCTTCAACGACCCGGACAAGGTCACGAGCGCGCTCTGGTGGGGCAGCGTCACCGACCACGGCGGCGTCCACATCAACAGCGGCGTCAACAACAAGGCCGCGTTCCTGTTGACGGACGGCGGCACGTTCAACGGCAAGACCGTCACGGGGCTGGGTATCGACAAGGTGGCCAGGCTCTACTACGAGGTCCAGACGAACTTGCTCACGCCGGGATCAGACTACGCCGACCTGTACACGGCGTTGCAGCAGGCCTGCTCCACGCTCGTTGGGACCGGGGTGACGACGGTCGCCGACTGCCAGGAGGTGCTGGACGCCGTCCAGGCCGTCGAGATGGACAAGGTGCCGGCCAACGGCGCGGCCGTCCAGGCGCCGGTCTGTCCGAGCGGCCAGGCGCCGGTCAGCGTCTTCTTCGACGATCTGGAGAACACCGCGACGACGAACGCGAGCTTCGCGTCGTCGGTCCTCAGCGGCACGGGCACCGGCTGGTCGTATCCGCAGCCCGCGCAGTACACGAGCACCACGAGTGGGACGAAGAACTTCCACGCGCTAAACCGGAGCACGGCGGGCAGCTACGTCATGGCGCGGACGGCAGACGTCACGCTGCCGGCCAACGCGTTCCTCCGCTTCAACCACGCCTGGAGCTTCGAGGCCGAGCCCATCTCGTCGACGACGGCGCGCTACTGGGACGGCGCGATCCTCGAGTACAGCACCAACAACGGCGGGAGCTGGCAGAATGCCTCGGCACTGCCCATGGACGGCGGCTACAACGGCACCCTCGTGGCGGGGGGCGCCAATCCGCTGGCCGGGCAGAACGCCTGGGTGGGAAACAGCGACTACGGCTCCACGCGGGTGAACCTGGCCTCGCTGGCCGGACAGAATTTCCGCTTCCGTTTCCGGGTCGGCACCGACAGCACGATCGGCGACGACGGCTGGTTCATCGACGACGTGCGAATCTACACCTGTTCCGCCGGGCCGGCCGCGGGCGTCACGGTGACGCCGACCAGCGGCCTGACCACCACCGAGGCCGGCAGCACGGCGACGTTCACGGTGGTGCTCAACTCCGTGCCGACGGCCAACGTCACGATCGGCCTGTCGTCGTCCGACACGACCGAGGGGACGGTCAGCCCGTCGTCGCTGACCTTCACGCCGGCCAACGCCCTGACCGCGCAGACCGTGACCGTCACCGGGGTCGACGATGCCGTCATTGATGGCAGCGTGGCGTACACGATCGTCACGCAGGCGGCCTCGTCCGCCGATCCCCAGTACAACACCCTCAACCCGGCCGACGTCGCGGTGACGAACTCGGACGACGAGGTCACGCAGACGCTGACCGTCACCGTCGTCGGCAGCGGGACGGTGAGCGGGCCGGGGATCGCCTGCGGGCCGGACTGCTCGGAGAACTACCTCGGCGGAACGGTGGTCACGCTGACCGCGTCCCCGGCAGCCGGCTGGCGCTTCGCCGGCTGGAGCGGTGCGTGCTCGGGCCTGAACGCCTGCCAGGTCACCATGGACGGCGCGAAGAGCGTCACCGCCACCTTCCAGGGGGCCGTTCCGGTCTCCGTCGGCCTCGCGCAGGGCACGCAGCCGAACGGCGACAAGATCCTGGGCGCGACGATCGGACCTCGGCCGGGCTGCGGCCCGATCACGCAGGCTCGCTTCGGCACGGTCGGCGTCCCATTCGTGAACACGCGCGTGTCAGTCAGCTCCCCGCCGGGCGGCCCGACCGGCCAGACGGCCGGGTTCACTTACCAGCCACCTCCATCGACATCCTCGCTGTCGCTGCGCATCGAGCGGGTCGCCCCGTCCGGCTCCGCAACCGTGGAGATCGCGCTCTCCTATGCCGGGTGTGGCGATTGGCACACCGTCGTCGGCGGCGGCCCGCACGCGTTCGAGTAGTCGACGCCCCGTTCGTGTGGGGCCATCAACGATCTGGCAGGTCGTCGGCCGGCGAGGAGACGTCGATCAAGGAGGCCGATCGTTCTCGCTGCTCGCGATCCCAGGTCACCAGCCGGGTGCCCGTAGCAGCAGCGAGCGCGACGTAGATGGCATCGCCTGCCCTCAGGCGCAACGCCGCCGCGAGATGAACTGCTCGCTCCACGAGATCGTCGTCAAGCGACCAGACGGTCAACCGCGGCTCTGCACGAACGGCCGCGACAGCGCGCTCGGCGACGTCGAGTCGACCGGTACGACGTGCAAGTCCGGCCGAGATCTCCACAAGCAACAGCGTCGGCGCGAGAAGCCGCTCGTCTGGCGATAGCTGGTCGAACCAGGCGCGAGAAGCCCCATGATTCACATCGTCGGGAAGGAGGAAGCTGATCCAGGTACTGGCATCGACGACGGTCACCAGGGGCCTCGCACATCATCGATCACATCTTGGGCCGAGACGCCCTTCGGCCAGATGGTCCCGATCTCCCGCGACACATCTTCCATCTCACGGCGCCAGTCGAGAATGGCGCGTTCCCGCTCATCTGCCGATGCGGCGTCGACGGCGGGCTCGGGCGAGGGGGCCGGCGCGAGGCGGGCGGCGACCTGGCCGTCCTCCACGATATCGATGGGCCGGCCGCTCTCGACGACTTCGTGCACCAGCTCCTCGGCCCGGGACTTCAGCTCACCGATGCCGACTGTCCGCGTCGGTTGCTGATCGCTCGATCGTGCGGCCTGCATCGTTCCCCCAGGAATGCGTCGTCACCGGATGGCTGCACGAAGATGGTACCACTCGTCCGACAGCGCCACGCGGGACGGGGAGACGCACGCCACGCGGGGACGTTGTCCAAGGCTGGAGCGCGATCCGGGTCACCGTGCAGGTGTCGCGGAGCCCGACGACCCCGCTCGTGCGCCCCGTGTCAGTTCTGATGCTCGCACGCTGCCGTGTTGTCCAGGTGGGGGGTGGCGCCCTAGAATACCGCTGACGCTCGCCGTGCCGAACCGCCGTGTGCCCCTCGGGCAACCCCTCCAGGCGACGTGACCGCTGAACCTGGGTCGGCGAGATCGGCCGGCCCGGTTGACATGCGGCGGCCGGCCGTGGGGACGCGAGCGGTCTCTCAGGGAGCGGCGTGCCAGGGCCTTTCAGCGCACGTGTAGCGGCGATTGCCCGACGTTTCTTCCCGTGGGTGGTGGTCGACCTCCCGCTGGTCTGGTCGGCCTACGCCCTGGCGCTGCTGGTGCGCGGCGTCACCACCACCCTCGAATACGGGCCGGCGCTCGGGTTCGCGGCGCTGGCGGCCGTCGTCGTGGTGGCGTGCAACGAGGCGTTCGGGATCTACCGGCGCTGGTGGCGCTTCGCGACCTCGCAGGATCTGGTGCCGCTGACCGTCTCGCTGGGCGTCGCGACGGTGGCGATCGTCGGGCTGGACCTCGCCTGGCCGGGGTTCCGCCCGATGCCGCTCTCGGTGGTCTTCCTCGGCGGGTTCTTCGCGCTCTGTGCGATGACGGCGGCGCGCTACCGCTCCAAGCCGCTGGCGGCGGTCCGGCGGACCTGGCGGCGCCTCACGGCCCCGCCGGCGGCCGGCGTCACGCGGGTGCTGATCGTCGGGGCGGGCGAGGCCGGCCAGCACCTGGGATGGCAGCTCCAGAACGGGGCGCTCAGCGAGCGGCACCACGTCGTCGGGTTCGTGGACGACGACGTCCGCAAGCACGGCATGCTGATCCACGGGCGCAAGGTGCTCGGCGGGCGCCACGAGATCCCGAGGGTGGTGGAGCGCGAGCACGTCGACCTGATCGTCCTGGCGATCCATACCATCGCCGGGCGCGAGCTGCGCGAGATCGTCTCGATCTGCCAGGAGACCTCGGCCCAGATCAAGTCGCTGCCGAGCACGCTGGCGCCGATCGAGGCGGAGGGCGTGCGGGCGTCGTCGGGCGGGCCGCTCGGCGACTCGCTGTTCGGCGACCTGACGTTCGAGGACCTGCTCGGGCGGCACTCGGTCCAGATCGACCGCGAGCAGTGCCGCCACCTGGTGCGTGGAAAGACCGTGCTGGTGACCGGCGCCAGCGGCTCGATCGGCAGCGAGCTGTGCCGCCAGCTCGCGGAGCTGCGCCCGAGCCGCCTGATCATGCTGGACGCGAACGAGAGCGGCATCCACGACCTGGCGGTCGAGCTACAAGGGTTCCGCTCCGACGACACGATCCTGGTGTCGGTCGTCGGCGACGTCACCCATGAGCGCCGGCTGCGGGCCCTCTTCGCCGGCGAGCGCCCGGCGCTGGTCTTCCACGCGGCGGCCTACAAGCACGTCCCGCTGATGGAGGAGTACCCGGACGAGGCCGTGCGGGTGAACGTCGGCGGGACCCGGCTGATGATGCAGCTGGCCGGCGAGTACGGCGTCGAGCGGTTCGTGCTGGTGTCTTCGGACAAGGCCGTCGAGCCGAGCAGCGTGATGGGCGCGACCAAGCGGGTCTGCGAGCTGCTGGGGACGGTCACCCGGTCGGTCGGGACGCGCTACACGGCGGTCCGGTTCGGGAACGTGCTGGCGAGCCGGGGCAGCGTGGTCCCGACGTTCGCCAAGCAGATCGACATGGGCGGCCCGATCACGATCACCGATCCGGCGATGTCGCGCTACTTCATGAGCATCGCCGAGGCCGCTAGCCTGATCGTCCAGGCGGCGAGCTTCACCGACGGCGGCGACGTCTTCTTGCTGGACATGGGCGAGGAGATCAACATCCTGGATCTGGCGAGGAGGATGATCCGCCTGCGCGGGCTGCGCCCCGAGATCGACGTCCCGATCGTGGTGACCGGCCCGCGCCCCGGCGAGAAGCTGCGCGAGGTGCTCCACAGCGCGGACGAGCACACCCAGCCGACGCCGCACCCGCAGGTGGTGCGGGTGCTCGGGATCCGCCGGCCGCTCACGCCCGCCGAGCTGGACGGGACGGTCGAGGAGCTGCTGGGGGCCGCCGCCGACGGGGACCGCGACGAGGTCCGGCGCCTGCTCTGGCTGATCGCCCGGGACGGCGCGGCGCCGCCGACGCTCCCCGCGTCCGGGCAGGCCGGCCCGGCCCGGCCCCAGGCGGCGACCGGATCGAACCTGCTCGGGGCGACGGCGTCGCTCGGCTGGGACGGGGGCTCCGGGCTCCGCCCGATGACACTCGCGCAGGCCGGGGCCGGGCCCCTGGGCGGCGGGGCGCTGGCGTTGCCGGCCCCGCGCGCCCCGATCCAGGTGGCGGCGGACCGGGCCCGCGAGGCGCTCCGCGCCACGGCGGATCGGGTGCTGGCGCTCGAGCCGTGGTACGTGGTCCCGCTGGCGCTGCTGCTGCTGGCGAGCCCGCCCGGCGTCGCCTGGCCGGCCGGACTGCTGGTGCTGCCGTGGCTCGTGCGCTGGGCGCGGACGGGCCAGCTGCTCGCGTCGACGCCGCTGAGCGTGCCGCTCGGCCTCTTCGCGGCCGGCGGCGTGATCGGCATGCTCGTCACCTCCAGCCCGGCCCAGGGCAGCATCCGGCTCAACGGGCTGCTGGCGGCGGTCGTCCTCTACTGGCTGATCGTGCACCACGCCACGAACCCGTACCGGCTGCGTCGGGCGCTCGGTCTGGCGATCCTCGCCAGCGCGGCCGGCAGCGTGCTGATGCTGGTGGTCAGCGCGCCGTACCTGCCGTGGGGGGCGCCCGGCGGCCCGTTCGACGGGGCGATCGCGGCGACGGACGGCTTCCGCCAGCTGGTGCTCGGCTCCTCGGAGGCGCTGCAACGGTATCGCTTCCGGGCGTCCGGCGTCGGCGCCCTGGCGACCTTCGGGCTGGCGCTCTCGATCGGGCCGGCCCTGGCGGCACCGCGCCAGCGTGCGCGGCTGGCCTGTTTCGCGCTGGTGCTGGCGTTCCTCGGCGTCGTCGTCGTGAGCGGCAGTCGGAGCTCGCTGGTGAGCGTGCTGGCGCTGGTGGTGGTCCTCGTCGGTCTTCGCTACGGCTGGCTCCTGCTTGCGACGCCGTTCGTGCTGGTGGGGCTCTGGGGACTGGTGGAGCGCGGCCCGAGCGCGTTCGGTGCGCCGGATGCGCTGCCGCTCTCGGTCAAGATCGGCTTCTGGCAGAACGCGGCGGCGATCCTCCACGACTTCGCGTTCACCGGGGCGGGGCTGGGGCAGCGCTCGGTGCGCGACGTCTACGAGGCCTCCATGCTGGCGATCGGCCCGACGTTCAGCCACGCCCACAACGCGTTCATCCAGGCGTACCTGGAGCAGGGGCTGCTCGGCTGCGTCGGGCTGGTGAGCCTGGCGCTGGTCCTCCTCTTCACGGCTCGCCGCGCGGTGGCGAACGCCCGGACGCCGCTGGCCTGGGCCGTGGCGCTCTCCGGCGGCGGCGCGGCGATGGTCCAGGTGTTCGAGGGGATGACCGAGGTGGTGCTGCTGACCAGCATCGGGAACGTGCTGCTGCTGGTGGCGCTCGGGCTGCTGGTGGCAGCCGGACGGATCGACGCGCGGGCGCCGAGCCGGGCGACGACGGCCCTGGCGCCGGCCGGGCGCGGTCCGGCCCGACTCGGCCGCCCGATCGTGACGGCGCCGCTGGCGGCCGGGCTGCTGGCGGTCGGGGTGATCGCGTTCACGCTGACGCCGCTGGCGAGCCCGCTGTTCTTGAACCTGGGGGCCGTGGAGCGGTCGCGGGCGGTGCTGACGGACGACCTGAAGCGCGACGACCGCGAGGCGTTGCTCGGCCGGTCGGACGGGTTCTTGCGGCGGGCGCTGGCCGCCGACGACCGAGACGCGGCGATCTGGCGCAACCTGGCCGAGGTCTCGCTGGCGCGCGGCGACGTCGGCCGAGCGCGCGAGTACCTGGCCGATGCGAGAGACCGGACCTCGTTCGGGGATGCGTACGCGCTCTACCAGCTCGGGCGGATCAGTCGCGATGCCGGCCTCTGGCGCGAGGCGGCGTTCGCCTGGCGGGAGGCCGGGGCGGTGGCGGCGCTCCAGTCGTGGGCGCAGGAGGCCCGGGGCCGCGACCAGTGGGATCGCGCGAGCATCGCGCTCGCGGCACTGGCGGAATTGCGGCCGAACGATCCCGAGGTGTTCCAACTGCTCGTCCAGGTGACGCGCCGGACGCGTGGCGGCACGACAGTTGCCATCGCCGCGCTGGAGCGGCTGGCGGAGGCGGTCCCGCGCTCTCCGTGGCCGCTCGTGGAGCTGGCAACCCTGTACGATGAGCAGGGAGAACTCGCGAAGGCGGAGGCTGCACGGCAGGAAGCGCAGCAGCGCTCCGCGTTGATGGGACAATAGGAGGCGCCAGAATGGGCTACACCGTCGGGATCATCAGCCCGGGAGACATGGGATCCGGCATCGGCGAGAAGCTGACGAAGAATGGTGCACGCGTCGTCGTGGCGCTGGACGCCCGCAGCGAGCGCACGAAGGAGCTTGCGGCCTCTGCCGGGCTGGAGGACGTCGGCACCGTCGAGCGGCTGGTG